>Ga0160420_100066_pt1 | contig 63732 bp, 59 predicted proteins | sample CelAP2metagpilot_FD_108197 | JGI IMG/M metagenome (GOLD analysis project Ga0160420, IMG submission 108197) | Phycosphere-associated microbial communities from algal ponds in Kailua-Kona, Hawaii, USA - Cellana AP2-5-5 metagenome pilot | ecosystem: Engineered > Artificial ecosystem > Aquaculture >...
AGGAGGAGGAGGAGGAGGAGGAGGAGGAGGAGGAGGGGCAGGTAGCGACATGTACCGCGTCGCTCGCAAGGTAGGAAAGGCGGCTAAGAGGGCCAGGGCTGCTGCGGCGGCGGCCGCGGTGGAGACATCGGAATTGAATGCAGAGATGAATCCTCCAACGGCTCATTACCATGGCTATCCTTCATCTCCTCATTCACACCACCACGTCTACCAGCAGCACCCGCATCACCAGTACCTGCAGCAGCAGCACTCAGAAGGAGAACCGATGGTGATGGTGGAAGGAGTCGACGACCACCATCACTATTCTCTTCCCCCCTTGATGATGCCCCCCCCTCCCCCCCCCCTCCCTCATCTGCTCATCGAGCCCTGCTCCCCCTCCGCTGCCAATTCCCCCTCCTCTCCGTCAGCGGCCCTGCTCCAACAACAGTACCAGCAGCATCAGCAGCATCAAGAAGAGGAGCCACGCTTTACGTCGAGGTACCCCGGGTCGAGTCCGCTGGCTGGTTTGTTGACCGACCACCATCCGGAAGACAGCGCAGCGGTGGATCGGGCGCTTGGAATCTTGGTAGGTAGAGAATAGGGGAGGATGCAGGGAGGGTAAGGCGGAAGGAATTGGGAGTTGCCTTTGGGTGGTGCACTTATTTATACGCATACTCACGTGCGTACATACGCACACTTTTAAATGTACAACACAGCGGATGGAGGAAGTGGCTGGCGGACCTAGTGGTCGCAAGGACGATTAGAGCAGCGAATGTCAGAGATTGTGAAGACGGCAGCTAGAGGAGGGAGAAAGGACAGGAGATGTAGAAAGGCGACTTGAAAAGGGAAAGACAACGAGGAAATAAGAGAGCAACATGAAAGTATAGTGCTTGTCCAAGCGGAGATGGAGAGGAGGATAACACACATATAGAATGGGAAAGGAAAACCCAGACACGGAAGCGATCCACTCAATCTTTTCCCAGAGAATTTCATTCTTTTCCTCCTTCCTTCTGAGAGTGATTAACAGCGAAAGAAGGAAGAAAGCGAATGAAGAAAGAGTATATTTTATTGTCTCCATCACCATCAGAATAGAAGAAATAGATACTTCAACGAGAAGGGTGACAAGTGAAAGACCCTATCTGTCAGGACGAAGGAGCAAGTAGCTGGCCAGAAAAATCAATTGATAATCGCCTATCCAACAATAGCAGAAAAATCTTTCGTATTGTTTCCCCGACTACCACACAAACAGTTAAATAATGAAGTATTCAACAAATACCAACTGGCATCTTCCTGACCCTTAACCTTCTACATTTTTTTGTCTTCTGAGATTGGTACTTGTGGAGTCGAACATGCCGGTAGTGTGGATATACCAAGACAGCCAGCTGCCATTCTATACGCCGTGGCGCGTGCATGATTTCTGCAGTGGGCGGTGATGGTTATCCTGAATTCTAGCTCATGACCTGCCGGCGCGCAACTACGATCGCTGCCGCTCGCCAGATATGAGCTTCTTCGTTGTCCGATTGACCTTCGTCTCACACTCACTCAAAAAACACAGGCAGCTCTCTCACATCAGTGAGAAAAACTATGTTTGGCATCTTGGGTCGGTTAAATCCGTTTGGCAGCGGCGGTGGGGAGGACAATGGCTGCGACAAGGATGCCATACTGCCAGCCCTTGCCAATGACACGACACTGGAGGTGGCGATCAAAACGGAAGACGCAATGCAGGTTGAGCTCCCCCTTTACCAGGAAGGCATGACTTTGCTTGTGGAGCTGCGTGAGGTGTTGTGCTTGGACGGAAAGGAGTCGGAGGAGCCGAGCCTCCTTATCAAAATTGAAGGGGCGGAGGCCAAGGAGACAATCACCCGGCTGGTGCGCAAGAGCGGAGGAGGAGGTGCCCGGGAGCGTGTCCTACACTCGCGAGAGGATGGTGACAACCACGAGAACAGCAGCATATGTACTTCAAGTGTGCCTGCTCAGCGCAGGACCAATGTCAATGCCACAACCGAAGAGTCCGAAACGGCCAACCGATACGATGACCAAATTCAAGGAGAACCGGACGTGGACATTGAACCGGAGTTCCAAGACATCCCCACCGCCGACAAGCGCACCAGTCATCCTCTCCCGCGTGCGCTGGCCTGTTTGAAAACTAACATGATCACCTCTCCCGACCTCAGGTCGGTGGTGCGCCGTCGTTCCCAAGATGCGGAGGCTGGAAGCGCAGCCGCCGGTGCTTCATCAGCAGCAAGCAAGACTCCCGCTAAGCGCTCGCGAGTCAGCAGAGAGGGTGCAAGACAAGGAGGAGGAGTAGATGATATCCACGTGAAAAACATCACCAATGGCGCTGCCCCTGATTCTCCTCCCACTCATAGCCTCACCAGCATGGGCTCGCCTGAGCCGGCTCGACGCACCCGCATCTCGACACGTGGTTCGGGCCGTCGGACCACTAGGGGGAGCCTACTTTGAAAGAGAGAGGAAATATGTGATTAAAGGAGATATTCGATCGATAAGAAAGAAAGATGTTGAGTGTTGAGGTATGAAAAAGGGAAGTGCGTGCATGCTGTCTGCGCTCGATTAAATGTGCCATGGATGACCCCGAGAATAAATGGAACGGGAGAAGTAAAAAGTGTTCCAGGCGATGGCCTACAAATAATATGAACGACAAGGCTATGAATTGCTCAGAAACATAACATTACCGTTGCTGCTTTGCCAAAAATTCTCCCGAGAATTGAAAGTAGCCCATACATTCTTTTTCCTGTCCCGTCGACAAATGATAGCATGAAAATAAAATTCAGTCGCCATCCATTTACATTTCATGTGTGTACAAACCCTCCGTCCCTTCTCTCCTCTCCATCACAATATTTGTGCCGACCAACTACACGTCACACATTCCACCCACAGATCACCCATGCCTCTCTGGAAAAATACCGGCTCCTTGACCACACACATCCCTTTGTGATGCGCATACACCTCTGCCAACAGCTCTTGCAGCCATGCCAAACTCCCTGCCCCCTTCGTGGCCTCCACTCGCAAGCCACACGCACAGAACGCCTCCCCGTTCTGACACAACAAAAAATTTGCCTTACAACAGGGGCATAGCACGGCCACATCATCCGCACATAGGAGGATATCGTCATCATACAACGCTTCAACAGACGCTTCGATCTCATGATTTTCCAGTCGTGAGTATTCTTCCAATTCGCGTTCCTCTGCGGCACGCACTTCGGCTTGCAAAGCCTCCTCAATACATTGCATCAGCTCTAGTTGCTCCTCGGGAGATAAGGCATCGACACCATCTTCAACGTCTTTGTCATCTTCCTTCCATTCCTTGTTGTTCTTGATAAGCTCGTCCATGGACAGGTGTGCTCTGGTGCTCCCTCGCCGGCCGGCGGGAGGCCCTTGCGATGGAGTCGTGAAGTTGTTTGTTTGCTGTTGTTGTCGTCGCTGGTGTCGCTGATCTTCTGACAGATCCGCCGTTGACATCAATGTTATCGGGGAAACCAGCTGCTCATCCTTTTCCAGCTCGTTCCCGCCTGCCTCCCCTTCTACTTGAGTTCGACTGCCCGCTCGCATCTCGTCTTGCAAAATGGACATGACGGCACTGCTTATAAACGACGGGGTGGGACATCGCGGCCCGTCATAACTTCCTCCAGGTCGTGGTTGGTTCAAGCGGGTCGGTGACAAGGCGTTCAGGGTGGAAGGACGCAAAGAGGATCCCGAGGGCTGAGGAGACTTGATTCCCCGCAGCTCCTGGATGAGGCGACCGCGCTCGTCACGCACCCGTTTGAGGCATCGTTGTTTTAGCCGATCTTTCCATCCTGATCCTGACGAGGAAGATGCGGAAGACCTGGACAAGCTACCCGAAGTCCCCCTTGCCGTGGGTGCTGTGATGCTCGACGGCGAAAAGAATGCTTCTGCTCTCGCCTTTGGGCCTGGCCGTGTACGACCTCCCTTGTCGTCCATTTTAAGGTGTGCAGCAGCGATGCCGAGAACCGTATCCACAGCTACGATCTGTGGAAGAGGTTGGGTGTGCGTGTGAGCACTATTGACGATTTGATTTGTGTTGTTAGGGGCTGTGAGGGGAGACCCTTTTCGTCATAGACACCGATGACGTCACTCACTTCAAAACCTCCTGCATCCGCAACAGAAAGCAAAACCCGAGAGCATTAAGCAAGCCATGCACTCATTATGGCTGACTTCCTCTTTGGTTTTAAACTATAGCTTCCCTTTTCCGTTCTGCCTTCCCCAAACTACAGCCTTTTCTCTTTACGTGATACCTGTTGTTTTTGGTCTCCTTGCACGACTTTAACTCCTCGTTTTCGTCCATAGATGGAATGCCCCCTTCTTCCCAGATTTGGCTGCTCTCCTGTTCTATTTTCCTGTCTTCTCTCATAAAAACTCAAAGGCAATACTTATGTCTCCTCTCCTCTCATGACACCGAAAAACAATGCCCAAAAGCATCTAAACTCCTTACATTTCCGCAAACTCCTCCACGTCCTCCATCATCTTCACCGCCTCCGACACATTCGGGGAGAAGCAAAAACAGGATAACCCAACGCAAACGCACTTAAAAACATCGCCGCCTGCATCCCCGCCTCCCTCTCCGGGTCACTCATGAGCATCCTGTTCAACCCTGCAAGCACCAACTCACACCGACAACAACTGTTTATGCCTGTGAGGTGGCCACCGGTTTGTGCTCATAGTGACCCGAAATCACGGGCACGTCAATCAAACTCGGTACCGGCTTACCCCCATCCTTATAGAAAGACATCACCTCCTTCGCCTTCTCCGCCAGATTTTCGACCGTCAACCCAAATTTCTCATACACCTTTGTATAAGGCCCCGAGGCCCCAAACCAGGTCAAGCCCAGAGCTGCATGCGAGTACTTCGCCCAGCCATGGATCGAAGATGCCTCAACACTCACAACCGGCACTCCCACCGGGAAAACTTCCAACCTGTAATCCTTCTCCTGCTGCTCGAACAGCTCCCAACTAGGGAAACTCACCACACGCACCCTAACCCCCTCCGCCACCAGCTTCTTGGCTGCCTCGACCGCAATCGCTACCTCCGAACCCGAACCTGTCAAAATGAGTTCTGGCCCCCCCTCCTCTTCATTGCCTCCCGCCTCCGACAGGACATAAGCGCCTAACAGAGTTTTCTCCACGCTGCTCCCCTCCAGATTCGGCAGGTTCTGTCGACTCAAGGCCAACACCGTGGGCGTGAAGGGATGGTCGACTGCCGATATGTAAGCACCCGACACCTCGTTCCCATCTGCAGGTCTGATTAAGTTCAAATTAGGCATCACCCGACACTGCTCCAGGATCTCCACCGGCTGGTGCGTGGGTCCGTCCTCCCCCAATCCGATTGAATCGTGCGTCATCACAAAAATTACCCCCAAGTGAGACAATGCAGTCAACCTCACAGAACCCCAGGCATAACCAATGAAATTCAAAAACGTCGCGACAAAGGGCCTCAACGCCCCGTAGGCGAATATCCCGTTTGCCACCGCCGTCATCCCATGCTCCCTCACTCCAAACCTGAAATACCTCCCCGCGGGAGTCTCCTTCTGATAATCGCCCGAACATGCCAAAGCTGTCAGCGTCGAAGGCGTCAGATCCGCCGACCCCCCAACCAACTCCGGCATGATGGGCGCCAATGCGTTCAGCGCAATCTCCGAGAACTTCCTCGTCGCCATGGCCTTGTCCGTCGCGCTATACCGCGGCAACGCCTCCTTCCACCCATCCGGCATCTTGTGCTCACACTGTCGCACCAACTCCGCAGTCTCCTTGGGGTAAGCTCCCTTATATCCGTCCAACCCCATCTGCCAAGCCGCCTGCGCCGCCGCCCCCCTCGCGCCCGCCGCCAAAAACAACTCACTCACCTCAGGGGCTACCAGGAACGTCTCCTCCGGGTTGAATCCAAATTTTTCCTTCAACTGCTTCAGATCCTCCGCCCCCAACGGCGACCCGTGGACAGAATGCGACCCCTGCTTCTTGCTCCCAAACCCGATCTCCGTCTTCACTTTGATCATGCTCGGCTTGTCCGTCACGGCCTTGGCTGCCTCCGTCGCTGCCATCAACGAATCAAGGTCCTGGACGTCATCCACGGTCTGCACATGCCACCCATAAGCCTCGTACCTCTTCTCCACATCCTCCGTGAACGACAATCCCGTATCCCCATCAATCGTGATCCGGTTGTCGTCATAGTAAACAATTAATTTCCCCAGTCCCAAATGCCCCGCCAGAGAACTGGCCTCGCTCGACACCCCCTCCTGCAAGCACCCGTCCCCACAAATCACATAGGTATAGTTGTCAATCACCTTAGCGTGGCCCTCCTTGTTAAACACAGCTGCCAAGTGGCTCTCAGCAATCGCTAAACCCACTGCGTTCGAGATCCCCTGCCCCAATGGCCCCGTTGAGACCTCAATCCCCTTGATTAGAGTGTTCTCCGGATGCCCCGCCGTGATCGAATCAATCTGCCTGAAGTTCTTCAAATCGTCCATCGTCACCTGAGGGTAGCCCGTGAGATGCAACATTCCATAAAGCAAGGCACAAGCGTGGCCGTTGGACAAGACGAAACGATCGCGCGCCAGCCATTCAGGGTCCTGGGGGTTGTACTTCATGACTTTGGTCCACAGCAGATAAGCAAGCGGGGCCAAGCTCATGGGTGCACCAGGGTGCCCGCTGTTGGCTTTTTGCACGATGTCGGCGGAGAGGACGCGGACAGTGTCGACGGCCTTGGTGGAGAGGGCGCTGACGAGGGATTCCTTCCCTTTCTTGGACGCGGACCCATTGGTGGTCTCTTCGGAGGGGCGCTTGGTCGACATGCTGTAAAGAAGTAGTGAAGGAAGACGAAGGTGCTGCTGGTGACGAGAAAGAAGCCGTCCAGCAAGCCTGTGCACGCAAGGGGTGTTGGTGAGGGAAAAGGAACAAACTGGGTTCAGTGAGAAAGAGGCATCATGGTGGGTGGGTGGACTGTGACGGGTGGTATCAGCCGCGGCGACAACGTCGTGCCTTGCATGCATGGTGTGTATCCTAATATACCAAGGTGTCAAACGATCGCGCAAAGCGAATGCGTCATGTTGAGGCAGGAGGAGGGCAACGAAGAAGCAATGCATGTGTGGTTGATGTTCGCTGTGTGTCTCAGTGCCTGAGGCTTCTGGTGCATGTGTAAGAGTTGCGGTATGGATAGCGCATATGTAGACAGTGGGTACATAAGCCTTACTTGAGTTAGAAGAGAATTAGAGCCAACGAATGCACGTAGCCGAGGCGTCTCTTGATCAGCCTATGAAACGCAAGGAGCATTTTCCATTTTTGGCGGCCCGTCAACAACCGAGGACAAAAAAATCATCTTCATGATAACATTGTTCCGCGAGCCTTCCCCCTGCCCAGGCTTCTTGCGTTTCTAACTTCCCTTCCCCCCCTTTGACAACACAAAGCCACACACCCGCAGAATGTTCCTCCATCTCTTCATAATATCGCGGTCGGGCGGCCTGATCTACAATAAGGATCTGAGCGTCAGTGCGCCCCGCCTCACCGTGAACGAATGGCTCGTCTTGGGGTCGACCTTCCACGGCCTGCACTCCATCGCGGCGCAAGTCGCGCCCTTGGCCTCGTCAGGCATTGAGAAACTCGAGTGCGACAATCTGAAGCTCCAGTGCTTTCAAAGTCGGACGGCTGTTAAGTTTGTCTTGACAGCCGAGCCGGGCACGCCGGACTTGGACAATGTGCTGCATGGGATTTACGAGCTCTACGCGGATTACGTGCTGAAGAACCCCTTCTACGAAATGGACATGCCGATTCGCTGCGAGTTGTTTCAACAGGGCGTGGAGCGGTTGATCGAGCGGAATTCCCGGGAGCTGAAAAAGGCGCGCAGTGATGGGTGAGATGGCTTTAGTGAGGGAGTCAGCCAATGACCGAGTGAGTAGAGTGCCCGTGGCAGGTTAATGATTCATGTGTAGCATTTGGACGAAAGTATCCATGAGATGTACAGAGCGAGGGTACTGGCAAGTAAGTCAAATTTAGCCGAATGATAAATCAGTGAGTAGATCGCCATCAAAAACAATCTTTGCCGTCCTTTCACTTTCCACATTTTTTCTTCTTCCTGTCCGTCGCTTTCCTTTTTCTGAGTTTGGTTTTGTGAAAATCCTCTTTTTTTTACAGATGATGATGTACGAAGACACAAACGATAACATGTGGCTATTGTGCTCTTGTTAGGGTCGCGACAGCGACGGCAGTAACGGTTTATGATAGCAGTGCTGGTTTGTTTGTGTGTGTCGAGTCGATGTGTACGTATACGATAGGATAGATTATATATCCAAAGGGAAGGAAGACTGGAGAGGGAAAATCGAGGGAGAATGGAATCTTGCCCCGGTACCCCGCTCTCCCGTTAAAATTGACCTCTATGTCAACTTCCATATTTAAATCCTTCTGTACTCTCTGGGTGGCAGCTCTCGAGGTGCTCTTCTCGCCGTCCTCGACAGTTCCATCTACGCTTTCGCATGCTCCAATCGCTTTCAGTTTGTAGTGTATGTCCAGTCCTGCTTCGCATTGTTCGCTCACTTTTTTTCCGTTATTTGCAACTTCACTCGATATGTATAAATTTGATGTATAGGTTGTACACATCCTCTCTTCCCCTCTCTATCTCTTTCTCATTTCACTCCTCTCCTCTCTCCATGCACTTTCTACTCTCCCTTGCATACCGTCCTGTTCATTATGTTGCGTCTTTTTGGTTTTGTAGTTCTGCTAAGTTTAACTCTTTATCTTCCGCTCTTCCTCCTAATTTCTGTGAGATCTGGTCCGACGAGCCTGTGGGCCTCCAGTCCCCATCCTGCCCGCCCGCCCTCCCTCCTTCCCTCCCTACACCGTCGTTGCTGACTGCTTCCCCCCGAAAAAACATCGATCACACACCCGCGCCGGTAGACTCAGGCCGATGCTGGGCAAGGCCATCCGGTGTCCGGAGCAACTGTCACACACCAATTGCCCGCAACAACGGCAATTATGCTTCTCCCTGTCCCGCTGGGCCTCGCTCGCCGCCCCCCCCTGCCAGGTCAGATCAACCGCACAGCAGGCACAAGCCTCTTTGTCGGAAAATCCCTCCCATTCTGGCGGGGGAATGGGGGCCTTGCGCACGTCAATGACTTCGCATAAGGCCGCAAAATAGGACGAGGGCGTGTGGTCATTCAGGAGGTTCCCTTGGAGGGAGATGCGGCGGAGACCGACGAAATCACGAGGAGGCATACATGCTCTATACACGCCGCGAGAGGAAAAGATGTGAACCATACGGCCAGGAGGATAGAGTTCAGGAAGGGTGGTATCTTCCACTAGCACACCGCATTCCTCGTCGCCTTCCTCTTCCTCCTCTTCCTCCTCTTCTTCCTCCCCCTCGTCACGGTCGTCTTTGCATTGATCTTTGGCGGTGGACTGGCGGCGGGTGGGTGGTGGGGGGGGAGGGCATGCGAGAGGAGGGAGAGGGGCAGTAGTAGCACCTGTGCTGCAGGTGGATGTGGAGGAAGCTGTGGAAGAGGAGGCGGACGAGGAGGAAGAGGAAGAGGAGGCTGAGTCGGCAGGGTTAATGCGTGTATTTTTCTCTTTTCTCCGCACCGCCCGGGATGACGGTAGAAGTTTTTCCACTTCTGCATCCTCCACCCTTGTCGCTCCTGCCTCGCCTTCCTCCTCTTCCTCCTCTTCGTCGTGCTGCGAATGCCCACTAAACATCGGGAAAAGAGGAGCGCCATCTCCTACCTCCTCCTCCTCCTCTTCCTCTTTCTTCTCCTGCCCCTTTTCTTGCTCCTCGTGCTGCTGTTGCTGCTGCACCTGTCTCATCTGTCCATTCTTCCTCCTCCTCCTTTCCTCTCCCTCCTCCTCCTCACTTTCCTGCTCTTCTTCACGACCTGCCCCCGCAAATGGCCATGCAAAGTCCTCTCCGTCTTCCTCTTGTCCTCCTACCCTCCCTTCCCCCCTTCCTACCCTCCCGCCCTCGCTGCTGCCACTGCTCGTGTAGCCCAAAGGGTTGATAGTCGATGACACCCCTCCAAAATAATCACTATCCTCGCCCGCTCCTTCCCTCTCGATTTCGCCCTCCTCCTTCTCTTCCACTCGTGAAGCTCCAATCGTGGCATGGCGTGATGACGCTACTGTTGGTAGTGATATTGAGGGGGAAGGAGGATCAAACCCCATGCCTGCCCTCGACGACGATGAGGCCGCGGTGGCAGCAGCAGCAGCAGCAGCAGCAGCAGCAGCAGCCGCCGCCGTGCCAGTGGGAGTGGTCTTGCTACTGCTCATCAAGCCACTACTGCTGCTTTCCAATAGCCTTCGCCTCGCGACCGACAGATCCACTGTGGTAACCGACCCGTCCTCATGCCGGATCGAGTAACTGTCCGGATTGGCCCTCATGGAGGACGAGGACGAGGAAGGGAACGAGGACGAACCAACGGCCTTAATGCACCCCACTCCCCAGTACTCCCCGAAGTCATCATCACAACTATCCCAATCCTCCGGCGATTCTTCATTCTCTTCCCTACGCTCGCTTCCCTCCTTCCTCCCTCCCACTCCCCGACCCACACCACCCTCCTCCCTCCACCCATTCAACCTCCCCCCCTCCTCTCCTCTTCCTCCGCCCCCCTCCTCCCCCTCCTCACTCCGCACAAACGACAAAGACCGACTCCTCTCCCCAGTGGCATTACCCTCTCCTCCCTTCCCTCCCTCCCTCCTCCGCCACCGTGGCGCCCATCGACCCTGACTCCTCACAATGATCGCTTCCACGTCATCCTGCCAATGTTGCTCAGCCGTCTCGCGCGCAAGCAACAAATCCTTCAATAGACCCCGCACCCCCGTTGGCGTCACCCGCGGAACGATGTCATCATGCAGCACCACCGTGGTCGCAAACGTCTCACACACCTGCGCAAGTTTCTTGTTCACACAAGCAGAACTTCCAAATGTGTAGCAGCGCACCCCCTCCGTTATCCCCTCCTCTCTCAACAAAACACCGAGCAGGGCGGCCACGGCCCCCCCTGTGGAGTGGCCCACCAACGTGAGCGAATATCCTTCGGAGAGCAACCGACGAATGTGGGGGTATGTTTCGCTAAACAACCATTGTGCTGCCTCCGCCGGTCCACACGACGCCATCCACTCGGTCGATACCCTCGCCCACCCTCCCTCCTTCCCCACCCCTCCCTCCTTCCCTCCCGCAGCGTGAGGAAACGGCAACGGCAGCCCTTGGATCTCCGATAACACGTCCTGTACACGGTCTGGTCCTCTCACCACTACACATGCTTCCTTCTCCGTCAAGTGACAGAACAACATAAATGACGGTTGCTGCCCACACTGCTGGTACTGCTGCTGCTGCTGCTGCTTCTTCTTCCCACCCGCCTGCTGTTGCAGCTGCTGCTGCTGCGACTGCTGCTGTGGGTTATACGCAAAGAGCAACCGCCATCCCTGCTGTTGCGCCCTCAACTGCACCTCCACCAAGCTGTCACAGTACGCAAAGTGAAGGGCCAGCGGCGCCACATCCAACAAGTCCTGCAGCAGCGCCTCACTTACCGGCGGACAGCCTCTATGCTCTTCCTGTTCCCTGTCCGGATGTCTCCCCCTCTCTCCCCTTCCCCTCGCCAACAGATAATACATGGCCCCGGACAGCCGCCCCCCCGTCACAGGCCACGCCACATCCACTCCTGACACCTCCTTCAGCAGCTCCACCGCCTCCACAAACTCCTGACGCAACAACACACCTGCCACGCCTTTATAACCATACCTCCCGAACAATTCCAGCGCCTCGCCTGCCAGCGCTGTCGTACTCCTCACACTAACTGGTGCATTTCTCGCCGCCGCTGATACCCACTCCCCCACTGTCCGTAACGCCCGATCAAGCTGCGTCGTGTCCCCCTGTGCAAAGTAAGGGATTAGCTTTCCCTGTAGGAAGGCCTCGATCCGCACCATCCTCCACACAATCCGATCCTTCAAATCCTCCTCCTCTAATTGTCCCTTACACGCCGCACACACCCTCGCTGGCGTCATGTACCCTATTTTGGGGATAGGGTGCCTCGAGCTTGAATGCTCCTGGCAAAAACTTTCTCCACAATGCCGACAATGATGCCTATATCTGGTCACCCCGAAGGCCTTCCTACATTTCGTACACCGATCTCGCTTCTGGAAAGGAGGTGGGCAAAACCTCGCCGCCAAGATATATTGTGCTTCCTCATCCCCCTTTGCCGCTCTTGCCCTCAGCTCCGCCACACGCAACAGCTCACCGGGGTCAGCAACGCCGAGCATGTGCGCAAATTCCACCAAGCCGACATCTCTGACTTTCTCATCGATCAATTGGAGATCATAAGCAGAGATAGAGCCGAGGCGCCGCCCCACGTCCCCCCAACCGGTCTCGGGGGGGACAGGTTTATGCCCCGTTTGAACGAGTTGAAGCTGGGCGTAATCGATCATTCCCCTGGTGCGGTCTGAGGTAAAATTACCCATTTCCGTGATGGTCGCCGCGGCGGCCCGGGCGATGAGGGTTCGGGAAAGGTAGCGGGAGACTGATGCCACGCCACGATTAGCCGTGTGTCCCCAACGAGCGACTTGGATGGCGGTGCCTCTGGTAAGGAAGGAAGGAAGGAAGAAAGGAAAGGGGGGATGAGAAGGCTTCTTCAACTGGGCTGTGAAAACGACTGCGATGCTGGTGAGGAGGCATAGTTGAACATGTGTGCTTTTCTAAGATGATAACGGATAATTTAGTGGCTGCATCAAGATCAAGGACCCTCGTCCGCATGCTGGTCCATGATGAACCCTTCCCTCCGGACCTCTCCTTCCTCCTCGACATACTCAACTCATGCGCGACAAATAACCATAAGAAGCAAAATGAGGATTGGTGGTTCTCTGCCAACAATGAGCGTAATTTGCATGTGCTTCTGTTATCCTCCCCTTTCCCTTTCTTTCGAATTCACGTACCTCGTCAAGGCCGTCGCCACCAAGCTTCCGGCCCCATTGCTGCCGCTTATGATTCCCCCATTCCCGGCACCGCTACTACCGCTGCTGCTTCTACCACGGCTGCTGCTCGCGTCCGATGCGAGCGCTATCGTGGTCTCTGCTGTCCTCACAGTGGTGCTGCTGTCTTGTGACATCGAGTCACCTCAACTACCCCTCCTTGTCGAGTTCAAGAGCAGTGACACGCAAAGCAAGGCTGGCACTTCACACCAAGCCGGCGGACAGTATGAAGCCCCAATCAACCGGTGTACATACTCGGGGGGGGCGTTGTTTGGTCGGTCCCTGTGGTATGAGAGCAGAAAGGTGACGTGTGAGTGCAAGGATGAGTGTGCCAAGCGCGGGCGGTAAAAAACTTTTTGAGGCCCAAACGCGCCTGAGGCAAGCGCCTTTCCAGCGCTAGGTGGTGCATGACCAGGGACATCTGATTCTCAAACAACGGCATGCGTGCCGTGTCCTGGCCCTGTCTCGCAGGCATGGAAACACAAGCAGGGCAAGATCCCCTTGCTTGCCTTTCTGCAGTTGTTGATTCAAGCACAAGCGCGTCAATCCAAGCCCGTCAGAGTCTTTTGTGAAGGCGAAAAATGCGCCACGGTAAGACAACCACGTCCTTTAACGTCTCCTTCACAGCCTTGACGAAGCTTTGGGCCTTGAAATGGTTGCAGCATTTTCCATAGCGAGAAACAAGGGCACCGAAACTAAATAATGGCATACGCGGCATCATCGCAAGCTCTCGGTATACATTAGATCCGAGCTTCGAGCTTCTTCAGGTAAACTTTATGTTTCTTCTCATGCTTGCTTAATTACGTGTACATCCATTTCGTTGAATTTTCCTTCCTCCTTATTGTAAGATCGCATCATCTCAAGTCCACGACGGCAAACGCTGAGTCTTCCCACATGACCGCGTGGTGGTTCTTGTAGATTTGGGGGTCGGGCAGAGGATGAGGGTGGAAACCGCGTAGTTCGCACCTCTGAATAAGCTGCAAGCCCTCGGGTTCGGTCAGGCGGAAGACGCCCACTTCTGGCTTCTGAGGATTGCACAGCGCGACGACCACGGCGACGGCTTCTGGCAACATGGTTTGATAGCCGCAATGCGTGTGGATGTCGACAGAAGACATGAAGCACTTCTGACTCGGGTGCGTATGGATCCAGCCAAGCTGCAGCAAATTCTTCCCATCTGCCGAACAGCAGTACCCAATGAGTTCCTCTTCGTGTGTCATGCCGACGGTGTCCGACGTGCCCTCTTGCTTGGGTATAATTAGAGTGGTGCAACGCATGAGCCCTGCCCCGTCTTGGACCCCAGCGAGAACACCGCATGTCTCGATGCCATCTGGTGGCTACGAGAAGGAGAGTAGATGAGAGAAGGAATGACATCAGGGTTAATATGATCTTCATTGAGGCCCCATAGAATAATCCGAGGGAAACGACGAGAAAACGGAGTATGACAAGCATACATCCAACCACCCCTGTCATCACTCCTCCTCTCATCCCACCAGCACCGAAGCACGCACCTTCCTACTATTCGCATCGGCAATCTCTAGAAACTTGCCCACCAGCCCACTCGGTAGCACCATCCTCCTCAACATCCCCCTCTTCCTAAACCAAACCTCCTGCCCGGGGACCGCAAACGGAGAAACCATCAACTCCCCCTTCTTCCCCTCCCCCTCCTCCTCCTCCTCTTTCTCCTTCTTCTTCCCCCCCACAGGCGAGGAAAGACAAGGGTAGTAATGCCGTACTCTCGGTGATGCAGGGTCATCCGCCTCCTCCAACCTCAAGGAATTAAATGCGGTTTCGAGCTCAGTGGCGCTCAAGCCGCTCTTCACACTGTTGTCGGCGTCCACCGGAGGAAGAGGAGGGCCATCATCCAAAAACAAAGGAGGCGCCGACGGCTCGAGCATCATGCTCCCAGATATGCTTGCCACTGACAACGGTGAATGTAGCTCGTCCTCGAGCAGGTGTCCAACCTCTCCCTCCTTTCCTCGGCCCAGGGGACTGAGCAATCGCTTGCTAGACAAGGCATCCCATCCTCTTAAATGGCACAGGCGCCTTTCCAAGTCATCTTCCATAGCTTGGCCTGGTGATGATGGAGGAGCGGCTGATGCAACGGGAGGGCAAGAAGGAGAAGCCACACCTCGACAACAGTGCTCGGCGATTTCTGCTGTGATCGCGCCATTGACCTCTTCCAGTGCCTTAAGCGCCTGTCGACGCTCACCTACTAACCAGTTCTTTTCACGGCCGAAAGTGGCTTCTTTGTAGGCAATGTGCTCGGGAATGCAATCGAGGGCGAGGCGGAGGAAGCGCTTATAGAAAATGTAGGCCTGTTGGGGTACGTGCGGTGTGGTAGGAGGGCAGAGGGACGGAGAAAAGATGGTGTGTGTTTGAAAGAGTTGATCATCCCAAAGCAAGGAAAATTTTCCCTTCAGACATCATTACGATCAAATTATTCCTCATTCAGATACGGATTTATCTTCCCTATGCTTGATGTCGGCCGAAGGCATGCCTTTCCAACCCCTCCTTCCCTCCCAGAAGGGAAGTGCGACGTACCCGATCGATGTCGCGCGATTCCCTGAATTGCTGTGCCTGAGCCAGGACCTGCTTGCTCATCCCATAGTAAACACTGAGACGGGTGCTGTCTTGAAGCTTGGGAACCTCCACATACCTATGTCAGGGAGGGAGGAGGGAGGGTTTGATCATGCTTCCTACAACTCGCGGCAGCAGGTGACTGCTCTTCTTTCTACGCACCTGTCCAGCTCCTTCAAATGGCGCTTGGAGAGCTCCTCCACGACTGCACCAGCAGGCGACGCCACGGGCATTGGAGCCGTGTCTGTGTATGAGGTGGATAAGGAGGGAGTGAGGGTGTGATGTAGTGGCGGCGAGGCGGCCTTCCCTCCTGCCGTTGCGTCTATCTGATCTCAAATTACGTATACCCGATTCCGACTGAAGCTTAAGGTACTAGACTGATTCCTCAATGCTTTCATTGTCAAAGCATGGGCGCCTGGGGGGCTATGCTGACATTGTCTGGCACTTCTGTGCACGAATTCAACCTCCCCACTCCTCACTCCTCTACATTCGCGACACTCAACACACAACAGAGTCCAAAGAAAGCAGCACACCCAGGAGTACAGCATCTTTCTCATCTGCACTCATACTAGCCTTGTCTCCTACATGTTATTCCGCACCTCGGCGATCCTCGCAAGACATAGCTCAAGAACCCAGACCGCTGCAGCTCTCCGTCATCTCAGTAGGAGCAGCACCAACATCATGACCATCCCTTGCGGGCCAGTCCAAAAATCCATCCAAGACAAGCTCCAAGACGCCTTGACCCCCGCCCATTTGCAGATCATCAACGAAAGCAGCAGTCACAACGTGCCCAAGGGCTCGGAGACACATTTCAAGGTGGTGGCGATCTCGGCCTTGTTCGAAGGCAAGGGTTTGCTAGCCCGGCATCGACTGATCAATGGGATTCTCAAAGAGGAGTTAGACACGGGGGTACACGCCCTTTCGATTGTGGCTAAGACGGCATCGGAGTGGGAGAAGGTGCAAGGCGCTGTGCCGGCCTCACCGGCCTGCAGAGGGGGAAGCAAGAAATGAGGATAGGACGGAATGACGACAAAAAAGGAAATGAAATGCAAAATCGATGTGTACTGGACTGAACTTTCAGGCTTCGTCCTGTTCTTTGCCATTTCTCACTATCCCGCCTTCTAGTATCTCCACGCCAGTCTCGGTCGGCATCTACGTTGTTTGTTGCTGCGATCAGTGTCGATAGGAGAAGCTGCGTACGCACAGTCAAAATCCGCCGTGAATTCTTCTCTCCATCTACCCCTCACTGCCTTCCCCCTCTTCGTCTTCCTCCCCATCAATTTTCATTCATTCTACCCACGAATCAGTGTGCCATACGAGGGCGTCATTTCCCTTTTTTGAGCAGTCACGACATAGCGGCGTGGCAACGAGGTCTGAGGAGAAGGGAAAATAGGTAGATCGATCTGAACATCCATACAAGAATATAAACATTTGTTAGAAGTGGCAAAATCGTGTTCTATCATACATTTTTATAATTTAAAAAGCATGCAGGCCAAACACACATTTGCGCCCACTGCTCTTCGTCCTGCTCCTGCTCTCTCCTCTTCCCCTAATTCCAAACCCCATCCCCCTACTTCAACCCCTCCACATGTACAAGCACAAAATTGTTGTGATTATTTGGCCCAGAGCCAGATCTCACATTCCTAGCTCCAGCAAGCAGCAAACCCTCAGCTTGGCCTCTCTTGCAACCATAAAAAATATATACCTCCTTCTCTCCTTCCATTCATCTGGCTTGGTCTTTCTATCCCCTTCGTCTTTGTCCACAGAAACAATTACACGATGAAATCTTCTGGAGACGTGAGTGTGGATATTTTTCCCCCTCCCTCCCTCTCTGCCCTACTCTTTGTGACCATTTTACACAAAAATCTTCATCAAAGCCTTCCTCCTTACTCCCACTCCTTCGCCTTACTCATCCTCCATCATTCTTCTTTTCCCGGTACGGAATGATCCCCCTGCTCCCGTAGCATGCCCAAAGATCCCCCTCCCTCCCCACATACCATTCGCTGCCTCCAATCGCTTTTCCAGCGAATGCTGCGGCCGCTGCTGCTGAGCATTCACTCTCCCCCCCTCCTGCTCCTCCTCCTGCTCCTCCTCTTCCTCCTCTTCCTCCTCTTCCTCCTCCTCCTTCTCCTCCTCCTCGCCAATCTCCTCCTGATTACATTCATTTGTTTTCTTCGAGAAAAGAGGAACAGCAGAGGCTTCAGTCGGAGCAGTAGTCCGAGCAGCAGCAGCAGCAGTAGCAGCAGCAGTGGCCTCATAGTGTGCCAGCAACCGTGCCACGAGCTCAATCCCGGACGCACCCATGAACAAATTCATATGCCCATACTCTGGTAAACACAAATCATCCGTCCTCCCCAACCGCGTAGGACTCCAGGCCTGCCGCCAATTGTGAATCACAATCTGGTCCCTGACGGCATAGACACACTGGACAGGCGTCGCGACACGAGAGAGGTACTCGAGTGTCTCCGAGAGGAAACCCGAGCTGGGCTGCATCTGCCATAGAGAAGGGATCTGGATGAATAACGTCAAATAAATCGTCCCTGCCAAGGGGCTCAGCCAGAAGGATAGGGCGATTACCAAGGCAAACGTGACTAGGTACCCGAGGTAGATGACGTGGGTGCCGCGGAAAGGCGTCCCCATGGTGATCAACCGTCTAATTCGTGTCTCTCCTTTCATCATACTCCGCACGCTTATCAGCCCCCCCATGGAATGTGCCACCACATACACGTCCTCCAAGCCGTGTCTGTCTAAAAACGTGGTTAGCAAGCTCGCCTTACGATCAATGCACCCAAGCTGCGACCCCAAAGGCACGGGATAAACAGGGTACCCCTCCGCCGCCAACCGTTCCGCCATCTTCCGAAAGCTCCGCGTTCGACCGCACCATCCAGGCACAAGGAGTACAGGTCGCTTACTGCCTTGTGTCTGGGGCAGGAGAACTTGGTCGTAGGCTGCGCAGATTACGGCGTCCAACACATACGAGGTCAGGAAAAAGCGTTCTCGCCACCGTTGCTGGAAGCCCACCTTGACCTCCATGGGCGGATGCCCCTTTCCTTCAGCCTCCAGCTCTGCCAATCGAAGCTTCTCTTGGTGTATCTCCTCTTCCTTGGCCGCCCTCTCGCCTTCTTCCTTCTCTGCCTGTGCATGCTCCTCCTTATCCATTCGTCCTGTGCGCGCGATCGATCGAGGTTCCCCTCCTATCCGCCCGGACACTGTCCGCCACAAGGTGAAGCGACTGCTCCTCCGCACTCCTGCCGCCACGACAAATTCCTCGGCCCGGACCAGATTTCGTGGCGGGCTGTACAAAAAGGGCGCCATGCTTGGTGCAGGTGTATGTATCTCTTTGCTACTGTAGCCACTTGCTCGCCCTCGCAACTCCAGGCCTCAGAACAACAGATTTATTTTGGTCGGCTGACAAAGCCCCCTGACGCTCTTCTGTCGAGAAGATGTGTAGGGATAGATAAGAAGGATGAATTTCAAAGGAAGAGGACGATAGAACAAAACCGCATTTCGCTAGGTCAGACCCCGTCCTCTTCCTTCCAAGGGGGGCGCTGCGCGTGTTCGCGTGGGCTGTACATCCCCTCAAAAAACAACTGGGGCGGCGCCAGGGCAATTAAATACACTGCTGTATCATAAATACCGTCTGCCATTCGTGCCGGGAATTCCTGATGCTCCTGGAAGCGTGTACCGGATACTCCAAGCAACAGAGCCAGATGCACGACATCCCTGCAGGTACCCCAGTCGCTCGAGGCTGGCCCACCGTTATTTTGCTTCCTTGTCTTATCGGAAAGTGCGCGAGCGATAAATATTAAAACCCTTGGATCTCTTAGCAAATGCAATGACTGACAAGAGTATGGATGGATGCAAGCATTGCTCTCTGCTGTGTGGGTTGCTTGACTGCCGCAAGCCGTATGCCGAAAGGATGCGTCAATGTCAACTTGGCGAGTGCGGCCCATGCCGTAAAGTAGGCTTTGTTTGCGCGTTTTGTGCATGTCGGGTGTGCATAATTGCGTGCATCTTTACGTGCGTGCCGGATGGATATCATACCGTAAGATTTTGCGACTCTTTGTGGGGGGTTCTGTGTCCGTGGTTATTGGATATGAGTGGATTGGGAGGGTGAGGAACACGCATGTGATCGACACGAGTGAGTGAAACACTTATGCATTTGCTCAAAAAGTACAAACTGATTTCCTGTATATCGTACAAACGCGCGATTAAGCATCGGACGAGTGAACATAATGTGTCACTCGGTATAGCGGTGCCGCGTGCAATTACAAATCAATGAAACTCCTTCTCTACAGCTCGGATCGAGACCAAAATGGTCTTTGTTTTCATTCCATATTATCGGAGTCGTCGACTCTCGCCGTGTAGCATTTTTTACATTACATGGTCGAATATTCATCCACTCTCCAGACGTGTAGAAATCATACAATGAAAAGGATACGTAAATCAATTCCTACGCATCATGCAAATGCCTGCGCTTTCGTTTCATTTCTTCTCATCTCTTGATTCGAATCTTCTGTACACGTTCATGTATAGTACACGCCGCCCACCATGTTGATAATCGATGAGAGCGTCACAACTTCTTTCCCATGCTCATCACATCTTTTCGAGCCCCTGTCCCTCAAAAAGCTCAATCTCATGTACAATATCCTGCTGTAGGAGCCACACCAGTTGCGCCAGGCGCTCGACTTGGCCGTCCTGGACGGTAGGACAATAATTGGAGTGTGATTAAAAGCAGCGGATAGCTATAGAATGCTACCCTCCTTCCATATTCCAGCCGACTAAGTCATGGCACATCGCCTTCTCCTTTTCAAACCATCATCCCGCGGCCTCTTTTTACCTCAGTTAAGCCTTCCAGGAGACCTTGCAGACTCTTACCCGCCCCGAACGAGCCGAGCACGCTAAAAAAGGAGGAGATGGGGAAACGCTGCTCAAATGCCATGGCATGCATGGAAAACACCTGCGTCGGCGCCGTGGGTTTGATCTATTGCACATTGAGCAGTGGACAAGGAAATAGAGAGAGCGTGAAGGTCGTTCTGAGTGTTAGCTTTGAAATTAGCGTATTGCTCATTTACTGACTCTACTGTGGTAGGAAATTGTTGTGTTATTTTTTTGTGAGGCCACATAGGCATCACAAGACGATTCCCGTCGATCCACACACTCATGGCCGTCAACACTCAAACCACCCACTCACCGCATAAATACTTTGCAATGAAATGGTACGAATGACACGTGCAAGTCGCCAATGCACGAGGTGGGCCGTCAACAGGCGCAGTTGTGGTAGGGCAATGCGGGTCGCTGCCGAGATCTCCTTCAGCGTCTTTAGTGGGTTGGCAGCTTGCACAAACATAGCCAGCTGCTCTGACCCGTCCTTAGGTAGCTTCGCCAGAATAGTCTCCTCACTCATTAGCAGAAGCAGGGTATGGTCGGGCTGAACACGCTCCGGCCTCGCATCCACCAAGACCAGCTCGTCCTCCTCCTCGTCCTCCTCCTTGTCCTCGTCCTCCTTCTCCTGGCCTCCTCTGCCTCGCCGGGTGGGCAGCCACCCCGGCAAGCTAAGGCGGATCCAACCATTTACGGCAACATCAAGTCCCCCACCGTCCTCAAGCCCATGAAAGGCCTCTTTTAGATCACTTGCCAGAGCGCTTTCCTCCATCATCGTGTCAAGCATCGTCTGGGCGTCCTCCGCCGTGCCAAGGCCCTCCCCCCCCTGTGCATCCTCTCCAATATCCAACAGCCTCCGGACCTCTTTGCTCACATATCGACAGCGACGCTCTTCATGCAACAAAGCCTTGGTCAGAAGCTCCAATACATTTTCCAAGTGCTGCAGCTGCCTTTCTTTGTCGCCCCTGTCATCCTCTTTCATCCAATGCGCCGCTGTCGCTTTCTGGCCCACGCGGCGCCAAACCAACAATCGCCTGCGTGCAGCTGCCACAGCGATTGCTGACGATGATTCCTGGGGCTGTGGTTGGTTTGAATGCTGAGCGGTGGGCGGCAGGCGGGCGATGGCGAGGATGATATTAAACAGGAGGACGTCGTCCGTCGCCGTCTCCTTGGTGGCGCTGGCCGTAAGCACAGGATAACTCAAGTAGTGCACGCGATCAATGCACACCCGGAAAGGCCGACCGCACAAGGGAGCCTTTGGCCGGAAGAGTCGTGCAAAAACCTCGGGGGTCAACTGGTGAAATTCAGCTGCGCACCGCTGGAGTGCCCAGCTCATCACAAGCCCCCCTGATTTGCCATGCCGAAGCCCATATTCCCGCAGAGCTGGGTACCGGAATACGAGCCGCTGACCTTTGTTGGCATCATCCACCACCAAGGCGATGCCTAGTAGCATGGGGACGCCCTCTTTAGCCCGCGGCTGGTGATCCATAAGACCGGAAAAGTCGGATGGGGCGTTCTGTAAGGTAGGGCTTGGAATCCGAGGATGTCGCGCGAGCTGCACCGGGCCACTTCTACACCAGCCGCAGCGCTGGAGGTCTTAATGTGAGTGTGTGCGATGTAAGACAGGTGATGAGAACAAGTAACAATCATATAGTATAGGGGTGTCTTTGTTTGCCCTCTGGCGCTTTTTCGTGAGCATTATATTTTAAGTCAAGTAAGAGCGTGGTGCCTTTTTTTACAAATAGACGTGCAAGATAAGGAAACAACGGTTACCAATTGAAAAAAGATGCATAGTAGCACGGGGACTCCCTCTTCAGCCCACGGCTGGTGCTCCATAAGACCGGAAACGTCGGATGGGGCCGCGGCCTCTCTCGTCTTGCGGCTGGACTACATGACGTGCTTCTTCGGTGACTATGCAGCTTCGTCTTTACTGGTTCGAGGGAAGCAGTGGGCGAAAAGAAATGCCACGCAACGGAGGCGGCACATACGCTTTTTCATGTCGAGTCCCGGGCCGCGAGAGCCTCCAACAGTCGAATCTTTCTCGGCTGCAGCGGCAGCGATGGCTTTAGCACAGGTGGAACCACGGTCTAAGATCTCGGCCTTCCCTGCTACTTCACTGTCTCTAAAAACAACGAGACTTTTTTGTAGGCGACGTGAGTGACTTGAAAGAATAAGCGACAAATGTGAATAATTAAAACCTCACTTGTGCGTTCATTCGAGGTATTTACGCCATTTGCTTGTCCTTGCTTTCTTGCACTTTTCAGATTCCATCGAATGTCTGGTTTTTGATGGCTCCCGCTTTTCCCTACAACTTATCTGCCAGCCGGCCGCCACTGCTTTTCTTTTTGTGCTTACGATGTGACGATGACGAGCCTTCTGACTTGCTTTTGTCTTGATGCCGGTGTTTTCGCCGCTCCCCCCCCTCGATTGCCTCCCCGACCTCTTCACCTCCTGGCCGCACTACCTCTCCCAATTCTTGCATGGTTGCAGCGATGGCAGCCCGTGCCGCCTCACTCAACACAACGTTGGTCTTGGAGGTGGTTGCAGAAGTCAATGAAGCATCAGTTCCAGCAGTGGCGGAAGAATTCAAGGGTGTCTTGCTGCTCCTGTTGGTACTACAACCCATGCCCATGACACCTATGCCGCATTCCTCCTCCTCCTCGTCCCAAGACAGATCGCCCACAAAAGAATTATTTGGAAGGCCTGCCGGCACATCAAACTCATCGTCTTCTTTAGGCTCCTTCTCTGCATTCTCCTCGTCCTTCTTCCCCCTTCTCCCTGTAGCACTGGACAACATATTGACTTGCTCTGGGACGCTGGTCGAAGGAGACAAAGATTGGGATGAGAGTGTCACAGGCCTTAGGCCTACATAGCGTTGTTCCCCGATTTCAGCCACGACCGCATCCTGCCCTTCGACTTCCTCCTCCTCGTCCTCACCGTCGCTCCCATATCCTGCACCATTGCCCACCGCTATGCCAGCTGCGCGGCGCTCCGCTTTGCTGAGCGACCCAAGCGAACCCGGCTTCAAGCAAGACGTCAAGCTCAACCGTCGTCCCTCCGCCTCTTTTTGCTCCTCGTCTAGTGCACCCTCTTCCTCGGTTCCCTCCCCGTCGGCTAGAAAGAGGTCAAGCTCACTCTGCTCGTTAGGTTGAAATTTGAAGTCGTCCACGTCCGCCAGTGGTATTGGCGGCTGCTGCTGCTGCCGCTGCTGTGGCCGTGCAGACGTCGATGCGGGACCTCCTCGAAGTATATTTTGATGCTTGGCTGTCCTGGGAAAGGACGTGGTATTGTTGTCGGTGGTGGTGATGGCTGAAAAGGAGGAGGAGGAGGGGGAGGAGGAGGAGGAGGAGGAGGAAGAAGAAGAAGAAGAAGAAGAAGAAGAGAAAGGGGAAGTCTTGTGCTCTTCCACGCCCCCACCGCCAATGGAGCGTGTGATGAGCATCGGCGCCTTTATTGGCGCCTTGGCAACCTGCAGCTTTGCTTGTCTTTCTTCTTTATCATGCTGATGGTGGTGGTAGTGCTGCTGCTGCCTCTTCCCCTGCCCAACTCCGCCCTCCTTTTCCTTCTTCCCAAAAGTGGCTATATATGCCCCCCAGGATTCACGCGTCATGGCATCTTCCACCTCTCGCGTCGCCTCGCCCAGCTCCCGTCTCGTCTGTTCCATCTGTCGACGGAGCCCCTCTTCTTTCATGACGATAAAAGGGAGATTGATGTAAGCGTGGAGGATCGTCAGCCCGAAGCAGTTTTGCATCGAGCAGGCAAAAGAATGGCAGATCCGTCTCTTCGCTCGTTCCTCCCGGGCCATTGCCTGCAGTGTCTCCAGATGCACGTGTACGGGCCGGTGTAGATTCGTAGATCGTCGTACCCTTTCTTGGGCTTCTGCGATATCTTGCTTGTCCTCACCGGCAGGTTGCAAGTCTCGAAAGTTGAGAAGAAGAAGAACAGGGATATGGGAGGGCACCTCGGCAAGCTGCTTTTGTATATAGCTCAAGGCCGTGGCCGAGAATGGATTGATGAGAAAGAGGCCGCCATGCGCGCCTTTCCACACATCCAAGATCGTGGCATCGAGGACGCCAAAAGAATGACTGCCCGAGCCACTAGCGCGGTGTATTTGAGCGGGGAGGTCTAGAGGAATGCCTGCGAGTGCGTCCGGCGCTACTCCGCCACCACCGCAGCTTCCCGTCTTGTCCCCATCACTGCTACCACGTCGACCTAAGCCCTTGTCCACCACGTCCCATACTTCCACTTTGACAATCTCGCCTTCTTCCTTGGCACTCCAGCTGATGGTGGCTGTCTGAATCTCGGGCGTCGGCTCGTACGACGATGTGAAAGATTGGCCTTTGAGCCGGCTCAGCAAGGCACTTTTACCGCTCCCCCGCTCCCCTTTCAACACAAGCTTTAGATTGTGGGCAATGCCTTTGCCTAGCTTTTTTTGGAGGTCCCCATCCATCCGTCGGATTGCCTTTCTCCTTTCATCCTCGGTTGCAGCACTTGTAGAAGAAGTTCCAGCGAAGCTCACTTCGTTACCCATGATCGATGGCACGCTGCGTGGCTAGCCAGGCGCCGAAACTAGAACTTGTGCCGATTTCCGTGGCCTGTAGAGGGCGTATACGCGTTTTGATGTTGAGAAGGGAGTGATGCATAGTTGGTGTTACGGAAGAAAGTGATCAGCAGATGACGCAACTCACTTTCCAACAGCTATGAAGTCCGTTACGCAATAATGGTATTTCTAGTGTTATCACCATCCAGCACACGCTACGAATCTGTAAACACAGGCCCGGGCCGAGTTAAGGGAGCTGCAATAGGCGAGGATTACATGTATAGAAATCAGTTCAAGCTTACCTCTGCTTACCAAAACATGTCTACTCCATCCTTTATCTCGAAACGTGCACAGGTCGTCCGTCCAAGCACCCCTGATCCGTGTGGCCTTCGCGGGTACCCAGCAGAAATATGAGCACCGGTGAGGTGCGTCCACCATCGGCAACCGCTTTAAAGGGCGATTTCTCCTTTCGCACGACGAGTAATTTCAGCCGTCAGGTAAGAAGACGGGCATTTGAGACAAAGAAGGGGTAGAGGAGCGGGAGGAGCTTGTCGTGCATGGGGTGCCGAAAACCCAAAGTGGAGGAGGTGATAGGCACATAGAAATGATGCAATGCAGGCCAAGTGCATGTTCCGAAAACGACTCAATAATACATCGACAACGGTCTTCTCCGAGTCTATTTGCGTGGCGGTGACAGGCAACATAGAGACAGCGCTAGCGCAGTCATCATGAGTATGGCCGATGAAATCTATAAAGCCCAACGCATTTCCTTAATCATTCCATCCTTCACAATACATACAGAGCTCGAGAAACGTCGGCAGCAACAGTTCTCGGCCAGCGCCAATGCTGGGAAACTTGCGTCGCAGCCAATTTAATGTTTGTAATCGGCGCCTGGTGTCCAAGCGTCCCATCCAAGAACGAGAAGACTTTCACATCATGCTTTTTGCTTCTTTCTGCTTAATGTACGTCGAAAGACTGGTGGTGTCTCCACATCCACTTTGCTTTCATCCTTTAAGATATCTTTCTTTCATGTGTTTCTAACGTCAGATGGGGAATATACATTTAAGACGAAGGGACGTAATTATGCACTTTTTGGATCAAAGAACTCATAACCTCATAATACGCGCATGATGATAGGATTAACAGCGGAATGATCAATGTCATTTGCTTGAGCTCCTATTTGAGTATACCGACAGCACATGTCACGGGATTGATTGCACGGTCCTCTTCAGCAATCGCGGACGGAGATTGGGATTATCTATTCCTTCCCGGAACTGTATTTTCCTGCTTTTTGCTAGGCTCCATAGTGGGCGGCCTGAGTATTTCACACGCCAGCTTTTACCTCGGTAAGTGCCTACGGAAAACGATTGATGGGTGAGTCGGGTGGTGATTAGGGATCGATAGATTAACTAAATGACTGATTATGGCATTTGATCAGCATCCTTTCCACCTGAGGGTAGATTAGAAGCTCGCGTGCGTAACATTGCTCCACCGTTTTTCAACTGAAGACTTATCTCTCTCCGCTTCCATTGCTCTCTTCCTTTATCCCCCTCTCTCTCTTCCCCCCCGAACAGGGCGTTCCTACGGGCGCGCCTTACTTATCGTCGCCTCCCTGTTCGTTTCTGCTCTGGCTGTCAACCATGTCCACGGTGTACAGCACTACTACATTTATGTTTGCGCAGTTGCGATGGGCCTGCAAAATTCACTTACCAGTAAATACAGCGGGAACACGTTGCGGACCACGCATGCTACGGGGGCCACCACTGACCTGGGCATCGCCATCGGTCACTTTATCAAAGGTCGGAGAGAGGACACCTGGAAAATGTACGTGAGCGCTAAGGCCTAAAGTACGTGTTGTTGGATTCTCCTCGTTATTTACTCCCGCCATCCTTTCCTCCTTCCCTCTCTCCCTCATCTCTCTCAGTAAGTTACACGGCACGGCTATTTTGGGCTTCTTGATTGGGGGTATCGTGGGGAGGTTTGCTTACATACGCTATCAGGAGCTGGCGCTTGTGTTCAATGTGGTCATATTAACTGTGTTAGGTTGTGCTCACTTACTCTGGTTGTCCCGTCGGGAGCAACTCTCGCTTTGGAAGCTCATCAAGAGGCGGACCGACGTAAAAGTTCACCATTCCTACTCCGACCCCCAATACACCACGCCACCGCCGTCTTCTACTGCTGCTGCCACTGCCCTTGTACATGCCGACAGCGGCTCAATAATACGCCCTCCCCATCCCCTTCCCCTTTCCAGTCTGGCTTCTGGGGTTTCCTCCTCCGGATCCTTTCGAACCGTGAGTGTCATGGCGTTGCAGCGAGTCGACAGCGGTGGCGGCAGCAGGCGAAGCCTGCCACTGGGCCACCAGAACTCCTCCTCATCTACGCGCAAGGGCATGGGTAGTACAAGTAAATTGCGCCCGCCTGGGAGTGCGCCTATCTCTACCCACTCATCACTTTCGGTGGCGTCGTCCTCCTTATCTGAAATCGGCCGGCTACCGTCCCTGCGCAATACAGCTACTCCAGATACTACCCACAGCCACGGTAGCAGTAGTAGTAGTAGTAGTAGTAGTAGTAGTAGTAGTAGTAGTAATATTAGTAGTAATGGTAATGGTGGTGGTAGTAGTAGTAGTAGTAGTAGCAGTAGTAGCAGTAATTGCAGCAGCAGCGGCAGCAGCGACAGTAGCAGTCCTCCCTTTCACCCCAACAACGCACAGACTAAGCAGATTTCTCACCCTGTCCCACCTCCACCGACTGCAAGCGGAGAGCCCACCAGCTCTATCAACCTACTCGATGGTATGTATGCTGGTGCCTCTTCTCAGATGATATCGTTCCGTGGCTTGCCCTCGGTGAATGAGGAAATTTCGCAGCGATTGGTGATGGTGGAGGTAGAGGTGGTTGAGGAGGATGAGGATGCCTTGCTCGCTTGTGGGGGGGACGTGGACGAGTACAGTGTTGGTGATGTAGCTGGAGAGGCAAGTGGGGACGAGTTTGATTATTTGAGGGACATGGCCTATGGAAATTTGGTGGAGGTCGTCGTGGAAGAAGGGGAGGAGGAGGAGGAGGAGGAGGAGGAGGGGCGATCGGCTGCGGTGCAACGGCGGGAGTGAGGAGAGAACGAGAATGGGGAGAACGGTTATAATTTAATGTAGGATTTAATTTTCTTTTTTCTTTTTTTTGGGTCGATGACAAATATAGGAAGACATGGAAAACATTGTAGTTTATTCTCGCCTTATATTTCTTATACTATCAACCAATGAAGACGTATGAGTTCCTTATTTTTGACATGATATGGCCGTATGAATCAAGAACAGCAAAGAATATGTCGAGATTCAAGCGCAACTCAGCACACAAAGTGAAAGGAAAAGCATAAGCGAACGACTCACTCTCATAAATTGCACTGTTGTCGTGACTTTTTTTTTTGGTAATGGCAAATATAATACATTATCTCTCAAAGTCAATGAACCCAACCCCCCCCGTTTCTCTCCCTGATCAAAGCAATATTGATAACATTTCTCCTCACGGTTCGTCCGCTCCCGCCACTTCTCCCCCTACAACTCCGGCTGTCTCCAAACCCTCGGCCGCCTCCTTCTCCTCAAGCTTGAATTTCATCGAGTCCTCCGTACCGATTTGCGTCACCTCTAACGACCCCAACGTCCCATCAGGTAAGTCAAAGAGTCGATCCGCTTGAAACCTCATATAGCCCGCGGTCCAGTCCACAATCACCGCCCCTTTCTCTCCCCGCGGCAGCAGGGGCGGGAATGCGAGGCTCAAGCCTCCATGCAGCGACAACTCCCACGACCCCGGCATCCGCGCACTACTATCGTAGATGCCCCGTCCACTCGAACCAAACAACTCAGGCTCCTCCGCCGTCGGTCCTTGCATGCCCAGCCTTTCCTTTTTCACCACCACCTTGTGCGCCTCGAAGGCCTCCGTTGACCCCTTACTCTCGTACACAAACGACACCCGCGTCCTATAGTTCCCCTGCCGAATCCAAGTCTCCGCTTCGAAGACCTCCTCTCCCTCCCTCCCTCCCTCCTTCGCCTGGACCGAGGAGCGAGAGAAGACATTATCCGCTGCCATCGATCCGACTCCTCCCCTGAACATGGCCGGTACCATCGTGTGCTCTGCCACCACCACCGGCTCCAAGGGCCCGCCGTCCGCGGCATGCAATAGTGTTAGATCTCGCCACGACACAGTGCGGGCCTCGTTGTCCCCTACGCACTCTTGCCGGCCCTTATAGATGTTCGTCATGCGGAGGACAGTGTCGCCATTGGCGCCTCCGTTTGGGACAGGGGTGTACTCGCTCCAGACCCCCGACCAGGTACCGGTTTGGGCCTTGAGGAAGAGATTGAGCTGCCATTGGTCTTGGGATATTTGCATGTCTGCGCGATATTTTGCAAGGAGCTCGTCGTCGGCCATGTATTCTATTTCCTATTGATTGTCGGGGGACGTGAAGAATGTGAGGGAAGATGCATGAGAAAGTGCAAGCGAGTATCAAGTGGCCAGGTTCAGGTTAAGGGAGAGGTCCCCCTTTAAGCCTCTTTTCACGTTCAACCTTTCCCCCTTTCCCCTCCGACTATTCATCTTGATACCCTCATGTGCAGTTCTTCCGCTACCTCATCTTCCCTCTCCCCCCTCAACATCCCGTGTCCCCTCCCCCTTTCCCTCCCTCACGTACAGCTTGTTGGTCAGGGAACTCCGATTCATACTCATACTCGGACTCCCCACCCAAGGGCATGGGTGGCATACCGTCACTTCCGTCGGGAGCAATGCTCTGGCGGACCACTACGTGCTTCCGTTCGGGTACGAACACGGAGACGACGGAGGCAGAGGGAGGGGGAGAGGAAGTCAAGACAGAGCGGCCCGTCGGCGCGGCAGGGGGCTGCACCAAAAAGCTCAACACGGGTATGGGGATCAGCTGCAGTACTGCCACCAGAAAAATTTTCAGGGCCGAGCCCTGGCTTTGCAATGGATGCACCATTGTTGCCTGCGCAGGAGACTGTGGCATGATTGAGCAGGAGGTCACAATTCGATCAGTTCAGTCCTCACCCACAGCTGGCTAGTGCGGCAGGCACACCGAAACCCAAGAAGAAAACAATATGCAATACAACACATCAAGAACAGGATGGATGAGAGGCCACCAGAAAACACTTGCTTCGTGAGACTGAGAAAGTTCTTGCCTCGACTGCATCATCCGAGGAGTCCTGCTCTCAAAGAGTCTCTGACGGTCATGCTCTGCTTTCTTCCTTTCACTTTTTTCTTCTACACCCTATTTACTGTACCCTTTTCCTCACACACAGAAGCATGCGGAGGCCACAACGACCATGATGGAAAGGCTTCTCGCCCATCGGGCCGAGGGGCGCCTCCGCCCACCCGCGTTCGAGGCTGGCGTACATGCCCGCCGCCTCCGACACGTCTCGCCCAGTGCCCGCGTGGAGATCAAGAATGGCCAACGTGGACCGGTGAATCACCTGGACTTAGACCCGTACGAGGATCGCTTCCTGCTTGTAGCGGCGGGCGATGCCACGGTGGGACTGTATGACCTGGGTGCCACGGAGCGGGTGCCGCAAGACGACGACGATGGCGCGAGTACAGGGCCTCTGCTGCGCGTGCGAAGCTTGCAAGTTACTCCCAGGGCCAGCGTGCTGGGGGCAGGCGGCACAAGGGATAACACGAGCGACACCGCCGCAGGGGTGGCGGCAAGCATGGCATTGGCAGCACGGGGACCTCCGCCGACTGAGGGACACCGGTACAGCGTGACAAGCGTGCAATGGTATCCGTTGGACACTGGTTTGTTTGTGTCGGGCAGCACGGACGGCACGGTGCGAGTCTGGGATACAAACGTCTTTGCCAATGCCGGCACATTTGATTTAGGCAGCAATGTACATGCCTTGGCTTTGTCGGCTGCTATGCGGACGCATTCGTTGGTGGCGGTAGGGACGGATGATCGTCGTGTCCGTTTGTGCGATCTCAAGTCGGGAGGGAGCAGCCATTTGCTAACGGGCCACGCGGAGGCCGTCACGACAGTCGCCTGGTCCCCTACGCAAGAGCACCTCCTAGCCACAGTACGTCCCCAAAAGTAATTGTTTTGCTTCAATGTAAAACCAACAGCTATTTAAACCAAGACTCTTTCTTTCCCTACGCTTCCTCCTCTATCAGGGCTCGCGCGACTCAACCGTCCGCCTCTGGGATGTGCGTCGCTCCGGCACCTCTGCATGTGTCATGACCTTGGATCAATACACCGACCACCGGGGACACGCTCCCGGCATGATGGGGGGGGCTACAGAGCTGGCCAAGGCACACAACGGGTGGATTGTCTCGGTCGAGTTTACCCCTAATGGGTGTTATCTACTGAGTGCTGGTACCGATAAACGCTTGCGACTTTGGAATGCCTACACGGGAGATAATACGTTGGTAAACTACGCGGGGACGCATAACGACAAAGCGTGTGGATGGAAGGTCAAGGCCATCCAGACAGGGAGCAAGGGAGGGGATGAGCTTCGCAGTGGTGGCGGGACCATGGTTGTGTATCCGAATGGGGCCTCGGGTGAAGTGTTACTGTACCCGCTGATGCCACAAAATAGGCACCGTCGTCGTCGGAAAGGAGCAGGGACGATTGGATCAGTGGGTCGACCGGTGCACAGCTTGCGGGGACATCTGGACGCCGTGCAGTCGGTGGTGCATCGGCGGGATGCCGAGCAGATAATCACCGGGGGGGCTGACAGTCTCTTGTTGGTTTTTGATTGCTCCCGGCACGATATCCAAAATAGCCAGTGCTTGGATGACGAGGAAGGAGATAAATCGCCTAAGGATGGCTTTGGACGGAAGCGGACGGCGGGGGCAGCAGCGGATGACTGGAGTAGCGATGAAGAAGAAGGGGGAGGAGGAGGAGAGGGTGGAGGGGGAGGCAATAGCGAAGGGGGTTTTGTTCCTCCTATTCTACGAGTGGTCGAGGGCGATGACAGTCGGAGAGCCTCGCGGCGAAGGGAATGTTGAGATTGTAAAAAAAAAAATCATATACGAAGACCGCCTGTACAAAAAATGAAAGATTACGAGAAGAAAATGTGCTGCTATCCCCATTCCGGTTTGGATGTTTCTATCTGGCGCAGAAAGGCAAAAAAAAATGGAAAACATTTGTACCAGTAATGTGTACAAACAATTATAAATGAGTAGGTAACAAGAATAAATGACGAGACTTATCCATTGGAATGAATCACCGGATCTGTAGCCCTCCCTCCCTTTTTCTTTTAAGGCATCATCCATACTCTCATGTCCAGGATATTCAACTTTAAAGAGAGCAAAAAGGATGTCAGAGTATGGGAGCCATTGACAATGCTCTCGTGGAGGGCTCCGATGAGCTCCTGGCTCGCTCGTCCATGTATGCCAGCAGGCTATGTCTTCGATGCTTGGTAGTGGTGGGAAGGCATCCCAGCTTGGTAGTGGTGGGAAGGCATCCCAGAAGAATGAATCGAGCAAGAGAGACGAAGAGAGAAGCTATTTGTCGGGATGGCTCGGGTGTGCACGCGAGATATCACGAATTTACAGAAGCTCAAGAAAAAGAAAAGAAGTTTCTTTGAAAGAAAGAAAAAGAAAGAAAGAAAAAGAAAGAAAGAAAACTAGCCGTGGCCAACGCGCGACGTTGGGCCAACGTCGAGCACGGCTTGAGGTTGTCTTGGCGATAACTCGGCTTCTTTTCCCGTTGCCCCTTGCGCCCATGTCCCCCTCCAGTACATGCACATGCACGCATATAAAAAGAGAACGCTCACGTTGTTCCAAACACTGTTAACGCACTCACAGAGGGGCATGGCGACTGTGGGAGTGGCGGCTCTGGGTCCCATAGAGCGCCTGAAGGCCAGCTTAGCTGCTGCTTCGTCCTCAGTCAAGCCATCACCAGGACACTTTGCCAGCACCGACATGCTTGTGCTCCAGGAAAAGGTACAGCAGCATTTGCGCCGTGTGCACGAGATTAAGGCACAGCTACGGCACAACAAGGGCAGTAGCAGTCTCCAACAGCGGCTTCATCATCACTATTGTCATCGTCACCACCATGTAGGCGAACAGCATCATTCTGCGTCTACCATCGCCGGACCAGAGAACACACATGCTGATAGCCTGCGGGAATTGCGACGACGCTTCAAGGCCTTGGCTAGGCATCAGCACCTATACAAGCGGGAATGCCGGATTTTGGACGCAGATGAACTTGGCGTGGTGGGACAGAATCTCCAAGCAGTGTACTCCACCCCACTCCCTAAGCCGACCAATGACGACGGCGACCAGTACCCTGCGGCACAAAGGATCGGACGGTGTAATTATGATGACTTTGGACGTCTTAAGTCTCAGGTCCCTGTAGCCGTCCGTCGTTTCTTTGACTGGGAACACTTCTTAGAGGTAAGGCATGGGACGAGGACTAAGGGAGAGAAGGGGGAATGGAAGAGCGGCGCGAAAGATTACTTTGGCATTCATTCTCATGTCGTTATATCTTGTATTTGCATGGTTGGATATACGTATTTGGTTTGCTTTGGCCGTCAGGAGGACAAATTTATTCCACCGCTCACCATCGCCGTTTTTCTCAACTTGAAAATGAATCTCACCACATCCACTCACATCTCCTCTCCATCACTCCCCGAAAATTTCAAACACAGTTCCCCAGAGACCGTCACGGAAGAATCAATACCGCTGACGTCTTCCAACATATCTACCGCGCGGTCTGTCTGGAGAAAACCCGCATCACCCTACATTTTTACGACCATGAAGGCAAAGGTCAATACTCTCTCCCCCCCCCCTTCCATCCCTTCCTCTTCTGCTGTGTGCTCCATCTTACACATTTCTTCTCCCTCACTCAGGCTCCCTAACCGAAGCCGAGCTCGGATATTACATGCACGACCTCCTTCACTCCCTCCCCGCCCTGCAAAACGTCTCCGAAAGCTTCAGCTCCTTCTACGTCTACACCGCCGTGCGTAGGTTCATATTCTTCCTCGACCCCACAGTAAACCACAAGATATCCATCGCGCATCTCGTGGCCTCCCCTGTCATGGAGGAACTTATGGATCTAGCCACTATGGGCCCTCCCCCCCCGCCACCCCCTCCTCTCCCTCCTCTGTCACCTGATGCCTCGGAGGAGGAGAGAGCGAATGAGGAGGCTATGGCTGCGTCTGCTGCTCAGGTGGCGGCGGAAGCTTTTGCATGGCAGGAGCGGGCGACTAAAAATTGGTTTTCGACGGAAAATACGCTGAGGGTTTATAACATGGTGCGTGCGACGTTTGTTGTCATGATGGGAGGGAGGGGTGAGGGTTGAGAATCAATAAGGGTATGTGGGTGACTAGCAGATTGTGCCGATGTATAAGCCTTACATGGGGCCTCTCCTTTTTGACCGTCCTTTCCTTACTCGCCTTCATAACAGTACCTGGAGCTAGACCAAGACCAGAACGGACTGCTGAGCAAGCGGGAGCTGCTGCATTACTCTGGTTATTTCCAACAGACGCGTTTGACGCCTGTTTTTGTGGACCGAGTTTTCGAGGAAAGCATCACATACTGCCTGCCTGTGCCTTCTGCTGCTGGAGACGTCGAGAGGGGGGAGGGCAAGGGGGAAGAAGGGGGAGGAAGAGGGGGAATGTCGGAGGCGGAGATGGTGAGTGGTGTGTGTGTGTGTTCCAACCTCTCCCCATTCTAATTCTCTCCTCATCCCTCCTTTCCAGGACTTCAAGGTCTTCCTGGACTTCGTGCTCGCAATGGAAAACCGCTCCTCCCCCCCCGCCCTCCTGTGGTTTTTCCGCATGCTGGACATCGAAAAAAAAAACATCCTCTCCTCCTTCACCGTTCGCCTTTTCTTCCGCGACGTCGTCCGTACCTTACAAGAAGAGGGCTTTGAAGCCCCCTTGGTCGATGACGTGGCCACCGAGATATTCGATATGGCCAGACCTGTGGATCCCTCTCGCGGGATCACACTCGAGGACTTGTTAGCATGCGGTGTGGGATCCATCATCGTCTCCATGCTCACAGACGTGCAATCTTTTTTGAATTATGACCAACGTGAGCACCTGGCGGCGGCCGCTGCGGCAGAGGCGGCGGCGCGGTTGGAGGAGGAGGAGATGCAAACACAAATGGTGCTCGCTCAAGCGCAGGTTGGGGTTGAGCGTGAGGGGGAGGAGGGCGAGGATGAGATGGAGGCGGGAGGGATGAGAATCAACAGTGATGAGCGACAGGACTCAGCAGGACTGGGGCAGGAGGAGCAGGAGCAGGAAGAAGAGGAGCAGCACCAGCAGGATCAGCAGGAGCAGGAGGGCGGCGAGGTGGAAGGGGCAAATAATCAAGATGGCGGGGAGGAGGAAGAAGAACACGATTAAAAAGGCCACTGCACATAGCGTAAATGAGCAAAAAACTAAAGTACCCTCTGTATTTCTACAACACAAGCCAAGCTGTTGGCGGTGTTGGTTTAGTGACACGACATGCAAATTGGGATCAGAGGAAAGTGTGCGCGAAAGTTACACGGGATCTGGCCTTCGTGTTTCCTCTTTCTCAACCGTTTGCGTCCCGTCTTCGCCCCGCTTCACCATCCACCTCTTCCACAACTCCTGGTGTCCTGCTTCCCTGCCTCCGTCATCCCTTTTCACCCAACACGCCATCGGCAGGGACTCGGGCTGGATACTCGGAAAGTTTGCCGGAAGTGTTTCCTAAGTGCACTTGGTGTCATGCATGAGGAGGTGTAATTTCCATGTAAGGACAGAAAATAGATTACGGGTGAATAATATCGCACCGCACATATTGTACAAGGAACACTATGAACATGGCACAAAAGATAGTGTACATTACAAAGAAGAATAAATTACATGTGTGTCTGCATTTGGAACATCTTACTTTTGTTCTCGAAGACATACAAACTTCAAACTTCATTCTTTCCCTTAATTCCACGGAATTATCCACCCGAACACCAAGACCACGCACAAACGTGCGGCCTAATCAAGGTAGTCCCTCGCGCACTACATCTTCTTCCTTTTTCTCCACCTCCGTTTCCCATCTTCTAGTTAAGAGTTTTACACACACAGCAAACGACTGAAGATAGTGCATAGCAGGACAAAAGTACATTCTCGCCTATGCCATGATACGATCAAGCCAGGCAAAGCCCAAATCAATACTATCCTCCAAAACCAAATCCCGCTTGATCGAAACTCCGCCGAACGAAATGAGCACATAAAACGCCGCAGCGCACGTGACGAACATGATAGGAAAAGTAATGGTGGGCGTCAAGTACCAGGGAGCCTTCTCGCCCGTCTCTCCCTCGAAGAATCCGAAGAAATACAGAGACTTAAACCACTTCAACGACTTCTCCGTCCCCGTCATTCCCTCCTCATTCCGCATCCGTAACTCAGACCGCTGCGCATAATCCTGGGCGATCGACTTAGAATCACGCAGCTTTTTCGGATCCACGTCCCGGAAAGACCTTGGGTTCAAAAAGTTACCCGACGCCTCCAACACTTCAATGTCAAACTCCAACGGCGTGTCCGGTCCCACTACAGGACTCACTCCCGTGCTCCCGTAGGCATACCACGGCTGCACCGTCACTTTCGCCACCTCTCCCACACGCATGGAGCCCACAGCCGTCTCAAACCCACCAATCATGGTCCCGTCCCCTTGCAAGAAACGAAAGTCTTCCCCCCGACACAACACCTGCCCGTCCGCCGTGCGGCCTTCATACTTGACTGCCACCTCCGCACCGGGCGTCACCAAAGGCCCGCCCCCCTCTCTAACAATTGTCTTGAGTACTCCTCCATCTCGCAGCAAGTCGCCCTCCAACTGCCGTGGCGTAGTAGGTGCAGTTTCGTCCTCCAAGTCGAAGTACGAAGTGCTCTTTCCCGGGTCCGGCTTCCGTCGTCCCAAGCCCATGGGTGGCGCGGGCGGCGTGCCTCCCAACGGGGCCGATACAAAGGGCATGCTGGGCAAGCTGCCTTGCTTCTTGGAGCCCACCTCATCTTTAATACTCATCAAAGCGGTACGACCGCGCTTGAAGGAAAGGCTGCTTGGAGTGCTGCTGATGCGGCCGCCGGGCACGACGAGAAATGCTTGGCTTGCGTTCAGGAGGAGCAGCAGCAGGCCCGCTTTTCTTACAATGCTCGCCATGGAGTAAGTGTCCTGTAAGCGTGCATTCGTGTGTGTGTGTATGTGCGCGCGCGCGTATGTGAGTGAGTGTGTGTGTAAGTTTGTATATCTGTGTGACTTGTGGGCCTGAAAAGGTGGTACCGAGCAATATCGGAACAGTTGCTGTGGTACCGATCACTAAACTAGAGTACAACTGATTTATACATGGCCAACTCAGTCCTGAATCATTGCGAACAACAATCTCACGAAAAATGGCAGAATACAGAGCTTAAAAATTGCACAGGACTTGTAGGTGGAGCGGAACAATTTTCATTGAATTCCTTACACGGACCCATCTCTGACCTCAACCATGCCATCCATACAATACCACAGCTACGACATGAAAACCCTTCTCGTCCTGGTCCTGCTGGGGATGCTATTTGAGGTGGAGTCGTATCGGTAAGATATGCTGACCTCCCCACCCCAACCCCACCTCCGCTTCCTCTTGAGGAGGTCACTAGCACTGTTTGTCCTTTTAGGCGCCCTTCCTTTGTGCTTTGACGGTATACATATGCCTGTGCTAGTTTCGTCCTCCTATTTCATCTCTCATCTGTTACGATAGGCCTTCCAACTGTGCGTAACAAGGAAATACAGGCTCCTCTTCACCTTCCCTCCCCACCTTTCTTTCCATGCGCCGGACCGCCGCACTACATTACATTTGTATACCTTTTCTCCTCATTGCTGCACTATCGTTCTAGATCTGATAGAATTCTCTTCGCAATTCCGAAACAGGATACCGTTCCCTTCTGACTTTCCTCCTTTCACTCCAACAGTCTCGTCGCAATTTCGAGACAGAACATCGTTCCCTTCTGATATTCCTTCCTACACTTCCACAGTCTCCTCCCTGCGATCCGCAAGCGCTGGCGCCGCCGCCGGCCACCCCCCACCGTGGTCCTGCCTCAGCTTGATTCCTTTAAACTCATTCCCAGTCAAAAAACTGTGCAAGCACAAGGCTGGCGCGACACCTTAGTGAGCATCGGCAACGAGCTACATCGTTCAAGCAGCCTCCCGACCAAGGCCCAAAAAGAGACGATTCGAAGTATTGCCTTGGCGCTCGAAACCGTTCAACCCACCCCTACAAAAGCACCGGCATTATCTCCTTTTAATCAGGGGCGATGGGCCTTGCTCTACACAGACGCACCGGGGATAAGCTCAGGGCGGATAGGTCCGTTCGGATTGATCAAAGGAAGAGTGTTCCAAGAAGTGGATTTGACAACGCGGGGGTATGTGAATATATTGGAGGTAAGCAAGCCGGGACAGGCCCCTTGGTTGGAAGCGAAGCTGACCGCGGAGTTTCAGGTAGTTGATGATACGGATTGGGAAGTGACGTTTAAGGACGTTGTCGGGATGTTGCGGGGAAAGCAAGTAGTGAAGCAGGTGTTCAGCGGGGTGAGTCGGGTCTGGACGCATACTTATTTGGATAGGGAGGGAGGGGTAAGGATTATGAGAGCACGGAGACCGGAGAAGAGGCCGGAGGACGCGTTTTTGTTTGTGCTAGTGCGACGGAAGGAGAGGGAGAGGGAGGAGGGGGAAGGACGGTGAGGATAGGAAGAGGAGATGAGATAGAGTAAAGTGCAAAAGTGTAGTGTATATTGTGCGAGGGTGTCAATTTTCCAGTGAGTTTATAAATAAGTGTGTTGGACCTTTGTCGATGTCGTTGGCGTGGTGATGGATGGCGATGGATGAGAAGCAAATTGATTCGCTGAATAGCAGTAGCAGTAGGAAACAAGCAAAAACACAATTTAAAGAGAAGGTCGGGTTATCGTTTTGGAAGCCGAAATTCAAGATAGATTAGATAAATGAGGAATCAGACAAGGAACTCTCTTTCAAGCTCGCTGTTTTGCTTTGAGAGACGTGGAAGGAAGACAGGCTGGGGTTATTCTCGTGTCCTCTCTTTCTTTCCTTCTCTCGTTGTTGAGTATTTATTTGCGTGTCCTCATATGTCATTCATTCTCCCTGTCTCTTCTCACTCTCCTTCGCCCCATCGTCAAGTGGCCATTTTTCTATTCCCTGAATGCTGCCCACACAACAGTAGCACATAGACACGTACATTCCTTTTGATTTGCTAATTTGATCAACCGCACCCACTCACAAATTCGCTCTATCATCCACTCAGAAGGAGAAGACATTTCCTTTTGCTTTCCCTCTTCTATCTTCTGTGCCCAAACATTTCGGAATCCTCCTCCGTTCTCCAACCACATACCACCCTCCCTCGCGTCTCTCAAATAGCAGATTCGTGCTCCGTATCATCCTTTCAATGATCTTGCTCCTTCCCTCCCTCACCCTCCAACCATTACTCCCTCCACCCACCTTCCCCCTCCCGTCTCTATGCCTCCGTGGCATCCCCCTCGCATTTCAATTTAATCCGCCCATTCCTCAAATAACTCATGTGGATCCTAGCCTTGGTCCCATCCGAAAGCTTCACCAAAATCTCGTGCGGCCTTACGGAGGCAATCCGCCCCACGAAATCCTCCCCACTCAGCATGGACGTAAAAATTATCGATTCCCCCTTCAATAGACAGTGGTCGTTGTAATGCAAGCAGTTATCCTCCACACTCACCTCCACCATTACATCAGACTGGGAGTCATAATACGACCGAGCCCTCTCCGCCAAATCCGTCGAAATCTGCCTCAAGTCATCCTTAATCTCCCCATCACTCAAAAACATGCTCACATTCCCCCCCACTACCTCCCCACCTCCCTCCCCTACTCCCGCCCGTGCTCCCGCCCTATTCAAACCCTCCGCTTCCAGGTGGCCGTCTGCCCGGAAGACACTCTTGCTCCGCAACATACGCGTCTGTCCCACCCTCTCCAATTGCTTCATCACCCTCTCTCTATCCTCTTCCAACCTCTTCACCCGCTGCTCCATCGTGTCGAGCAACCGCGTCTTCAACTCATCCATCGCAGCCTTGTAAGACCCCTCCGCCTCCAGCACCTCATACTCATACAACCCCTGAATATTCTCCACCTGCATCTGCTTAAAGCGTTCCGCAGCAAACACGCGTCGATCTCTCACTTTCTGCAGTGCATCCAATTTTTTCTGCCACTCCGGGTGTGTGCCTTGTTCGATAAGTTGCTTCTCCGTCTCAACCTCGGTAATCCTGTCAATTAACTCCCTGTTTCGATCTGGCTTCCCTCTAGCAGCAGCGTCATCTGCAGCTGCTGCAGCACTACTACTGGCGGTGCTGATGCTGCTTGGGTTACAGTTCGCCCCCCCCCCGCCGGTGCTTATTCCTCTTCCTTCGCTCTCCTCCGCCGTAGCCATCTTGTTCGGCGGCTGCTCCTCTCCCTCACCTTCCTCAAGCTTTCGCTTACGGGTTCCTGTCTCGGTACGGGTGTCTTCGCCGCTCGTACCACCTTCTGTTTTGTGTGTATATGTGTAGGTGGGCGGAAATGGTGCGTGATGCGAGTGTGCGGGTGGAGCGGAAGGAAGAAAAAGCAGGCCCTTTAACTTCCAAAATTGTGCCCTCCCCTTGCGACAATCCACCCATTCCCCTTACCTGTCATCGTTGAGGACGACATACGGAACATGCGTGTCAAGGCAAAAAAGTTGGCCCTGTGAGTGGGTAGTGAGGTAGAGGTGAAGGGCGAATCAGCATCGATCATTTTTTGTAGCATGATGGTAGGTGAGGCAGGCTGAGATAAGGCCGAACACACGGTCTCCCCAGAGAAGAAGATGGCTGGACTGCACAGGGCATCTTCCTCTTCAAAGGTGGTGGGTGGGTTGTGCGGTGTGAATTACGACGCAAAGGAAGAGGCGAGGTATGCCCCCTCCTCATTCATGTCCTCCATCATCCCAGCTGCTTCGCCAAATGAATGCAAGCATTCAAAGCTTATATATATGCTAAGCTACATAATTATTGTCTTCTATCCTGATCTTTCATCCACGCTCTCACGCTTTCCAACCTACCACAACCCTTCAGTCACAGGCCAAGGACGCCCGTGGCTGGCTTTTCTGTAACTGTCTATAAATAGCTAAAAATAGCCTCTGCCCTTCCTCCGTTGCACCCCGGCCGCGGGACCGGAAGCTCGGGCAAAACCCCTTACGAGGGCCCACGCTGAGAGCATGATGGGGGAAATGCAGCACTAATTGGAGCAGCAAATGTACGTCGTGGGAGGGATAGGAGGTGGCGGAGGGAGGGGACCCTAGAACAGAAAGGAAGTGGGGGTTATCTTACTCCAGGCCCCCCATAAAGGCCTCTAAACACACCACGCTTACGCGGTATCTTTGCTCTACCCTCCCGCAGGAATTGGCAGAAAGTAGGAAAAAATGGCAAGACCGAAAAGGGGCGAGAGCAAGGAAGTGAGTGGCAGTGTTGAAGAGAAAACTTTACAAGCGTGTCGCACATCGAGCATTTATTTTTTAAAAGCGTGTTCGGAATACGGGAGGGGAAGGTTCGGTGTCGTTACATGGGACAGACATTTTTTTCAACCCAGCAACGCTGGCGGGTTTCAAGTGGATGCAGATTTATTACTCTACGCTTCTTTATTTGAGATCCTCATTTGTTTCCCTCATCTTCGCACGCAGGCACTTATTCTCTCTTCTTCCCTCTTCGACCCTCCTCTCCGACAAACAGGGGCAGCCCGTCGCTCAAAAGAAGCCGACGAGTCACCCCTGGCGGCAATTATGACCCGGCGTTTGAGGGAGGACCCGCGGTATGACGAGGAGGAGAAAATGGAGGCAGTGGTGCAGGCGTCGATCTGGTCACAGAATGTCGATCCGCAACTGCACGCGGCCATTCAGGATTCGCTCAAGACGGAGCAGCCGGCAGGGTATGATGATGAGGCGGAGTTGCAGCGTGAGTTGTAGGGGAGGTAGGATATCCATTTCTACGACTCCTTATGTTAACCCATAAACTACAACAGGCGTCCGTGACCTCTCCGCGCGAGAGTTCAGCGCGCAAGATTCCCTTCGTAAGGCCCAAGAGACTGAGAGGAGGACCGCCGAGGTTGAGGAAGCCATCAATTTAGAACGTAAGTGGCACAAAAAGAATGAAGAGCACTTTCCTCTTCCGTGTAGAGGTTTGTCATTGTCATATTTTTTGGGGCTTTCCACCTTACTCTCCTTCTATGGTTCTGGTCTTCGAAGTGACTTGTCCCCCCTTTCTATACATGTTCTGCTTCGCTCTGACTCAGGCTCCCACTTGTTCAACGCTTACCTTCCTTCTCCCTATATATCATGCACAAAATCATACACAAAAATCAGAGGCCATTTTGCAGTCGCGCAGAGACGCCAACCTCATCCAACGCCCGCCAGCCTGTTGGAGCTGCAGCAGCAGCAGCAGCAATAGTAGTGATGATATTAATAGTAAAAGTAATAGGAGCAATAGTACCATTCTGCTGCAGCAGCAGCAACAGCAGCAGCAGGATATACACACATATGCCGCCACAATGACCGGCAACAGCAGCAGCTGTAGGAATGGGAAGCACATGCCCCCTCTAGCTGTCCCTTCTCTTTTTGCCCCCACTTCTATTTCTGCCCCTACCACTACCTCCTCCACTACTGGTATCACCGGTGATGATGACGATCATGATGATATTGATGATGGTGGTGGTAGTGGCGCTGCTGCTGCTGCTGCTGCTGCTGCCGCAGATGCCGAGGATTTGGCACGCCAAGAAGAGGAGCAGCTGCAACAAATTCTGGCCATTTCAATCAGAGAATCCGGGCCCCCTGCTCGTGCATTCCCTTCTTACTCCACCACCACAGGGTCAGAACCAGGAGTATGTAGTGGGAGGGAAGGAGAGGGGCGATTGAGTGAGGAGGAAATGCTTTCTAAAGCCCTAGCGGCCTCGATTGAAACCAGCAAGGAGGAGGCGGCACGACGGGCCAGGCATTGGGGCGAGTTTCAAAGCGGCACCGACGCACACATCTTGGATAGATGTCAGCCGCACCCCCGACAACAGCAGCAGCGGCAGCAGTTCCAACAGCAAGAACCGCAGCAGGCAAAACCGTCACCACCTTCACTCCGGCAGCAGTCCCCTCCTCCTTCCCTTCCTTTCCCCAATTCTCCAATCTCGCCGACAGCATCCATGATGCCAAATCGGAATCGTCCTCATCCACCATTGCCTACATCTACAGACTCTCCCTCCTCCTCCGGTGCTTCCACAGCTGACCGGCGCCTTCAGCATCCCCCCCCCCGCCCCCCGATCATGAATGCCTCCCACCAGAGCTATCACTCCCCGTCGTTTCCCCACCCTTCCTTCGCTGCAGCCATCCATCGCTCACCCAACCCCTCCTCCTCCACCAGTCATTCCAATTTTGCTGCCAAGATGATTTTGGACCAAGACGCTGCGGATGATTCGACGCTCGATATGAACTTGCACCGGTCTTTCTTCGAGGGAGGGCTTACACCTGTCACCTCGTCTTCATCCTCTTCGTCCCCCTCGCAATCCATTGTTCCTTCCATGACGGATCCCACCAATGCCACCACTACCACCACCACCACCGCCAGCAATAGCAGCAGCCGCAGCAGTAGCGGAGGCCCCTCGACGCTTGCTCGGGAGGGAGCACGAGCGGAAGAAGAAGGGAATGATCTAATGCTCCGGCAAGTCCTGCCGACGTCCACGGTTGTCCCGCTACCTCCTCCTCCTCTTCCTCCTCCTCCTCCTTTTCCTGCCACTTGCCCCGCTCCTTCTTTCCGTTCTAATCCCTTCGTCCACCATCCCGTCCACCGGATCGAAACTCCGACCCCTACCACAGCCGCAACAGCAGCAGCGTTCACAGTTACTTCCAGCAGCAGCGGTGCCAGCACGGCCAGCAGCGATCACGGCGAGTTTGATCGTGCAGCAGCAGACTTTGAGACGATGCTTCCAAGGGCCATGCGGGCATCGTTGAGTCTGGCGAGACAACAGGCCCTGGAGGAGTCAGATCGAAACCGCCTGGAGGCTCAAATGATGGACGCGGAGAGGGGAAAATTCCACGCAATGGCAGCAGCAGAAGAAGACGCGGGTTTGCGCGAGGCGAAAATGATGTCTTTGAATCACGCGGGCATGGTAGAGAAGGAACGAAGGAGGACGACCAAGACGGCGAAGAGGCAGGCGTGGAATGTGAAAGATGTCGTGGAGGTTCTGCAGGTGCGAAAGGAGGACCGGAGGAGTTTAGAGGTATTGCGAGGGACAGAGGGGCAGGCGTTGCAGCATATGAGGGCGGATGTGGGGTTGGATGTGAGGGTGTCGGAGGATGAGGGTGAGATCTCGATTAGATTTTCTGCGAGTGGCCAGGGGAGGGCATTGTTTTCACTGGTGGAGTTGAGTGAGGAGGAGCAACTGAATCAGCTGAGAGGGACGAAGGAGACATTCAAGCGAATTTTAGAGAACACGCAGGCATTGAGGGATGAACGGCAGTCTCGCTCCGTCCACGTGTTGATTGATTGGAGTAACATTGTGTTCGGTGTTGGAAGCCGGGCGGCTTCTACGACAGGCAGCGTGAACGCCAAGCGGCTTGCGGCATTATTGGAGCAGGATGAGCGTGTCTTGACCCAGTTTATGGCGACTTCAACGCACCCTGCATTGGACCCTGGCACGGCGGTGTTCCATCGTTTGGGGTATATGACGCATGTGGAGCCGAGGGGGAAGGAGGCCTTCGTGGATGGATCACTGCAGATTAATCTCATGCATGTTGCCAACAAGCATTACCGAGATATAGCGAGGCACACCATCCGCCTCGCTACGGGCGACGGAAATATGCACGATGAACACGGGAAGGAAGACCAGCGTAAATTGAGCTTTCCAATAATCGTGGAACATGCCTTGGCGCAGGGGTACAGAGTCGAGCTGTGGACGTGGCTTCAGTCTTGCTCGAACAAGTACCAGGAAATGCTCAAGCATTACGCCCCTCAATTCTCCATTAAATACCTCGATAACTTCCGGGAGTACATCCTGCCAAGCGCTGCGCTAGATCAGGCTGAGTTCCCACCGGTGATGAAGGAAGGGAAGGAAGGAGGGGGAGGAGGGAGTGGTCGCAGCACTTCACCAAGAACTTCGGCGAGAAGCCTGCGCTTGACGCCGCCTGAGCAGCAGCAAGACCAGCAGCTACAGCCGGTCTCTCCATCTCGGTTTGGGTTTGGAGGAGGAGGAGGAGGAGGTGGAGCAGGTGGAGGAGGAGAAAGAGAAGACACCGGAGAAGGAGGAGGAAGAGGGGGGGGAGGAGGAAGAAGAAGAGGAGGAAGAGGAGGAGGGGGAGGAAGAAGAGATCGGAGAGGATCAGGGCCCACAACCCCTCAGCAGTACTAGTAGCCATCATAAGCCTCTCCGCCTGAATACGGATCAGGAGTAAATGGATCTGGAGGAGCAGGAGGCCGAAGACTCGCCTTGCGAGGCGCAGGCGGAGGACGAGGAGGATGAGAACGACGAGGATGGAGGGATAAAAGTAGGGCAAGGAGTTGTTTTGTAACATGGGGCAGGAGGAGGAAAAAATGAGAAGAAATGTACACACACAGAATAAATACATATAAGGCTGTGCCTTGTACAGAGAGAGATTGACGGCAAAAAAGAAGGGTTAGAACGGTTGGAACGAGAAGGGGGAAAGAACAAAAAGACTGAGACTGCTAGACGAGATCAGCCTTGAAGTAAAAAGAACATATTAAGGATGCAGAAGACAAACAACGACCAAGCTACAAATTCGAGACAGGAGAATCCGCTTTTTGAGACTCGAAATGTGGCCTGAAAGAGCCAACTTTTGATTGTTTCAATTGTTGGGAGAATTCTCCTTTTACTCTTTCTTCCCCCCCCCCCCTTCGATTTGTTCACTTATTTACACGTTCGCTTGGTTGAGATGAAAGACCATATATCCATAACCGTAGAAATGTTGCTGCTAATGATGCTGCAGTCTTACATATAAACAAAGAAGCTTACTATTATTTTGTCAAAACGCGGGAGGGGGAGAGGGAGAGGAAGGAGGAGAGGGGGAAGGCGGCGAAGACCGCCCGATCTAAGGAAACGAACCATCATCTATTGTTCTAGATACCACCCAAATACTATATCCTTCATAAATTTGCCTGGTCTCGTCGTGTGGCTACCGCTCAAACTCCTCCCCCGCGACTGGTGTCCGTCGAGCCCTTTTCCAGGCCACAAGCTGCGCGCAGGCTAGCGAAACGAGGAAGCTTAAGACAGCAAGCCATCCCAAGGCCCCCGCCAGAAAGCTTTTCTCCAATCGATACATCCGGCGCAAGAGCTGTTCATTCACCGTCGCTTGATCCTGCAATCTCCTCTGCATCAAACCTATCATCTCCCTCGCCTCCAACCTAGCCCGTTCCTGCTCCAAAAGGACGTCATCCACCACCTGGACAAAACAACTGTGCAAGTTACTCACATACACATCGAAAATCGACTGATTTATTTCCAAGGATGTCATCTCATCCATCAAGGTTTTAAAAATGTTATCATACGGACTCCCACTTCCCAAAGAAGCCGCCGCCGCCCCTTCCCCCTTCGGGCCCAAGTCCTCCTGGAGCTTGGCCAGCTTTTGCTTTTTGAAGTCCCCGAGCCGCATCTGCTGCAGACACTGATGTCGAAAACGAGACATTAATTCTGTCTTAGCCTGGGCGCCGCTGACGGTTGCTACCACCGTTGATGTTGTGGTGGGTTTGGTCGTTATTTCGGGAGGAGACGAAGAAGAGGTAGCGGCGGTCTCGGCTGCTGCTGGTACTGGTGTGACCACCCCTTCATCCTTCACCATCAGGGTAGCAGTAACATTTTCTTTTGTTGCACCGTCCGCTGAATGAAGAGGGAGGTCTGCCGCCCCTCCCGAGACCGCTGCTGCTGCTGCTGCTGCTGCTGCTGCTGCTTGGGGTGCGAGGTCCACCGTCGTATCTCTCTCAGGAGTGTCTTGCTTCCTTTCTGCTGATGCTCTCTCCTCCGAAGTGACTTCTGAGTCCAGAGCTATTGTCATGGGAGTTGACGATAGAAGATTCTGAGTGGACAGGAGGGAAGATAGCGAGCTGAGTTCACGCTCCCCCGATGCGCCTTGCAGAGGCTCTCCGGCAGGCACAGAGCCTTTATCTCCAGTTTGAAAGCCGTCTTCTTTGTGCACCTCTCCTCTTGTCATCACAGCCGCTCCTTCTTTTGCATTACTCTCGACGTTGCTTCCCTTGCCGGGATCCACGGCGGAGATGGCCGGTGAATGCAACGTATCATCAATCAATTTCTCGCTTGATTTTACCGCACCTTCAGCGTTTGGTCCCAACACAGGTGGCTCTATTGCCGCCGCTTTTCCTCCAGGAAGCTTCTCGTCCATAATTGGCGGTGCGTCTTTCTCCACTTCTACACTCCGGCCGTCATCCGCTGACTCGGCAAAAAATTGCGACGTTATCCCCTTTTCCTTGGCCAGCTGTAACTCATCCTTTTTATCGAGCTGTGGGCGATGCTCTTTTTGTCGTTCATCGGGCTGAGATTCTAAAGGTCGTTCAGTCCCCGTGTCGTCACCAGCGGCTTGTGGAAGAACATTCCCCCCTTCCCCGCTTCTTTTGAACGCGTCGTTGTCCCCGCCATCAGTGCTACCGGAAGAAGAGGAAGGCGGGGCTTCAACCTCGACACCCCCGGCCGCGTGCTTACCCTCTTTCTGAGCCGTGCACGTGCCATCATATAGACAAGTCTGATTGCTGATGATGCTGCTCCGCTCGCCATCCACTGTTGCAGCCGGATCGATCACCTCCAACTGTGACCCCAAGTTTAGCTTCTGCTTCTGCCAATCATCCATGAACCCCTGCTGCAACGTCGAACCCAACACTTTGATTTGACTCAAGGTACAGTAAAACTCCCGGCTCCAATGCGAGACCAATCTCACCTTCAAATATCTAGCGTACCTCGGCGGGTCCACCACAAACCGCTGCTCTCCTGTCTTCTGCCTGGCCTCGAACGAGCCCAGCTCCAACCATCCCTCCGAGTCCTCCTCGCCGTCCAAGCTAGGGCATTTCACACTATACCACACCTGAAAGTCCTTCACCATCGACGAGAACTTCTCATAATTCGCTAGCACCAACGCATGGATCCGTATATCTTCCGACAAGTTGATAATTACCCACTTACTTTCAGCACAGGGGCTCCGAGCATACTTGTCTTTATCATCGTCTAATAAATTCTTAGCCCCGACCAAGGAAGACGAGGACTGCAGAACTACCGCTCCCGCTTTTTCTGCGGCATAGTTCACTTCGGCATGTGGACCCTTTGTCTTCAGATGATTAGGGGGTGGGTGCTCGGCTTTTGTGTGTGATGGTAATGATGGTAAGGGCGGTGGCGGTGGTGGTTGGGCATGCGCTGCTTCTGCTGGTTCTGGTGATGGTGGCTGATCCGGCGCAGCAGCGCCGACAGCAGCTCCCACTGTTGCTATCGCTGCTGCATCAAAAATACTACTTTCTACATCCGACACGATGCTGTCACCATGCCCCTGTAACGAGACTAGAGAGGCTGCAGCCAGCTCCTCCTTTTCCTTTGCATTCCCAGTAGGAGCGGGCTGGTTGGCTAAACTCGCGGCGGCTGTTGCTTGCTTGCTAGACTTAGTTCCCTTTCCACCCAACAAGCTCTCTAAAATCTTGAAGCCGCCGGTAGGCCCGGTGCTCCCGCCGCTTTCAGGTGGGGTTGTCATGGGCGGCGGCGGCGTGTGAGTAGAGGAGGGGGAAGATGGAGTGGACGACCCGACTGGAGCATCAACATCCGGGGTAAGATTTTCGTGCCCAGTGGAGCCCCCGTGCGCCACCGTCATGAAGACCAAGGCGAGGACAAACAAAAGCCCCATCCGCAAGGGCGGGCGGCCGCCACTGAGGGGTCCACTCGAGCTGCTGCTGGTGGGAAGGCGAGTGGGGGTTGTGGCGCTGCTGGTACGGTCAGGGATGCTACTGTTGCTAAAGCTGTCGCTGTAGTCTAGTTTCTCCATGGCGTCGTCAGTGTGTGACATCGCGTTGCGCCTCCTCCTCAAGTCACCCGGAGCTTGACCACCCGTTTGGCTGCCATGCCGCCTCAGGTTTTGACTCGTGCGCGCATTAGTTGAAGGGTGGGCTGTAAAGGGACCCCACGCCCTGTTGCTGTCGCTTGATGTGGAATGAGTTCAAGCGTTTGAGTATTCGAACGCATTGAGGCACGCGTATGGGATTAGACGGACGAGTGAAGTGGCTCGTGTAATTGATGTGATGATGCATGGGCTCAAGCCTGGTGAGTGTCAACAACAACACAAAACCGCGGCGCTTCGACACCAAATGACAGACTGATTGCAGACATATGCCACATCGATACCCAAACAAGCGATGTACACAAGTAGCGGACCGCAGGTCGTAGTGCCAAATTCAAAGACCTACAAAAGCCAAGCTGCCCATCACCAACAAGCAACGCGTGCGTCGCAAGTAGTAGGGCATCTATTTTCACTTTCTCGCCCCTCCATTTTAACATTTGCCACTGCACGACTTCCATCTCAAATAGGTCAAGTACAGAAATTTGAACCAATTATATGAACCGTCAAGTTGTAGCAATGCTATCCTTATTTCGCAACCCTGCCAAGAAGGAAGCCCTACAGCAGCCCCAGCCTCCCCGTGTCCACAACCCGCAGCGGGCCGCCGAGTCAAGCAATCTGAACTTTCCATTGGCATCTCAGCCTTTGCATTCAGGGTCGATCCTATCTATCACACCGCGCTATTGGAGTTTTCCCCTTTGTTCTTTCCGCCCGGAATCAATCCCCACATCCCAAGTCTCTAGCAACAAGTTGGCCTCACTTTTTGGAAAAGGACGACAGCAGAAGGGAGTTGAAAAAGAAAAAGAAGGGGATGTCGCAAAGCAGACGACTAGAGAACCCGTATCAGTCTATCTCCGTTTTGTCATTGTAGCAGATCATCGGGCCTTGGCCAAGGCCAGGTCTCAGACACAAGTATTGCTTTTAGGCGAAGACGGGGCCTCGTGTTTGTGGCCAGGGAAGCAAGCCGTCAAACTGGCGATCCCCGAGACTGCAACGCGCTTTCTCTCTGAGAACTTATCCTTAGTGATGGAGGTGTTTCAACAAGGGCTGGATGCTAAAAAGGATACTATGTTTGCCCGGGGAGTTGTGCATCACTTCATGGAGCACCTTCAGAAGGCAAAGTCGCCGCGAATCTTGGTGTTGCCAATGGTCTCAACGTCACCGCTCATCGGGAGCAGCAACAGGAGCACCACGAGCAAAAGGATGAGGAACAACGACAATCAAGAGATACGATTCGAAGCCTGCATTCGCTTAGCGTACTTGCCTTTCGCACCGCTAGGCCACTGCCGGATTACAGACGTGAAGAGCGAAACGAATAAGAGGACATCGGACAAAGCTGAACACGGAGGGATGGGCAAGAAAGTTGTAAACGAGCAGATTGCCGAGAAGAAAGCGGAAGGCAAGAATGAAAGAGTGGAAAAAGTGGATGATGCTAAGACAGACGAGGGTAGCTTCCCACTCAAGACCTCACCAGGAACTGAAAGCAAGGGGTTGATTGGAGTACGGCAGCAGCGGCAGCACGATGAACAAGACGAGGAGGAGGAGGAGGAGGAGGCATATAAGATACTAGCAAAGGAGGGCGCAAGCGTTTCGTCTACAAGCTTGAATCCTCATCTGGACTTGGCGGCCAGCTTGATGGAACAAATCCGGCAAGAGCAAATGAGCGATGCCCCCCCTGTGCTGATGCCTGAGGAGGAGGTCGTCCGGAGCTTGGAGCAGGAGGAGGAATACAATGTTGTGGAAGCACCTGCACGTGTGGAGGTGGCGGCGCCAGGGTTCAGAACACCTTTGTTGGAGCTGGCACTGCAAGCAAAGATGGTGGCACACAGTAAGGCGGCCACCTCAACCGAGCACGGACACGGAGGGCGAACTACAGCAGCAGCGGTTTCACGGGAAAAGCGACCCGGGGGAAAATTACAAGTGCCTGTGGTAGAAGGACGGCGACGACGCATTCTCAAGAGCGCGACTGCTTCTGCCCGTCGCAAGGCGCGGCTTGCGCGCATCAACAAGTTGCTGGCGGACTTGGAGGCGTTGCCAACTACGCTAAAAAATGGGGACTGTAGGAGGGGCCAAAGAGAGCGTATGCTGAATAACTGAGCAAAGAGAAGGAAGAAAAGGTTGTGCATACACCTTTGCTATCATGCCTCCTTCACATTAGCTTTTCATATTAAGATTTCAGGGCTTGTTGCAGTATTTAACACACACACGCCAAAAGTAGAACCAAAGAACTAATGTGCGATGTCACCATGTGATCAACAGCAATCACCGCATTCCCCCCGTCGTCATCACCTGGCGTTGCCAGCAACGCTCGTCGCCCAGACCCAGCGACATTCCAAGCCTTCTATGCCCGCTTGGCTTGTTAGTTTATGGTCAGGAGCTAGAGTTGGAACATCCTGGTTCATATGCTTGCGCCAGGTCGCTTTCGATTGTTGCTGGTGAGAATACCGCTCTCTGTGGCGTCCGAAGCTTAGCCACGAAGAGGCTCTCGGGACGGCAAGCCCTCGCTACTTGCTTTTCTTGTCTTCAAGCGACTAAAATTGCTTTACTCCTGCTCCCACAAAAAATAGAAGACAGGAGCAGCACCTGAAAGTAGTGCGGCAACTGTAGGCATCATGGCGGCACAGCTCGTCGCGCGGCTGCTGCACTTTGCTCACCGATTGCCAATGAAGGCCTTGGGGAGCGGCACTTCCGGTGGCATCGCCCGTCCTGTTCCGCCGCAAGCGGCAACGCTGCTGCGGGCCCTGTCCACCCACTCGCAGGAGTCCTTTATGTCGGGAAGCAACTCCGTGTATGTGGAGGAGATGTACCGGGCTTGGCTCAAGAACAAAGAGAGCGTGCACAAGTCATGGGATGTTTATTTCACGGCAATCGAATCCGGACATACAGAGGTAAGTGGGAAGCAATGGCTTTGCATACTCTAATCATCCTTCTACCCCTGCCGGATGCATGTCAACATCCTCATTTCCATGCACTCCTGCTCTTTCTTCCCCTATCCCTGAACGCTCCACTTCTGCAGGGCGCCTTCATTCCCGCCCCAGGCCTTCAAACAGCTGTCTCCTCCCCCGCAACCGCCGTGGCTCCGCGCGCCGCGCATCACTCGGACTCTCTAGGACTGAGCTACTTGATCCGTGCCTACCAATTCCGTGGCCATGAAGCCGCGAATCTTGACCCGTTGGGCTTGCATTCTTTTCGGTCTAGCACCCCGCCACCTGAGCTTGACTACAAGTACCACGGCTTCACTGATGATGATTTGGACCGCGTGCTGAACCTGCAGGGCTCGCACAAGGGCGGACACAAAGGTTTTCTCTTTGACCTTGCCCAGGGGCGGCCGGTGACGCTAAGGAAGGTGGTCGACACCTTGCGGCAGACCTACTGCCAGACGATGGGTGTGGAGTACATGCATATGGGCAGTCGGGTAAAGTGTAATTGGATTCGGGCTCGGGTAGAGACGCCCTTGTGGCTGTCGTATAGCAAGGAGAAGAAGCTGCACATCTTTGAGCGGCTGGCCTACGCGGATCATTTCGAGCGTTTTCTGGGGAACAAGTACAATACGGCCAAGCGGTTTGGGTTAGATGGGGGGGAGAGTGTCATCCCGGGCTTGAAGATGATGGTGGACCGGGCGAGCGAGCTGGGCGTGACGGATTTTGTATTTGGCATGCCCCATCGGGGGAGGCTGAATGTGTTGGTGAATGTATTGAGGAAGCCGATGCAGTTGATGTTTCAGGAGTTTCAGGTAGGGAGGGAGGGAGGGGAGACGATGTATATGTGATGGCGCCTTGACATTTCCTCCTGTCTTGTTTGTTTTGTTATTGTTTTCTCTAAATTGATCATACTTATCTCTTTTGGGGGGCTGTGTTAAAAGCACGCGCATGTGGGAAGTGCTGACAGGGTGTGTCGTTTCTCAAATCCCTAACCGGCTCTTTATCTCTTCTTGCTACGGCAGAACCGAGAACGCGCAATATCAATTGAGAAAGACTGCGGCTTTTATTCACTTGTCCCACCTTCTCTCAAAAGGCGGAGAATTATGCCCCGCTTGCAGACACTTCCTTTTCATGCATGCAGTACTTCCTCTTGTCGTGTGCGTGTGTGTGTGCGTGCCTTATGTGTATGTCTCTCTTTTACCCTCTCTTCTCCCTCACAACTTCTCTCCTCCGCCTCTTTTTCGATCTCTTCCTCTCTCAGGTGTGCCCACACTATCAGATTGCGAAGCATGGGATGCAGGGGAACGATTTGCTTAAGTCCGTCGGCGTGACTTATTTACCTCTCCCTCCTTCCCTCCCTCCTTCCCTCCTTTTCAGGGCACGCACTACCGCATGGAGAAATACGGAAAGAAGAAGGACGATTGGTCGATGTCTGGGGACGTCAAATATCATTTAGGGACGTCGATGACGCGTTCCTATCCCGACGGCCGCACGGTGCACCTGTCCCTCCTTGCAAACCCCTCCCACTTGGAGGCAGTCAATACTGTAGTGGAGGGAAAGGCGAGGGCGAAGCAATTCTATATGGGGGATCGGGACGATGATAAGAAGAAGGTCGTGCCTGTCTTAATGCACGGAGATGCGGCTTTCTCCGGACAGGGAATCGTGTACGAGACGATGCAACTTGCCAAGGTGAAGGATTTTGCGACTGGGGGCACTATTCACATCGTGGTGAATAACCAGGTTGGCTTCACCACGGATCCGGCGTTTGCGCGGTCGACGCCGTACTGTACCGATTTGGGGAAGGCCTTCGATGTCCCCATTTTCCATTGTAATGGGGATGATCCCCTGTCGGTGACCACTGCCTTTGAAATGGCTGTTGATTGGCGGCAGGCCTGGGGGGAGGATTGCATCGTGGATGTGGTGTGTTATCGAAGGCATGGGCATAATGAGTTGGACCAGCCGTTGTTCACCCAGCCATTGCTTTATACTCAAATTCAAAAGCACCCTTCTACGCTGGAGATTTTCCATAAGAGGCTGGTGGAGGACGGGACGGCGACGCAGGAAGAGCTGCAAAGGATTACGAAGGAGGTGCACGCGGCGTATGACAAGGCGTTTGAGGAGAGCAAGACCTGGCAAGAGGCAAAGGATGATTGGTTGTCGTCCAAGTGGGAGGGGTTCAAGAGTCCCGGGCAACGCTCGAGGGTCAGGGAGACGGGTATTCATGTGGATAGGCTGAGGGAGATAGGGGCGAAGACAGCGAGTGTCCCGGAGGGCTTTGTGTTGCATCGGCAACTGGAGAAGATTTTGGCTGCAAGGCGGAAGACGGTGGAGGAGGGTAAGGGAATCGATTGGGGGACGGCGGAGGCCCTGGCGTTCGGGACGTTGTTGTTGGAAGGGAATCACGTTCGCTTGACCGGGCAGGACGTGGAGCGGGGGACATTCTCGCATCGGCATTGTGTGTTGCACGACCAGAAGACGAACGAAACTTACACGCCGTTGAATCACATTCGGCCACATTTGACCAACGTCCGCAGTACGACTGACCCGGCTGTGCCAAACTCCCAGGCGCGATTTATTGCGCGAAATAGCATCTTGTCGGAGTATGGGGTGCTGGGTTTCGAGCTGGGGTACTCCTTGGAAAACCCCAACAATTTGACGATCTGGGAGGCACAATTCGGCGACTTTGTGAATGGGGCGCAGATTATGATCGACCAATTTATTTCATCGGGTGAGAGTAAGTGGTTGCGGCAGTCGGGCTTGGTGATGTTGTTGCCTCACGGTTATGATGGACAGGGGCCTGAGCATTCCTCCTGTCGACCGGAGCGCTTCTTGCAGTGCGTGGATGAGGACGAGGATGTCATTCCGCCGATGGGGGAGGAGGAGAGACAGCAGGTTCAGCATACCAACTGGCAGGTGGTCAACTGTACCACGCCCGCAAATTATTACCATGTGCTGCGCCGACAGGTGCACCGTGACTTCCGCAAGCCACTCGTGGTGATTGCACCAAAGAGCCTTTTGCGGCATAAGCTGGCTGTGTCCAGTTTGGAGGATATGGGGGAGGGGACACGATTTCGTCGCATTCAGCGCGAACAATGCCCGGACATCCGCGCCAACCACGAAAAGGTAACCAAGGTAGTCTTCGTCACCGGCAAGATCTACTATGAGCTGTTTCAGGAGCGCGAGAATCGTGGCATCAAGGACACGGCCATCGTCCGGATCGAGCAGCTGGCCCCGTTCCCCTTTGATAAGGTGGCGGACGAGTTAAGCCGCTACCCGAATGTGGAGAAGATTGTCTGGTGTCAGGAGGAGCCCAAGAACGCCGGTGCCTACTTTTACTGCGCGCCTCGTATTCGTACCGCCACCCGCAACATTTTGAATAAGGAATTTGACATTAAGTACGTCGGTCGTGCGCCCATGGCCGCACCTGCGGGGGGCCTGGCCAAGGTGCATAGCAAGGAGCAGCAAGCCATTTTGGATGGAACTTTTTCGGCGTGACTTTTGTGGGCGGGGGGGTAGATGCATTGAGGTGCAAGGGAAATGATCGGCAGGATAGGAGGAAAAAGGCAATGATTCAATGATTACGGCCTTATCAATTTTGCGACACAGTAGTGCGGAGGGAGGAGGGGCCACGGGCGTTTGTGGTAGTTACAGAGAATATAGAAGCGGCACATGGAAAAGGAGAAAGAGAAGAAAAATGGCAAGCGCGAAAATGCGTCCAATTTATTTTTGGTTTTGGTATGTTGGCTCGAAGGACGGGGAGCTCGCTGTCTGTGTGGGCCAGCCGTTTGGAAAAAAGTTTAGGATATACATACACACATATTACACATAGACATACACACTACACTACACAGTAACCCATGCTTATACACATACTGTTCCACTCCACTTAAGCAAGCACGGAACCTTAGTTTTCCTGCGCAGTCCAGTTCCCTGCTCTGGTTTCTCGCCACTCATCCGACCTCCCCACCCTCCTCCCCCACCATTGCCTCCACGCCCCACCACATAGCACCATATTCCAGGTGCCCGGACAAATGGGGCGCAATGACAAGAATGACGACAATAGCGAGGGGGGGGACGAGGAGCTATATTTCGACGACACAGCGCCCAAGAAAGACTTTGACTATGAGGACGACATAGACGACGATGATCTGGGCGACTCGGGCCCCCCTTCCTCTTCGCGGAAGGGCCCTGGCGGCAAGGGCAAAAAGGTTGCGAAAGGTACTTTCCAGTCCCTGGGGCTAAGCAAGGACATATTCTCGGGTGTCAACCGCATGGGTTACAAATTACCGACGCCTGTCCAACGCAAGTCGCTTCCCGAAGCGCTGGCAGGCAAGGACTTGGTATGCATGGCCCGGACGGGGTCGGGCAAGACCGCAGCCTTCTTGATCCCCGTATTGGAAAGGCTCCAGTCGCATTCCCCGCGCATAGGGGCACGTGCTCTTATTTTGTCGCCGACGCGCGAGTTGGCCATGCAGACGGTGAAGTTTGCCAAGAGTCTGAGTCATTTTACGGATTTGCGCGTTGCGCTGTTGGTGGGTGGGGACTCGATGGACGATCAATTTGAGGCCTTGAGCCGTAACCCTGACATTATTATTGGAACACCTGGCCGTGTCATGCATCATTTGCAAGAAGTGCCTGATTTTTCCTTGGCTTCTGTGCAGGTGGCTGTGTTCGACGAGGCCGACCGGTTGTTCGAGATGGGCTTCGCCGAGCAACTTAAAGAGATTCTAAGGACCATGCCCGAGGAACGACAGACCTTGTTGTACTCTGCGACGTTGCCCAAAATGCTCGCGCAATTTGCTCGGGCTGGCCTTAGGGACCCGGTCTTGATTCGGTTAGACATGGAGAGCAAGGTGTCAGAGCAGCTGTGCCTTGGTTTTTTCACGGTCCGCTCTGGGAATAAGACGGCGGCCTTGCTGTATCTCGTGCGGGAGGTCCTTCCGAGGGATAAGCTTACTATCATCTTTGCGGCTACCAAACACCATGTAGAGTATTTGCAGGAGGTGCTGACGGAGGTGGGTTTGCCGTGCTCGGCCATTTTTGGGGCGATGGATTTTGATGCCCGAAAGTTAAATTTGGAGCGTTTTAGGCAGGGAAGGGTTAAGTATTTGATTGTCACAGACGTAGCGGCGCGTGGAATCGATGTCCCCTTGCTTGACTATGTGATAAATTACTCGTTCCCACCGTTGCCGAAGTTGTTTGTGCATCGTGTGGGGCGGGCGGCAAGGCAGGGGAGGGTGGGGGCGGCGTTTAGTCTTGTCGATCCCGAGGAGCTTGCGTACATGGTTGACCTCCACCTTTTCCTCGGTCGTCCTCCCCAAAATGTTTACAAGGCAGGAGGATATGAAGGATACACGCTCGCTCAATTAACACCGGACTTGGTCCACTATGGAGGGTTGCCCCAACATTTGTTGGATGAGGAGAATGAGTCTTTGCGCCTGCTGACGGAGAGGAACGGAGGGGTGCTCAACACGCAATGGCGGGTCTGTGAGAACGCCATGAAGCAATACCGCCGTACACGACCCGATCCCTCCAAGGCCGCGATTCGTCGGGCCAAGTTATTAGTGGATGGGGAGGAGGGGGGCCTGCATATTCACCCGATGTTGCTTGGGTCGGATCCTATCCGGATGGCTGCGGGAGGGAGTGTGGCTGAAATGCGAGCGAAGGATGAGATGGTCAAAATGCTGCAAGGCTTTCGACCGCAGCAGACCGTGCTGGAAGTGCAGAGGTCGGATGCTGGGTCGTTGTACAAGGGATTGCCGGTTGGGGGAAGGAAGAAGCAGGGGGTGGGTGGAGGACAAAAGCACCACTGGGGGACGAGGGTGGAGGTGGAGGCAGGCATTAAGGTGATGAGGGATATTCGGAAGGAGCATTTCGGGGCAATCAAAAGGAAGAGAGAAGATGTTGCGAAGAAGAGACAGCTGCCGCAGCAGGGGGCGGAGGAAGGAGAGGCTGGTGGGGGTGAGGACCATAGCCTTAAGGGGGAGGAGGAGTTTGAGGACGAGAGGGCGATGGAACAAGAGCAGCAGCAGCACGATGATGGTGACCGTCATCAGCAAGCAAAGGCAAAACTCTCTAAAGCCGCCCGGCGGAAGATAAAGAAGCACAAATGTGAGACAGAGGGTTTATCTGATTCAGGTGAGCAGCGCGGCAGCACCTGTAAGTCGGCCAGATCACGCACCGGCTCCAGCACGAGTTACAAGGACCCACGGCATTTTATCGAGTACGGTGTCTCGGAGCATGATCAAATGGTAGAGGATCGTCTGCAACCCCGGTCAGTGGAAAAGGGCAGCGAGGCGCTCTTAGCGAACCGGTTGGAGGAAGCGCTGTTGGATGTGCAGCCGGATGAGGCGCTAGAGATGGTGAAGCGGAAGAGAATCATGCATTGGGATGCACGAAAGAAGAAATACATTCGCGCAACCATGTCAGAAATGGGCGAGGCAAGAGGAAACCAGAAGTTGAGATCGGAGAGTGGAGTGACGTTAAGTGGGAGTAGTGCCAAGAAACCGACAGGCGAGATATATAAGAAGTGGCAGAAAAAGACCAATAAAACGTTGGCCTTGGCAGGGGGGGATGAGGACGGTGATGATGGAGCGAAGGGTGGGTCGGACGAGCGGGGAATCTATGGACAGAAGATTGATGACGGGAGGATTATGGGCACGAAGAAATTTAGGCACATGGCAAACAAGCAGGCGGTGGTGGAGACTGGACGAGGGACGGGGGGACGCAGGGCGAAGGAGGAGCTTAAGACCGCAGGACAGATTCACAAGGAACGGAAGGTCAAGGAAAAGGAACGGCTGCGGCTCGCTAAGAAGAGTGTGGGAGGAGGAAGGGGTAGTGGGGGTCGGGGAGGTGGAAGAGGAGGCGGGGGAGGACGAGGACGAGGTTTTAAGATGATGGGTAAAAGATGAGAGGATAATCGTTAAAATAAACGACGGAAAACATTTGAGAGCTATCGTGACGACAATGTTCTCTTTCTCTTTCACATTTCTTGAGTGTGCTTTGCTTTTGAATCCTTTTAATTCCCCCTTCATTCATCACACCAATACTCTTCTCCGCGTGTGTGTGGTTTTACATCCCATCCTCCATTCCAAGCTATGCTTCCCTGTGCAAGTCTCACTTATCATTTACAAAAATACTCACCAACGGGACCTTGCAAAGGACCAGCATCCGCGCCACATCCTCCGCACGTCGCTCTTCAACCGCTCCTCCCCCTCCCCCTCCTTTTCCTTCATCAGCATATACGATAATATGCGCTCGTCCAACAAAAGTCTGCAAAGCCGCAGGAGGTCTCATCTCCTTCTGCACACTGCGGAGGGGCCGACAGAAATCAACATGCCCTCGAATGAGGGAAAAAGGGAGACGGACACGACAAATCCCTGCAGGCACCCCCCGGAGAGACTTGGCGCCATAATAATCATCCATGGCAATTTCACGCACGTCTATCAATACCAATCCCCTTTCCTCCTTCTCCGTGTTCTTTGTTGTGCCTTCCCCCTCCTCTTCCTCCCGAAACGCCTCATCGAGCTCATGCAAATCTTGAGTGGACAGTCGCGCTACATGGTCAAGGACATGGGGAAGAGAGATACAGGGGGCTCGACTTGAAAGACTTTTGCTGCCGCCGATGCTATTATCCATGTTTTCAAAACCGGTAGTGTTGGACGCATGTTCCTTCTTATCCTTCATTACCGGCGTTGACAATGACGACGACCATATTTGTTCTCGGTTTATGGCTTTGGAAAAAGGAAGAGAACGACTTTGAGCCTTCTTCTGGCGCTGATCCCAGGGCCGCAAGAGCCCGCCGGGCGTCTTGGCATACAGGTGGAAGGCGCGGTCCAGACAGACAGGGACATCAATAGGTTGCGTTCCTGAATTTAGTCTCGAAAAAGTCAACAACAATGATGTCTGATTCATCGTCGCCAATATTGAATCCCGGCGTTGCAACACAATGGCCGCCGCGAAACACAAGCAAAAACTAGGCCCCAAGGTCAGTAAAACATCTAACACAGCCACCACCTCCTCCATGGGTAAGACATCCGCAAAAAGGGTGACCAGCCAGGGAGTACAGAACAACTCCCCGGGCACCTCCATCCCTGCCAAATGCAGCGCTAGTAGCGGGTCCCAATACAAAAGCATACTTTCTAGATACCTGACGCGATCCTGTAATCTCTCAAGAGAACTCCCGTGCGTGAACAAGCCCTCCATATGCACACTTACCACGCGACTCAAACACACCAAAACTCTTCGATCCGCCAAATCATTCCACCCCCCATGATGCTGCTGTTGTCGTCTTCTGGCCGGGAAAACCTCCAAAAACACACTAGCCAAGCTTGTCAATCCCTGCCTATACCCGTTCTCCTCCCCCAAATGAAGCCACGCCAAAATCAGTCTCCGCAGCCTCTCCATCCCCTTTCCCTGCGCGTACTCTCCAAATTTGGTCCTTCTCAAATCCTCATACAAACACTGAATCCTACTTTCAATCGCCGCAGAATGCGTGGGCTTGATATCTTTCCCCTCGAGATACCCCTTTCCCCCGTCAGCGGCAGCGGGAGGAGAAAGAACGGCCATCCACAGATCCCCACGAAAGGAGGAAGGAAGCTCCAACGCGACCAACCGGCCACGGTCTGCAAGGCGTGGTAAGGAAGAAGTCGAAGTACTGTCATCACCCCACGCTGGGGCAGCTCCTTTTTCTGTATTCAATCCTTGAACAATTAATCCTAAAAGGCGCTGTCCAGCCCTTTGCGCCGCTTCGCCTTCGCCTTGGTCTTGGACATCGTGGTAATCAGCAGCGTCCTCCTCCTCCTCGTCCTTCCTGCTCTCGAACTTGGTGGCGAGGAATGTGGCGAGCTCCTCTTGCAGATTGATGCCTTGTTCTAGCCCCCGGCTACGGTTGCTGCTGGTGCTCTTGTGGCGGCGACAGGCATGCAGGGCTGTATATACTGCTGTCATCGGCAAGACGGCTCGGCAGATGGGTAGATCATTTTTCACGCAGCTGTTGCTGCTGCTATCACTGCTGCTGCTCGTTCGGATGACATTGGAATTCCGTTCATTGTTATTGAAATGGTCTTGGTCCACAAATGACACCACTTCCAACACAGGCGCCTCGGGGGGCAGGGGTGAGGAAGTCTTGCGCTTCGGTAGAGAGGACGACGCATAGGAAGAAGACGACAAAGACGAGAAAGAGGAAGCAGAGCCCACCACCGAGGGCATTAATGTGGGTCTACTGACTGACAACCACGGAGCAGCCGCCCAATGGTAGAGATGATCGACAGGAGCATTGCTGTTGAGAGTAGGGTCGACAGACCCCGCTGTATCTCCCTGCTCCTGATGCTGTTGAATCACCTGCGAGCACTCCCTCGCGCAGGCATCCAATCCTATCCCAGCGAAATCAGCTGGTAACTTTCCTTGATTATTAGGTAGGTAAAGGTTAGCACCTGCGGCAAGGAGGGCTGCCACCACGGGGGCTTGGCCTGATAGGACGGCGATAAGGAGGGGAGTTGACCCGTCGAGGGCCCGCGTGTCCAGGGTAGCATTTGCTTTAATGAGGATATCGAGTGTTTCGAGGCAGCCGTTTCGAGCGGCAAAATGGAGTGGGGTCCAACCCAAGCGGTGGGGAGCGTCGATATATGCGCCGGCACAAAGTAGGAGGCTGAGGCAGATGTATTGGTTTTTTTCCGCGGCGAGATGGGTGGGACGGAAGGAGTCGAACCGGGGTAAGTCGAGGGTGTCGGAGATGGAGTGACATTGCAAGAGGTGGCCTAGGCATTGGTAAGCGCCTTGTTCGACGGCGAGGTGTAGGGGTGTGTTGCCTGTTTCGGGCTCTACTTCATTGTAGGGGAGGAGGGTGTTGGCGTCCTTGTCCTCATTCTCGCCATTCTGAATACCCCCGCAAGTCGCGTCCACGTGTTGAAGTAAGGTATGGAGCATCTGGTGGCTGTTGTCAAGAACCAGAGCCCTGATTGCGGGTCCCAGCTCCCACTTTCCCAGCTTGGTACAGTCACGCAAGGAGGCTACGCTGGCGCGAAGAATCGGCATAGTGGCATTGGTAGTGGTGCCAAAATCCGCTTCCAAACGCGTCAGCCCACGAAGCTGTTCGAAGCACATGTAGGATACCATCAGGATTGGATGTTGCCTTTCCGTCTCTGTCAAACCGTCCCAAGCCCCGGGCATGGCAAACACGGCGTGGGGATGGGCCTTGTCGTTGTTCCCAATGATGACAGCCGCAGCGCCTGCTTTCAACGCCCTTCGTGCCTTCTCGACAAAAGTGCATACGCCCCGCCTTATTAATACAATGGATCCACGTGTTTCCGTCGCCAAGTTGCGCAAGCGGGCTTCATGGGCTTCGAGGGGTGACGCCAGGACGAGGCGTTGGTTGTCGACGACCAGGGAGGAGTGAAGAACCTCTTCTTTCCGCGCTTCACCGAGTCGACTAATAGCCAGCCAACGATGCGCCACCCTGGCATCTTTTCCCCCGTCAGGTAATGTGGTGACGGCGGAGAGGACATAGACCATTGTATGGCTTAGCGATGGGCCATCATGTTGTTTGAACTGGAGGCCTGATGGAGATCAAGGGAGATGACCACTGGGAAGTCAAGCGACGCCATGGGCTTGACCAAGGCTGGAGGTTGTTGTTTCTGACATGTTCCTGTGGGGTTGTTTTGGAGGTCATTGGTTTTCCCGAAATGTTTTCATCGACTGTGTTGCGAGTTTCGCAAGGCGGGGAACTCATCCATCACCAAGGATAAACGCATGGGGCGCGCTTATATCATCGGTGATCGCACAGACGTGGCCTTTCCCCGAGAAGAAGAGCCCTGACCGTGCCCCTGATGTTCCCGGGTTCACACGTCCAACCGCACACACCCTCTATTCTCACTGTTGCATCCCTTTTATCTTTCAGGCTCTGCACGGTCCTTGGTTCGAGACATATTGCTTTTGTGCGAAAAAAGGGAAGAGCATGGCTCAGTGCTAGGATTCTTCTCGCTTCACTTCTCCTTGCTTTCCAGCAATGAGCCATCAAGTCCGCAAGAATCAAGGAACCCCCAACATAACCACCTCCACCACCACAACAACAAGAAGAGACGACAGTCTGGCATCAGCTGCACCCGGATTCATGGGGGGTCAAAATCATCAAGCGAAGCAAGAAGCAGCCACACAGCAGGAAGGGAATAGCGGGTACAACGGAGCGAGCCGCAAGCTCGAAGAGCTATTTGTTTACTGGTTGAGCCAGAAGGAAACCACGGAAATGGTTGAACAGTGCGTAACAGCTGTGCGTCAGGGCCAGGCGCTGCCTTGCGAGTCGGCGCTGGAGGTAGGCGGGGGAGGGAGGGGGAGTGAAGTGAAGTATCTTGTCCTTGTACTGGAATATGGCGGGCTCTTGAGCAACGTGCGGGGACATTCCCATACATCATAAATAGCCTTGTGTCGAGCGGGGATGATGTACGCATGGGCGGATGGTAGTTTATTTAGGGCCTGCTGATCTTTTTACCTGATCTGATTTGACGAATACTCGCACCCTTTTCTCTTATCCCCCCACGCCAACACCACAGGCCCCGCAACTGACCTTGCGCGGTCTTTCCGGAGCAGCTGCGGCACACATGTCCCTAGTCACAAATCAGCCTCCTCGATCTCCCCGAGAGCCCCCAACATGCTATTCCCCTCCCTCGCCATCCGCCCACCTCCTCAAGCGTCCGTTGGCCTGCATAAGCAGCAGCAGCAGCAGCAGCAGCAGCAGCAGTAGCAGCAGCAGCAGCGGTAGCAGCAACAACAGCAGCAGCAGCGGCAGCAGCAGCAGCA
>Ga0160420_100069_pt1 | contig 61403 bp, 59 predicted proteins | sample CelAP2metagpilot_FD_108197 | JGI IMG/M metagenome (GOLD analysis project Ga0160420, IMG submission 108197) | Phycosphere-associated microbial communities from algal ponds in Kailua-Kona, Hawaii, USA - Cellana AP2-5-5 metagenome pilot | ecosystem: Engineered > Artificial ecosystem > Aquaculture >...
CATTGTGTGGGGAGGGATTTACGGTCCTGACACGGCGACAGCACCATTGTCGATTGTGTGCCTTGGCGGTGTGTGGGAATTGTTCGGGGAAAAAGCTGCCGCTGGGTCAGTATTTAATTGGCGGTGGCAAGGGAGGAGAAGGAGGAGAAGGAGAAGGAGGAGGAGGAGGAGGAGGAGGAGGAGGAGGAGGAGGAGGATTAGTGAGGGTTGGAGGAGGAGGAGGTAGCGAGACGATGGTCCGTGTGTGTGATGGGTGTTTTAATTGGGGGTTGCATCAGTTGTTGGCGATGCAGGCTGGTGCTATTGTTGGTGCGACTGTTGGTGCTGGTAGTGGTAGTCATGGTATACAGCAGCAGCAGCAAGAGATTCAGAATGCGAAAAGGGAGGATGCAGACCAACAGGAGCTCTACAGCAGCAGCAACAGCAACAGTTGTAATAACAAGAAGGACGGCAAATTGAACAGAAAAGGCGGCTTGCTGGGCTTCTTCCGGAAGGATGGCTCCTATTCGTCCTCCGCTCCTGTCGCTGCCCGTCGAGCCACCGAGAGCATCGGCAACGCAATGGGTGAGTTGAAAGCAGGACTGCAGGATCGAGGAGAGAGACTTGAAAGCTTGGCGGATAAGACAACGGAGCTGGCGGAGTGCTCGGCCCAGTTTGCAGATATGGCCAAGCAGCTGAATGAGCAGTATGGGAGTGGAAGGGGGTGGTGGTGAGACACATAAGACGACCTAGCACAGCAACAGCCTGCTAGAGTGCTAAAACCCAAATAATGGACAAATGAACGGACAGTGTGTGTATGTGTGTGTGAGTGGGTGGATGTTTGAAAAACAAAGCAATCAGGGTGTAAATCTAATAAGAAAATTTAATTGTTTTTTGTTACGCCCCCCGTACAATAACTGCACCTCATCTTCTTCCATTTCGCCCTCATCCTCTTCCTCGCCCTGCACCCTCTCCCACTCCTTCTTGTGTACATTGTGTGTCTTTTTGTCGGATCTATTTACTTGTACAACGAGCAGGGGTACATAACCACCCACCCACCAATCCAACAAGCGCGCAAACGCTTCTTTCTCTCTCCTACTTTCTTACTGTCTTTTCCACACTCGCACACATTATCATCTGTACGTCTCTTCTCTCTGTCAAGGTACTTGTACCACCAATGACCATCCCTCACTCACTACCCTCCCTCTCCCTCCTTATGGCTCACGGCACTCAAGAAAACATTCCACCCAAAGCCCACAGCATTCGAAAACAACACCTGGTACTGCATGGGCACCAATCGAAAATTAATCAGCATCGCTGGGACCCACAGCAAGTAATTTGCGACGAGCGTATCCACGTAGTCCCTCTCCAGCTTCCCTCTTAGTTGCTTCAAGTCGAAATTCCCATCTAAGAATTGAAGGCCCGAAAAAAAGACCGGAATGAAAGTAGGAGCAAACACCAGTTGATCCAATGCCAACCGTTTCAATGCTCCAGCGGTCGTCTGCGCGGGCGAGAAGCGGACGAGGAAGGAGTACCAGTGGTGGAGGGCCGGGCCGACAACAACCCCGCCCAAAAAGAAGAATTTTAAGGTCCGGTGCCAGTCGTAGGGATGGAGGGAGACAGGAAGGAAGGACAGGTTCGCTTGCTGGGCTTGTTCGTGCTCTTGTTGCTTTTGACAGCGAGTAAGAAATTGGCAGGAGATATCGCCAGCGCCCATGAGAAAGGAGGAAGTAAGGAGCTTGGTTTTGATGGGATGCTCACGCAAAAGGCGGCTATACGTGGCCCAGGGGGAGAAAGAGGAGAAGGAAGAAGAGAAGGAAAGAGGGTGGGAGGGAGAGGAGGCGACTTTGACGGGGGGAGCTGCTGTAGAAGTAGTGTTGCTGGTGCTTGTCAAGGGACGACGACGCGGCCTGACGTTTAGTGAGGCGGGGGGGGGGGAGAGGAAGGTGCGTGGCCGGACGAGAAGGGAAAGTATGCTTCGCATCCTGACGCTACTAATGCCACCCCGCAAATTATGCTGCTGCCGCTTCTGCTCCTGCAAGGGTCGGTTTAGGGTTCCAGCTGCTCCCCCCGGTGGTAATGAGACTGTGTGTTGTGTGGGTTGAAGAGAAGGGGCGTGAGATGGAACGTGGCTGGTGTGTGATGATGAGGCATGCTACTTGGCCGTTCGCTTGCATGAGCCTGGAGCGACCTTGTGCACCAATACCGCAAACCACCTCATACAAAACGACATTCAACTCAACCCCGATCCCTCCAAACCACTGTACCTAGGCGTGGTCCTGGTCATTCAAGTGCGAGGCTCATTGGCCCGCCAAGCCTCCTCCCCGTGGGCCACTCGCCAATCTCATCAACTTTCATCAAAATTAAACTCCGAGAAAGCAACTGTTTGCCCCATCCATGACAACAATCACTCCACGCAGTCCACCGCCCACCCTTACAAGCCCACCACGAGAATGCAGGCGTCGAGGTGAGGGCGATGGAGAGTTTGGGACCTGCTTGGATGTCATTGCGTCCTTTTCGCTCCTGTCGCCTTCGTCGTCATGATAATTTTTTCCACAGGAGCAAGGCGAGACTGTCTTCACGACAGCAGAGGGGCAGTCCACGACACGAGTTGAATCGCGCAATGAGTGCTGGAAACCCTTGGCTCACGCTATAAAATCGTATCAGTCCTTTATTCTCTTCAAGTCAGTAAGACTCATTCTACGCCCCTCCCTCCCCCCCCTTCACTACGCATTACAGCCATTATGGCGCTGCGGCCAGCGGGTTTTATTTCTCTAACCGCCCTCGCCATCGTAGCGGCAACAACATCTACCTCTTCGTTCATGCCTCCCGGCTTTTGCTTCCGCCGCGCTTTTGCGACGACCACCCGGGCATGCAACGTGCCCTCTTTATCCTCCTCCGGCTTCCACAACACCCTCACCACCCACCACCGCGCCCTATTCCTCACCCCCGAGAACCAACACGCCATAGACGAAGCCCGTCGTCGTCAATTTCGCGCCAGCAGCACCACTTTGCACGCCTCTACCTCTTCCCCCTCCTCTCAACCCTCCTCCCTGACCTTCAGTACCAAAGACGAGTACTTTGCGCACCTTTCCTCTATCGCCGACCTCCCCCTCGGCTTCAAGGTTGGCACCTCGTGGATTTCATTCACGCCTCAAGAAGCCAATTTCCCCTCCCGTATGAATGTGACCCTCATTGCTCTTGATGAGCCCACCGATAAATTTGCTTTAGCGTTGACAAAAAATGCCTTCCCCGGGGCACCTATCCGTGTGGGGAAACAACGCAAAGAGCAACCCCTCCTTCAAGCCATCGTCGTCAACAACAAGATCTCCAACGTCTGTCCCGGTGGCTATGGGGGAGACGGTGGCGTAGCCGACGCCGAGCTTGTGTGCGCCGCCGTCGCCAAGCACCTCAACCTTCCCTCAGGCAGCTTTGTCCTTCCCTCCTCCACCGGTGTAATTGGCTGGCGCCTCCCCTTCCAGGCCGTCATCGACGCCGTCCCTTCCGTCCTCAAAACAATGCAATCCACCTCCATTCTCCCCGCGGCTGCTGGTATCATCACCACGGATCGCTACCCCAAAATTCGAGCCGCTTCCATCGGAGGCGGGAAAATCGTTGGTATCGCCAAGGGGGCAGGGATGATCGAGCCGAACCTCGCAACCATGCTCGTATATCTCTTGACTGATCTGGCGGTACCGCGAGAAGTACTACGGCAATGGTTGCCCGAAGTGGTGGGGGGTAGTTTCAATTGCATTTCGGTCGATTCGGATCAGAGCACCTCCGACACAGTCGTCCTCCTCTCCAGCGGCAAGGTCCCTGTGGATGAAGCAGACTACCCTGCTATCAAAGAATCCCTCATCTCACTGGCACGGAAACTCGCGGAGGACATTGTCAGGAACGGGGAAGGAACGAACCACGTCATCGAGCTCAAGGTCTCCCATGCCCCTTCCCTCGCCATAGCCCGCGCCCTCGGCCGGCAAGTCATCAATTCTCCCTTGCTCAAATGTGCGATCGCCGGCAACGACCCCAACGTCGGTCGCCTTGCGGCTGCCGTTGGCTCGTACGTGGGGAACCAAGGCCTGGAAAGCGATTTGAGGTTGGAAAAATGTCGTTTATTGATGGGGGGAAAGATAGTCTTTAAGGGAGGGGCTTTTGAGCTTGATCCGGAGAAGGAGAGGTATCTTGTAGAACACATGGAGGCCGCGCAGCTGGAGCCTGGCCCATTGACCATGGCGAGTGGGGCGCACATTGAATTTCCTCCGCACGAAAGGAATGTGATGTTGGAAGTGGACTTGGGGGAGGAAGGGGGGGAGGAACTGACGTTGTTTGGGAGTGATTTGACGTACGCGTATGTGACTGAGAATGCGGATTACAGGTCGTAGGAGGGAGGGAAGGAGAGAAAAAGAGTTGTGGTATACTATATGATCGGCTAGATGTACGTGAAAAATGGTGTCTATCGCTCACCCTCTGTGCATTTATTTTATGTACCATCATCGTTTGCTCTCTTCTCTTTTTCGCCTCCCCTTATCCCGCCCTCACTCAATTCTTCATTCCTTCACGGCTTCTCCTCCGGGAAAAACTTCCCTGGATTAAGAATACCTTTGGGATCCAGCATCTTCTTCATCCCCCTCATCGCCGCCACCGCCGCCCTACTCTTCGTCAAGGGCAAGTACTCCTTCTTCAACTGCCCTAGCCCATGCTCTGCACTTACGCTTCCCTCCTGCTTCATAACCCATGGCAACACCCTACCAAGCACACGACTTACACCGGGGGGGTCCGGCTTATTCCGCGGCACTGAGACATTCAAGTGCAGATTCGAATCCCCCAAATGCCCGTACCCCACCACTTTAACCTCCTCTCCCTTCTTTCTTCCCCCTGCAGGAGCGCCTGCCGATTGTGCTGTAGCCACGCCAAAGCCTTCCTCCCTCAATCCCTCCCTCGTCCTCTCCACCAACTCATAAAACCGATCTAACGGCACAGAAACGTCATATTTATGTACTCTTCCTTCTTCTTCTATCGCCACAGGGATCAACTCCCTAAGCTTCCAAATATCATTGGCTTGGCTCACGTCTTGGGCGAGGGTACCATCGGCGATTATATCCTCTTCTAACGCAAGGGTGAGGAGGTTTTCCAGTTTTTGTTCATCGTGCTCTTCGTTGCTGCCTGCGGTTTCGAGGAGGATGTAAAAAGGGTAAGGCGACACCTCGCTCCCTCCGCCCCCTCCTGCGTCTACAGCAGCTACAAGTGGATTACGCAAACCCCACTCCTTCTTCCCCACCACCATCTCCATGCTCTGAGCGTCGAGCAACTCCATCGCGCTCAAGATTTCCCCCAATTTTTCTCTCGTCCTCCCTACCATCGTCTTCACCTGCTCGAAACTATTCAACCCCACGAGTGCCACATTCACTGCTGCTGGCGCCGGTGGCACATGCATAGATATCTTGGTTATCACACCTAGCGTCCCTTCGGCACCAATAAATAATTGCTTGAGATCATAGCCCGTGTTGTCCTTTCGTAAAGTAGAGAGTAAATTGAGCACCTCTCCGTCTGCAAGCACCACCTCGAGCCCCAACACATTTCCATGCAGAGAGCCGTACCGCAGATATCGGAGGCCGCCCGCGTTGGTGCTGACATTGCCACCGATTTGACAGGACCCTTTGGCACCCAGGTCCAAGGGCATGATGTGCTGGTGGGGGCGGAGGAAGAGGGAGAGGTGCTCGAGGATGCAGCCCGCTTCACAGGTTAGGACGCTGGAGAGGGGGTCGAAACTTATTATTTCATTCATCCTTGACAGGGAAAGGACGACTTCGTTGCCTGTGGGAGGGAGTGAAGGAGCCGGGAGGGGGGGGGTATTCATTAGATGTTTGTGCGCTAGGTTTACGGGTACGGAATGGAAGTAAAGAGAGAAAGATATTCGAGGATGCGGCCCGCTACATAGATCGGAACGCTAGAAAGGGGTCGAAAGGGATGGTTGTCTCATTCACCCATGAATGGAAGAAGATCAGTCCACTTCTTACAGGGAGAGGAGATAGTAAGTAAGGACGAAAAGAGGGAATATTTAATGTCATTGAAAGGAGAGGTCGTGTACCTGTAGGGATACTCCCCCCCACCAAGCCAGTGTTTCCTCCTTGGGGCACCACTGCAATGCCCCGCCCATTGCAATAGGCAAGCAACGCGGACACTTGCTCCGTAGTACAGGGCTGAAGGACGGCAGGACATGCAGGAGCTTTCCATTTCCGGGTCCAGTCTTGGGTATATGGTGTGAGAAGGTCATCATCGTCGGGGGAGGAGGGGGGAAGGATGATCTTGCCATGATTTGAGCTGGAGGAGGCGGGGGGGTCCAAGATGGCTCGGAAGTGGGCAATATCGGCGGGGGTAACGGATGTTGATAGCGACGCAGATTTGAAGGAAGCGACACGAGACTCTTGCGGGCTGATGGCAAAGCGTGGCCGATGGCCTCTTGTATGGGTTAGCGCGTGGAACGACGCATTAGACGACACGAGGAAGGAGACTGAGGCGACAGGCCGGACCCGCATTCGATCGAACCCTCGCGGACGAACCTGCTTCGCCGTGCAGCCTAGGAAAATAATCGGTGACCTCGCCATCTCCTGCTCTGTTGGACCTCTGTGATATGTGTGCATTGCATAAAGAGATGTGATCGTCATGTCTTCGGGGTTGGGGAGGTCGTAAGCGCTCCATGTTGCCGTGTCTACGCTGCTGGAATCGCAAGGAAAAGGATGCGATACTCTGAACCGTCGTAGTGGTTTCCGTAAATGTGCCTTGACGCGGTTGAGATGGTGGCATTTGCGTCCGCGTCGAGAAGAGAGGAGGCGGGCGGTTGCTGCCGTTTGCCCGCTGCTGTCTTGCCCTGCCTGCTCTTACACCCTCCACAAACCCAGTGCAGCTCCCTCAGCGCACTTGTGGCATCTCAATACAATAGCTGGCCGTGCTGTACAAGTGCCGGTGCGCTGGTTGTCGTAGCCAAGCTGGCAAAGCTTGGTCAAAGCCGCTCTACCATTATCATCGAACGCCGCCCGTCGTCTTCATTGCTGATGCTCTCTTCTCCTACCCAACCACACCACACAGCCAGCACAGGCACAGGCAAACCATGCCACCAAGGACACGCAAGGCCGCGACCAAGAAGAAGGAGGAAGACGGTGGCGCACCCGCTATGGAGGAGGTGGAGGAGATAGCACCCGCTGACACACAAGCAGCAATGGAAGCCGACGATGACGACGGGGACGTGAAAGGGGAGGTCATGCCAACGACGGCCATCGCCGCCGGGCCCGCTTCTCCTGCTGCTCCTCCTCCTGCCATGGACATTGATCCTTCCCGTGACGGCAGCTCGCCTCACCCTGCCTCCCAAGACTCCATACAATCATCGTACACTTCTCTCAAGGCACAAGCATCCCTACCATTCCCCCCGCCGCCACCACCACCAACAGTCACGGGCGAAGGCCTCACCTTCCGCATCCTCTACGGCGCACAAGATAACGAACCTCTATGTTATCTTCTTAAGGTTGGGGAAGCGACCATTCTGCTCGACTGCGGGTGGGACGTCCAACTGGACGAAAGCATGCTCGAATCCCTCCTCCCTGTCCTCGCCCAAGTCCAGCTCGTTCTTCTCTCCTTTCCCGATCTAGCCCACCTTGGTGCCCTGCCATGGGTCGCCAAGCATCTAGGCCCTGGCGTTCCTATATATAGCACGCAGCCCGTTTTCAAGATGGGCCAGATGGTGTTGTATGACCTTTATTTGAGCAAGTGCATGGACACGGCGAGTGGCGCGGCGGGCTGTCCGGCGTTTACTCTTGACGATGTCGACGCCGCTATGACGAGGTTCCAGCTCTTAAAGTTCTCCCAGCCTTTGGAGGTGCGACAGCAGGGGAGGTTTTACTTGAGCGTGACACCATACCCGGCGGGGCGGGTGTTAGGAGGGTGCTTTTGGCGGGTAAATTACAAGAAGGTGGAAGAGATCTTGTATGCCGTAGATTTCAGTCTCAAGAGCGAGAGACATCTGACAGGGGCAGTGGAGGCGTTCAATGCTTTGAGTTCGGATAAGGAACAGAGGCCTTCGTTGGTGATTGTCGATGCCCGGCCAGCACAGGGTATGCCGTTAGACGAACGAAAGGTAGAGGCGGAATTTCTAGACACAGTCACCGCCACGCTGCGTAAGGGTGGGAACGTGCTCATCCCCGTGGAGACCTCTGGTCGAGTGCAAGAGCTCCTGTTGACGCTCAATGGACATTGGCGCACTGACCGTTTGCTGTCTGGGTATAAAATAGTGTTACTGCACCACATGGCTCGGAATGTGCTTCATTTCACCAAGTCTATGGTGGAATGGATGCACCCTGAGGTCATCCGTGCTTTTGATCGCTCTCTCCGCAATCCCTTCACGCTCAAACACGTCGTTCCTGCCCAAAGCATGCTGGAGTTAGAAGCCGCCATGGGGGAATATCGGAACCCGGTGGTGGTGTTGGCGAGTGACGAAGGGATGGATACGGGATTCTCGAGAGCCTTGGCAACCAGATGGGCAAGTGGGGCTGAGAACGCGTTGTTATTGTGCGGGCACTTGAGAAAGGGATCTCTGGCGGAAAGCTTCTGGAAATTGAGGCATTTGCCCAAGGCGAGTTTGTCGTTTTGTGTGCCAACAATCGAGAGGATTGTGGGGGAGGAGCTGGCAGGGTTGAAAGAGAAAGAGGAGAGGGAGAGGAGGAGGGCCTTGGAAGTGGAGGAGTTCCGGAGACAGGCGCATGAGTTGATGGAGGGCACGGTGGGAGCGGCCATGGATGAAGAACAGGAGAGTGTCTCTTTGCCCTCATCCTCCCTGTCTTCGCTTCGGAAGGTGGGTGCGTCGACGGCGAAGAGGAGAAGGAAAACTGCCGCGATGTATCGACGGCCGCGTTACCTGGTGTTTGGATGTCGAGATGCAGCAACGGTGGAAGTAGATGCGTATGGTGAGCCCCTGGCGGAGGGGGAGTGCGTGGATCTAGCAAAGGCTATGGCGCAGGAAACGAGGGGAATGTTGCAAGGGCTGGCCTTGCAGGGGCCAAGCGCTGGGGGGGGAGGGGTGCAACGGTGGGGCTATTTGGATGATGTTCTGATGACGGAGGGGGAGGCGCAGGTGAAAGCAGGGACGAATGCCTTGAAATTCCTAATGAAGGAGTCGATGGTCGAGGTGAGGTGGAAGGTCAAGGCGTTCAGCATGGAGGGGCGGACGGATGGGAAGAACCTGAGGGCGATTTTACAAAATTTGGCGCCAAGGAGGGTGATATTTGTGCATGGCACCCAAGAGAGTTTTGGAGAACTGAGCCGATATGTAGGCAAGATGCTGGGAGGGTCGACAAAGGTATGGACGCCGCCACTCCAGCAGCTGCTGCAGCTGCAGCAGTTGCAGCAGGGTGGTGGATTAGGAGGACTAATTGGAGCTGCTGCTGCTGCTGCTGCTGCTGCTGCAGGTACTTCTGATGGGGGTCCTGTGGTCGAGGGAGAGGCAGGTGCGGCGGCCGCAGCTGCTGCTGCTGCTGCTGCGGCTGCCGCAACTGCTACTGCTGCGGCTGCGGCGGCAACGGCGATGGCAGCGGTGTTGACAGTGCAGCTCCAGTTTGATAGTAAGGTTTTGGATGTGGGGTTGGAGGAGGAGGGGACAGGGGAAAGAGCTTGGGGAGCGGGGGAAGAGGAGGATGAGAAGGTTCCGCCGTTGGTTTTGAAGGAAATGGGGCATTACCGGCTGGCGCTTGTGAGGGCGGTGGCATCAGAAACAAGTATGGATGCGGATGGAAAGCCTCTGGTGCGGTGTCAGCCGGCGCGGGTGTTGCGGGAGGGAGGGGGGAAGATAGGGGTAGAGGGAGAGGGGGAGGAGATGATAAATATGCCGAGGACGAGAGCACCGTTTCTGCTAGCAGATGGCGATGTGCTTTTAACTGAGACTTCACAAAGGCAATCGTTAAGACAGAAATTAAGAGAGGCGGGGGTTAATCCTGAGTTTCAAGTAGGTCCCGAGGGGGCTAGTCTGATTTGTGATGGGACGACGGTGGTGAGGGTGAAAGACAACAGAGTGACTCTTGAGGGGCCGTTAAGCGAGACATATTTTAGGGTTAGGGAGGCGATTTATTCGAGGTTTGTGGCGTTGTAAAGGAGAAGGGAGGGAGGACGGGTGGGGGGGGACGGAGGTAGAGTTTGAGTCAAGATAAAGTAGAGATAGAAAGGTGTTGGTGTAAAGCATTAAAAATAAGAAACAATCGTCAGCAAGGCAGATACATCAGAATAGAAATTGTAGGGAGAATTGAAGTGTCCGGATAGGTATCGCTTGCTCTCTTCTTGTACGCTGGCAGACTTTGGTTTTGGATGCTGCCGTTGACTGTGCTGTTAATGGTGGTGCGGTTGCTGTTATTCCTTGTGCTTATGCAGCTTCAGCGTATGTTGCTGTATGAGTCAGTCGTGAAAGGTCAATCTTGACTTTTCTTTACTGGATTAGAATTGTTTTACTCGATAAAACTTATCGTTTGCAGTCATATCTCTTGCCGCACGCCAACGGAGAAAAGATGAAGAAAGCTTGGGTGCCGTATGAGAGAAATGGTTTGGGGAGCCATGATAAGGAGATAACCCACGAAACGCACGCAAATGCCGCATACTGCCATGTCCAATAATGCCCAATAATATCCCCACCTCTAGACGCTGACACCCGTATCTGCCCACTGTACACTGAACAGTACACGCGCGGATCGGCTCCTCATTGAGTTGTCGTTCGCCGGTGCAGCCGAGAGGAGCAAGCAAGCACTCGCTTCCGTAATAAGTCGCTTGCCTGCCCTGCGCAACTGACTTGCTTCGACGCTTGCCCTTTCTCCTGAAACCCGCCATGACCGCCGACCCCGAGCCTGTAGCGCTGGCGGTGCTCTTGGCCTTCGCCACCTTCTACTTACTTCGGTACGTGGAAATTTTGGTAATGCCTGCGCTATCATCGTCTGTCTGCCTTCATCCGCGCACGACTCTGACCCCTCCGGTGGGCCATGATGATGTGCTGAGGCTTGGCTTCCCTCCCCCCCATATACAAGCCCAGGCTTGTTCAGCCCATAGTCGCAAAAGGACTTGTATTTGCACCAGCTCTCCATGCAAAGTGACATCATGGACCGTGCTACCTTCCCCCAACCCCCCTCACCCTGCTCTTCCCCCCCCCCCCCCACCTATTAGGTATTATCGGAGCCCGGATGTTTCCTTTTCCATCACTCTTCTCATATACACGTCATGGTTCTTGGGATTTGCCGGTGTTGTACTGTTACCATTTGACTTGGGTGATGTGCAGGTGCGTAAAGTGGATGGATATTGATGCCGATGGTTGTATGCTCGCTGATGCCGATAGTGACATGTTCGTATGCTGGGTGCGGGGATTTATGTCCATGTCTGTATATAATTCTTCGTATGCGGCAACATTCTCATTGCGTGAGCGCTATGTATTCACTGCTTATGTGATTGAGACAGACGCATCTCAGCTTTCACTTTGCCTCATCTGTTGTCCTCAACCGCTCGCGTACGTCCATCCGCTTACCTTCCCCTCCTCGTTCCTTCCCTCCCTTCCTCCCTCCCTCCATCAGGTGTACCACCGTTCCCTCCCATGGATCTTGCAAGTCTGGAAAGGCATCTACTGGTCCACTTTCGTCCTGACCTGGTTAGTGCTCCCCATTGTGTTTTCTTACCTCGAAAGCGGTTTTTTTACCCCTCGGGACCGGTTTCTGGACGCCTTGAGGGACCAAATCCGCATGGCCTTCTTCGCGGTGGTGGCCCTTGTGGGCTTCGCTGTTTATTTGCTCGCTCAACACTATACATTGGCGGGGGCTGAAGGTCTTTTAATGGCGTTGGGCAATACCTATGGGCTCTTGTTTGTGGTTGTGTTGCTGGGGAATGGCCTTGTGGAGGTGCCGCGGAAATTGTGGAATTCTAGCTTTGCGGAGAAGGAGCTGCAACGGCTTTATTTTAAAAGCTCGTTGGTAGATAGTAATTTGCATGATGCTGTGTGTGTGTTGTCGGATGTGGAGGCGGAGGTGGTGGCGTTGAGGGAGCATTTGAGACAAGCGCCGCAGGGAGGAGGGAGGGAGGGAGGAACTGCTGGAGAGGGGACGTCGCCTGCGGCGGGTACAGCGTTGTTGTCGGAAGAGTTGGCACTGGAGCTGGATGCGTGTATGAAGGTTTTGATGGACACCAAGTCTTCCTTTAGGCATCGACCGGAGGATATGACGTTGGGAATGCTTTTGCCGCGGACTCCCTTTGGGGTGGCGAGCATTTATGATTCATCCACTGGTCCTCCCCCCACGCTTGCGCGGCTTGCTGCCCTGCATGCCCGATTAAAAAAGGCACAGTTACGGGTGCAAGTGCTGAAGAAAAAGAGGGATGCAGTTATTGGGCGGGTGGAGGTGATCGAGGCCGTGAGCCAGGGGACACTGCCGTATCCGAGTGAGATTAAGATGGGGGATGGGGAGGGGTGTGGTGCACGATGCGGTGCGTGGTTTGCTCATTTGAGGGCCTTGCTGGAGTGGCACTGGCTCATGACGTTCTCGCATTGCACGCTGCGGTTGTTGGCTGTGGTGGGGTGGGGGTTGACGGTGTGCTTCTTGTGGAGTCAAGTGTTCTTGGGGTCGCCGTTTGCCTTGTCCCCCTACGGAGCACTGCAGCAGGCGTTTGGAACGAGCTCTCCGTTTGCCATTCAGATGACGATTGCCATTCCACTTGCTTATGTGTCGTTGTGCACGTACCGATCTCTGTTCAAGTTTAAACTCTTTGGGTAAGGGCTTGGTTTCGTTCGCTTGTTCCTTCCCCCCCTCCCCTCCCTCTTCCTCTTTTCATAAGTCATTTCACTCGTGTTTCATCTCCCTTCACCCTCCCCTTCCTTCTTTCCCCCCCCCCTCCCTCTCTCCCTCCGTACTCCCTCTCTCGCACATATACTATACAGCGAATTCTCCCTACAAGGCCCGCACCAGTCCCTCACTGGCCCTCTCCTTGTAAACGCCCAATACCTCATCCGGCTCCAGTTTCCCCTTGCCTACAACTTCCTCCTGATGCTCCGCTCCCCTTCCTCGAAAGAAACGGCCTTCCGTCATTTGATGAGCAACATGGCGGTGGTCCCCCTTTTGGGAAGGGGGTTCTCGACCTACGCGCCTTTGATGATGGTGGTGCTGGCATTGTTTACGTACTTTAGGGGATATGCGAGGCTGTTGAAGCTGGTGGGGGCGTACCACGAGGATTTGATCTCGGGGGAGGAGCAGGAGGAGATGATCGCTCAGGGACGGAGTCTGGCACGAAGGAGGCGGTACCCGCTGCCGAGTGTTAATGCTGCGGGTGTTGGGGTCTTGGGAGTGGGTGGGGGAGGAGGAGGAGGAGGAAAAGGAGGTGAGGGAAGGAAGGGATCTTCGGGGATGAGGCTGCAGCAGGAGATGCTGTCGGGGCCAATAAGAGGAACGAATACGGCCTATACCCAATTGAAGACGTAGAGAGGGACGGAGGGAGGGAGGGATGAACTAAAATTAGTTTTTGTATAGAAAAGAATAAAAAATGACGAGAAAACTATTCTGTCGACGTGAGCGGTAGACAAAGCCATCTTCTAATCGAATAAACGTATCGTTACGACCTTCCTTTCGGCGGGAAGGAAACATGAGCAGTATTTTTTTTCGGTTACATCGTCTGAATTGCTTTTCTTTCATTCTTTGCGTATGACATGATGATTTTCTACCGGAAAATGGAAAATAGTACACTCATCAAAATTTCGCAGTTGTTTATATTTCATTCCCTCCTACTATCGTTCCCAGGAAGGTGGACAGTTCACCACCCACAACTTTGTACGGTTACCCTCCCTGCCCCTCCCTCCCTTCCTCCATCCATCCCTCCCTCCTTTAAATCCTTCTTCAGTTAGTCTACATGAGACTGCAGCTTTCCTTCGCTCTTGACTTAGACGTTGTGCGCAATCGAGGTTTGGGCGACCGTCGACTCATTTCACCAAGACCCACATTCCCACTACCTCTACTGCTGCTGCTGTTGCTGCTGTTGGGAGTAGAAACAGCACAGACTGGCACCGGCGCGACAACACCAAGGCCATCATCTTTTGGTATTACGATCAAGGACGATGAGATCAAATTATGCTCTCTTCCTTCCCTTCCTTCTTCTGACGTTGCGGTGTTCACGGTGCTGCTGTGAGAAGGGGAGGAAGGGGTAGCCGATCCTTCATTCGCACTTATGCTAGCCCTCACACTTCCATCTACCCCACTTTCTCCCACACTGCGACCATTCTTTTTGTGCTTTTGGTTGGCAGAGGGAGAACAGCAGCCAAAAGGACTCGTCCGTCCTTCAAATTTGGTGCTGTTGGCGCCACTGCCCCCCGAGGACAAAGCTGACAATATCGCGGGGGGCAGGAAGGAACAGGAAGAGGGGGAGATGGAAGGGCGTCTCTCGTGGCTGGTGGGACTGCTGCTGCACACGTTGTTATCGCTTTTCATGGCTGGGCATGACATGGGGCTTGCATTAGAGGTCGAGCGGCTGTGGTCGGGCGAGACACTGGGGGATGAAGTGGGCGAGGTGGCGGGAGAATACACTCGAGACAGCGATGCCCTCGCTTCACGCAATTTCTGCGTCAGCTGTTTTTTTAGCTTGTTGACCAGGACAAAATTGTTCACAGATTTAATGGCCGAGTCAATCTCGTCGGGGGTAACGTGAACTTTCCGGAAGGAATACGCCCGGGACCGCAATGTGGACCGGTGTCCAGAAGGGGTCCCAGGCGGGGGGGGTAATCCTACCCTCGCCGTCGCCTCCTTCCATCCACCATCCCCTTCCTCCTCCTCCTCCTCCTCTACGCCTGTTTCCTCCCCCTCGCTTCCCTCTTCCACACCTCTTTCATCCGCCAGTTGCGACCACGGGTGGTCCAACGCATCTCCCACTGTAATCCGATCCCCGGGAATCTTGTGCAAAAATTGCCTCAACAAATCCTGCAACTCTACGCTCACCTCCCTCCCTCCCTGCCTCCCTTCCCCCCCCTCGACTAACCAAGGGAACACAAAATCCTTTTCCCGTATGGCCTCAAAAAGCTCTTCCGGACTCTCTTCTTGAAATGGCAATGTCCCGAAAACAAACACCCACAAACACACACCCGCCGACCACACGTCACAGCTGTACCCACTGAATGAACCTCCTCCTCCCCCTCCCCCTCCCAACCGACACATTTCTGGCGCCCAAAAACTCCACGTTCCGTCACTCTTGTTCAACAAGCCCCTCGACGTCGAGCGATATAACTGATGCAACTGCCTCTCTTCCATCCCTCTCTCCCCCTCCAGAGCACAAGCAGCACCCTTCCCTCCCTTTCCCCCTTCCTCCCGTTCCGTCCCAACAGCAACACGAGAATTGGTCAATGCCAGAACCCTCGCAGCATCCTCCTCAAAAAAATGCGCCACCCCAAAGTCAGCTATCTTACATCGTCCCCCCCTCCCCACCAAAACATTCTCCGGCTTCAAGTCTCGGTGCGCAATGTGGTGCACGTGTAGATAAGCCAGTCCAGCCAACATATCACCGAGGACCCTCGCTGCCTCCACTTCCCCCAAAGTTCCCCCACTCTCTGCGTGTGCCTGCGAGATATACCGCCGTTTTTCCGCGTCAAACTCCATTATTTGCCCCCCCTCAACATACTCCAACACCAAGTATAGAGCGTCATGGCTGGCGTCATCAATCACTTCATATAGTTTAACCAAGTGGGGATGAACCAGCTTTTTCATGATTGCGATTTCACGTTGAACTTTGTCCAAATCTGTGGTGACATTCAGCCGGCCTTCTCGGGAGCGAATAAATTGCCTCCGCCGCAGCAAAAGGGATTTGGAGAAAATCTAGGAGTGGGAAGGGAGGAAAGGAGCGTGGGTCGGAACGAGAGTCCTTCGAAAACTTGACGAGGTTTCATAAGCCATGCGAATACCAGAAATAAAAGCACTCACCTTGATTGCGTACAGCTCCTCCGAGTTCCCCACTGCCGTTGGCGACGGGGTCATGACCCTGCTGGTGGGTGTCGTCGGCGCCGAAGACGAAAAAAAAGGACTTGTAGTCAAAGCAGAAGCATCCCCTCCAAAATCTGCCCCCTTGGGGGACCCCGCCCCACTCACAAGCGGAGGGTATTTCTTCAAACCTATCCCTAGGTCAGCTTGTGCTGGATCTGGGCTAATTGGATCCACCTGGTGCTTGCAGAGCTTGACTTCAGCAAAAGCCCCTCGGCCGAGGTCCTTGATAATGGCGTACTGATTCACATTCACCAGTCCCCCGACATCATCTGTTATGATAGCCGCTTTTTTGGTTTCGCGCGGTGCCAAGGAATCCTGACCTCGAGACTTGACCTCATCTTCCAGAAATTTGAGATGCTGCAATACGTCAGCGCTTCGACGTGTAGGCCGGTTCCGATCACGGCGGAGGCTGCCCGCGGAGGAAGGAGAGGAGTGAGTAGATTTATGCAGGCGGATGGGAAGAGAGTTGGGCGTGCGACTGCTGTCCTCATCGCGTTCATTTCCAAAAAAGGGGTTGGTGGTGGGCGTGGCGAGGCTAGTGGTTTGGATGCTTGTAGGCAAGGCGAAGCTTGGAGACGAGTCCATGGTTACCGACTGGGGGGAGGGCTGTAGGGCGATAGTCGCCTTCTTAAAAATGGGCAGAGGCAGCTGCGACGACGAGTAGGAGGGCGGGCGAGGCTTGCTCGCGCTGGCTGGCTTCGCCATGGCGGAGTCGTCATCGTCTGCCATTTACTGTGCGGGTCAATTAAATAGGAGTATATCAGTGTCCGGCAGAAAGGAACGTAAGCAGCACTGTCCTTGACTGAACAGCACAACGATGTGGCTATCTGTAGGAGCGCAGGCAGTGCGAAGTTCATGCGTTCGTAGAGCAAAAATGCTTCAATACCTACAGGCATCGAATTACAGGCATCGACAGACAGAAGACCGTTGTGATATGTCTGCGCCAACGGCTGAAAACTTGTTTTGGTAGCCTGCGAACGATCACTGCGTGTAAAACTTCACCCTCAACATAAAAGATGGCTTTGACATTACACATCTTTAAAACCAATCTTTGACAGTGCGTGGTATCTACTAGCTCTACACACTCCGCAAAGGCTTGGGGCGGCCAACCTCCCCCCTCTGGCATTCACGTATTCGTGTTTCATTTCTTTGTGATGACAAGTGATGAAAAGGGAAGATTGTATATGTACACGGTCATTCTTAAGGAGAGAGTTCGTGGTATTTGCATGCTGTGCAAGACAAATGGACTGCTCGCAACCAAATCCACACTTTTCAAAAGCCAAAAAAGTCGCACATCGTCTGGATAACGCGCTTCTCCCTCATTGTCTCAGGGGTAAGGTCTTTGGGGTTAAGCGGCACGGCTTCCCCAGCCCCTATGCCAACTCTCTCTCCTCCTCCTCCTCCTCCTCCTCCTCCGCCTCCCCCTCCCTCTCTTCGCTCTCCTCCTCGCCCACCGCTGCTTCCCATCGTCGCCGCGCGCATGCTCCGCGTTCCGCCGTGTGAGTCACCTTCCCGTCCGTTTAAAAGTGGCTGCCCACCTTTCGTTCCCCCTGCCCCCCCTACTCCTCCTCCTCCACCACCACCATTACCACCTCCAGTGCTCCCCGAGGCCGACCTCGACTGCATCTGCATAAAATCATACTTCTTTTGAAGGAAACCATGCAGCTCTCGCTCTAGGCGTCGGTTGTTCTCGCGGAGTTTTTGCATGTGCAGGAGTTCCTTCTCATAACGGCCTCTCCATTCATCACGTTCCTGTGGTAGTTGATGGTAGGGAAAGGGAGGGAAACAGAGATAGAAAACGAAGGTTAACAGCAGGACAGAGGTAATAAATACATACATATATATTATATATGTGTGCATATGTATAGAAGGGAGAGAAAGAAATGAGGATAATGAGCAGCTTATCAGCTACTACGCCCGCTCAGAGCTCCTCTATCTTTCCTCTTGTCGCCCCAGACGCAAAATACATACGTGGCCAATGTTGGTGTGGTGTGCCTCCCATGCCCGCTTGTTCTCCACGGACTCCCTCTCAAGCTTCATCCTCTCGCGAGCTTGTTGCTCTAGGCGGCGCTCGAGATCGATGTTAATCCGCTCTAGCTCTTGAATGCGTCGTTGCTGCGACTGATTGGTGAGAGAAGCGAGGGAGGGAGGAAGGGAGGAAGGGAGGGAGGGAGGGAGGGAAGGGTGGGAGCGTATCGATGAGAAAGCGGGATGCAAGTTGATCGACACCCTTTCGACTACTCTGTACTCTCACATACACCGACGCACATACCTCAATATAAGAATTGACCTCGTTAAAGCCTCCTCCGTTGTTGCCCGCCGTGCTCGTTCCGCTGTCATCCCGCCGCGCTGACCCCCCCGTCGCATGAACACGATCAAAGAGCGGTCCGGACTCACGAAAACCAACAGGGTTCTGTTTCCACAAGATGAAAGGTTGCATGAGAAGGGCATAATATACGCAAGGTGGTACGGGGAATGCATGCAAAGATGGCTGTGTCTTACGGATAAGTCAAGGAATAAACGTGACCGTGGTAGCGCACTCACCATGATGTCGTCTCACGCGTCCCCTCAGGTGGTCTTGCGCCCGCCTGCCGACATCGCTCCGCACCAAATCTATGTATTTATGGATAGGCAGACACCTGTGAGTGTGGTCAGAGTGCGGGTAGGTTACGGCACCAAAAGCAAGACGGACAGGGAGAGTATGATGTGATCCATTGCCGACGCGGCGACCGAGCCGACGTGCCCAACCTCCCCTCCTCTTGTTGGGCTCAAACCCATCCCCGCCACCATCTTTGACAAGCAAACATTGCATTCTTTCTTCCCTTTTGTGACTGTATTTGTTTAGTTTCTTTTCTCATGTGAGTTACAGTTTTTGACCGCTTACCAAAGCTTACCCGCTCGTCCAGCCTAATTTCTTTTCGCTCGCTTCATCTTCTGTCGGTGCATTATGTACAATGTATGTGCACTGTCTATTTCGCCCCTCTCGCATCCGAACCCCACTTCTTGGTTTCTGCTTTTCCACATCTTTCCTTTCTCCTCCCTTCCTTCCTCCTCCTTCCCTCCCTCCCCCTACGCCACATAATTATAAATTGAAGGGTTCGTGTCATCCCTACACAAATAATCTCGCTCAATCAGACTCTCCACCCGCTTCTTAATATCCACGGATGTGGCGGGGAACTTTAACTGACCGAACAACTCACTCAACAACAGATTATGGGACAGCTTCTTCCGCGCCTTCATGATCCTGACAATAGCCGCATCAATCTGATACTGCCTATCCCTGTGGACGTCTGCGTGGGTCTTTTCATTCTCCTCCACCGTCTCCTTCAGCTGAATTGTATTAATTTTGATCCGGTACAGCTTATGTTCAAATTTCAAATTCAACCTAAACGCATCGCCGTCCTCCACCTCTTTGCCCTTGGGCTCCTTGTGCAGCACTCGCTGATTCACTTTCCCGCACGCCAAACTCTGCAACGTACGTCTCAGCTCCCCATCCTCCACCCGCGTGGCAGCCTTAATCTCCGCAAATGACACCCCCCTTTCCCTTCCATCATTAAAACACAACAACACCAACATCTGGAAGAACGACACGCTCAACTCCTTCGTCCCTGCCATAAAACGCGCCTTGACCACACACGTTCCCAGGGCATGCTGCCACATTAATCGACGCCCCTGGTACTTGCCGGTGTAGTACTCCGAGAACCGCCTCATGTACGGCTCAAGCACCATCGGCACCACCACCTCGCTTAAGGGAAATGCCGGCCAATACCCCGTTGTCAATACGTGCACACTCGTTTCGACCTCCCTCCCTCCCTCCCTCCCTCTTTCCCCCGACGCCTCGCAATACTGGGTGTAATTCCCCATCAGCTCCCTCGATAGATCCATATCCTTGAACATCCCTTCCAATTTATTGGTGAATGTGGCCCCACACTCCGCCTTCAACTTCGCAATCATGCTCTTTTCCAAGTCCGCACTCGCGCTCCTCCCCAACAGGAGCCGCTTCGCCAAATCCTTCTTATAAAACGCCTCAAAAACATCCTTCGAGCCCACGAACCGAAACAGCACCATCGCCTTGTCCAGCAACCCCTCCACCTCCACTTCGCTCACACCTTTCTCTCCCTTCAGCTTGACATCGATAAACTTTGCTAGCAATTCCGCCGGTCGGGTCGGTCGCACATTCACTGCAAATTCAAACCCATCCTTCAAGGCATTGACGCACCCCACGTTCGCCTTTCCCCCTAGCGCAGACATCAAGACAATATCACATTTACCCTTGAATTCCAACAAGTCTTCGACCATCTCTTTCTCCCGCGCCTCGTCACTCACCAGCTCCGCCCCCCTCCTTCGAATATAAACATTGAACGCTGACTTCACTTCCCCCTCCCCCCCCACCTTCCGACAACACAACAAATACATCCTCCGCAAATCCTGCACTCGCTGCGCATCCATTAAACTGCCAAAGCCCTTTTCGATCAAAGTTGTTACGTGGGGGGCCAGCAAACGGGCCTCAATCGCACTCACTAGCGCCTTTTTCGTCCCCCCCTCCAGGTACGCCACACACGCCTCCCCAGCCTCCGCCAACCTCCTTTCCACGTGGACCAAAAAAGCAACCACATCCAAACTCTCCATCTTTTTCACCCCCTCCGCGGCGAAATACCGCTCAGTGTCTTCCAGGAAAGCTTTTAAAAACAAGGGTTTGTACAACCCCAGACTCCCCAACATCCTGACCAACGACCTCAACAACGCCTGATTCACACTCTCTCCGTTCCGTTGCCGCTCAATCAACACCAACAATCCCTTGATAATCTTAATCTCCAGTCCTCCTCCTCCTGTTGCTCTTCCTCCAGCTGTTGCTGCTGCTGCTGCTGCTGCCACAGAGCCGGCGGCACGTCCCTGTGCTGCTAATTGGAGCCTAAACAGTGTCAGACCCATCTCCCAAATCGGCTGCAAACCCTGCATCTGCATTACGTAGCTCCGGTCCAGGTACAAAAAGATGCTCCGAATCGTCAGCATGTGCTCGCAATGGTCTTGCCAGACGTCATCCACCCTCTCCAAAAACAAAGCCTGATCCACCATCCCTCCCATCCCTCCCCCCGTTGCCGCCAAGGCCCCCACAGCGCCCGCCACGTGCCGCATGCACTCTTCCTTCAAATGGTCATAGAGCCGACCACCCATCTTGTGCACGCACATGTCTTCGACGGCACGGTACAGTTCTTCATGGCTGATCGCCATTGCTTCCTTGCTTTGCACCGCCACCACGGCCCGTCGCAGGGTCTCCCAGGTCGTCTCCTCGAAGTTCTCCGGCAGCTTCGGCTGAACCTTGAAAGGACGGATGACCATCTTTTTCTTCTTCTTGTTGTTGTTGTTGCTATCTCCCGCTGCGCCGCCATTGCCGCTGCTACTGGTCTGTGGTTTGTTCCCTGCGTTGGACAGCGCAAAACCTCCCGCTGGCCGCGACGCAGCCGAGGCCGCCGCCGGGATCATCGTTGGTGCTGCGGCCGGGATAAGTGCTGGTTATGAACCCGTCGCTGCCTGCCCTGCCTTATCTGCCTCGTCTGCGCTTGTGTTTAGGTATAGGGTAATGGAGATGACGATGTGTGAGATGGCACGGACGGGAAGGATGGAGGAAAAAGGGGAAGGTCGTTGAGAGGCAAGATAGTTGTTGACGGTTGTTCAGGTTGTCTGATGTGCCTCATGTGCGTCACCACAGCCATCCAAGTCCCAAATGAGATGACATATCTTGTCTAAACGACTAAGCGAGGCACAACATCAAAGGCACTCTAGTTTTTCTATCGATCGATCGCTTGCACTCCTTCGTTTCGCAACGTAGCTAACACAAGGTGTGGCACGCGGACGCCTCAATTCTTCGACATTCATGGCTCTCAGCCTCTTGCTTAATCCCCCTTCCTGGTTACCATCTGACCCTCTCACGACCCACCACGTTCTAGGCAATCGCTTTGAAGCGTGCCTGATCATGAGTCGGTAGACGTATGCGAAGAAGGGCTGCGAGCAGGGAAAGGCGCGACAGTCACAGCCACTCGTCGCTAGTAGCCTCCCCTCTCCTCTCCCTGCGCTTCTTCCTTTCTTCATGCAATGACTTAACTTACACTTTGCATCTTCTTCTACTTTTTCATACAGCACAATGGCTGCCGCACGACCCCAAGTCTCTGTGTACAACGCGGAGGGTGCCGCCGTGGCGGAGGTGCCCCTGCCTGCCGTCCTCACGGTGAGTCGATGTAGAGAGGAGCGAGAAGACGAGGGAGGGAGGGAGGGAGGGAATTAGTGCCAGGTTTGTCTACCTTCGGCCAGTACCGCATCGCGTTTAGGAGCTCTACTTGCATCACATAATTGTACGACTACCTTTGTATGTGTGCGGAGGGTAATGCGTGTTCTTGTCGATGGTGTTGCGGGACGTCTGCGCAGCATCATCATCGACGGTCACTGTTGTGCAGTCTGTCTGTCTTTCATGCCAGCAAAACAATGGACGTAGCTTCTGGACACATCAATCCTCAATCTATATGTTAGCACAGAGCTTCTTTTAGCTCAAATATCCTTCCTTTCTTGCCACCCAACATAATCACTCACCTTCAACCCTCCCTCCCCTTCCTCCTAGGCTCCCATCCGCCCGGACGTAGTCAAGTTCGTCTTCACCGGCCTCAACAAGAACCACCGTCAGCCGTACGCCGTCTCCGAGAAAGCTGGCCATCAGACCTCCGCCGAGTCGTGGGGAACGGGCCGCGCCGTCGCTCGTATTCCTCGTGTGGGTGGTGGAGGAACCCAGCGCTCTGGGCAGGGTGCGTTTGGTAACATGTGCCGAAGTGGGCGTATGTTTGCCCCCACCAAGATCTGGCGTCGTTGGCACCGTAAGATCAATATCACCCAGAAGCGTTATGCGGTTGCCTCGGCCTTGGCGGCGTCCGCTGTCCCTGCTTTGGTAATGGCACGTGGGCACCGTGTGGACGGCGTGGCAGAGATCCCCTTCGTCCTCGACTCGACCTTCTCCAAACTCGACAAGACGGCGCAAGCAGTCAAGGTTCTTGGTACCTTGGGCGTGAGCCCCGAGCTGGACAAGAGCAAGGACTCCAAGAAGATTCGCGCAGGGAAAGGGAAGATGCGTAATCGTCGGTACGTCCTCCGCCGTGGCCCCCTCGTCATCTACAACACGGGCGAGGAAGGAGTGGTCAAGGCCGTGCGTAACATCGTGGGTGTTGAAGCCGCGCATGTCGATAGGTTGAACTTGCTGCAGTTGGCGCCGGGGGGACATCTTGGCAGGTTCTGCATCTGGACGCAGGGTGCGTTTGAGAAGTTAGATTCCGTGTTCGGAACTCAGACGGAAAAGAGCCAGGTCAAGCTTGACTACGTCTTGCCCCGTGCCCCCATGGCCAATGCCGATCTAGCCCGCATCATCAACAGCGAAGAGATCCAATCCGTTGTCCGCCCGGCGGTGACGGAGACGGTGCGTCTGCCCAGGAAGAAGAACCCTCTGAAGAATCTGTCCGCCATGGTGCGGCTGAACCCTTATGTGCTGATTCACCGTCGTCAGGAGCTTAAGCGGGCTGCAGCCGCCGCCGAGGCGAAGAAGGGAGGGAAAAAAGGGGGGAAGAGCAAGGAGGAGAGGAAGACCAGGAAGGCGGCAGGCAGGGCATTCTATGAAGTCGCGGTGAAGGACGGGGAGATCAAGTTTTAAACAGAAGAGAGGGAGAAAGGGTGGAGGAAAGGTGGAGCGGAATGCTGAGAGGTGTTATTTTGAGGGGGAGGGGAGGCAAAGCGAGGAAATTAGGAGAGGGAAGAGAAGGAGGCTGATGTTGTGTGCCTTTTCTGGCTCCTGAATTCTTGCTTCGTGGATTTTCCCTGACCTTGCAGGATTATTGAGGCTCTCAAAGATGGAAAGTTCTCGTGAGGGATTAATTGGAATATATTTTGTTGTTGCTTCTCTTCATTCCTCTCTTGTTGCTATTTGGCTGCTCGTCATGTCACTCATGGGAATCGTTTTCATCGATACAAGTGGCAGTTACTTGGTTGGTGTCATGCGCACATGCTTATGAAAATATATATATATATATAGTTATCTCGGTGCCCGCCCAGAGACATCAACACTCCCACGAGAAAATTTATACTTCATTTGTGATTTCCTCCTCCTTCCTCCCTCCCTCTTCAGGAGTGGTTGATCTGAAAGCGACGTAAAGACACGGCCTCGACAGTTAAGGAGTATCGGTCGTATCCCCCGTACTCTTAAAATTCCCACACTATCATCATTAATTCTTCTGCTTTCTATTTTTACCATATCATCCCTACGGTATACTCCCTTTCTCTCTCTCCCCTCTTAGTGGTACTTCTCGATAAAACGCACCACCTCCTCCTTAAAAAGCCCCTTCCATGTCGGCACGAAATGGCCTCCACCGTGCACATGCAACCTCACCCTCCCGTCCTCCCCCCCTCCCTCCCTCCCTCCCTCCTTCGCCCAACACCCCATTAACTCCCTCGTCCGCTCCAAGGGGACTAAGAAATCTGCCTCCCCTCCCACAAAGAGAGTGGGCACTGTCGGCCCTCCCTCCCTCAATCCCTCCCCCACTTCCTTATCCCTCGGATAGAACCCCCCGACCAAAATCGCAAACTTAGGCATAACCACCCCTCCCTCCCCCCCTCCATCCCTCCCTCCCTCCGTCAAAAACTCCTTCTGCAACGCTCCCAATAAAAGCGCTGCTGCCGTTGCTCCCTGTGAGAAAGCGAACAACCCGTCTGGTTCGTGCTCGGCGAGGGCCTGTCTGAGGAAGGGCAGGGTTTTCTCATGCAGACCCGTGTAGTGGAGAGCCTTGCTCGGCCTCGGCTGCAATGAGCCATCCGTAATGGTATCAGTCCAATGCCACCAGCTCCTCCCCCGCTCCCCTTTCTCCTCCCCTTCCTCCTTTCTATTCTCCTCCTTTTCTGTGACCTTCAAACCTGTCACTCCTGTCGAGAGCTCCTCCGCGCCCTCCTTCCCTCCCTCCTTCTCTTTTCCAATGCAAACCTGGCCCCCAACCGCCTTCAACAGCGCATCCGACGGCAGGACTTGAGCCACGAATGGGGCGTCGATGAAAATAAACTCCGCTTTGGACTTAAGCCCTTTCCTCAGACTCCCAATCTTCCCTCGGAAAACAGAGGCCGATTGGAGGTACCCGTGTAAGCACAGGATTTTGGCCTTCCGTCTGTGGGTTGGTTGAGGGGAGGAAGGGAGAAGGGGAGGAGAGGCGCTGTTGTTGATGCTGCTGCTGCTGCTGCTGCTGCTGGACATGGTGGTGGTGAAGCGCCAGGGGGAGAAGTACGAGGAGGAAAAGGGGAAGGACAGGATAAAGGCTAGTGACGAGGACGAGGACGAGAGAGAGGAAGAAGACGCAGTGGAAGAAGAAGCAAGTAAGCACAGCAACAGGGCCTTGCCTCTCTGCTGTCGCATAAACTGTCCACCTGTTGGGGGAAGGGGAAGTGGGAGGAGGGAGGAGGAGGGAGAGAGGTAGGGGAGGGAGGGCGGGGAAGAATAGAGAAGATGAGAATGTGAAAGCAATGCCAGGAGGGGGCGGCGTGGGACATCTTCTTCTCCCTTGCATTTTATGATCCACCGCAGGTCATTTCTTTGTCCGTGTGCGTGTGCAAATGTCGCTCGCTTCTACCGTCATCTCCTTCATTTGTTCTATAACCATTTGTTTCATCCCTTTTCGTAATAAGAAGAAAATGAAATAGTATTTACTATTATGATGGGTCTACATGGCTCAGTCTCTGTCTTCCTGTGCATGCGGCATACGCAATAGCCACTGGTAGAGCCAATATGTCGACTTTTAAGCAGGGTCTCTCATCGTTGTTGCTCATCCCTCCTTCCCTCCCATCCTCCATGTCCAAAAACCCTCAACTTTTTCTTTTTTAACAGCACAGGGACATCAAGATGAGGCCTCTCCACCAGCCTCTTCATCCTCCCCTTTCTCCTCATCCTCCTCCTCGCCTTCCGTTCCCTCCGCCACACCACGCGCTGCGGCCCTCCGCACTTTCTCCATCTCCTCTTGGCAGTTTCTAGAAGCCGAGCCCGCAGGGAACCGGCCCACTGCTGCTGCTGTGTGCGCTGCTGCGGCCACCAGTGTGCCTAGTTGCAATTCGAGCTCTTGCCGTATCTAAGAGCGGGGAAGAGGAAAGGAGGAAATGAAGGTGAGATGGGCCAGCCCAAATGCACACTTTTGTATCTCTCTTGAAGACACATATGGATAATGAACCAATGCTCCCCCCCTCCCTCCCTCCCTTTCCTACTTGAGGCGGGTACAATGCATCCGCCGCATTCACAACTGCCGCCGCCAAGCCTTGACAACTCTCCTCCACCTCCGCGACCTTCTGTATCCTCTCCCCCTCCTCCTGCCCTTCCTCCCTCCCTCCCTCCCCTCCCTCCCCTCCCTCCTCCGTCATCGCCTCGTCCACGGTGTCTAAAACCCTCTTGATCATCTCGCCACAATGCCCCAAGGCAACCAAACACCTCTTCACATTCTCTCTCTCCCACTCTTTCATTCGTCTTTCCCCTCCGAAGAAATCTCCCTCCTCGTCCTCCTCTCCTGTAAGTTCAATGTCTTGCACCCCCTCTACCAGATCGTCGTCCACCTCCTCCTCCTCGCCCTCCGTCCGTTCTTCCTCTGCCTCCTCCTGCAACAATTCCTCGAATTCCCTCAATGTGTCTTTAACCGCCGAATAATGGTTGAAAAAAGCGCGTCGAAACGCCACTTTGTTGCAACGGGGCAACTTGCCCAACTTGTCGCATTGCTCCCACACCACCCCTGTCTTCGGGGCCAACTCGGTTTGGACCCCGAGGGGAGATTGACGAGGCGTGGGAGAGGAGAGGAGGTTGGAAGAGACAGAAGTGATATGTTTGATTAGATCCTCGGTTGCTCTTAAAACGGCCCGAGTTTGTTGGCAGTAGAGTTCCATCAGAGGTGCTCCCGCTCCTGCTCCTGCTCTTGCTGCTGCTGTTCCTCCTACCGCAGGGTCGACTAAGGCTGCCAAAGCGGCGAGAAGAGAATCACAGCTTTGTCGCATTTCGTTAGATATAGCTTTAATGCCTGGGCCACCGGTGGTGCTTGAAAGAACGAGGCTAAATTTGGTGGCCGTATCGCGGACTCGCTCCCCACAGAGAGAAAGGCGGGTGAGGGCGTCTTGAAGAGCAGGGGTGGTTTTCCATTGCAAGGATGAGGGTGGTGCAGCAGGAAATGCGGTGGTGGCAGCCTACAAGTTGTGTATGTGCGGAACATGTGTGAGATGGAGACAGGGGCAGGCCAGAAATAGGGGAAATAGGGGATAGGGGGGTTGGGAGGCTATAGCGTGCTGCGATGACCGGCAATAGAGGAATAGAATCGAACGCTGTGGGCAAGCATTGACACTTTTTCGTATATGCATACATTTTTGGAGATGATTGTGCGTGTATCGGTGCCAGATAAGGGGCGAAAGGCGTCTTAAACTGCGGAGTATCATTTTCCTCACAATTGCCCCCGTGCCTCCATTTCTAGACGTACCCGAAGCTTGGCGAGATGATTGCCCAATTTTTTTAGCTCCACGTGAGGAAAGCAAGTGGTAGCCATGCTGCTGTCTATAGTTACAGTGGTGGATGTGGTGGTGTTGTTGGGCGTTCAAAAGAACTGGGGTGAGAGATGGTAGTGGTCAAGCTCAGGGGGGGTGGCGAAGGGCCGGAACGCTTATCGCCCTCTGTGTGGGCTTTGCCTTTGCAATTGAAGTGCGTCGTCCCAACTTTGATCTTCTCACCGCTTGCGCGACAGCCAAATCCACACTCTAATATTCGGCCGCTCCATGTCTGTAATTGACGCGTGTTCGGGGGTTGGCCCGTGTTTTAGCGGATTCCTGCTAGTGCTTCTGCTTTCTAACGAACAGCTCATCCCCTATCATCTACAACAGAACAGTGACATGGCGGACGACGATCACGGGGGCGCCAGCAGCAGCAGCGACACCACCACGCCCATGCGACGCTTGTATCGACGGCCACGACCTGTGTCTACACTGGAGGCGTCGGATGGAGAGTTGCTCTACGGGAGCGCGAGCAGCGGACATGGCCTGGCTGGGCATCGACAGAGAGGGGGGCGACCCCAACAGGAAGGCCAGGCAGGGGAGGACTACGACGAGGAGGAGAGGGAGGAAGAAATTGGAGATGTTGAATGGCTGCTGGGGACCGCGCGAGGCGCGCCTGGCAGTGCAGAGATTGATTATACGAGCTTCCATCGACTAGGCTTTCGGGATAAGGTGAGTTTGGGAGAAAGGTTTGATGGAAGGAGGTGAAAGTGGAGGCAGTTAGAGGAGAGGACTCGTTAAGGGTGCCATATCAATGCGATTTGAGACTGACACTCGTAGGATGCATCTTAACATATGCGTGCGTGTGTACAAGCGTGTGTGGGTAGTGCCTTGGGCGCGAGCACCCGGCCGTTCCCTTTTTCGTCCCTCCCTCTCCTGTAGCGAGCAGCGAATCTATCGGCCTTGATTGCCCGAATCGGACCTTCCACGTATTGAATCTTTTTGATTCTGCTCCCGTGTTGTCTTTTCGTGCTTGTGAGAGATGAAGTATCGGGTCCTTTTCCTTCCTTTCTTCTAGAACCTCTCTCCCATCATGTATGCATTCACACCTTCATTTCCCCGTCCATCCCCGCGCTAGATCTACACGCCCTTGCTCCCTATCAACAAGCTACTTTCATCATATTACACTCACTGCCCCTTCCTTTCTACTTCCCTTATTCCCTCCTACAGCTCCGCACCCTCATCTGGGTTCATAAAGCTCGTCTTTTGGGTCACTATAAAATCTTCCACCATTACATCGAACGCTGCCCCTGCCGTCCCTGCTCGCCTCTCTCTCGCTCCTACGCCCGCTCTTACTCTCGTGCGTTAACGGGAATTGGTCCTCGCCCCTGTTTGCGTGCGCCTTTCTCTCTGCTTGGCTTGCAGGGACTTTTCATTCGCACCCCACCCTCCGCCGATGCATGGCGCTCGGCCGCCGGTTTCCTGATGGAAGGAGGGATGAGCACAAGGGAGGAAAGGGGGGAGGACGGGGATGGTTCCAATGCTTACTTGGTGGAGATCTTTCGGTTGCAGCCATACGCTGCTGCTGCCTATCTAAGGGCTCTGTTGTATTGCTGGATCGGAGGGGTGATGCTTCAGCTAGAGGCAGCGGCAAGTTTCGGCGCGGGGGGGGATACGTTCTATGAGAGAACAGCGTGGCATTGGCTGTGTCTGCAGTTGGTGCTGCAGTTGCTGCAGGCCCCTGCGAGGTGCAAGTTGTGGAGACGGCTCGTCCGGGTCAGTCACGCGGCGGAGGCGGAGGAGGCAAGTGAGCGGATCCGACGGTTGGTGACGAGTCATTTGTGGATTTGCAGTCAAGCGCTTGGGACGTTGTTTCATGTGGTGGCGGCATTTGGGCCCTTGTTTTTGTATTTTTTGGACAGCTCCAGCCCTGTCCGGCGGAGTGTGTTGGCTGCGTGTTGTGGAAATTTACTTGTGTTTATTGTTAGGTCTTCACTGACCTTCTTGGTGGTCCATTCCATCATGGAGGCGAGGGGAGAGGGCGGGAGGGAGGGAAGGATCAAGAGGCTGAAGAGAGGGTTGTCAAGGAATAGCTTGTCCAAGTTGAAGAGGAGGGAGAGCAACGCAGAGGATGTGGTGAATGCGAACCAGTGCGCGATTTGCTTGGGGTCTTTTCAGCAGGGAGAGAGTCTGCTATTGCTGCCCTGTCATGAACGACATGTCTATCATTGTGAGTGTATTGAGACGTGGTTCAAAAAGAACAGATCTTGTCCTCTGTGCATGACCGATGTTTCTTCTCCTGCAGTGGCTGCAGCGCTGGCAGCAGCAGCAGCAGCGACAAAGGAGAAGGAAGAAAAGGAGGGAAGGAGGGAAGACATGCATAGGGAAATGCGGCAGGTGCTGTAGCAGCATGAAATATGCAATTAGCAAGGGAGTGAGAAACAGAAAAACCGATAGATCTACAGCAACAGGAAGAACGACTCAATGAGTGAAGACGAACGACCACACTTAAGAGTGGAAGACGAGAGAGGAAGTTGATTTAAATTTTGGTGAGGGGAAGGCAGCCGCAGTTGCAAGAGTAGAAGCAATCCTTAACCATGCTTGTAAATGTTTGAAAGAGAAGGAGAGAATCCGCAAGTCGAAGCTTATAGAAGATATTTTTTAAAGCTTAAAATGGACGAGATCCTTGGGACATCGACGGAAATAGATCTTTGGAAGAAAAATCATATCGACGTGCGTTAAAACCCTTGTGTACTTCTGTCTCCAGGACAAAGTTGATAAATCTTGCGTATTTCCCACATAATTTTCATATAATAATCATATAGTAATAATATTTAATTGTTTATTTTCACTTCCTGCTCCTTTCCCCCAAGAGGCACCTGCGCTTTTCAATCTGCATTTCGTCTCAACTCTTAATTCGACGCCGGGCTCCTCTAGTCCCCAGGAAAGTGCCAGGTCCGTTTTTCTCATGTCATATGGGTTTCGCAAGTCCCCCACGAAATGGGATGGTAAATATTTTGCCGCGCTTTGCTTTTTTATTTTCTTTCGGAGTCTTGTGGCCCATAACTTGCGTCGAGCGCTCGATACCCAGTGGCGAGTACTATGAAATAAGTGTAAATATTGTTCTAAAACGACTCTCTCGATTTCTGGTTTTTCAACAAACTTTCGGGGAACATGTCCTGGTCCTGGCTGTCGGTTTTGGCGGCTTGTTTGTACCTGCCTATCTTTTTTGCGCGAAAACAAGGATTTGTTGCTGCTGTGCTTTCCTTTTTTGTCTTGCTTGATCATGAACCATACATGCATGGCACCCACCCAAGACAAAACGAGAAGCACAGGGAAGTATTCTTATTTAATCCATTGGTCAATTGCTTCCCATTTTCATCTCTATTCCACAAATAACAGGGCAAGAGAAGCAAGTTTATCGTCACTACCGCTGCTCAGATGGACATCCCTCCCGGTACGAAAGTAATGCTGCCAAGCAGCCGAATTTTGATTGTTCCGGGCTCAAGCTCCTGTATGCACTTATATATATTCTCATCATTACCACACAGATAAGGGCAGGGAGGTAATGCCGCCCCCGGTGCAAGAGAACCCCAAAGGTACGCTGAGAAAGGGAGGAAAGTATCATCTTGCCTCAGTCGCCAGTCGTCAAACCATTTACACAGCCACGCCCTCACATACCACACAAAATTTGAATGTACACCTCACAGTACCCACTTCCGTCTCCTTTGTCAAGGATTCGATCTTCCAGAGCCTCACGGGTGGCTTCAGCGCCGCCAGTATGTTGGGCTTGCCCCAACTCCAGCTGGGCCAGGCAAGCCGATACGCCACCATCAGGACTGCCATAGGCAGCAGCAGCGGCACCAGCAGCTACAGTGGCAGTACAAGAAGTAATACCACCACTACCAGCGACAGCAGCAGCAAAATTACGTCTGTAGCCTCTTCAACTGGCGCGTCTTGGAACAGGCCTTCTTTGAAGAAATCCGACACAGGCAGCAGCAGCAACACCACCATCACCACCACCAACACCAACACCAACACCACCACTACCACTCTTAAGTCCTCGGCACTGATGATGCCCATCTGTCGGCCACCTCCTCCCCCAAGCCTAGAAAAGAATATCACGAATCGAAGGCCCCAGTCACCGTCACCAAGTGCTGACTTGATTCCGACTGCACTTGCACCTGATATGACGTTGCGGGCTCCATCATCGCGCTCAGTCGCCGCATCAGTCGCTGCCGCTGCTATCCACACGCCTCCCAGTGACCCTTCACCCGCGACTACCAGCTCGCCCTCACATGCCGAAGTGATGAGACCTGCCTCGGCAACTTTACCTCCGTCTTTGTCGCTATCGTCGTCACTATCATCACCATCATCTCTGCCTTCGTCGTCGGCGACCTACAGGAACCCCTCCCCGTTTGTCGACCCGTCTCCTTCCCTCTCCGCCTCAACAGTGACTTTGGCCTCCCCCAAACTTCCTTCCAACCCCTCTAGCACATCCAAATCCGCCCTCCCCATCGTCGTGAACAGCAGCACCATTTCCACGGCATCAAGTATCGCCCCCTCCTTTCTTAAACAGCAGCAACCGCAGGAACAGCAGCAGGAGCAACAACAGGATCAGCAGCAGGATTATTATCAGCAGGAGAAGCAGCAACAGGATCAGCGGAGGGAGCAGCAGCAGGATCGACAGCATGATCAGCAGCAGCAGCAGCAGCAGCAGCAGCAGCAGCAGCAGGAGATGGAGGAGGAGGAAGAGGAGCAGCAGGAGCAGCAGCAACAGCAGCAGCAGGGGTTGGTTAAGCTAAGCGCTCCAGAGTCAATCTGGGTCCCTCCCGAAACAGCCGGTCACGCCCTCCCCTCTGAATTTCCCTGCTCCCCCGCGGACTGCTCCCTCGTCTGGCGTGCCCTCGGCTGCTACACCTGCCTTCGAACCCTTTCTCGCTTCCTTGCTGTGTCGCCTTTTCCAGCACTTGCTTTGTTGCGGGGTATGTGTGCGCCGCAACGGTCCATGCTGCTGGATGAAATCCACGTGCAGCTACTGCGAGTGCTGGCGAGAGGGTATAAAGGCATGGGAGGGATGAACAAATTACTTACGCCTAAGGCCCGGTGTAGTTCATGGGCGTACTTAGATCGAATTAACTGGCCTGTGTACTTCCATTTGTTCTTGAAGGCAAGGGAGGAGATTAGCTGGGCGACTTGGGGGGATGATGCGGAGGTGTTAGCACAGGCGTGGGATGAAGAAGAAGAAGGAAAGGGGTGGGCATTGAGTAGGGAGCTGGCGGCGGAGGAATGGCAGAGAACAAGCGTAGAGGTGAGGGTGGGGATTCTTGAGTGGTTATGCAATCGGTTGATGGATTTACCGGAGGTGGGGGCGGTCTTGGGAAGAAGGGGCTTATGCTATGATACGGAGAGTGTGGAGAGGGCGAGGCATCCCGATGGGCATATGGATACGTGTGCAGTGTGCACGCTAGGAGGAGATTTGGTCTTATGTGATGCATGTCCGGCAGTGTACCACTATGGGTGTGTGGGGGAAAAATTGCAGGGCTTGCCAGCGACATGGCTATGTCCTGAATGCCGATTTCCTGACCCTGCCTACTTCGCTGCAAGGGTGCCCGAGCACTATTGTCGTGTGGTGAGGAAGAGAGGGAAGGGCGACGGGGAGAGAGGGGGAGAGGACGAGGAGGAAGGATGGAGTCTCCGAGTTGTGCATGGATTTGTGTTCAAGCAAGTGATGACAGGATCAAGAATCGGTGTGCAGCGAGGGCCGCCGCAGCTGCTAAATCCAGGGCAGGTGTTCCTCTTGCTCAAGCAGCTAGGTCCTGAGCGTGCCTCTCGGTGGCCCTTCTCCCAGATTCGTCGCCCGCCCAATCTCTTCCCTAATCTTTCTTCCTTCTCGTCCGAAGAAGGGAAGAAGATGCGGGATGGGGGGAAGGAGGAGGTTGAGAAGGAGGAAGTCAAGGTAGAGATAAATCGCGTTTCGCTGCAGCGTTCCGTGATTGGATTGCAGGTGCAGGTGGAGCGCCATCCTCTGGTGCCTAAATATATCATGCCTTCGACTCTTGACGTCTCGCTTGAGGAGGAAGAGGGGGGACCTGACGTCTCGCTTGAGGAGGAAGAGGGGGGACCTGACGTCTCGCTTGAGGAGGAAGAGGGGGGACCTGCCTTCCCTCGCTCCCTTCTTTCTTTTCCCCGGAAAAAGGCAGTAACGCAAAGAAAACATAACCAGAAGAAAAAGAAGGAGCAAAACAAGTTGAAGCAGCAGCAGCAGCAGCAGCAGGAGGAAGAAAAGCCAAAGCGACCGCGAGGCCGACCACGTAAGCATCCATTGATAGTCTTGTCATCACCTCCCAAGAGCAGCAGCAGCAGCAGCAGCAGCGCTCTGGAGGCGAAGGGGGGGGGAGAAAAGGAGGAGGGGGGAATAGCGGAAGACGGGATGGTGGCAGGAGAGAAGGTCAAACATCAACAAAGAGCGAATATGAATAAGGTAGGCAACTCTTTAACGGCCTCGAACCGGCTGCCATCTGGACGACAACGAAATCAACGGGCGAAGCTGCGGGATGAGGGCAAGGACAAAGGTCAGGAAGGGGAGAAGGAATGGAACGGGGGGAGCGAAGAGGACAATAGCAAGGTAGCTACCGGATTCGTAGAGGACAATGCGAAAGGGAAGGAAAAGGGTTTGGATGTTGACGAGGATAAGGAAGATGCAAGTGTGCCAGCCGAAGAGGAAGAAAAGGAGGAGAAGAAGGAGAACGTGAAGGTGTCGTCGCCAGAGGCGGAGGAGCAGCATTTATTACCTGTTCCACTGCTGCTGGAGGAGAAAAATGAGGGGCAAGCACAAGAAGCAGGCAATATCTTGGAGGTGGAGGATGGAGGGGAAGGCATGATGGAAGTGGCTGCAGAAGTACCGTTTACCAAGGCAGAGGAAGAGGAGATGAAAATAAGGGCGACTGCTATAAGGACGGGAGGAAATGGAGACTGTCGATCTCCCTTATCGTCTATCTTCCCCCATTCAGCAGCAGCAGTATCAGTAGAAATAGTAGGAGGCGAAGCAGGAGAGGTGGGAAAGGCAATCAAAGAGGGGGAGAGCCTTTTGGAAAAGGGAATGGAGGAGATGGCTTTGACGTATGCGCCGGAGGAGGGCGGAGAGGGAGGAAAGGAAGAAGGGGAAGGAGCTGTAAATGGCGATTCCACCGAAAGTGTTTTGCTAGACGGGAAAGAGGAGCAGCCGGTGAAGAGAAAGAGGGGTAGACCGCCCAAGAAGAACAAGGATGGAATCAAGCGTGGGCCAGGACGCCCTCGAAAAGTAGTAGGTGCTCCGGATGACGCGAAAGGAGGGGAGAAGGAAGGAGGGGCAAGAGGGGTGAAAAAGAAAGAGGAGACTACGACAACGCGTTCATCTCGACAGGTGCGCAAGCCTAAGCTGTTCGCGGATCTAGAAGAGCATGAAGGGAGGGCTGCAGCTGAAAAGGCCTTGCTTAAGGTGACGAGGACTCGCAAGGCGAAGAAGGAAGAATGTGACGGAAACGAAGACGAGGGTGGAGAGAGTATGGGAGGTGGAAAGCGTGAAGGTAAGAGGGGAAGAAAAAAAAAGTTGGTGAAGAAGGTATGGGCTCGGTCAGACTCAGAGTGGGAAGGGGAGAAAAAGTCAACGGTAAGGCGACGGGGGAGGGGCAGAAAGAAATTTATTCATACAAAGAAACCCGTGGTCAAGCGAGGCATGCCCCGCAGCAATGGCGTCAGTGACAAGAAGATGGGGGAGCAGGGTGCGCAGACGAAGGGTAAGGGCAAATGTAGGAGTAGTGGTGGAGCTGGTGGTCGCCGTCGACGTGTGTCTCTGGCGTCTATGTCGTCCGATGAGGAGGAGGATAGTGCGATGGAGGGGGAGAGTGAGCCGGAGGAGGAAGAGGGGGAGGGAGGTGAGGAGGACGATGATTATGGGAGTTTGTTTGGGGGAGAAGAAGAGGAGGAGGAGGATGATAGTTATTTTAATTTGGCGGGCGGGGCAAGTGATGATGATAGTGACGATGACGATAATTTTTGGTTGCTGAGAGGCTCCCGACGGCCCCATCGCACGATGTCAGCAGGACGGAAGCAGCAGTTGGATAGTGTAGAAGAGGAGGAGAGAGAGAGATGGGTGGAAGAGGGGGTGTTGGAGCTGGCTGATGACCCTGATGACTGTCTCGCTAACACTCAACCGGATATACACCGCTATCGAGTCTTGGCTCGTGCGCAGGCAGAGACAGATGCTGCGGCCTTTAATCCTTTCCTTTACACTAATAAATACAAATTCAGCGAGGCTCCCGATGCGCCCAAGCTGGCCTTGAATCTCTTTAAAGGGACATGGCGCCCGCGGTTTGCCTTTCCAATTCGACCGGTGATGAATGTGGAGGATCGGGAGGTTAGCAAGTGTCTATCGTTGGCCATTCAGCCTTTGCCACAGGTAGCTCATTTGAAGCGATTGGAAGATCGAGCCGCGTCATTACACTTGGAAACGTTGAAAGATATGCTACTACAGCTCGAGAGTGAATTGAGAGGGTTGTTGTATGGTCCTTGGGTGAGTGGCTCGGCCGTAATCAATGGGTGGTGTGAGAGGGTTTATTGTTCCATGAGCGTGAGGGAGTTGGGGAGGATGACGAGTCTACTGATTGAGTTTGCGCATCCGAGGGCATTTTGGCAGCATTGGCATGCGACGCGAGCCGGAGGATTTAATATCCGAAAGCCGACGGAGCTCGGTCGAGCCCCGTTGAGGGAACCAGCAGGATTATTGGTGGGGGAGTCAAAGAGGATGCCTAGGTTGGTGGAAGGAGGGACGGAGGGGGGGAAGGGAGGGACGGAGGTGGTGAGGGGGATGCCTGTGAGAGAGAGGAGGAGGTTGGAAGACGAGGCGAGGAGACGAGGGGTAGATCTAGGGGGAGCTGAAGATTGGAAGGCATTGAAGGGGATGAGGGAGGTTGAGGAACTAAGGGAGACAGGCAAGGAGGACCTAAGAGAACCTGTTGCAGCTGCTCTTGTCTCTGGCAAAAAGAAGACGGGAGGAATGGAGGATAATATTGACGCTGGGGAGAGCCAGATTTTATCTCCAGACGAACGTAGGCCCATGATGGCGCATAAAACGGACGAGAATGAAGATGAGGCGATGGAGGAGGATCGAATTGAGGAGAAAGGAGAGAAAGTTGCCAAGGAGACAGAGATGGTTGACAGCGATGAAGACTCTGCTGATCGAAAAAAAATGTTCCGTTTCCATCTTTCCTCCACTCCTCATTCCCCCTCCTTCGCCACAGTAGACTCGCCGCAGGGGCCCAGTAAGAAGCGTGCTCGCCCGCGAACGGCAAGGGGAGAGGTGGTGGACGAGGAAGAGAAGGAGGAGGAGGATGCAGAGGAAGTAGATAAAATTTCATCGGAGGGACATGGAGCAAAAAGAAGACTGTCGGCTATTCGGGCAGTAACGAATATGAGGGATGTGGTCCGCAAGGCCGATGAGGAAGAGGAGGACGAAGATGAGAAGGAGGAGAATGAGGTAGAGAAAGAGAAACAATCAAAGGAAGGAGGGATAAAGGATCAGGAGGAGCTGCGGGGGGCGGTGGTGGATGGACGTGGATTGATTGTGATGTACGACGTGGCTGAATTGTCAGAGCCTCTGGATGCTTTGTCTGCATGGGGTGGGCGTGTATTTGAGCTAGGCCTAGATGACGCAACAGGGGAAGTAGAATTACAAAGCTGCCGGCACGTCAAAGTAGGAGGGGAAGTGGTAGAGAGGATGCGTATTAGAACCATGCGCGGTGGCCGGCGTTGTCACAGGTGGGAGGAACGCGCAGCGTTGCCTAGGTATATTGTTCGCAGAATGGCTCGCCGCACGCCGTTTCGAAACGCCTCATTCGCCCCCCCGCTTGGGGTGTCTTACCCGAGTAAAGGTGCGCAGGGCACGCAATTACCTAGAGTGGCAATGAGTCATTTGTTGGCATATCGCGTGCAGCATGCAAGGACGTCGGCAGAGTTGGGGCAGTTGCTGAGAGTGTTGGATCATTGCTTAGACCATGAACGGATGAAGGAGGCTGCGTCTCTATCCTCTTCCTCTTCTTTTAAGGTGGCATTGCCCGGGGTGATTCGGAAATGTCGTCCAGTGGAGGCGGCGGAGGTGACAGGAGAGGAGAAGGGAGATGGGGAGGGGGAGGCGGTGATGAGAGGGGAGATTGGGGTTCCGATGGAGTATCTTTTTTACCATTACCGTAGGCGGTTGCTCGAAGAAGGCGCTGGTGGAAGAGAAGGTAGCCACCAGCAACGGCAGCAGCAGAGACAGTTGATGTTGGGGTCTGGGGAATGGGTGCATGAGGATAGCTTGGATCTAAGGTTGCTGCAGGCCTATCGTCGCTCGGTTGTGGATGAAGCGAATGCTACTAAGGCTCGTGCGTTTCTGCGGCGGAGGAGCAAGGCAGAAAAAAAGTTGCACAAGCTGATGGGGGCGTTTCAGAGACGGACGCATGAGTACTGGAAGGAGGTTAAGGAGGAGTTTTGGGCATTACAGGGGACTGAGGGGCGGCTAGAGGAGGTCAGCACCGACGTCAGCTCTACAAAAGCAGAAGCTGGGGCACCAGGCTCCTCGTGGACATCAGAGAGCAACGTAGAGGAAGCGGCAAAGAGCGATGCAGGACAGATTTTGTATACGAAGGCACGGGCCGGGTGGCTGGCCATGTATGAAGACTACAGCAGCAACAGCTTGGCGCAGCAGAAGAAGATTTGGCGTTTGGAGCGTCGGCCGGAATGGGAAATCGAGGTGAAGGGACGGACGTATAGAGAAGTGAACCCTGAGCCACAAGTATTACATGATTGGAAAGAGCTCTGCGTCAAGGTCAAGGCGGAAGTGCGGGCGGGAGAAGGGGAGAGACGGTGGCGAGAAGCTTCAGCTGCTGCTGTTACTACTGCCACTGCTGCTGCTGCAACCACCGCTGCTCCTACTGCTGCTCCTATTGCCGCTCCTACTGCTACTGACAATATTGGTGTTGTTTCGGAGTTTGCTAAGTTGGTTAGAGTTCGAAATGGTGATGAATCAGAATTGGAATTATCCAAAAAGGTGGAGGTGGGTGCAGAGGAAAAAAAAGGAGACGAGGTCACTAGGTCCGTGGGAGACGAAGTAGAGAGGGACAAGTGGCAGCCATGGAAGAGTAAGCAAAAATGTACACACGCCTGGCTGAAAAAATGTAGAAGCATTAAATTGTGAATGCAAATAATTTAATTTCCCAAAAAAGAATGCAAATAACTAGACATGTCAAATAAAGTACATCATACTGGAAGCACATTCCTAAGATGTTGACATGACCATGATGAAGCACAAGAAAAGCCGACCTCCTTTCATCATCGTGTTTTTGGCTGAAGCTTGACGACATGGTCTCGACTAAACTCATCAAGCGCGATGAGAAAAACCAAAACAAATCCCAAAACATAAACAAGAAAATCAAGAGACACATGCCTCTGTTTCAAAATCTGTTAATATCTTCTGTACATTACCACCCACAAAATTTCTGCACATCTGGCTATGATGTATATTGCCCCTCCCTCTAACCAACACCCGGCATGTTATTCATAAGAGAAGTAAGGGAAACACTCGGCCGGTTCTCTTGCAATCGCGGCTTTGACGGTCGTGCTGCTGCTGTTGCTGCTATTGCTGGTTGTGGCCTTACTGTTGTAAATGCGCTCACCGCTCTTGTTGAATTTTTTGTTTCTGTTGGTGCTGCCTCGCCCGCAACGTAGGATGACAAAGCAGCTGCTCGCGCAGAATAAGAAGGGTTACTTCTTTCAAACTTTCGAGGAATAGTCGAGCTTGAGTTGATAGAAGTTGGAAGGGGCGAAGTCGTGGCTCGTAGGTCTACTGCTAGGCTGTGCTCCCCGCGGCTGTGGCTGCCAGTGCTACGAGGGGACGAAGGCGAGGGCCAGGACGCGAGAGAGGACAAGGTCGTAAGGGCAGTACCAGACGCAGCAGTAACAGTGCCCTTGGCCTTTTTGCTCTGACCCAAACGCGTAACCTGTTCAATGGGTTGCGGCCGCTTCTGAGAGCCAAAATTATTCATACCCGGGGCCGCGCGCTTAGGTAACGCCTTGGAACCTCCTCCTCCTCGCCCTCCTGTTTGTCCTCCTCCTCCTCTTCCTCTACAGGCATTTCCATCACTACCACTGCTGTAGCCACTAATGTTGCTGTCACAGTAATGCGATGTTGCAGTACTTGAACTTCGTCTGTCTTCACCTCGTCCATTTCCACCTTTGCCGCCCCCTCTGCCTTCGGGTGGAGAGACACTGCTTGGTACAGCCCATGACATTGAATAATCCATTCGAGCAGCAGAGGTCGCAAAAAACGGGGGCTGAGGTCGGTCGGGTGCTGTAGCAGGACCTCGTTGCTTTGCTCGTAATGTTGCCCGCTCTTGCTGCTGACGTAACTGCTCCTCGATGGCCGCGAGGTCTTGGGCGGATATTTGATACTGCGGTTGCTGCTGTTTCGTCTGCCGCTCTTGCTGATTTCGTTGATGTTGATGTTTTTGCTGTCCTTGTAGCCGTTGCTGTCGTCGTTGCTGTCCCTCCTTCTCTTCCTCTACCTGCTTCTGCTGTCGTCGCTGCTCACGGTGCCTTCGTCCGTTTCCCTTATTCCAACCACCCCCACTCTCTCCCCCTTCTCCAACACCACCTACGGTTGCTGGTGCGGGCGCTTGTGCTACTCCTTTCGCTGCTCCTGCTACTGCTGTTGGCATCGCCACAGGCTTGGCAGCGTCACATCGGGTTAGCAGGCCCTTCAAAAGGCCACCAGGAGAAATATCCTTGGAAGGAGGTTGGCGGGAACAAGGACCACTGAGAGGCGATGGACGAGGTGGCACATCCCTTTTCTCTCCCCCCCTTACCACTGCCGACCCAAACACCTCAACCTCCTCTTTTTCCCTCCATGCGACCGCCTTTTTATTCAACGGCCGCGGGCCCTGCGGCAATTCTCTTCCCTTTTCTTCCCGCCCTCGAAGCATCTCAAGTGCTAGCTGATCGAAACTCATCCCACGGGAATCCACCAAACACTCCCTCTCATCCGCATCGTCAATTAAGGCATTCCACATTCTATCTGTGGAAAGACTCGCTCGATGTCCCAACACAAACAACGATCGTCTCGCCCTTGTCAATCCCACATTCATCCGTCTCTGATCCGCCAAAAACCCTATTCCCCCTCGTCCTCCACCGCCCCTTGACCCTTGCACATTCGCCCTCACGCATGAAAATAATATCACTTCCTTCTCCCTCCCCTGAAACTTATCCACCGTGCTGATCTCCACCATCCGTCCCCAATCCATCCCATATTCCCTCATAAATTTTTGTTCCAACAACCTGACCTGAGCCCGATAAGGCGTGATAACCGCAACCTGGTCCTGTCCCACCAGATGAGGAAACTCAAGCTTAAATCGTCCAAACAATTGCACTGCAAACGCCGCCTCCCCTTCATTACTGATCCCATTTCCCCTCCTTGTCTCTCTCCCCCGCGAGACATCAAAAACTTTATATGCCCCAAAATAAGGCACTTTATCATATGTACTCAGCTCTCCCCCCTCCTCCTCCGCCGCCACCAAGCTTGGAGCATTTAATAATTTATTCTCATAGAACGCCTGGGAGGGAAAACGACAAATGGCAGGCCGCATCCGATATTGTACCCTCAGCAAGTGCACCGGATGCCCGCCCTTTTCCAGCCGTTCAAACAAACTTCTCTCATACTTGAATCGCTGGACTACGGGACTCATGACAGTTGCAGGGAGCTGACGCGGATCCCCAACTAAAATCAAATTCCGGCAGCCATACCTCAAGGGGATGAGCGTAGATGGCTCCACAGCTTGTCCCGCCTCGTCGATGACAACGGTACCAAACCCCCGTGAGGTGCTCGTGACGGCTTCAGAAAGGTAAGGAGAAGCAGCTGTCGACAATGTACAAAGCACAATTTTCGCGTCCCGAATCAAGCTAATCCTCAACCTGCTCCTCTCTGCTTCTAAAGCCCTCAAACACTCCCTCATCCTTTGATACGCTCCGTGTAAAGCCGCCCTCGTTGTCCTCTGCTTCATCTCTGCCTGTCGTGACCACTCCCCCTCCTCCACCTGCCCCTCCTTCCTTGCCAGCCTTCGATGCTCCACCTCCCGCGTCCTCGCCTCCATTGCAGCCGTCTGTGCCTCTCTCTGCGCCCGCTTCAATCTCACCACCTCCGCCTCCGCATTATCAAACGACTTTTTCTGGGCACTTTTCTCCAGTGCTATCTCCAATTTTGACTCCAGCGATGCTGCTTTCACGTCCTCTTCAGCCCCGGGGTCCACTGCACCCAACCGCACCAGCTCAGGTTTGTACTTATTTCCGTCCGCGTTCAGCAGCCCTTCCCGTTGTAACCTTAAAGTGATCTCGTCTACTGCGCCGTTGCTGGGCGCACACACCAAGATACGCCTTTCTCCTTGGTGGTGATGAGATCCCACGCGTAGGGCTGGGCGAATGTTAGTGCTGCTGGCAGTGGCGACAGAGGTAGAGCGAGGGCGGGAGTGCATGATGGCAGCGAGCAGACCGAGGATACATCGGGTTTTGCCCGTACCAGGTGGGCCTTGAAGGAGCGTGATTTCATAACCGCGGCTGAGGGCCGTGGCGTTGATGAAGCAGGAAGCAGAAATGGCCTAAGAGAGTAGGGAGGCAGGAATGGAGGAAGAGATTGGGTATTACGGATGGAAGACAGACCTGCACACTTTGATGAAGAAAGGGAAATGAATCAATCAGCGTTTCACGCGTAGACAGACATCCACGATAGTAGACACGACATTCAAATGCGCTCAAAATGTACCTGGAGTTGCGGCGAATTATACTCCTGTTGTAAAACCTTCCATAACTTCATCGGCACGTGTTTCGGGCATTTTTTGGTCCCTCCTCCCTCCCGACCCACCAACAAGGCTGCCGACGACGGCGACATGGACAACGTTCTCCAATTGGGATTTTCTTTCTGCTGCGGCTGTTGTTGTTGTTCCTGCTGCTGATTATGCTGCCGTCGCTTCTCCTCGTCAATCGTATCCTGCGACCGACCTTGCGATTGCGAGCTACCGTCACCAGCAGCAATAACTGTTTGGGAGACCTCTCCCTCATAGCAGTCTTTCTCCAACTGTATCTGTTCCCGCCAGTTCTGAATCAACTGTCCACATGCATCTCTGATCGCATTTATTCCCAGTTCTTCGTACTTCTTTTTTAAAGCCTTTACCTCTCTGCCCACGCTCGTCTCCGCTAGCAAACGCTGCGACACCCTCACCTTCCTCAGTGCCCTAATTCCTCTCAATAACTTTTCCGCCTCCTCCATCTTCTGCTCTCCTCCTCCTCCTCCTGGCCCCGATGCCGCTTTATCCCACTTCTCAATCTCCCGCCATCGTTCAATCATTCCCTCGCCATTCAACGCCACCAAATGCGCAAAGCTCTTCCTCCCTCCTCCCTTCCCATCCTTCGCCTCCTTCCCTCCCTGCAACAGCCGAGGGGCCAACCAAAACCCTAACACCTCTTTCAAGGCCGCAAATTCCCGGGCAGCTGTTATCAAGCTCCCTATTACCACACCTTGCCAATTCGAGCCTACTTTGAAGTCTTTCAGGGCTAACCCTCCTGGCCCCGGCGTGGTTTGAGAAACGGCCACACGGAATTTCACCAAGCCGATCTCTCCCGCATCGCTTGCAGATAAAAATATCGCAACTGCATGCAGGCTACTTGCTGCTTGGGTTATAGGAGTCTGCTGCTGCTGATCCTGGCACTGGTGCTGATATTGTGTGTGGTTGACCTCCACCACCTCCCCCTCCTCCAACAACCCCAAATTCCCAATGCCACTACAAATTCTACGATCCCAACCGCCACCATCCCCCGTCCTCCCCAACGGCTGCAACAAGATGACCTCTTGTCCCCTCCCAGCACATCTCAGCCGCTGCTCCAGCCTCCAATCGTCTTGTATAGTAAACGCCAATGTACACAATCCATCCCCCTCGGCGTCCACTATCGCATGCTGCAGTTCCAATCGCATCATCCCTCCCACGAGCCCATTCCCACCACCACTCCCTTTCTTCTTTCCTTGCCCTTGCTCTTGCTCTTTCTGCTGCTGCTGTTGCAGTCCACCCCCTCCCCTCGCAGTAGCTACAGCAGCAGCAGTCTGCAGTCCAACCTTCAAATCCTCACCCAAGGCACATTTCGTCTCTTCCAACAGCAATGGTTGCCATATATCCAGGTAATGACGCGGATCGCGAAACCGCAACGGCACCGGATCAAACGATGCCTTTTTTCCCCCTCCCTCGCTCCTCTCCGCCCCTTGCTTTTGCTCTGGGAGCTGCCGCTGTTGCAGCTGCTCCCTCGTCTCTGACGACAGCAAATCACCCACATTCCACCTTACGATATGAGAGTGAAATTCCCGAGTGACTGCAGGGGCATTGCTGGCCACATCTTTCAACTGTCTGAAAATAATAAAATCGTCATCAGTCCTTTGAGGCCTAATGCCCCCTCCAGAGGAGTCCCGACGGTGAGGAGGACGGGTACGTGCTGCGGCAACACTAGCACCAGCGGCAACACCAGCATCAGCCCGTGCACCGGCAACTCCAGGGGCGGTAAGGGAAGTGGTGAATGAGGTGGTTGGAAAAAGCGTGGATTTTCCTCGGCGGGCCTGCTCGAGAAGCTGTCGCTGTAGCTGCCGTCGGTGCACCTGAACTTGTTGCTCTTGCTGTTTCTGGGTGAGGTCAGGTCGCGGTCGTGATGATCCTCCTCCTAATCCTCCCCCTCTATTTTTTCCTCCTTGTAATGCGCCTGAAATGACCAGCAAGGAGGAGGAGGAGGATGGCAAGGCCACAGTTGTCTTCGATTTGACAGTCGGGGGCTTCACCACAGCAGACTTACTTTTCTGCTCCTCCTGCTGCTCCAGATGCCCTTGCCACTGCTCTTCATCCTGCTGCTCCTCCTGCTGCTCCTCCTGCTGCTCCTCCTGCTGCTCCTCGCAACACAGCTGCAAAGTCATCTTTGCCTCTGCTACAGCAACTTTGACTGGAGAATGTAGCGGACTAGAAGAGGGAGATGTCAAATCAATAGCTGCTGCTCCTCCTCCGTCTGCGCCTGCTCCTGCTTGTACCGTTGCCGTTCGATCAGCGGAGACCGCACAGGAGGAACCGGTGCTGCTCAAAGGGGTGGGTGGTGCGACACCGACCTCATCATAGTACGATTCCAGAAATGCCTGCTGCTCTTCCATCCCCTCTTCCCTTCTATATTTACCCATGCAACCGACTTCCCCCTCTTTTTCCTCTTCTTCCTCTTTCTCTTCCTCCTCCTCCCTCCACCCCTTATCCCACCCTTTCTCCCCACTCGTACGCTGACCCCTCCTCTTCTGTTTCCTCTCCTCCTCCTTCTTCGAGGAAGTTACACACAGAAACCATCCTTCTTCCGCCCCTCCCTCTCCCTTTCGGGTCAACGAGATTCCCATCCCCCTGAAACACCTTGCCAACGCAGGCTCCAGCTCAGTGATGGGAACAGCAGCAGCAGCAGTGACAGCATCTTCCTTATTTGCCTTGATCAACATCTCCTCAATTTTCCTTCCTATCCTTCCATTCAATTTTACTTTTCCGACAGAAAATATTGAGAGTGCGTCCCTCAAAAAGGAAAGAGACACTTGGTGTACTGCAGGCATGCTACGCGCAAGATTCCAATCACTTGCCCAGTCCAAAATCAAGTCCAGCCATGCAACATGTGTCTGAATTAAGATTGGCGTCGATGAGAGGGGCAGAAACGCAGTGGCTGTTTGAAAAAAAGCGAGAAGGAGGGAGGGAGGGAGGGAGGTGGAGATGAACGGGGTCTTGTCCTTACTTGTCCCACGGCCCTTGATAAGCACCTCGCGGGCGAAAAGCCACCAAGCAGATGTGGGTGGCGCGGTTGCCATTATTCCTTCTCTGTCAGCTTTCTGTTGTCGGGCTAGAAGGTCGAGGAGGAGGGCGAGAAACTGCGAGAGAAAGGAGTGCGAGTCACCGCCAGGTGTGTTGGAGAGGGAGCTGGTGCGAAGCATGTCTTTGAGTACTTGGTTAGCTCCGCGCCAAATCCCACGAAGCCAAGAGGAAGGAAGATAGGCGAGGATAGCTTTCCAATTCAACAAGGAGGGCGAGGAAAAAGAGGAGCAATGAGGAAGAGAGGAGGGGGAGGAAGCACCCAGGAGAAGGAGCCGATGGAGGGCTGTGGTGATTTCAACTTCGTCTATGAGGAGGATAGGGATGACAGTTGCTAGAGCTGTGCCCGGAGGTGCACCTCCCACATTTCTAATTGCAAAGGGGTTCCTGCTGCTGGTGCTGCTGCTGTTGCTGTTGCTGCTACTGCTATTGGTCGGGGTGAGGTTGGTGTCCGTGCGGATGGTCAAAAGAGAGGAGGAGGAAGAAGACGATGTGGAGTAGGAAGAGGAAGAGGCTTGGACGAGACGTTGGAGGAGTGAAGTGAAAGCAGATGTTTGGTCGTCACATGCCTGATTCAGCTGTCGCAATGCTTGAGAATGACCAACACCCTTGGATTGCGACACCGGGTACAGAGCAGCTTGCAACTTGAACAGATCGTCGCACAGCAAGGGAGGAAGGGAGGACAATGGATGAATGCGGGTTAACTCATGCATTAACCTCCCACATAATAAATCTGATGACAACATCGGCCTTGAGATTCTTCCAGTTAGTCTGCTGCTCGCGGGATTAGCCCCATCCCAAGGGGAACAGGCATTTCCTTCTCTCAATTTACTGTGACAGTGACTGCCACTACTACTGCTGCTGCTGCTACTGCTGCTGCCACATAAGGTATCGTAACATCCTCTCCCATCGTCCCAAGACCCAGTGATAGACTCATCGATCAGTCTAATTACTTCCAAGCGGTGCTGCTCCAAAATTAAATGCACGCAATCGCGAGCGATACTCTCAAAAACTGGACTCGAGAGAGTCCCCACAGGGGCAAGCGCTGCAACTACTATAGGCGCCCACTTCTGACTGCTCTCCAACGGCCAAGTCTTGGAAGAAGCCTGACAAGGATTGTACGCATCTTCTAACACACGACACATGCACTTTTCGAGAAATCGACGGGTGGTTCCCGAGGATGAGGGAGGGAAGGACGAAATTATCTGCGACAAGCGCTGCAAAGCCAAGTTGGTGCTATTATCTTGGGCGTGGCGGAGGGAGCGGAGAAAGGCGGGAAGCAGATTAAGGAGGGATTTGAAGGGCCCTCCTACGTTGCATTGGCCTTGTCGGTGGGCGAGGGATGAGATGAGGGGATACAGCCAGTCACGGACGTCCAAAGCTAGTCCTTCACAGTGAGACCACGCTTGGTCTTTCAATTTGATTAACAGAAGACGCAAACAGTCCACAGCAATCTGAGCCGTAGCTGCAGAATAGGGGGGGGGGTGAGAGAATGTTCCTCCTCCACCTCCCTTTCCTCCTACTCCATCTTCAGTCTGTTCCAGCGGCGCACAGCACGCACGGGCGTGGGCGAAGACAGTGTCGAGCAGCAAGGGGAACTCGGACGATATCCACTCTGCTATAGCATCGTCATCTTCCAACAAGTCTAGAACTGTCTTTAAAGCCTTCCATCTATGTTCATTTCTCCTGCTACTGTTGGTGTTTTTGCTGCTGCTGCTCCCTCCTGCCTCCTGCGATTGTGAATCAAGATACTCCTCCTCTAACACCCGCACCCACTCCCGCATCACATCATCGACCCCTCCTTCACCCATCAACATCTCCTTGTTGACTTTCCCCATGATTTTGGCCATCCTCCCCGCCCAGGCCCTAATGGAATCGCGGTTATGCGTCATCAAGGTATACACGCCCTGTGCTCTCCTCCCCTTCAGCATCTCCTCGTTCATTTTCACATCCCCTCCTACCTTTTCCAGGACCGCCACCAAAATTTCCTCGAAAACCTTATCAGCCAAACATATCTTACAATGGGTCAACATGTCCAACAACGCAAACATTAAGCCATCCCTCTCCTCCTCATCGAGCATTCCTCCCTCCCTCCTTCCTTCCCTCTCCCGCTCCTCTATTTTCCTTTCCGTCTCCTCCAAATGCCGTCGTATAAACCCCTTGTCCAGCCGGTCTATCCTCTCCTCTGCCTCCCGTGCCAGCTCTACCCAATCATTGCCATCGTGACTCCGCATATAATCAAAAATACAAGCCCTTGTCTTTGTATACGCTTCCAAGCACGCCAAGCACCTGTGGGTATCCTCCTTCATATTCGCCCAAAACACCTCATCCCGCACCCCTTCCCCATACAAGAATGCCCGAAGCCAAATCTCGCAGACCTCAGGGTAGTCACACCACCTATTTCCCGACTCGCCCGCCACCGCCAGGTACTCGATTGCTCCCTCTTCATCCTCCTCTCCCGGAGCCTCGTGCGATCCGCCGCTTTCGTTGTTATCTCCCAAGTCCCATCCAATCCTATCCTCTTTCCCCTTCTTTTCGTCCTCTATCCCCTCTACATCCAAAACCGGGGGAAAGGCACCGAGAACTTCGTCCTCCTCCTCATCCTGCTCTCCCCGCTGGCGCTGGAGCTGCAGCCGTGCGGCTTTAACGTTGTCGTCCGTCTTCCGAACTGTCGTGCGCCCCACCTCCACCACCTCTACGGAGGAGTCATCGTCATCGCTCTCCCCGTAGTCAATCTCGTCGTCCGTATCAAGGATGTCGATCATTTCCGCGGTGTCCTTGTGATGCTCCTCCATCTCCTCTTTGCCGCTGCTGCTACTGCTGCTGCTGCTAGTGAGCTCCATTTCCATTTTGGATCCTATCCCCTGCCTCAGTGGCAGGCCGGATGAGTGAGCTTGCAGAGCGTGCACCCGACTACCTAGAAAGATGTTGGGAGGTAGAGTCAGAGCTTGGAGTGCGCGTATTGCAAGGCCCAAAACGGGATCAAATACTTTATGTGGTATTCGAACGCTAAGATCAGCGAAGCTTGCTGCGACTAATAACTACAGAAACTCTGCACGCAAAATACAGGCACACGAGCATTTTGACTCAAGAAGAGAGTAAAGGAGCCAAGGGGGTGCCAATCAGAGACAAATGGCAGCGCGCCTAGCAAACTTTAGGTACTTCCCCAAGTTCCCATGCTCGACCTCCCCACCCCCCAGCCCTTATTTCCTTCTCATATTTCCTCTAGAAACGTGGTCCTAATGCTCAAGGACCTGCCGTCCGCCGTACACTTTTACGGTAAAAATGGACTGGGCCTAACTTTGAAGCGGCAGGGTGAGATGACTGCCGAATTCGACACAGGGGGACCGCCCCTTGTCCTGAAGGCTGTAGAGGGGGAGGCGATGCGGAGTACAGGCTATTCCCCCTTTTTATGCTTTGACGTGATGGACATGGATAGCACAGTGGTGCGATTACTCCAGTTGGGCGCGTCTTTGGACGGGCCGGTCAAGTACCCGGCGTATGGCAAGGTAAGTTTAGATACGGTGGCGGAAGGTGTGTGGTCACGTAGGATGCGAGTGGGATTAGAAGAGATATCGCTGGGTGCTTTTCGGTAGTGTGGACCGAGTAAAGAGGCATGGGTGCTGTTGCATCAACTGTTTGTTGTCCTTTCATGCATTTGCTTACTAGGTGGGCGTGGTCCGTAGTCCCGACGGTCATATGATTGGCCTCTTTGAGCCGGGCGACGCTGCCTCCAGCATGGATAGTAGCGAGGAGGGAAGAACCCAACAACCGACAACACCACAATCACCACCATCTTCGCACGCCTAAAAAACAAACTCTACAGGAACAAAACAAAACGTATTTGAGTCGCTATAATTTCATTCTTTTCTTTGCTACATGGTGCGTAGGTTTCCTCTCGTCTGGGTTAAACTTTTTTTCCAAGTCTATCTCCAGAGCTAGGTGGGAGGGACAAGGAGTACGGCCAATATTTTTCCTTCGTTCGTTTCTTTCATCTAAATTACACATTCTGTATTAGTGTTCCTATTTGATATTATTTTTCAAGCAAGCAACTGACAAATAACGGGATGCTAATGGAGGAGTAAAGAACAAGTGACATCATCTTCTCTCAGTCATCTACGTACACTCATGTCTCCTTCTCCCTCTTCCTTCTCCTTCCTCACCCCTTCTTCTTCCCACTTTCCTTACTCTATCTTCTTTTTTTTCCTTCCTTTCTTCCTCATCTTCACATGATTGTACACGACAACAAATGAAAAGTTAAGTGCTAGGTGCATTCCTTTTTCCTCCCACATACACACATATCTACATTATCCCTCTGTCTCTCAATTTCCTCTTTTTTCACACGTATATACAAAGACGAGATACCTCCTTCCCTCCCTTTCCCCCCGTACACATAATTGCCGAGACAAATAACACAACAAACCTTCAACTCACTGCACTACTTTACATCCTCCCTCCCACCTTCCCTCCTTCCATCCCTCTTCCCTTCTTTCCTCTCACATAGGACGACGGCGTCTTTCTCAAATCCAAACAAACCGCCGCCAAGTACGTTGGTATCTCCATCAACGAGCGTGGGCATGATCACCAGATAAAGGAGAGGTCAAAAGATAAGGACACCTCCGAGGTGCAAGAAACACGCTAACCTCGCCCCACTGTCCGGACCTTCCACTTCCTTTTCCATCCCCATCTCTCCCTGGAAACGTGTCGGCCAGCGTAGCAGCTCTACTGATCCGTTCCTTCCACTCCCTTCCTCCCTGTCTCCCTCCCTTGCTCCTCCTTCTTAACGCGTTTCCGCCAACATCAACGCCGGCTCTTCCAGATACTTCTTCCACAAATTCGAAAATTTTGCCATGGTCGCCCCATCCACCACCCTATGATCCCCCGCCCACGAAATAGCCATCACCCTCACCGGCATCACCACAGGGCCTCCCTCCCTCCCTACCTCCCCTTCGGACGCCTGCACATACCGCGGCAACATCTGAATCCTCCCCACCGCGCCTATCGCCACTTGAGGAGGAACGATCTTAGCATCCATGTACGTACCCCCCAGGCTTCCAATATTGCTCAGCGAGAATGTGGCCCCCTGGAAATCCTCCTCTTTGAACCCACCCTGTCCTCCTTCCCTCCCTCCCTGCCCCTCGGCCTTGCATTGAAACACGGCCAACTCCCTCGCGATCTCCATCAGGGACTTCTCTTGAACTTTCCGCAAGACGGGAACAATCAGCCCTTTGCTCGTTGCCATGGCCACTCCTATTTCGTGCGAGCTGTGATACACCACCTCCTTCTCATCCTCCGACAAGCTCGCATTCAGAATCGGGAATCTCAACAGGGCCAAACTTGCCGCCTTGAGCATCAGAGGTAGATACGTGAATTTCAGGCCTTGCTGCTCTGCCAAGGGACGGAGAGAGGAGCGGAACGCGGCGGCTTTGTCCATGCATACCTCGTCTTGGTACCCGAAATGAGGAATTTTCAGAGAGGCGTTCATGGACTTCACCATCTGACGCATCACCCCCCGTATGGGCACTCGCTGGGAGGCGGTGAGGTGCAAGGCGGAGAGAGGGGAGGAATGGGGGGGGTTAGTAGATGAGGAGGGAGAGGAGGAGGAGGATGCTTTCATGGCCGTGGCAGCGCCGTTCAGCTGAAAGGAGGGAGAAGATGGAGCAACAGCAGCAGCAGCAGCAGCAGCAGCAGTAGCAGCTGTAGCGGCAGGAGTAGAAGTAGAAGCAGTTGTAGCCAGCATGCCAATGCCACCACCGCCGTTGCGTGTGCTAATGTGATTTAAGACATCGCCCTTCAGGACCCGGCCTTGCGGCCCCGTCGCTCGGACAAAAGCCAAGTCCACGCCATACTCTTTCGCCCACCGACGGACAGCGGGCGTAGCAGGCACAATATCCCCCCTGTTACCCTCACGATTAATATTACTGGCCCTCTCTGACTGCTTATGCTGTGGTAGATGATGCTGTGGCTGCTGCTGGAGAGACACCGTTGGGAGCAATGGAGGAGAAGTGACAGGAGCCGCTGCTGCCATCATGGCTGGAGAAGGGAGGTCGGCGTTGTTCATGGTGGGGGCCGCAGCGAGCGTGGCGGCAGCGGTGTGGTTGTTTGGTCTTGCCACTTCAATGTCGATCAGGGCGCTCCCTACTTTCACAACCGCCCCGACGGGGTGATGCACTCTCGAGACAACGCCGTCGTAGCGCGAGGAAATCTCAACCGTGGCCTTGTCCGATTGGACCTCACATACCCTATCGAACTGCTTAATGCTCTCCCCTTCTTGCACAAACCATTGCATGAGCTCCACTTCGGCAATGCCCTCCCCAATATCAGCTAGCAGGAAAGGCATGATCTTCCCGCCGCCGCTGGGCGCGGAGGCAGCGGGAGGTGGTGAGGGTGTGGAGGAAGGCGTGGACGAAACGTAGTCGTAGGGCGGTTCCTCCAGCGCGCTCATAGAAGAGGCTCGATACTGTGAGTATGGTGAGTATGTATGTGTATAAGGGTGCCTCGGTCAGTGCTGCTGGTGTGATGGCAAGGTTCGTCGTCCTGCTCATCCTTGACACTCACCTGCTGAATTCGGGGCGGCTGCTCGCGGCTTGGGAGGAGGACCACGGCCCCGGTACCCCTGAAATGACCAGTGATGCTATTTTTCGTACCGATTTCGCCGATCAAGCCCCTGGCCACCCCTGTGATCCATGTCTGATGGGGTCGCGAGAGAGGAGTGTTAATACAGGAAAGGCACTCGCTGAAATTGATCTGTTCTGTTGCTTACCTGGGAGCTGCGGGAACAACGATGCGCGCACGTGGCCACCAAGCGGGAGACACTGCGTCTGGTGCCGCTGGCAAACATGGCTGGTACTGTGGGTGTAGGTGGGGTGACGGTGGGTGGACTTAAGTGAAGAGAAGAGACAAAACGAACTGACGTCGCGATGACACATTGAGGCGGCAAAATTGGGCAACCTCCGGGTCGCATGTTTAGAAAGACAGCAGAAAGCGGAATGACCAGTGAGCGTCATTATTTGCCTCCTTTCTATGCGTTTGACAAGTAAAAATAAGTGAAGTCGGAGCACGCGTACTCTCTCAAATTAAATTTTTAGGTATTATTTTTTTCTCTTCCCACCTTGAGTCTTTGGGGCCTTCGCTCTATCATACTCCTGCCTTTCATTTTATGTATTTCCTCAACCCTCCCTGACGTCCAAACTCCCGCTCCACAACCCACCCATCCAACAATTTCTTGAACGCCTAATCACCCATGAAGAAATGTGCTGCTTCTTGGGCGCAAAAAGACATTGATCCGGCTTGACTGCTTATAAATTCGGTGGAGGGACGTGGCCGGCTGGTTCTTACCTTTGTGAATGAGCTCAGTTATCTTCAAAACTTTGCGATGAGTTTTACTGTTGAAGAGCATGTCTTCGAACTGTCTGTACATCTCCTTCGTGACCAAACCCGCGCCACCAACAGACAGACACATAGCCCCTGTTGCTCTCTCCTTTTTTTTATTTCGGCCCGTCAACGCCGTGCCTTCCATGAGCTGTTGCTTCTACTTCTCCTCCAACCTAAGTCGATGTCCCGGGCAACAACCTTGATCCTACAATGTACCCTCTTAATTCGTCGGGACAAGATTTAAAGACGCAGCCATCTCGGGATGAATAAAGTGGTGCTCGCCCATAACAAGCGGAATCGGTTCGGTGGGGGGGTGGAACTCCTTCCCATGGTAGAAGGCAGGAACGACAACCTTAAATTTTTTGGTCTGACGACGGGGAGGCGCGTCATCCGTTAAAGGGAAAGGTGAGACATCCGCGAGGTTGTTGAGTTTGTCTTCGGCGAGACGGGCAAAAGCACCAGCGATGGTCATGTGCGGCTTTGCTTGGCCGGGTCGATGGAGTAGACCCTCGTCTCCCCAATTTCCTTCGGTCGTGATACTGCTGGCCTTGAAACCTTCCTCAAATCCCGTGTTCCCACGGAATAATTTTCTTATTCCTGTTTCTCCTCCACTTCCTGCTGCAGCTGCGGCGGCGGCGGCGGCGGCGGCGGCGGCCCCGGCCCCGGCTAGAAGAGGGATGCCCTGTTTCTTCAACATTTTCTTCTTGCCATGCTTCCACTTTCTGCCCACCCGTTTGAATTTTCTGCCCGCATGCTTCCCCATTTTTTCAACTTTATGCACTCCTTTCTTCAGCCCCTTTTTGACGTGACGCTCCGTTTTGAGCTTGTCTTTTTTCGCCTGTCTGCCATTGCGTTTGGCCTGGGCGACTGCGTGAGCAGGGCCCAAACCAGCAGCACCCTTATCGCCTGTTGCTATTCCCACTGGTCGTGCTCCTGCTAATACCGATATATCGTGATGTCCGTCCGCCATAGTTGCCTTGGTCATGACACCTGGCCCTGCAATCTTTCCCTCCTTTTCTCCTTTCACCCTGTCTTCCGCTGTTGCGCGCAGGCCCCTAGCCCCATAGTAACGATATCTATTCCTTTTCGCTGATACTGTCCTCGAGCCATGAATTTGCACGTTTGACTGCATATTCGCGACATCCGCACAGACTGCGACCAAAAAGGCACAGGACAAGGCGAGGAGTGCAGTGCGGGACAGACTCATCGTCCTCGTCCTCGTTGTGCGATCCCTCGTTGCTCTTCTTGGTTGCTACTCCTCGTCGTCACGTTTAATTCCACGCCGCGGTGTGATTATATCTGCAGTATAATTATGTCAATATTACATTAGAATATAAGCCAAATGCCGCCTTGGGGAGGAGTGTGGGACATCGAAAGCGGGCAAAGAAGAGCGGAGGGACGTGAGCTCGGTCGGCAGTTGGATTTTGAAAATTCGAACGATGACACCTGTTCTTCCCGTGATCACATTACTACAAGAGCGAGTAATTATTGTTACCGTATGCGTCATATTTCTTTCCCGTCTGTTGTCTTCTCCTTCTGCTCTTGAGAACATTTCTGTCAGTCCCTTTTTGCTTTGAGGCCACCGACTCTACTCCTTTCACATGGGATTGTTCTTGCGCTACTTCAGCTGCTGCTACTGCTGTTGCTGCTCTTGTTTTCGCTCTATTCATTTTCGTTCTCTTCAATGAAATTCAAGCCGAGCAAGTTGCTAGCTTCCAAGCACACACCGGAGACCAAAAAAGGAGACACGAGACACAATAAAAGGACAACCCTTTCAATTTGCTCTCTTCCTTCGTCGCAACTCCTCCTTTTTGTTTTCTCCACGTTCCTATCTCTATCTATCTCTCTTCTCTTCTTTTGGTGCTGTTTACGGTTTTCTTCATGGCATGCAATCACAAACAGACAAATGCTTCATTTTTCCAGGACTACACTCCTCTACTTCCAATCCATCCCCCCCTCTCTCCCTCCTCCTTCCCTCCTCCCCCATTTCCTCCCAAAGTCCACTACCAATCATCTTCATCCCCCAAAATCGCGTCCGTTTCCGCCTTCAACCGGGTCGCCTCATTCTCAGCCGCCTTCTTGGCAGCAGCCTCCTCCTCTTCCGCCAACTGCAACAACCGTACCCGCTCCTCCTCCTCCTCCTCCTCCTCCCTCCTCGCTTCTGCTGCGACCGCTGCTGTTTCTGCTGCTGCGATCTCAGCAGCTTCGGCTGCGGCTGCTTCTTGTACTAGTCGTTGTTGCTCTTCTGCCTCTTTTTGTGCCTGCGCAGCAGCCGCTGCAGCCATCTCCTCTTCCATCCGCCGCTGTTCCTCTTGTTGAGCCCGCAAAGCTGCTGCCTCTCTCTCCTGCTCCTCCTCCTGCTGCTGCTGCAAACGCTTTGCTTCCGCCTGGACTGCTGCTGCAGCTGCTGCTGCTGCTGCTGCTGCCTCTTCCTCTTTCACACGTTGTGCTGCAGCTTGTGTTGCCTCGAAAGCTGCCGCCTCAGAGGCAGCAGCTTCCTGCCTTGATAGCTTTTCCTGCTCATCTAGCAGCAGCTGCTGCTGCTGCTGCTGGAAAAAGAGTTGCTGCTCATGTCCTTTTTGCTCCTGCTGGGCCTTGGCAGCGGCATCAGCTGCAGTACCAGCAGCGGCAGCCACAGCGCGGGGAGAAGGTCCTGAGGATGCTGCTGGTGGGGGAGGGCTTGAGGAAGGAGAAGGAGCGCCAGCAGCTGTCTTGATAGCGGCAGGAGGAAGAGGGGGAGGAGTAGGGAGGGCAGAGGCGCCGCCGTTTTTGATGAGGGAAATGAGGTCTAGTTCCACATCACCTTTGGCTGTGGGGTAGGCACCCGCAGCAAGAGGTGTGGACCGATTCTGAAGGAAGAGTTGTTCCACCTGCAGTGCCACATCTAGGTCGGGAAAGAGGGAAGGATGCGCGGACGGGTCCGCCAGCGCCTCAGCCGCAGGAGGGGAGATCTTGCTGAGGTTTTCTTTCCACAAGGTCACCACCCTGGACATCTGCGAGGGGAGGTAAGTCCGAGCCAAGAACGCCGCCTCAGGGATTCGATCCGTCTTGATTAGTAATTCCAAGCATTCCTCCATCTTCCCCAGCAAAAAGAAGGCCAAAAACCCGACATTGCCTTTCCCTTGCGCCGTGGCCTGTTGTGCCAACTTCAGGAGCCCTCCACCATCCCCCAGCGAAGTGTAAAGCAACAACAACCCACTCCAATCTTGTGCTTCCCACGCACACTTCTCGGCCAAGGCAAAATCAGATTTGACCAGTGCCAGGTCTCCAAGCTTTCGCCATTTGCTCTGCGTATCCATGCTGTCCTTGTCCTCCTTCCGGATAGCCGCCAGCAGATCTGTCGCGACAGACAGCTTCTTCAGGTCCAAGGCCAATTCGAATTTCTGGTCCGGGTCACGGGAAACAACCAGCGCCTCCTCCTTATAGCCTTGGCTCTCCAGAAAGCGCGCCACGTTGCTGAGTTCTCCTTCGGGAATGTTGGGGAGGAGGGCATTGGCGACGCCAAAGTCTTGCCGGACCACGGCAGTCTGGTACTGGAGGACGGAAAGGAGGACTTTGTACGAGACGACGCTCAGCTGCTTGTCCATGAGATAAACACGGTCCTCCTTGGCGAGGTACCCAAGCATATACTTAGGTGAGTCCAAGTGGCACAAGGTCATGATTTGTCCCCCGACGTAATATTGCAGCCGCTGGGTGTTGTTGGTGTAGAGGAAGCAGTCTCCTACCCACATCCCTGTGCGGACCTTATCCGACAACTCGTGCAAAAGCTCAAACGCTTCCTCGATCCCTTCCTCCCCAACCTGGCCGCTTGCAATTGCAGCGGCCACGGCCTCCTTGTTGTAGCGCAGGACGAAGTAAGAATCGTCGCACGCAAGCAAAACGATCTCCCCGGTCTCGTTCCAGTAAATCGCCCGAGGGGTCACGTCAATACGGCGGATGAGGGCACCTTCCTCCCAATCAAGAAAGATGACACAATCACTCCCCCTTACTGCTAGGCAGTGCCCGCCGAAGATGCCTTCGGCCGAAGGAACTGGGGGCTTAAAGGCCTTCTTCTCGACGAAGTTCCTGAGGGGAGGGCGGGAGGGAGGGAAGGAGGGAGGGAAGGGTTAGTAGGTTGTAGACTTTGAGGGCAAAGCCCACCGGCCTTGTCTTCGGACAGAAAATTGGGGGGTTTGATAACATTTTTTCCTCAATAGGCTCATGAGGCAGGGAAGGAAGGAGGGATGGAAGGTAAAATGCGAACCTCGGGTACATTGACAGGTAAATAAAAAAAAAGGAAGAAACGACGGCTCGACGATTCATCTACCTTCCCACCCTTCCCCCTCTTCGAAAATCAAATAAGAACACTACGCCCACCCTCGCCACTACACCAGAAAGACAGAAGACGGGTGGAAAAGAATTACACAACAGGTAGCACAGACGTACCTAAAAATCTTAATCCTGCTAATACTCTCCCGAATCGCATAATCTCCCGTCCCCACCGCTGACCACACAAAATCCAAGGCGCTCCCAAAACTCTTGTTCCGCAAGGCTTGGCTCGTGTAAATGATATACTCCCCATCCCCACACACCACAATAAAACGCCCATTACAGTTGTGTACCAGGCTCTGCGGGAAGATCTCCGTCGACCCCAAATCCCTCGGAATAATCGACAAACGCTCACCATCCCCCAACGCCGCCGCCGCAGCAGCCGCAGGCGTCTCAGTCCCATCCTCCAGCCCTCCCCCGCTCACCCCACTGGCCAACCCCTTCACTGAGGACGTAAATATATCGTTGTTGACTGCCCAGACAAGCTTCCCCGTGTTGGTGTCCATGCTTGCGACGGGCATCTCCTGTCCTAGCTTCACGACGATGGTGCCTTCGTCATACCCGATGGCCACCTTGTTTGAATCCCGAGAAGCAGCCAGAGACCAGACCCGCTCCATGCCATAATTTAGGGTCGTCTCCGCCCGGTATGTTGTCGAGTGCCAAATCCGAACTGTGCCATCCTCGCTTCCCGAGATGATGATGGGCAGTCGGGGATGGAACAACACCGCGGCCACGTTATGCGTGTGTCCCTCCAACGTCTGCACACAGGCCTTTGTCTGGTAGTCCCAGATACGCACTTGGTTGTCATCGGCACCGGAGAGGAGGTAAGGCTTGTCCCCACCGGGGTAATAGTCGATGCTGTTCACGCCTTTCTCGTGGCCTGGTGAGGAGGAGGGAGAAGGAGAGGGAAAGAAGACAGAAGGGTGAGTGGGAGTGATTGTCGCCGGCGCCAGAGAAGTGGTGGGGCTTGTTTGATTTCCTCCTCTCACCCTCCCTCCATATCTCATTTAAGCTCCATCCTCCTCTCTTCTCACCTTCGAGGGAGAAATGCGGTGTGTGGCTCCCCAAACCCCACACCTTGATAGTGCGGTCCAAGGACGCGGAGGCGAACACGGAGGTATCCTTCAAGTTGAACTTCACCATCATGACGTAATGCGCGTGCCCTTCAAAGACTTGCGTGCAATCCCAGTTCTTGTCCCAGTCGAACAGCTTGATGGTCATGTCATCGGATGCCGACAAGACGTAGGGCAGGGTGGGGTGGACTTCCACATATCTGTTTGGAAAAGGAAGAAAGGTAGGGAAGGAGGGAGAAAAGGAGGGAGGGAAGGAGGAAGGGAAGGAGGGAGGGAAGGAGGGGCGAGGGGGGTGAGTGAAAATCAAACGATGAGAAATATCGCGGACCCTGCCCTTTTCCAACCAGAAACTTCAACCTAGCACATTATCAAAAGAATTCCCTTCTACTTATCCCTCCCTCCCTCCCACCCTCCCTCGCCCCCTCCCCTCGCCCCCTCCCCTTATACCGTATGTAGTCCATATGCGCCTCCCAGGCCTTGACCTTCTCCATCGTGTTATAGTTGTATACCCGCAGGAACATGTCGTCCGAGGCGGCGATGAACCAAGACTTGCGCACGATGAATTTGGCACTGCGCACGGGCAGATCGCAGACCTCGAAGGACTTGACCATGGCCTAGAGGGGGGAAAGGGAGGGAGGGAGGAAGAGGGGGAGGGGCAATGATGGTGAGTGCGCGCAGCGGCAAAAAGGACACATCTCTTTGGAGAGGGAGAGGAGAAAAGTTATCGAAGTCTCCGCGACTTGAAATGCCATCAGGAGGGACTGTTGCCAGGCAGATCGGGGAAGAAACCGAATAGAGAAAGGGGGGAAGGGAGGGAGGGAGGGAGGGAGGGAGGCAGCGGTACGTACCCCAGACGAGTAATCCCAGATGAAGATGTTACCCGTGTAAAGGGCGGAAAGAACCCATGGCTGTGTTGTATTGCAGATGTGGTGCATCAGAAGTGTGAGAATAGTTTGACAAAATTTCAAGCAGGAAAGCCCACGTGCTCCCCTCTCTCATTCTCCGCCTCCCTCCTGCCGTACCTCGGTGGGATGCAAGTCCACGGACTTAATGCGGTCGGACCGCGCCGTCAGCTTTTTCTTGATTTCGAGACGGAGTGGCTATGTATGTGGATAGTCGTGCGTGAGTGTGTGAGCGGAAGTAGTGGTGGAGGAGACTCAGTAACAAGCACCACACATTCTAACACCCACCGCACCATCATGATGGGTAGGCAGTTAGCGCCTAAGCCCACACGCTACACCCTTCCCAAACCACGTACCATCCTTCCAGGCAGGCAATCACAGGCTTTGCTCCTCCTTTTCTCGTTGCTTGATGCCTGTGTGGTTGCGTGTGGGGTGTTTGATGGTGAGACGCGTGGGACAAGAATGCAGAATTCGCAACCCGCCTCGTTGTTGTGATAATGATGGTGATGATTCGGAGGGCTCGAGAGGCAGTGGACGCGGGAAGCTAGACCAGCCCCTGTCTGATGGGCAAAACGGCACCTGGAGAAGGATCAGCAGGTGTGACGAGCTCATACGTGGTATATTTGGTGGCGGTGTGGGTGAAGATGCTCTATTATTGCTAGAGCGTGAGAGAAGAAGCATGGGTCTGAAATTCAAATCTCGAGCGACCGACTGCAAGGGGGATGGTCCCCTTGGGCGAGGCCCTAGCCTGGATCCATCCCATTTACTTGTCTATACGATGACCGATATGTCCTTTATATGCCTTGGATAGTGTTGGTTTTTCGTCTCTTTTGTGAGCCGCGGTGGGATTGGCTCTTTTGCTTGAGCTCCAAGGCGAGTGCAAATCGCATCATCATAACAAGGAACACGACATGGGAAGCTCTTGCGCTTGCTTGCCTCCTTCACAACCTCACTTTGCCTCCTCTCCCGATGCCCTCGATTTCAGCAGGCACAAGTTTATCGTCATCCAGCAGCAGAAAAGTAGCCAGTAGTCTAGCCGCACCTGTCGCCCTCCTCAGCCCCGCCCCCTCGTCATTAAATTTTGTCCTCCTTAGACCTCCAACTACCACCACACCAAGCATGCCTCAAGAGTACGGTACATTCTTCTCCCCCAACTCCCCCCTGGCCGCATGGCTCCGCCCAAAGAAAAGCGAGGACGCCTTGGAAGCCGGCTCGTTGTCACATGAAGACAAAAGCGGTGCCCCGTCCCCCCTCGGGGGGATTGCTCCCGGCTCTCCGACCCTTTTCCACAATACCCCCACCAATAGCGACGGCAGCACGCCTAGTTTTGCTGCCCCTGAGTCTGTCCTTCTGTTCGGTTTGTCCGCTAATCCGCCAACCGGGCAAGCAGGGCATGCAGGCATCGTCAAGTTCCTTAAGGCGCAGAACCAATGGGATGAGATTTGGGTGCTTCCTGTCTATAAACACATGCATGTCAAGAACCGCTTGTTGGTCGACTTTGAAGACCGCTTTCAGATGTGTCGTTTGAATTTCCTCCCCCCTCCATCTTCTTCCTCCTCTATCACCGCCTCCCCTTCGGCCCCTGCCAAGTCCCGGACCCGTGTGCGTGTCACGCGTTTGGAGAAAGAAGTAGCGGATCACTACATAGAAGAAGCAGCGGCCAGGGGAAAGGGTCCCGAGGCGGTGAAGGTGGGGACGATCGACGTGGTGATGTATGCGAAGGAACGGTTGCCGAACACGGAGTTTAGTTTGGTGTTGGGTGAGTGGGGGAAGGGAGGGAGGGAGAGAGGCTGGGGCGTCAGGAAGGGAAACCTTGGTTGACCCTTAACGATACAGTTAGGAAGTTCTCTCCCCAAGTCAATGCTTCTACTACTGCTCCACTCACTAATGATGGCATCTTTACTCCAAACGGCCTCGCCCCTCCCCCCTGCGATCTGTCTTTACCATCACCCTCCAGGCACCGACACTTTCAACGACATGAAAAAAGGAAAATGGAAACGTGGCCGCGAGCTCCTCGACCTCGTTTCTGTCGTCATCGTCTCCCGTCCTGGAGTATCATACGCCCTGCAAGACGATGACGTGACCAACCCGCGGCTGCACTTTTTTAACGTGCCTTCCCTAGGCGAGGTGTCTTCAACGGCAGTCCGAAAAACGACGGACTTGAGATTATTGCGTGAGGTACTAGAGCCCAGGGTACTGGAGTACATTCGAGAGAGAGGGCTGTACGCTTTGGGGAGGGTGGAGGGAGGGATGGGCTGGGGGGCTGGGGGGGGAGGAGCGGGGGGGGGGAGGGAGTAGGGGGCG
>Ga0160420_100070_pt1 | contig 60984 bp, 63 predicted proteins | sample CelAP2metagpilot_FD_108197 | JGI IMG/M metagenome (GOLD analysis project Ga0160420, IMG submission 108197) | Phycosphere-associated microbial communities from algal ponds in Kailua-Kona, Hawaii, USA - Cellana AP2-5-5 metagenome pilot | ecosystem: Engineered > Artificial ecosystem > Aquaculture >...
TAGAAAGAGGAGGAGAAGTGGTGTAAAAATAGAATATGATTTTGAGTTAAGGAAGGAATAGGTGGGGTTGGATGTAATAGCGAAATTTGCTGTTGAATGGGGACGTGGACAATTGGAGATGCTAAGACGACTACGATTGTGTAGTACTTGCTATACCGCACTCCACAGCCCAACTATGAAACAAATCATGGTGCAGAATTATCGGGCTCTAAGAAAAGCGCTCACAGTGAGTTTACTCTTTAATTTCCATCTCCCCTATTATCATTCGCAGTCTATTCTTTCATAAACTGTACAAGTTGATATCATCTTTTGATATAACATGAAACATTTTCATGCTACTTTACAAAACCATTACTACTTTCTACGTTTGCAGTAGCAGCAGCATTCACTGTTGAATCCCTTTATTACGTACCCGCAGCTGCCGTAGCCGTTCGGCAGGATGAAATATCGCTCCTCTTCCCCCTCCTCCTCTTCCTCTTCCTCCTCTTCTCCTGACACCATTCTCACAACTGCCGCTACGATAAAGTGAGGGCATGCGCGATTGTGCCGCCAGGCCTAAGGGTTTATAATAAAATGTCTTGTCATTTGGCGCAAAATTTATGGCGAGGGCTACGAGTATCGCTAAGTTGATGGACTGTTGTAAAATGGAATCTATCCAAGCATAGGAGCAGGAAAATAGCATGAGACGCGAAAACATTAGAAGAGTGGGAAGGAAGAGGTAAATGAGGAAGAGGGCTCGGAGGAAGTGAAGATGTTGAAGAGCGAAGTAGGTGAGAGGGGTGCTGGTTACTCTCCAGGGGGAGGTGTTTAGAGAGGAGCGGAGGGAAGAAATGGACCAGTTGACGCTGATAATGGTGAGGAGAAGGAGAAGGCATTGAAGTATGTATAATCCCAGATTGTAGGCTTGGCAAAATTTGTTCTGCTTTTGGGATAAGAAAAGGGGTAGGATGAAGAAGAGGAGGACAAGACAAGGTCTTGGTGCTGTTTTGCTTAGTCCCGGCTGGTGTTGCAGCAGGCTGCATGGCGGAGGGTGAGAATAATATAGGTACCCACGCCCCCCGATAAGAGGCGAGTGTGACGAATGGAAACGGTGTCTTGGGTAAGCCTTGTAACCGTAGGCAAGCAACGCCAATATGACGAGCTGTGAGAGCAAGCTAAGATGCTCTAGCAGAGTAGTGCCCATCCTAAAAAATTGATGGACGACTCCATCAGCGTCCAAGCGAGAGATGTAGTTCATGGATGGTCGTTGCATGCTCTTTGGTACAGTACAAATTAATGACCCAAGTGATCCAGAGGAGGAGCGCTGTCAGGACTAGTTCACAGTAGGCACGGGGAAGGACATTGTTTTCCAAGCCGAGATGGTGGGTCAGTCGCCCCGTAAGATCGGGGTTGAGAGTCTCAACGTTGATACTCAGAAGTAGCTCCTTCTCTTTTCCGGAAGGCAGTTCGCCTGTTCATGGATATCGTAGTGTAGACTCGGGGTGTGCACTGAAGGATCATTAAGCTAAATTGATTTGTGTAGGAAATGCGCAGCTCTCAGCCGCCCTGCGAATCGTCCAGCCTCAAGCGAAACGCAGAGGGTGCCAGGCATCCCACGCTGGAAAAATCCCCCTAGCTTTCGCCACCGCGCCAGCTATAGCAGATGTTCAGCTGCATTTCGTCCACCAGGATCTGCAACAATTGAGGTAGTGAGGAGGAGGAGAATGACGAGGCAAAGATGGAGGTGTCAGGGTTTGGTAAGTCAACCATCCTTGATGGTGTACTGAAATGAAAAGCGCAACGCCGCTCCACGTGACAAGCCAGTTGGTTGCAATACCTCGGCCACAAACAAGGGCTCGTTGCGGATGCTGCTCCCCGTGGTGGTGAGGGTGAGTGAGGCCAAGGTCATTTTGGGGATCCGCAGCTTGGAAATCGTACATGCCCTGTCTTTAGGTTGTGTGAGGAGAATACCCTGGAAATGGTGCGGGCATACTGGGTCGCACGCCTGTTGAGCCACCCTGCTCGCACACATAACCATATTGTTGCCATCAACCTTGTCACTCCACAGGCTACAAATCCCCTTGTTTCGGCCCGCGGGTGCAACCTCGCCTTCTCACCACACGAATACGTCTGTCGGTTGAAGAGCATTCAAATTGCACTGGAACAAGAAAGCAGAGATTGCTTTCAAGTGTAAGTTTCTCTTCTTTTTTGGGTTTTCATTTCTCCGTTCCTACATCCCCCCCGTCAGTCTCTTCCAAAGCGTGCTGGGACCGGCAAGACCGCGGCCCATTTACTTCCATCCGGGCCCCCCCGCCCGCCGTCCGTTATCACCCAGGAGAAAGGGCACCGCAGCGTTTGAATCCGTAGCTTTTTATACAATTACAGTTCTCTTCGCCTTCCCATTTCTGTGTGGCTTACTTAGACGAAATACCTACCCCAAAAACACAGATGCCGTCCCCCCGTTCCCCTTGTTTCCAATAAATTAGGTTGCCAGGTCGCCTCTCACCATCATTCACGCGCGCGCCATGGTGACTCATATAGAACAGGCACAAGACAGCACCCAAAAACGCATATTGCTTCGCAAATACACCATACATATGTATATCTCATCTACTTTTTCGGATGCTCCTTCTCTCAATACTCTCTGGTTTCACCGACTCTTCTTGGTGCCTAACGTGGCGGCACTCCCGGCTGCGGTGGCTGAGTACGCCAGCGCATCCTCATTAACGTCATCGATCCCTGTCGTCTTGTTCCAGCCAAACACACGCACACGGTGCATCTCCGGGATCTTGGGTATGATCCCCAACAGAATATACACAGGGCCATTCATCGCCAGATAATTCAAGTCGTAATCAGTCACGTAGGAGGCAGCAAACACCAAGACAGTATGTATAAGGAAGAAGAGCTTTTTGGTCTTGGTCCAGGGGATGCCGTCGTCGATTTGTTCCCAAAGCGTGAGTCCGTTGAATTCGCCTTGACTAAAATTGTCGGGGGAGCCCTTGATCCAGTGGAAGAGGTAGAAGAATACCTGTGCTCGTGGGGTTATGAGGTGATTCGATGACTGGTAAGCTCGACGGATTTGAGTTACCGTCGGCTTTTCTTTTTGCAATCCAACTTCTGGTCTCGTCTCCGTTTTTCCGCCTTCTTCCCATTTCTTTCTCGCCCACTCACCACGTTGTGCACCACATGAGTCACCATCAAAACCATTCCCCAATCCTCAGCCTTGCTCAAGACCGTCAATCGCAAAAGCGTAACAAAGAATGCGACAAACCCCAGATACAACCACCAGAAATGAGCGTATCGGAGCCACTCAACATTCTTATTGTACATGGCCGCAGGTCTGTCCCCGTCAAAATACTTTTCCGAGTAGGACGTCCCGTGCCCGCCGTCCCGGTGCATCCCCCTGTGTATAGGGGCCAGTAAAAAACGGAGGAAGGAAAGGATGTAGTTAGTATGGTCCCTTGTAAAAAGATACGAGAATTGCCCATGGGGGGCAGGACGGAATAAAGGCCTCCCTCTCCTGCTGGTCTCCGCAAATGAGGGACAGCATCACAACTCATGATGAGCAAGCCATAAAACGAGTGTTAGCGACGCCCAAAACATGTCCATAGATAGGGGGGGAAGCCCCGGGCTTTCCTTGCACCCCTCTCGGAGCACGAGCACTCCAAAATTGAAGTGGGTGCGTTCGTAAGAAAACCCGCAAATAAGGCCGCATCACAATCGCGCCGCGATCACGATTCAGAAATCTTCATGAGCACCCTACACCTGTCGTCCTATCATGCTACCGCACGAAGTCTCTATCCGTCTCCGTCCACGGCGCACTTACATGATGATGGTGTAATCCCGAGCTAGAAAGCAAAGAGGCGAAATAAGCGTCGCTCGCGCTCCAAGGTCCCCGTGTTGACTTTGTCGAGTTGCTGTGTGTGCTGAGGATTGGGTGGGGAACGTTTGAAAGGGAACATGTGCGAAGTGGTGGGTCATAGCGCATCGAAGGCAAGAAGTGACAGATGCCTTCCATATAGTAAGGACTCGGAAAGACAGGATAGGCTTGACGGGGAGGGCAGACTGGGGCGCAAAGCTTTGCGGCAACACTGCCCCATCACATCCAGGCAGACTAAAGATAGTCACAAGCTTGTCTTCTGTTGTGCTTGAATAGGGGTAATTGGTAAATGTGCGCAGTTCATCGTGAAACAGGGGTTTTGCTTTGATCGAAGGGATTGTTGAAAGAAACGGCGTGCTGAATACCCTCCGAGCACTAACTCGCTTTTTGATCACACGAACAAATACGATCGACAGGGGTACGCATTGACTATGGCATGCGGAGACGGACGGCAATAACAAGACCTTCTACAGCGTAGTAAAGGGGCCGGGGCCACCGACGAAAAGGGAAGAGAAGCAGTCAAGGCATAAGGCAGAAGCACGCACCATCGATATCAATAGATGAAGTGGTGCATGATGGCGTTTCTTGGCATGCTACTGACCGTCAGGCGAGTTGGAGGAGCCTGTTGCAGGCAAAGCAGGGCGCGGATAATGCGGCTCAATTATTTCTTTTTGCCTGCAGTGTCGTCCCATGTAGCGGATGCAAAGGGCCGTCGTATACATGCCCTCCAATCTCGCCTACCAAATGCCCCGTTGCCTGTCTACGGCCTGTTCTTTCCTATGGGAGCAAGCCGAAGGAAAGGGACGTTCATGTCTGTGTCGGCAGGGGCAGGCCGCACGGAAGGAATGGAAAAAAAATCGAGGTCAACGGTGGTTGTGCCGGGGCTATATCGCGGGATGGCCCTTGAGGACATGCAAGCACCTGCCGAGATCAAGCAAGAACTGCGGGACCTCGTCCGGGAGTTGGAGGCACACGACGATTTTTATTACAATAAGGATGAGCCGCAAATCACCGACGCGGAATATGATGCACTATCTCAACGCTTGGAAGCTCTCGAAGGGGCGCATCCTGCCTTGGTCAAGGAGCTACATGCGGAAGAAGGCTATGTCTCACGTGCTGAGCGGGTGGGTGCAGCACTTCCTGCCGCCGTAGCTGTAGGTTCCTCAGCTGAGGTAGGCGCAAGATTTGCACCTGTGACGCATGGCTGGCCGATGATGTCATTGGATAATGCTTTCTCGGCGGAGGATGTGGAGGCGTGGGCAATGCGGTTGGAGAAGGTCTTGAGGGAGGCAGGGGATGAAGAGGATGCAGCAGAGAATGAGAAAATTGAGGAAGGAGCATCGGCTGTAGTTTCAAAGCCTTTGAAATTTGTGGCGGAGGCGAAGATTGATGGTGTCTCTTTGTCCCTGCGGTATGAGGATGGGGTGCTTGTCCGGGGTGCCACGCGGGGAAACGGCTTCGTGGGGGAAGACGTGACGGCCAACGTGCGAGCCATCGCCTCCATCCCTAAACGCCTCTCGTGCTCCTCTTTGTCCTTGTCGTCCCTCCCCCCCGTCATGGAAATCCGCGGGGAAGTCTACCTCTCCCGACAAGTTTTTGAGGAATTAAACAGGGCAAGAGCATCACAAGGCGCGCCTCTTCTCTCTAATCCGCGAAATGCCGCCTCTGGCTCCCTTCGACAGCTTGACACTGCCTTAACACGTGAACGACGCTTGGGATTTTTTGCCTATGCTGCCGAGACGGACCTTTCCTCCTCTTCCTCCTCCTCCTCCTCCTCGTCGTCCTTCCCCACGCGCCAAGCTGCCCTTTTGACACAATTACAGTCATGGGGATTCGAAGTTGCTCAGCCCTGGGCCCGTTGTGAAGGCACGGATGATCTGCAACAGTTTCATGGACGTTTAGAGAGAGAGCGGTCGCTTTTGGGTTTTGACGTGGATGGAGTAGTATACAAACTCGACGACTTATCTTCGAGGGCCAAGGCGGGGAGGAGCGCAAGGGCACCAAGATGGGCATTGGCACATAAATTTTCGCCAGTTGAGGCGCAGACGAGGGTTAGAAGCGTGGAGGTGCAGGTAGGAAGGACGGGGATTCTGACTCCGGTGGCGTTGTTGGAGCCTGTGACAGTGGGAGGGGTCGTGATCAGTAGAGCCACGCTCCACAACTTTCAGGACGTGGCACGAAGGGACGTGAGGGTGGGGGATATAGTCGCAGTCAGAAGGGCGGGAGACGTTATTCCACAGGTTCTTGGACGAGCAAATATTACGGCTGTGGGGGAGGAAGGGGAGGGGGGGAAGCGGCCGGAGCGGGTGGTGCCTCCGGTAGTGTGTCCGTCGTGTGGGGGGCCTGTGAGAGTGGAGGTGGACATGGTGGGGATTTACTGCCCAGCGGGGTTGAGTTGTCCGGCGCAGTCGTTGGAAAGGCTTGCACATTTTACCTCGAGGGATGCCTTTGATATCAAGGGGTTGGGGGGGAGGAGGTTGGAGGAGTTGGTGGCCTGGGGCTTGTTGCCCTCGGGGCCGGTGGACTTGTTTCATTTGGAGGAAAGGGAGGCAGCGAAGAAAGAGAACAGAGATAAAAAACAGGCGACTGCTGCGGCTAGTGAGATTCGGATCGAGGAAGAAGCGGAAGATGAAGAGGAGGGGAACGAGGGTGTTTGGTTGTTGGAGGAGCGGGAGGGATGGGGAACCAAGTCAGTGAAAGCCCTCTTTTCTGCCATTGCTGCGAGGCGGAGCGTACCTCTGGGTCGGTTTATTTTTGGGTTGGGCGTGCCGCATGTTGGTTTAGCGACTGCTCAAGCAATTGCGAGACATTTTGGGAGTGTGGAGAACTGGTGGCGGGCGATGCAGGAGCTAGAGAAGGAGACTGAGGTGGTGGTCGAGGTGGAGAAGGAGAAGGAGGAAGAGGACGAGGACGAGGATGAGGAGGAAAAGGAGGAAGTGGACAAGGTGGAGGAGGCAGAGGAGGAAGAGGGGAAGGTCAAAATTGAGGACGGAGCGGTCAAAAAGAGGAAGAAGAAGCCGGTCGTAGCAGCGAATAAGAAACCTGAAAAAAAGAAAGCTGCCAAGCCCGATGAGAAAGCGGGGGGTTTGGAAACGATCGATGGAATTGGCCCCACGGTGATTGGGTCCCTGCGAGCCTTTGTCCGCGATGAACGGAACCAGCGCACAGTGGACGCGCTTTTGCGAGAAGTACAAGTGACAAGTGAAGGAGGGCAAGGACAAGGTAATGCGGGGGAGCGAGGGGAAGCCGGCAGCATGGTTGTGCCCACCGAAGGGCCATTGGTGGGCAAGATGGTACTTTTCACAGGTACCTTGGGCGGCATGACGCGGTCTGAGGCCGAGGCCAAGGCCAAGCAATTGGGTGCCAAGACGGTCAAAACGTTGAGCAAAAAGGTAGACATTGTAGTGGTCGGTGCCGACCCGGGAGGGAAGGTTCGCAAGGCACGGGAGTTAGGGGTGGGGCTGCTAGACGAGGCGGAATGGCAGGCCCTCGTGGTAGAGGCTCGTGAGCTGGGCTGAAGCTGAATAGTATTTAAAATTAATGAAGTGTATATACCAAGAACCATCTACACAATGAACTAACGATAAGTGCATTGATGACAGAAATCGACGTAAAGTAAAATGTAAATTGTGTTCTATTGAGTATTGGTGGGGAGGTTGCTTTTCATGGAAGGAATAGGCATCACACGACAAGTCAAGGTATTTCAATGTCTTATTCCAGTTTATTGCTGATTGTGGTCGGCAAAATAAGGTAGCAAGCGGAAATGGCCATTTAAATGTGTCTTATCGAACCTTAATAATGAACGTCGTTTTACCAAACGCGATAATCCCAATTTTGGGGAGAGGGGGGAGGGAGCTGCATGTGTCGGAGATGTTACATTAGGATGGAGTCCTTGATTTGTATCTTACATAGGCATCCACGCGCCCATACCATAGCCAATACAGCCAAGACATGCGGGGAAGAAGAGAAGGGAAGGGCCTTGCGGCTCCGTCACGTTTTGGCAAAATGCTCCTCTTCCTCGCCTCGGGCCTCGTGTTGCCATCGTATGTGGAAGCCTTCCTCGTCCCGGCAGCCCGGCTCACGGCCATGAGCAGCAGCCTCGCAGGAAAGACCTGTCTAAACGAGCAAGATTTAGTGACGGTACGTGTGCCTCGAATGTTCGTAGTGGAGCCTCAGGCATTCCTATTCAGAGAAAACTTGTCTGTGAAAACCTTGTATGTGCTGAATGATTCCCCTCCTCCAACCTCCTCAGGTGGCAGTGAAAAGAGGAGCACTCAACATGGCAGCCAGCACCACAACAATCCCAGCTACCTCCTCCTCCACGACAACGGCCTTGCCTACCCTGGCAGAGCTTGGCGAAATGCGCAAGCCCGGGCTAATGCAGCGCTTCATTTTCTTTGGAGGGAAGGGTGGGGTGGGCAAGACGTCGACCTCCACGGCCATTGCATTGCACTTGGCCGATCAAGGCCTACGCACGCTTGTCATCAGCACGGATCCAGCACATTCTCTGGGAGATTTGCTTGACCAGAAGGTGTCGGGCGGTGACCCGGTGCAGGTGCTGGGGTGTGATAATTTGTGGGCCATGGAGGTGGACACAACGCGGGCACTCAACCGCTTCCGGGCGCTCTTCAAAGAGCTGGACGTGGGGGCTTTGGCGACACAATTCGGGGTTTCGGAGGAAATATTGGGTGGACTGGGCCTAGAAGATTTTGTTGCCATTCTCAATAACCCTCCTCCTGGCATCGATGAGCTCATTGCCCTGGCGGAGGTTGTGCGTCTGTCAAAGGAAAGCGGCGGGAGCAGTGAGTTGGGAGGGACCGCCGGCGGGATCACATTTGATCGTGTGGTCATTGACACGGCACCCACAGGACATACTCTGCGGTTGCTGAGTTTTCCTGATTTTTTGGATGGCTTTCTGGGTAAGCTGGTGAAGCTCCAGCTACGTGTGTCCAAGGTGCTCTCGACGCTCTCAGGCCTGTTTGGGGGAGGGTCGGCTGAATCGAAGGAGCGGCTGCGGGCGACCGACGAGGCGTTTGCGAAGGTGGAGAAGGCAAAGCAGCAGATGGTGGAGTTGCGGGATTTGTTTCGAGACCAAGACGCAACCGAGTTTTGTATAGTCACGATCGCTACGCAGCTGGCTGTGGCGGAGTCGAAGCGGCTGATGATGGCGTTGAAGCAGGAAAATATTGCCGTTAGGCACCTGGTCGTGAATAAATTGGTGCAAGACGAAGACCAAACGCAGCATATGGCGAGGATGAGTAAGGGCCAGGCCCATTGTTTGCAGCGGTTGGAGCGCGGGGTGGTAGCAAAGCACGGGCTGGCTTCTGTTCAGGTGCCTTACTTAGACGTGGAGGTCCGTGGGGTTTTTGGTCTTAAATTCATGGCGGATATTGCTTACAGAACAGAACCGGGATCGCCGTTTGGGGATCTGTTTCAAACAGGCGGGCCGATTGCGACAAGGTTTGTCTTGTTTGGTGGGAAGGGGGGGGTCGGGAAGACGTCGTCCTCGACGGCTTTGGCTGTGAAGCTGGCTGATGAGGGCCTCACGACCGCGGTGGTGAGCACGGACCCGGCACATTCCTTGGGGGATGCGTTGGACATGGATTTATCGGGTGGGAAGGTGACGGAGGTAAGCGGGTTATGTGGGCCGGGGCGACTGTTTGCCTTGGAGGTGGACACGGGTGAGGCGGTGGAGGAGTTTAGGAGCGTGCTGCAAGGGTTGGGAGGGGGAATGAAGGGGGGGAATAGAAGGAAGCAGAAGGCGGGATTGATGGGCCAGTTGGAGTTGGGGGAGTTTGCGGATGTGCTCGAGTCAGCGCCCCCGGGGACAGATGAGTTGGTGGCGTTGGCACGAGTCTTGAAGCTATTGAAGGAGGGGACGCCGGGGGAGGGGAGAAAATTTGATAGGATCGTTATTGACACAGCACCCACCGGGCATACTTTGCGACTGTTGAGCTTTCCCGAGTTTTTAGAGGGCTTTATTGAGAGGGTGATGGCGATCAGGGATCGTCTGAAGGGAGCGAATTCGTTGATGAGTATGTTTGGGGGGTTAGGGGGAGGGGCAGCAGAAAGCGGGAACGACGGCGAGGAGGAAGAAGAGGAGAAGGAGGCGGTGGAGGACGAGGGGCCTCCGAGGGATCGATTGAGGGAGTTTCAGTTGAAGATGATTGAGTTGGATGATTTGCTTCATGACCCAGCAAGATCCGAGTTTGTGGCTGTGACTATACCGACAGAGATGGCCGTGGCGGAGACGGAGCGATTGGTAGAAGCCCTGAAGGAGCAAGATGTTGCCGTGCGTCGCTTAGTTGTGAATCAAGTCCTGGCCGAGCATGTGAAGGACGGGTATTGGAATCGGCTTCGCGCCGGTCAGCAGGTGGCGTTGACAGATGTGGGGAAGGCAGCGGCGGCGGCGGGGGTGCACTTGACGGAGGTGCCGTATTTCGACACGGAGATGCGGACAGTGTACGCGCTGAGGGTGTTGGCTGACGTGCTGACTAAGCCCAAGCCGTAAGGTAGAAGGGAAAGAGTGAATAGAGGTGTGAGCAGGAAGCTGCCCCGGGTGATATCTCATGGAAGGATTTAGTAGGAGACGGTAAGAAAGAAGACTCTCATGCACTGATGTAAAAAATACACAATTTAAAAACAAAATACTCACAAAAAGATACATCCACTGGTAAACAAACGTACATTTGGGTTTTTTCTTCTTGAACATGCCTTCTCTATTAAGAAGACTCTTCTTACTCGTTCTCCAGCCAATCTTCCTCCTCGCTCTCGGTCTCATTCTCACTCTCATACTCCTCCTCCTCATCATCATCATCATGATCACAGTCATAATCCCCACGCTCGGAGTCGCCACTTTCTTCTTCCTCTCCTTCGCTGCTTTCCATCTCTTCTAGGCTCCCTTTCTCTTCGTTGACACTTTCCTCCCCTTCCACATCCCCCACCTCTTCCTCCTCGCTCTCATCCTCCTCCTCTTCCTCCTCCTCTCTCTTATCTCTCTCCTTCTGCTCTGCTGTCATCAACGGTTTAAATATGCCCCGAATGTCCCGCGGCTCCTGCACACCAGCACCATCATTGGGTTCTCGTGTAGGAGGAAGCATAGGCGGATTGCTTACCCCGGACGTGGGGTACTGCGTAGGATCTAAGCGCGCAAAAGCTCGATCACCGAAGGTGTTGCTTTTGGTGGTCGACGTCGCGCTCCTCCTCCCTTGTTGAGCCGTCATCGTTTTTTTTTTCCTTTGGTGGGTCGTCGCCCGCGGCAGAATAGGCGGAATTCTGCCTCTGCCTCTTCCTCCACCTCCACTTCCTCCTCCCACCTTCCCCTCTCCTATGCCATCCGTCCTCGGAGCCGTCTGACCAGGATATACGTCCACGCTCCCTAACGTAAAGTCTATTTTATTTTGGCTCTCCGCTGATCCCTCTTTCCCTTCTCTCCCCTTCCTCCCTCCGACGCTTACCGCTGCCGCTGCTACTGCTGCTGGTGGTGGTGGTGGTAATGCTGCTGCTGCTGCTGCTGCTGCTGCTGAAGTGGTCATTGCAGTTGCCTGCATGGCCAGGCGCGTGACTTCATATAGCTCCTCGAAGTCCGCCAGTCTCTTTTCCAGCAAAGCTTGCTCCTCTGTAGACTGCACGGGAAAATTAGGGAATCGAATCGGGAGAGGGAGGGCACGCGGGGCTTCCTCCTCTTCCTCCTTGTCCTCCCGGCGGCCCACAGCTTTATAGGCACTCCTACATGTCTGTTGCCCTTCTTTTTCGCAGATGGATGTAGCCGGAATTTGGGTGGAACCAAAGGGACGTCTCGAGGGCGAGGAGGAGGAGGTTGATTGGAGTCGCGCCGAAGAGGACTGCGGTCGACCAGAAGAGGACGGGGGTGGAATCGGGAATGAGGGTTGCTGTTGCTGCTGCTCTCGCTCAAGCGCTTCTACCCTATCCCTCCAAGCTGTAATTTCGTATTCGTGGGCTTCGCGCAAACGTGCCAATTCTCGTTCATGTGCCTTCTTTTGCAACGTCAAGGAATCGGTGCCTTCCGACTTGGCCTGACGGGCCGCCGCGCGTGCCTTTGCGGCAAAAAAAATGACTTGTGACTTAAGCTCTTGTTGCTCCTTGTGTACACATCTCCTCATCTCGACCACCTCCGCCCGTAGCTTTTCGATTTCTGCGGTCTGGAAATCTAGCTGCTTTCGGACTTCTAGCGGGGTGATACCGCCAAGAATGCCGCGGGGGTCCCCGGGCTCAAAGAGGTCGCTGCCCGGACCAAATATATGTTTCCACTCCTCGACAATTTGGGTGGGGCTATAAGAGGCAGGAGCGTATGCACGAGTGACGTCTTTGTGTCTGAGGGAGAAAAATGAGGAGGAAAAGCTGGCGTCGTGGCCGCCTTGTTGCCGTCTTGTCGTGGTCATTTAGACTATTCAAGGGGGGGGGAGGGGAGGGGTCGGCGAGGGGAGGGAAGAAATGAATGGTGACTGTGATATGAGCATAGCAATGGAGATTGAGCTAGAATAGGACCAGAATGACGACGGGCAGCTTTTGTGTGCTGCTGTGGCAACCCCAACGGTGCATCGAGTCGCATAAACACCGTACAAGTGCCCGTGTGCCTCCTTAGCAGTGGAGCGAACGTTTGGGCGGCGTTCTCGCACGTCGGCGTTTGATGATGGCTTCGTTCGACGCACCCCTCGATTTCCTCCTCGCCGTGTCGCCCGGTCATAGACACAGACCTCACTACATCCCACTCGACCCCAGAGGCCTCCTCCTTCCCCTCTCCCCCCCCCCCCCCCACCGCCACTGCCTCATGCAGCACCAGCTTCATCGATCAAGCCCAAGGTGAAGCCCCCTCCCCCTCCCCCCCCCTTGCGTCTTCCTAATCCTCCTCCTCCTCCTCCCACGAAGAGACCGATTGCTGAAGGAGGACGCGGCAACGAGCCACCTGTGAAAAAAGTGTCACTACCACCGCCGCCTCCTCCACGACCGGCAGCGCCACCACCAGCTCGGCTCGGACCGCAGCAGCAACAGCAGGCCAACAAACCGCCCTCGGCAGCCACAAATCGACCAGGCATCCCCACGCATGTCACCCCACCCCCCGTTATACCAATGGCGGTGCCCAGAGCGCCAACTTTGGTGGGGGCCACGGACATGGCGTCTAAGTACGAAATGTTGGAGCAAATTGGGAGTGGCACCTACGGCTACGTGTTTCGAGCCCGCGTGCGGGGCACGGACAAGGTGGTTGCCCTGAAGAGGATCAAGATGGACGACCCCCGGCCTGAGGCACATCGGGATGGGGTAGGTTTGTGTGTATGGAATGCTTCTGATCGTTTCCCTAATCTCGTCTCTCTCCTCTTCGCTTGCTCCAAAATAAGCTTACTCCGCTCATTCTTCCCTTTCCCCCCACTCTTTTAATTGAGTTCCCAATCACTGCCCTCCGTGAAATCAAGCTCCTCAGCTGTATGTCTCACGAGAACGTGGTCCGCCTCGAGGAAATTGCTACCTCCAACAGCAGTAGTAGCGCCTCCTCTTCTTCCTCATCCCAGGGAGAAGAGAACGACTTCGGGCTCGTCTCGCACGTTCCCTCTTCTATCTACATGGTCTTTGAGTACTGCGAAGCTGATCTCTTGGACGTGCTCAAAGCCGTGCGCAACCACACCCTTTACCTCACCCAGGACCACTTCCATTCCTTCACCCGCCAGCTCCTCGAAGGCATGTTCTATATCCACAAGAATCGTATTCTGCATCGTGATATCAAGGCTGCCAACATCCTCGTCACTCGTGACTGTCGTCTGAAAATAGGCGACTGGGGCCTCGCTCGCACTTGTCATCCGCCCCCTTATCCCGCGCCGATGGTGGCGGAGGATCGCGGGGGTGTGCGATCGGCGAGTGAGAGGGAGAAGACGAGTAGGTATACCGACAACGTGGTGACGCTTTGGTATCGTGCTCCTGAGTTGTTGATGGGGGTGACCAGCTACACCACCGCCATTGATATGTGGTCTATCGGCTGTTTGATCGCAGAGTTGTTTTTGCTGCGCACGTTGCTGCAAGGCCGCGACGAATTAGAGCAGCTGAACTTGATTTTTAATCTGTGTGGGACTCCGAGCCCGGACACATGGCCTGCTCTCGGGCAAGGACAAGCGCAAGCCCCCCCTCCTCCTCCCTCTCGTCCTCCTCCCTCCCGCCCTCTCCACCCGTCTTATCGTCCGCGGATCGTGAAGCAAAAATTGAGCTGTACGCCAGGGGGAAAAGAAGGGGCCGATCTGGTTGACAAGCTGTTGGCGCTTAATCCCAACAGTCGGTGGAGTGCAGAGCAGGCATTAGATCACGATTATTTGTGGATGGAAGACCCAAAAGAGCCAGGAGAATTGCCGCCGATCATACATTTGAGAAGAGCTCAGGCGAATGCGGGGGGGAAGGGGTGAGAGAGGAAAGGAAAGAAAAGACTTTTTATCATTTCTACTTCATTACATTTACACCGATCATTCGTTTTTTCTTTTGAATTATTTTTGTATTTTGTTGCGGGCGCGTGTCTAGGCTGTCCCCCCTGCTTCATGGTGCTTCTTATCGATCACTTGCTTGTTTTTATTGTGTGTTTTTCCTTCATGCGTGCTAGGGCAAAGGTACTGATTGCTCTCTATAATGAAGGTGTAAACCAGCGCGTTTCTCACTGGCTTCCAAGAGATGTGGATAGATCTTCCTTCCTTCCTTTCTTTCTACTAAGTTCCTCTATCGATCCCTATTAAGACACTTAACTCACTTTCACTTACATACGAACCTTTCTGTCCCCCATTCGACTCAACCCTCCTTCTCGCTCTCTCCCCCTCCTCATTTACCTCCATCTCTGTCTGTCCCTACAATCCTACCGTCTCTTCACATTCCACTCATGCAAATCATTCATATCCACCCCTGCTCGAAACGAAACCAACCTCGGCAACGACGCCGGATCCTCATTCGGCGCATGGAAATTCCCGGCCTCGTCAGGACTCCAAAAATAATCATCGTCCGCCGCCGCGTCCGCTGATGGCCTCTTCTTCGGATCGACTGCCAACAGCTGCTCCGCCAGCGCAATCGCCTTCTCATCCCTCACCCCCCTCCTCCTCAACTCTTCCGCCAGCCTCGACGTTCTCTTCACGAACCTTGGGCCCGTGTAGTGTCCATCATAATGGGGCGTCCCGCAGATGTCAAATACTTTGGCCAGCTGATCTAACTCCTCCCTCCCCTCCACAAAAGGCTTCCCCGTCAATAATTCGACGAAAATCGCGCCGGCCGACCACATATCTATCGCCTTGCCATATCTGGCCGTCCCCAACATCAACTCCGGGGCCCGATACCATAGCGTCACCACCGGGTTCGTCAACCTCGCCCGCTCCCTCTCGGGCTCCCACCGGCACAACCCCCAATCCGCAATTTTAACGACGTGGTCCTTGGTGACTAACACATTGGCCGTTTTTAAATCACGGTGCAACAGGCCATGCCTCTGGATGTACGCAAGACCCGCCAGAATCTGATACATGTAGCTACGAATGTGCAGGCCAAGGAGAGAGCACGTGCGCACCACCCCCGACAAGTCCGATTCGCAATATTCAAGCACCAGATATATCTCTCGGGGGATCGCATGACGTTCCTCCTCCGTCACCACCTCCTTAAGCGCAACCACATTCTTATGTCGCAGCTTCTGCAGCACCTTTAACTCACGCAGCGCCGTTATCGCCAGCCCTTCCTTCTGATTCACTTCCCCAGGCAAAGTCAAACTCATCTTCTTCAACGCCACCGTCTCCCCTGTTTCCTTGTCGACAGCTTTCGAGACCTCGCCATAGGTGCCTTTCCCAATCATCTGCCGATCCCGAAACGACGCTATGCTTCGCCCGTACTGCGGTGGAGCGCCCAATAATGGCGGCAAGGGCGCCATTTTATCAGGGTCCAACAGCAAGCTACCACCACCTCCCGGCGGTGGTTTCCAACTTATGCCTAACGAGGCGCGTGGTGGGGGAGGGGGAGGGGGAGGTCGGGCGGGCCGAGGAGGGCGACTCTGAGAGGTCGACAACATGAGTGGAGGAGGCGGCGGAGGCTGTGGAGCTTTCTTGCGCACAAAAGGAAGAAAATGCGGGGGAGGAACGGTGGCCGCCGTTCCGCTGACATTGTCTTTCATCTCTCCGTCCTCCAATTCGCCTTCCTCTAGCTCTCCTTCCTCCTTATGGATGGACGGGGGGGGCGGTGCGATTGCTTGTGGTAGCGATGGCGGTGGAGGGGGCTTCTTTCCTCCCCCTCCACCGTTCGCTGCTTTCACATGTGGCAAGGTGGGTGGAGGAGGGGGTGGGGGGGGTGGGGGGGGTCTTGTGCTTTGCCGCTTGGGTGCTCGTGAGTCGTTGGCCAAACCCTTCCATTCCCGCTGGAGATGCGACTCATATCCCCCTACTCCCTCAAGAGGCCGCAGCCGCTTTCCCATTTGCTGCAGCTCTACTCCACCGTCCACGTCATCGTCCTCGAGCAAGCGCTGAGTGAAAGCATGAGGGGCAAGCGGGGTTTGTGAGGCCACGACGCACTCATGTGCCCACGAAGGCTTGTGAAAACCATAGCCTGGCGCTTCATTGTCCTTCCCACATACCTTGACACCACTTGCCAGTGAAGATTTCGGTGGCTGTGGTGGAGGACGTGGGGGAGGAGGAGGAGGACCCGTCGCAGACGACGAAGGTGCCGAGGTACTCATGCTTTAAATCTCAGTGCTGCTTGCCCAACGGGGCGGAGGAGGCGAGGGCACGCCCCTCCTCCTCGTACTCAACGCGTCCGGTTATTGAAACACAAAAAAGGAAGAACCGCGGCAGTCGTGGGAAGGGGGAGGGGTGTGTGATGCCGGCCAACAACAAAACCGAGGCTCCACACGTTCGTTTAATTTCTCTACGGATCAGCTCAAAGAGAAAGGGTGGCAAATTAGCGCAGGCTCACCAACGGACACACGCACAACACACACACACATACAGGAGAGATGTAGGATCAACAAGCTAAGGCAGGGGGTGGTGGAAAAGGCAAGGAATAATGCATCACGAGGCCACTCCCACGCCTACCCCCTCGCTCTGCCTTTCTCTCACCTTAGCCTCGTCCTTCAGTGAAGCCTGCAGAGCATGACCCAGCGGACGGAGACCTGCCTTTAAGAAAAAGGGCTAGATGGGACAAGGGCAAAGGGAGCGTGATGCATGGGGTGCCTTGACCACAAACAAGCAACACTCCAAAAGCGTGATGATCCGCAAGTGAGGAGAGGCGTCCATTTCGTCATCGCCCCTTCCTGCTTGCCCGACAACCGACATGCTCGTCGCCCGTCCAGTCCATCTTACATGCATGGTCAACCACATCATCACACGCATATACACTCACGCGCGCACACACAAACACATGCACACAAAAGTAACAGTCCGGGAAACGCGGCGCGACCAGAGGTGCTCGTTGTCCATCATCTCGTCTAGACAACAACCCCCCCCGGCACACGGCCCACACGACATTCGTCCGCTCCCGTCATCTTCCGTCTTCGTCTTGAGTCAAAGAAACCATGACCACCAAACCCTTCATGCTGCACCTCTTTGACGACCGGGTGGCCCTGGAGCGTACGGACTCGGGGGCGGCTCTGGTCATCTCGCGCAGCATCCCCGAGGCGCCCTTGGAAGCCTACGTCGATGAGCGGGGCAAGGTCTTAAAAGAAGTCTCAGGTGGCCAACTTATTCCTGTGGACGCCCTCTTTGGCATCTACCATCTACTCTCGGGGCCATATTTGGTGCTGGTGACAGATTCGGAGGTGGCAGTGGGCTTGGGTGGGGGAGTGGACTTTCGCAAAGTAACAAAGGCGGCGATCATCCCCCTGATCAAGTCTGGCGTGCCTCTGTCGGACGAGAAGCAAGCGGACGAAGACCGGTACCTGGAGCTGTTGCACCTGGCCATATCCAGCCATCATTTTTACTTTAGCTACACGTATGACGTGACGCACACCTTACAGCGGATAGCATGCATGACAGCCGAGGACAGGGCCAAAAGGCCACTGTGGCAACGGGCAGACGACCGCTTCTTTTGGAATCGCGATGTCGTGGGCGAGCTGGTTGCGGTAAAGGCACACGACTGGATCGTACCCATGATGAATGCCTACGTGGACCTTCGGCAGAATTGCAACGCTGGCATGCATCGTTTTCAGATGTTGTTTGTCTCGAGACGGTCGCGGTTTCGTCAGGGGTGCCGGTTCACCATGCGGGGGGCGGATGATGAGGGGCATGTGGCCAATTTTGTGGAGACGGAGCAGGCATTGTTGCACGAAGATGGGCGACAGACAGCATTAGTCCAGGTTAGAGGGTCGATTCCGCTGCAATGGCATTCACCGGTGTGCTTGAAGTACACGCCGCGAGTTTATTTTGGGGATGCGGCCAAGGGACAGGCGGCCGCGAAGAAGCACGTGGAGGAGTTGGTGGAGCACTATGGACCGGAGGGGGTCGTGTTTGTGAATTTGGTGAATATGAAAAAGGATGAACAGGCGTTGGGGATTCGGTTTAAACAGGCGATTGATGAGTTGACGGATAAGGCGTTGAGGTATGTTTGGTTTGATTTTCACCATGAGTGCAAGAAGATGAAGTACGGGAATCTGGCAAAGCTGTTGAAGGAGATCGAGGTAGAGTTTGGAAAGCATGCCTTCTTTTCACGAGCGGCGGATGGCACGATCACTCAGGTGCAGCAGGGGGTGGTGAGGACGAATTGTTTGGATAATCTGGATCGGACGAATGTAGTGCAAAGCATTATAGGCCGGCGTTCGCTGTTAATGCAGTTGGGGGAGACCAAAGCCTTGGCACTGGACGGGGCGCATGTATTGGAGTCTCCTTTCCCGTCGTTTGAGAAGGTGTTCAAGGACATGTGGGGGAATAACGCGGATGCTATTTCTGTCCTCTATTCTGGCACAGGGGCGCTCAAGACCGATTTTACCCGTACAGGGAAGCGGACCATTCGTGGGGCCCTACAAGATGGCGTAAACTCGGTCATGCGGTATTATAAGAACAATTTCGTCGACGCCACTCGTCAGGATGCGTTGGATTTGATGCTGGGTCGTTTCCGTCCTGACCCTGCCAACCCGTCCCCCTTCCTGTATCCGCCTGCGGAGCAAGAGGCATTCTCTTCCTTTATGACCAAGGTCTTTGTCATTTTGGTAACAACTTTCTCGCTGTCTATGCTTATTAAGCCTCAGGAGAAGGCTTTGCCGCAGCTGTTCCTCCTTTCTCTTCTCGTAACCTTTCTCATTCTTGCTCTCGTGGCACGGCACGTCTTGACCAAGGGGGGAAAGATTGGCCAGGGACTCGTTGCCAAGCCTCGGCTGGTGCCGGAGCCGTATGTCTACACATTCTACTCCGCGACATGGTGATATTGAGAGAAGGAAATGGGAAATGGGCAGGGTGGGGGAATTGTTGTAGCACTAAAAGGAAAAGAGGGGGTGGGGGTGGGGAGGTTGGCGAGTAGGGAGCTGGGGAGTTTGCTTGCAGCTGCAGCTGTCGGAAGTGTAGGCACTCAGTAGTTATTTTGGAACCGGCACAGGGTTGTTATTTTGATATCGGAATTTGGCCTCGTTGTATTGTAAAAGAAAAAGAGAAAAAATATACTCTTCAATAATTCGTCGTTGTTATACTTACAAGCCAGAAGTACTGAAAAACCGCCTTCGCTACCGTTGCTCGTCCTCGCCATGTGCGCTCTTCACACCTCCTTTTCATACCCACTGAGTCCCGCTTTACCTACCACAGCAAACTTGTCTCGGATAGGGCATGCGGGCATTTCTACATCACAAACGTCGGCCGCTGGCGCTCTTCCAGGTATCAAGGAGAAGAAGGGGGAGGACAAAGGTTCCACGGTGGGGATGAAGATTAAAGATAAAGCAAAGATCACACCACTAGCCCATGCAAATATCTAGAAGGCGTAAGATTACCTATTGACATCACACCCGCATCACCCGCATCACAGGCAAAGGCACGATGGCTGTCAACAGCTACAGGTCCAGGTGAGACGACGGCACCTGCAGCTTCCTCCACATCCTTGTCCTCCACCAACGCTCCTCCCACGACACGAGTCTTCACTTGGGGCCAAGGGACTGAGGGGCAGCTTGGACACTTTCCCATCCAAAAAAGTGGCATCACAGGTGCTTACATCGAGCTGTCACCACGAGAGTTGCGCAAGGAAGGCAGCAAAGACGAGCAAGTAAAGAAGCAGCACAACCCCTGGGGGTTCGTGGATCTGGCGATGGGACTTAATTACTCTGCAGGCGTGACGGCAGATGGGAGGCTCTACACGTGGGGGGAAGGTAACTATCACAAGCTCGGCCACGGTGATGTAAAGCCAGTGCTTCGACCTAAGTTGGTGGAGGCGCTCAAGGACATCCAAATTGTCAAGGTGGCCTGCGGGTACGTGCTGTGTGATAAAGTGTGGGGTGGCGGGATGGTGACGGTAAGACAGAGGAATACCTGAATCTTATTTTTCCTTGCCCGTGTACTATATACCATGGATGAGGATGACTTTGTTCCTGTCAGCATGACTTGTCGTCCTTCATTTTCCATTCTTCCCCCACCCCAACATGCTCCCCGCTTCCCTCCTGCCAGCGATTTCCACACAGCAGCAGTTGACGCCGAGGGGCAACTCTGGACCTGGGGCTGGGGGGGCTCCCTTTTCGGGGGAATTGGCGGGTTAGGGCATGGCGACGAGATTGAGCAACCGCGCCCGAAACTGGTGAAGGGCCTGTTGGACTACGGGTGTCGAGTGGGTAGTGTGGCATGCGGGGAGAAGCACACATTGATTCTGACGGATGATGGGGAGGTGCTGACGGCGGGGAATGGAGAGTACGGACGGCTGGGCAACGGAGGGAGCAGTGATCACCCCGTGCCGGAGCCGGTGGAGTTTTTTGACGAGAAGTGAGTTAAGGGATGGAGAGGAAGAGAGAGGGGGGTGAAGGAGATGTCTCACGGGGGGAATGATATATATAACTTTCGAAGTACCCTTCATTATATGTATTCAGTGAATAATCATTTTTGAATTTATAGATATTCTCATTTCTTAACACGCTCTTTCCAAACATAGGACGGACATAGTGGAAGTAGCGGCGGGGCATGCCTTCAACTTGGTGTTGACGCGAGAGGGGAGGGTTTTCACTTGGGGCCGAAACGAGCAAGGCCAGGTGGGAACGATGGGACGGAGGCGAGCAGGGAAAATGCAGATCTGCGGGGTGTTCAAAGACGAAGTAGACAAGCGTCGTATACTTATGGTTGAGTCTTGCACTTAATTTAAAAATCCTAAGACCTCACTCGTCTCCCTCTTCCTTTATCTCTTTCCAAAAAAAAACTCGCCTACCAGCTCGGCCTCGGCGGGGGCATCAGCATGGACGTCTACTCAATGGAAGCTGTCCCTCTTATTATCGAGGCGCTGCAAGACAAGAAGATCGCCCGCATCGCCGCCGGGCACTCCCACTCCGCCGCCGTCACCGAGGCCGGCGAGCTGTACATGTGGGGAATGAAGGTCTACCTCGAGCCCCACCACATCAAGGTCGGCGAGACAGGGATGGAAAAAGTAAGCCTGCTGAGCTGTGGAGGAAGCCATACGGCTGTTGTGACAGAAGGGTCGGGGCACTTGCACACGTTTGGGAAGGGCTCGTCGCTTTGCTTGGGGCACGGGGGGAAGAGCTACACGCCGCACCCGAAGCTCGTGGCCGATGGCTTGGGGGGACGAACCGTGGTGAAGGTGGCGAGTGGCCATAGGCATATGGGGGTGATAACAGACTAGTTAAGAACGAGGAGATGTTTGAGAACTTGAGCGTTGGGTTGGGGCATGGAAGGAAATGTGAAGAGGAGAGGGCGATGTGTGGCGCTTGCTGTGAAAGAATTGAAATAAAATCACCCAAGAATGTTGCATATCACAGAGGTCATTGGAATTTAAGATGAGATTACTTCCTGCTCATCGTAGGGAGGAAAGAAACAACATGCATCGCTCAAGCGCTTTCGTGCGATGCTGGTGGGCATAGGCCTCGTAGTAGACTCGTAAACGGGAAGGGATTACTACAGCACTGCCAGGAAGAATTATGACGCAATTCAGAGACAGAAGGAACAGAATACATAAAAACCTGCAGGCATTCTGGTGCACCTCATGGGTAATTTTATAAAACTGGCTTTTTTGTGTGACATTGTGATGTATCCCGTTCATACCTTCAGATTTCACATATTGCATACGCACACACTATTATTCTTGCTGCCGCCGATGCCGGGCAAGCAGATCCACGTAGTCTACACATCCTAAATACGGGGTGACCACCTCCTCCCACTTCGCCCGCATTGCCTTCAGGAGATCCGGCGTCATGATAGCTCCCGTGGCACCCACCACTCTTTGCGTTACCTTGCTATTCTGACGCCCCGCCTCCGGTGGCAAGCCCATCACCTCGTTTCGGGCATCTTGGGTCAAATGCTCGTCAAATTTCTCTCTGTGCTCCTGCATAAACGCAAGGGTCGAATGTGCCGTCGCCACCTTTACACGTTCCTCATAATCAGCTGACCCCGGCACATACCCCAAAAACGTCGCAATCCGCCTCACTTGCCGGTCCAAATCCTCCTTCATGTCCTCAAATGCAACGAAAAGCACCTCCTCCTCTCCCTTTTTCCCCAGCCAGCTGACCAAATGATGCCAATACGAAGCATTCTGCATTGAGTTCTCTGGCTTTCCCCTCCGGAGAAAAAACTCCTGAGCAAACGTCTCAAACGACACAGCCCCCCGAGGCTGTATAAACCACCCATCAAAAAACCGATAAAAACTAAATACCACATCCGCTGGGTTTCGAAAGCAGACAATGTAACGCCCACCTTTAGGAACATCAGGCCTCCAGGCATGTGTCTTGTACAGCCGCGGCGGCTCTCCGGGTTGGTCTGCTTGTAAATCTTGCCCCAGATCATGCGCTAGCTCTATCCATGGGACCACTTCCGAGATGTCGTCAAATTCCATATCGCCCTTAGTCCGCAATTGGTGGCATATATGCTGCAGCCAGGTTGTGCCTGACTTAGGCGAGGTGACGATGAAGACGTCAGAGGGACGAGGCTTGAATGCGAAGCCCGCCAGTCGTCCTTGCTCCGTCTCAAATTTTGAAAGGCATTCCTTCATGCGCACGATGGCAGCGTCCTCATTTGGGTCAATGACAGCTTCGTACGGCATGCTTGTATACCTGTGAATCGGTGGGTTCGTGGGTGATAAGTGAAGTAGAATGATATGGGGGAGTCGCTTGGCGTGGTTCATGAAGGCTACTCGTGGGAATAAGGAGCGAGGGAGTCTGTGCAATGAAAGAAAGACTTGTTTAAAAAGAAGCCGAGACGTGCACATTAACAAGCTGCAGGATTGTCAGGACCTGGGCCATGTAGAATCGGGATCGATGATGTGGAAAGGGAGCAGGGTGTGTGTGGTTTCGAAGCAGCCGACATTGGCGGCAACAGCGGGAAGTGTGCATGTCTTGATGATCCAGACATATAAGCTGTCAAGCTCCTGGAGTCGTACGCAGCTAAATGCCGTCAGGCTCAATAGGCCATCTTCATCTTAGCAGCATGATGCTTCCAGGCTGGAACTTCCAGCCTCGGGGAGGTCGATCAAGCGATTGCGCTGAGATCCCGACAATCGCCTCACACGCATACACTACAGCAAGTCACGTGTTGTGGCGGTGGTTTTTGCGTGTCTTTATTCCCGTTCAAAGCTAGTGATGGTCACTATGTCTTTATGGCATGTGTAAAGGGTATCATTATCAAGACCCAATAGTAGAGTGACGGGCTCCAGAAGGACACGTTCACGATTCAAACACCCATGCCTTTCCCGACTGTAACATGCGCCCTCAGAACCCTGAGCAGCACACCATCCCGTCTCCGCTTCCACCCTCATCACCTTTGTGTACTACCATCGTATTCTTTTGCCCCTCATTCCGTCCTTTTTGCGCGCTATATGCTAATTTCCACTTAGCAACAGACACAAGCAACGGGTACATCGCTTCTTCGGAAAGGACCCACACCCACACCCACGCTCCAGTCACACACGCACTGCGCGGGCGCATTGAATACGGTACTATGCGGGCGAAAAGGGGCTCCTTATTCGGACGGGTAAGTGAGTGCTCATGAGACTTTCGTCCGTGGGTGTCTCAGGGGAGAATTAAGAGAGTGATCGGATCCCCTCCTCGCGCAGCCTCCTCTTCATACGACACACATGAGCTCACCCATGCACGCACTCCCCGTCCCAACACCGACACAGCTACCTATCCTGACCGCCCTGCTCTTTTCCACGTTGTGTCTATTTCTGGTGGCTGAGGCGAAAAACCTCTACAAGGTACGCGGGGTTTAAATTTGTGCGGGCTTCGGGAGGGGAGGGACTCCCTTTGCATCCCTTTCAAAGCGGGGTGGATGCAGACATTCGCAAGCGACTCAACCTTTCGGTCATATCAACCCCTTATACCATGAAACAGATTTTAGGCGTCAAGAAAACCGCGACCGATGCAGAGCTCAAGAAGCAATACCGCAAGGTGCGTTGGTCTGTCTCTTATCATGTGTATATGTGAGAATTGACTCGCCATTCCTCTGGTACCCTTTTCGTACCCGGACATCAACCATTGCACCTTTCTGTCATATCTTCACCATGCCCACTTTCGGCCCGACCCGTTTCCTGCCCATCATCGCTCCCTCCCCTCTCCTTCCTCCCCCCTCTCCATAGCTGGCCATGAAACACCACCCAGACAAGCACCCGGAAGCCGAGAAAGAAGCCGCCACCAAGCGTTTTGCTGAAGTGGCGGAAGCGTATGAGGTGCTCTCGGATCCGGACAAGCGGCGTATTTACGATCAAGTTGGTTACGAAGGCATGAAGAACGCCGGCCAGGTAAGTTGAGAGTCGGACGGTAGTGTTGATTGATTTGAGTAACTCGGCTTCGCTTGCTAGGATATTTTATTTGTATGTCTAGAGACTACCATCCTTTCTCCTATTTTCTCATTTTCCCGGCCCCTCGTCACTGCTCATACACGCATATGCGTTTCCTAACTCGTCGCACTCTTTCACACATTACCACAGACTGGTGGCGGCCCTGGAGGGTTCCCAGAAGGCTTTGGCTTCCCGGGAAGCGCCGGCGGAGGAGGGGAAGGCATGCATTTTGAATTTGGCGACGCCTTTAAATTATTCGAGCAGATGTTTGGTGGTGGTGGGGGAGGAGGGGGAGGTGGAGGTGGAGGGGGTATGCCTGAGGGCATGCCGTTTATGTTTGGCGGACAAATGCCAGGCATGGGAGGAGGAGGGAGGGGGGGAGGGTTTCCGGGGATGGGGGGCATGGGAGGAGGGTTTCCGGGGATGGGGGGCATGGGAGGAGGGGGTTTTCCGGGTATGAATGATGACGGCGGGAGGTCGCAGCACTTGTACGGTGGGTTGAGTGGGAAGGGAAAGGTGGCGAGATTGACGAGCGCCAAGTTCCCGAATGCAAAGGCCAAGTTTGTCTGGTTCGTGGAGTTCTACTCGGCGGGATGTCCGCACTGCCAGCAGGCGGTGCCGCTCGTAGAGGGATTGGCGCAGAAGCTGGAAGGTGTGGTGAAGGTGGGGGGGGTGAGCTGTGATGCGGACAATGCCCTCTGCTCGACGTACAACGTGCACCACCTGCCGACATTCAAATTGATCGTGGAGGGCAAGGCGATCGATTACGAGGGGGCGGTAGACGCCAAGAGTATGACCGACTTTATTGCTGACAATTACCCGGCTCCCATCGCCAACGTCAGGAGGGCGCAGGCGGCGACCGATTTTTTGAAGGCCGCGGGCGCGGGTAAGAAGGGGGGGGCATTGTTGTTGTTTACGGATGAGTATGACACGCCCTTGGTGTACAAGGGTCTAGCGTATCAGCTGAAGGATAGCGTGGGGTTTGGAGAGGTGAGGGCGAGAAATCTACAGGTGTCGGATGCGTTTGGGGTGGGGAAGTACCCGACGTTGTTATATTTCTGTCCGGGGGCGGAAGCAGGGGGGGAGGGAGGAAAGGAGGGAGTAGTGGAGTATGGGGATGGAAAGGGGGGGTTTGCAAAGGCGGACGTGAAGACGCTGAGGGAATGGGTGGAGGGCTTGGGGAGGGATAAGGCGAAATGTCTGGAGGCGGCGATGAAGGGGAAGCGATCGGCGGCGAGGAAAAGTACGTGAAAGGGCAGGAAGGGAGGAGTGAGGGTTGGGAGAGACTAGCGTGCGCGCTGTGTCCCTCTTTATTTATACCTTGGTTTCCTTGATTTTTTAAATCTCCTCTGAGCTCGTGTTGTGAGGCCGCTTATTTATTCACTCTTTCTTCTCTTCCCTCCCTTCCTCCCTGTCTCCCATTCTCCCTACAGAACCCGTCATCGACTTGGACCAGGATTTCTCCGGCATGCGTGTGGCCAAGCTACGTTCTCTGCTTCAGGAGCAGGGGGAAGAGTGCGTGGGCTGTGTAGAGAAGGACGACTACGTCCGCAAGATCAAGGAAGTGGGGGAGAGGCAAAGAAGGAAGTAGAGGGAGGGAGGGAGGGAGGGAAGAAAGGATAGAGTTTTGACTGCAAAATTACGACGTAAGAGACGGTTGAACATGATATTGAGTGATATGGGGAAGAGACAGCACGCATTGGAAGGAAAGATTGAAAATAAAGACGCCCACTTAACACGTGGTTTTGATGTGATTATTTGATCCTCGAAGTAGAGGACTGGGGAATGGGGAATTGCCCTGATATGCGGTGCATATGTACGTGTATTTGTGGTGTTTAAACTAAGTAGATACCAGAAACAAAAGACGGAGGGCACACCAAGAACAGCAGCAGCAGCGGCAGTAGTAGTGTCAAAAGAAACAAACACGTCAAACAGTACCAGTGATAAAGGATGGAGTCGGAACTCCTCTTTCATTGGCTCACTCGCTCTTTCACTCTTCCTCTTTCTCCCTCCTTCCTTTATTGCATCCTTCCTTCGGCCCTCTAGTTAGATCCGCCGGGTCTTCGTGCGTCGTTGTAATTTGTAGTTTCCTTTGCCACAAATTTACATACGTGGTATGGGGTAAAATTTCTGCTTGTCTTGCGGGGCAAACCCCCCCCCCCCCCCCCCTCCCTGCCCACCGCCGTGCGTCTCTGAATTTATTTGCCGGCCTTTGAATTTATCTTACTCTCCTTCTATCTTTCTCTCTCTCCTACTCAACAAACGTGACTTTTCTTTCCTTCTCTTTTTGGGTTTGTTGTTTCTTTCCCTCCCCTCCCTTTCCTCTTCCTTTTCTGATCGCGTGTTTCTCAAAATGATCTGTACATACCGTCCTTCCTCTGCAGCTGCCTGCATCCACTTATACGGGGTAAAGTAAGGAGAAGAACATGGGACAATGGACGTCGATACGCGGTAAAAGGAGGAGGAAATGGAAGGAGGCCAAAAAATGGAAACTGACACCGCCGTCCACTGTATATACACACGAAGACGAGGAGAAAAGGGATGGAATAATCCCTCCATGTCATATTCCATCCCTTCCCCCCCCCCCGTTCTCTCCCCCCTCCTCCCGTGGTTCTCAAAATCAACAGCATTTACCCTCCCCCCCCCTCCTCCCGTGGTTCTCAAAATCAACAGCAGTAACCCCCCCCCACCTTCGCCCCCGCATCTGCCTGCAAGCTAACCCGTGGCCGCCCAGGGGCGGTATTCGTCAAGAGAGCCGGGTTATCGAGAATCTTCTGCACCACCTCCTGGAACACCTGCTTGATCCCCGTCCTTGTCTTGGCGCTGGCCTCCAGGAACAGCATCCCTTTACTCCGTGCCCATGCCTCTGCTTCCTCCCGTGGCACCAACCTGTCTTTATCTACCTTGTTTCCTACCAGCACCTTGACGATTTCACGACCCCCGCCCGTGCTATAAACTTCCACCTCTTGCAACCAGTGGTTGAGATTCTCGAAGGAGTCCCGCCGATTCACGTCGTATACTTACGAGGGAGGGAGGAAGGGAGGGGATAGAGGGAGGGAGCAAGATTAGTAACAGCAACCTGCATAAAAACGAATTAATTCCCTCATACCTCTCCTCATTATCCGCCTGATCTGCATCTCGATCATTCACCTCCCCCCCCCTCCATCTTCCTATTCCCTCCCTCCCTCCTTCCTCCAAAACCTTACCAAGAATAATTCCCTGAGCCCCGCGATAGTACGAACTGGTCAACGTCCGAAACCGTTCTTGCCCCGCCGTGTCCCAGATCGTCATCTTGATCTTCTTTTGCCCGACCTCTATCATCTTCACCTTAAAGTCTACCCCGATGGTGGACTGCTGGTGGTCGTCGAAGGCGTCGTCCGTGAAGCGGAGGAGGATGCTGTAAGCACGGGGTTTGAAGGACGAGAGGGAGGGATGGACGGAAGACGGGAGTGTGTGAGCCCAAGTGCCTGATAAAGCCATCAACTTTTTACGTCCTCGAGGTTTGAAAGCGCTACTTCTTGTGCGGCGCTTTGGGCATTCGATTGCGTTCCGCGGAATATGCGCCTCGCTCGGCAGCATCACCTGAGGACCATTCCGACTCTCGGCCATATTGCTGGCCCCTACCCCTACCCCAAATATCAGTGTTACAGCCAGAAAGGTGTTATTCAGCAAGCCCACCACCTCCTTTCCTCGAATCAGAGTTCCCCTACCCAAGACGACGTTCTCAAACTGCCCCAGTCCCATGCCTCTCTTTCCCGCTCCACGACCTCAAGACGTACCTCGACTTCCCCACGCCTGCGTCACCTATAAGCAGAAGCTTGAAAAGATGGTCGTACGGCTCTGGCTCGCGCATGACAGCTTGGTTCGTGTTAGTGGTTGCGCCTGTGGGTTGTTCGGACGGAAAGAGGAGGGGTAGACTTACTGACACGGGAGATAGATGAAGCAAGCACCTAGGGAGGCGATAAATTTGGGGCGGGCGAAGTGATCGAGGACAGACAGGGAGAGCCGACGCAGCCACCTTGGTGCTCTGATCGTATCTTGTATCTTGAGGAAGGAGAGCGAAAAGTCTGCCGGCTTCTGCTTAGCGTACGGGACGGGCGTACGGCATGGAATGAGATGAAGACTCCGGCTGCCTCACTCATTGAGGCTCCTGCTCGCTCTGAAGCACACTTTTTTCAATCATTCTCATTGTCATCAGCCCTCTCCCACACACAACACAGATATAGCATAGAACTCTGAAGCAATGAAGGGCAGGAAGGAGCTTTTGCAGCAGCTCCTGCGCCGGAGGGGGGCAGCAGCGGCCTCTTCAGGTCTCATCTTGCCACCTTGTGCGACAGCTTCTCAGGTACGTGGGGAAACCAGGGCATAGTATCCACCGCTATTCCCACCGCGGCGTCTATCTTTTCTCGTCCCTGACACACCTTTGTCCACATTGCCATCACACACACATGATATAGGGCGGACGCCCCCTTTCGGCCTTGTCGGGCAGGAGTCTGGAGGTGATTGCGCCTGCTACCGAAGTCACACAACTACCAAGCGGCCTGCGCGTCGCATCCGAGGTACGTAAGACTAGAGGATTCGACAATGTGTGCGTTTGGAGTGGGGAGAGGTGGCCGCCTCTAATGCTTCAATCCTGTGTACCTTCAATATACATGCGCTTTCACCTCGGGTGTGGCGCTCACCTGGATGGGGGAAAGCCAAAAAGGCATGCCGAGGCAGGTCAACGCAAGGCGCATTCCGCTCTGTGTAAAGCGCGCCTGCACGTGTATCTCATACTATTAAAAGCGCGGCCAGCTGATAAACTCTGACATATAATTTGGTGTATGCATCAATCTTATACCCTGTCCCACACCCTTTTACACCACCTCAAACAGACCTCCCACGGCGAAACCGCCACAGTCGGCGTCTGGATCGACGCCGGCAGCCGGTACGAAACGGCACAAAACAACGGTGCAGCCCACTTTCTCGAGCACATGGCTTTTAAAGGCACGAACCGTCGGGCGCAGTATGATATTGAGGTGGAGATTGAAAACATGGGGGGGCATTTAAATGCTTATACCTCACGGGAACAGACCGTGTATTACGCAAAGGTATTCAAAGGGGACGTCGAGAGGGCGATGGATATTCTGAGTGACATTTTGCAGCATTCAGTATTCGATGAACGGGCCGTCACGCGGGAGAGGGACGTGATCTTAAGGGAGATGGAGGAAGTGAATAAGCAGAAGGAAGAGGTCATCTTGGATTACTTGCACGAGACAGCATTTCAGGGTACAGGGTTGGGAAGAACAATTCTGGGACCGGAGGAGAATGTGAAGAGCCTGCATAGGGAAGCATTGCAGGACTATATCAAAACGCACTATACGGCACCTCGGATGGTGATTGCTGGGGCGGGGGCGATTAAGCATGGAAGATTGGTGGATTTGGCGCAGCAGTATTTTGGGAATTTACCGCTGCAGGCGCCTCCCGGGGCGGATACGGGGATGGATGCTGCTGTGTTTGTGGGGAGTGACAAAAGAGTGTTTTTACCGAAGGAGGAGGAGAGCGAGGCGCACGTAGCGTTGGCGTTTCGGGGGGCGGCATGGACGTCAGAGTTCGCTTTTCCTTTGATGGTGTTGCAGACGATTATGGGGTGTTGGGACAGGACGAGCGGGGCGAGTCGGCAGACGAGCGGAAGGCTAGGCCAGGCGGTGGCGGAAAAGGAGTTGTGTCATTCGTATGTAACGTTTAATACGTGCTATAAGGATATCGGGTTATTTGGCCTCTATGCCGTGGTGCCACCGGAGAAGTTAAAGGACTTCACGACTGCCATGTGCGAGCATCTGGTGCGGATGGCCCATGATGTCACTCCCGCGGAGGTGGAGAAGGCAAAGACACAATTAAAGTGTACATTGCTGATGCAGTTGGACTCGTTTGCGCATGTGTGTGAGGATATTGGGCGGCAGATGCTGACGTATGACAGACGGATGACGCCTGCGGAGATTTTTGCGAGGATTGATGCAGTGCAGGCGGAGGATGTGAAAGCTACAGCGCTGGCTTACATTATAGATGAGGACCATGCCTTGGCGGCGATAGGCCCTGTGGGCGGGTTGCCGGACTATGATTGGATTAGGCGGCAGTGTTTGTAACGTCAGGTAGGGAGAAGGGAGGGGGGAAGAAGAAATATCAAGAAAAACAAGAAATGACGATGCTTCCGAATGGAGTTGCTCATCTTGGTTTTTTGTCGATCTTTTCTCGCTTTTATTTGTTCTCTTCATTCACTTTGGATTCCGTCTATGTCTGCTGCTGGCGATGCTTCTGCCCCTACCTCTACCGTTGGTAATGATTTTCTATAATTCCGGTCTTCACTGTTCATGCGCGTCCACTATTTCTCCTTTCTGCTTCCAAAAATTCTACACTTTCGTACATGGATTATGTTCAGAGAGAGAAATGTAAAGACAGCTCACTCTCATTTCACTCCGACTCTGAGCCTCCTTCCCTACCTCCTTCCCTACCTCCTTCCTTCCTCCGTCCTTTTGATTCTTCGGTTTTCTGACCTTCCTCGCTTTCTAATTCTTCTACCCCTTCTACTCCTCTTTCGTTCAGCACTCTTTGTCTTGCGCCTTAGCCAAGAAAATTTCTAAAATGAACCACTTCATGCTACATCAAGTTGTATGGTGCATCTCGACGATTGTAGTATTTTAGTGTCTTGCTTCCTGTCTCTTGTAAATTTTGTGGATGGATGCAAGTCAAGGGAGATGGTGCTCAGTGCCGGTGACAGTAGTCTTTTTGACTCCCGCCTTGACAGACATCCTCCGACACTCATTCTCACGCACATACATGCACACGCATGCCATCGACGCTGTTTCTGTCTGCTTTCTGTCACAACGTACAAAAAAAAGTGCAACACTACTGTTCCCCTCTTTTTTGACTCTTTGGACGTCTTTTCGTTCTATCTCACACGTTAACCTGTACTGACCGTATTTTTTCTCTTCGCCTCTTTTTTCTTTGTTCGCTTACATTCCCCTCCTCCTCCAATTCCTAGTTTTAACATCTATACTCCTTCTCCTCTTTCTCCTCCTTCCCTCCTCCTTCACGCCCCTCTCCTCTTCCCTCCTCCTTCACGCCCCTCTCCTCTTCCCCGTGTTACTTTCCTCCGCAGTGCCCGGTTCTTCTCCTCCAGTTGTCAACTGTCACACTCTAAGCTCGGGCCGTTCTCCAAGGCAGCCAGGATGAATCGACCTATCTGCTCCTGGTCCTGTTTGAATACAGAAGTGTGTCAAGGAGGTACAGGTGAGATGTGGATGTACCTAGGCGAAACGTTTGTTTCCTATTTATTCGCAAAAGGTTTAGCCTGTGTCCTACCTCTTTCTCCTCCCCTTCCTCTGGCTTACCTCTGTCTTACACTGCAGCATGAATGCACAATCAAGCGGCAATACCGAATAAAGCCGCTCGGCCGGATCAACCGTCTCCGGCTGGCCTTCCACCGGCGCCACATAAAAAACGGTCAGCATCTGCATAGCTAGATCGGTTGATGGGATAGTTACCCGCGACCAACCTTGATTTACCAACAGCGTGCCTTGAGGCACCCCCATATCCTCCCCCAATGGTTCTACCCATCGTTTCGTTCGTTTTCCCGAAGAGAAGAGCAAGGCCATCTTGCCGGTACGTTCGTCGCGGGCCGTGACACGGATGGTGAAGGCGACGGAGTATTCGCCCGAGTCCCCTTCTTGGAAGAGTTCTTCGATGGACGTAAGCGCGCCGAGCTTGCGGTCGCGGGACGCGGCGGAGAAAGGAGCCGTGACGCGACGACGACGGCCGGTGAGCTTCATGGCAGTACTAATCCAAGGCAGAGAAGTTAAAAAGTAGATAAAAGTGAGAAAGACACATTGAGATCAACAATACGCACGGACGTCCTTTCCTTCCTCCGCCCCCTCACTTCTTCCCTCCCTCCCTCCCCCTGTCCCTCCATCCATGCACGTACATCCCCGGGATCGTGGTCCCCGTGAACCGAATCGGGCCCGTCGACGAAAACAAGCGGATGCCATCCTGCTCATCGTGCAAATCAAACGACAGCGTAATCCCCTCGTGCCATGGCCTGTCATGCGTAGTGTACAGATGTACATGTGAATACCTTCCCTGCAATCTTTCCCTCTCTCTTTCTTTCGTTCACCCCTCCAACAAATAACAACCACGCTTTCCTCCTTTCTTCCCGCCTTGACTTACCCCTGTCGAACCGGCCGATCAAACAAGCACCGTCCAAATTGAATCAAATACTTCCGGTACCAATCCGGCACCATCGCCTGCGGCCCCGTTTGATCATTCACCCCTCCAGTGGCTCCTCCCCCGAGCTCAGCCACCGCCACGTTAGCCTCAACCCCTGCCACTGTCGCCGCAGAGGCATCTGTAGTCGAGGCGGCCCCTGCAGCCGCAGGGTCCTCCTCGTCATGATCCAAAGCAGTGGGGCTCAGTCGGGGGAAAAGCTGCAACACAATGGGCCTCCAAAAGCGTTCCGACTGAGCCAAGTCCCGCCACTGCCGACAGACCAACGCCAACTCCCCCAACTGCTTCCGATGCTCCAATCGCCCTTCCACCAAGAACTCCAAGCAATAATGCAACAATGCCGCGTCACCCAACACAGCCATCGGTGCAGGCACTGCCGTATGCTGAAAAGCAGGCAACAGACCCTCATACGACAACATACCAACTAAGGAACGTCGGGAAGGCTCCACTGCCACCGCACCACCTCCGGCCTTATTCCCCACCTCGCCCTTATTACCCCCTTCTTCGCTCGACCCGCTGCTGCCGCTGCTCCCTACCGGGTTGCCAGTTCCGCTGTTGCTCGTCATCGTGGACACAACCAGCTCGTTCAAGCACGACGCCAGCGCCGCCAGCTCGGACAGGACGATGGCTTCCTCTTGCTTGCCTCGGCGACGGCGTAAGAACCGCAGCTCTTCTCGAATGTCGTAAGCATTGCTTACTGTGAGACTGCCCATTGACCGAAGTACATCCACAAATCCACTGCCCCGTTGAAATTGCGGCTGTTGTTGTTGGTGGGGTGGTTTCACAAAAGGTGTTTGCTTCTTGGGAGACGAAGTATTGGCCGAGACGGCGGAAGACGAGACGAGGGGAGGGGGGATCATGCTGGCCGAGGCCGGCGCAGGGGTACCATTCGCAGCGTTAGGTGGCGTGACTAGGGCACCCGCGGGCGGCGGTTCAGTGGTCGCGGGCGTGTGCATTTGTAAAGTGAGAGGCGCTGTTGCTGTGCGGTGGGGCCGAGATCTGAGCTTGATTGCCGTCCTTGCGGTGCAAGAGCCGGCCGAAGACGCCTGGAAGATCCGCTGGTGCTTCGATTACCTGTGGACACGGACAAGTGTGTGTGGGGATGATGTGGACATGCAACACGCGTGAATCCAGGAGTGTCAAATGAGAGGAGTGTCCCAAATGTTGGGCGGTTTTAGCTTCCGACTCAGACTTCGGAGCAAGACAAGAGGCTCGACTTCTTAGGCAGACGAACACGCCGTACATCACACACACTATGCCACACCACACAATCAAGAATTATCAACACAGGCATTAAAAGGCTTTCGTGCATGAGAGTGTGGGCGGGCAGCTTGTTTGTTCCCGGGGGCTGCAGTCATGACCATGCCCTGTCAGCGTAATCCCATCGCGACATGTTCTTCCATGCTCTCTGTGGATACAATAGGGCTAGAGTACATCTCGTCTTGCCACCACAGAGTCTCCCTATACCGCCAAAGAATTCGTGCCTGCAGCTCAGGATGTGTGCCGTCGTGCGGCTGCCGCACACTTATGCAAAACCAAGACCTCTCCGCCATCATGCAACATCATCATAAGCCTCCTCACCCCTGTGCCCATCCTTTTCCTCGTCCACCATCATCACAGACAATATGTCGTCTTCTCTGGCGGACATGATACTGGGCAACAGGAAGCGGACATGCGACCTGTACAGCGCCGAGACCGCCAGTAGCGCCCTGTCGCCCTTCTTGCCCACGCAAAAGCTTAAAGTGGCCATAAAGGTCAATCAAGAATATAACGTTCCTCGCGCGTCCGCCACGGCTCCACCACTCCCCATTCAACACGAAGGCGAGGCCTCATCCGCCACAAGTGTCGATGGGGGTCCTCTGGGTGCAGCAGCGGCGGCGGCGGGCGTGGGTAAGTCGAAGAAAGATGCCACTGACACACTCAACATCCTCAATTCGTTGCGGCACGAGGAGGAAGAGAGGGAGCTGCAGCATTACCGAGGCAGCAACGGCGGGTCCCGCGCTGCAAGCGGCGGGTCATTGGTCGCATACAAAGGCAGCAGTACAAGCGGTACCATGGTCACAAGTACGCGCACTGCCGCCGAAGCTCCACCAGGCGCAGCAGCAGCGGCGGCGGCGGGTATTGGTACGGCGTCGACAGCGCTGGCACTGAAGCGTGCTCCTGCCAAGGTACCGACGCCTACTTGGCATGCGCCCTGGAAGCTGCACTCAGTGGTGGCAGGTCATTTGGGATGGGTACGTGCTGTAGCTTTTGATCCAGCGAATGAGTGGTTCGTCACGGGCTCGGCGGATCGAACCATTAAGGTCTGGGACCTCGCCAAGTGCGCGGCAGGGGCGGAGGGAGGGTTAAGACTGACGTTGACAGGGCACATTTCTGCCGTAAGGGCCTTGGCAGTGTCGAATCGGCACCCGTATTTGTTCTCGGCCGCAGAGGATAAGACGGTGAAATGTTGGGATTTGGAGCAGAACAAGGTGATTCGTCACTATCATGGCCATTTGTCGGGTGTGTATAGCTTGGCTTTGCACCCCACCCTTGATATTTTAGTGACGGGAGGGAGGGATTCTGTGGCCCGCGTGTGGGATATGCGGACAAAGATGCAGGTACATGTGTTGGGGGGGCACACGAATACGGTAGGGGTTGTAGCGACAAATTCTGTGGACCCCCAGGTTATAACGGGGTCGTATGATAGCACGATTAAATTGTGGGATATAATCGCGGGGAAGAGTATGGCGACCTTGACCAATCACAAAAAGGCCGTGCGTGATCTGAAGGTGCACCCGAAGGAGCTGTCTTTTGTGTCTGGGGCACAGGATAACCTCAAGAAGTGGCAAGTGAGGGATGGAAAGTTTTTGAAGAACCTAAGTGGGCACAATGCGGTGATCAACTCTCTGGCCGTGAATGAAGATAATGTGCTGGTCTCATGTGGGGACAATGGAAGTTTGCGGTTTTGGGATTACCAGACTGGGTATTGCTTCCAGAAATTGGAGACGATAGTCCAGCCGGGGAGTTTGGATTGCGAGGCGGGGATATATGCGTCGGCGTTTGATATGAGTGGCACGAGATTTTTGACTTGTGAAGCGGACAAGTCGATCAAGATTTGGAAGGAGGATGCGGAGGCAACGGAGGAGACGCACCCAGTGGATATGGAGGGGTGGAAGCAGGAGTGTTTGGCGCATAAGCGATGGTAGGGGGAGGAAGAGGAGGGTGGAAAGAAGGTGAAAAGGCAATGTACCATCTATAACGACGAAGAAAAGAAAGAATAAGTACGTGGGAAAAGCAATAGAGCACATTTCTCAACTTTTGGATTGTCCAAACAAGGGAAGGGAGGGGCAGCGATGCTTTTTTTGGTGTAATTTTTGTTTATTCGATTGTAAATTTGTTTGTGCCCTATTGAGTTACCGTCGCTTTCTTGCTTTTGGATTTTAAGGTAATTGGATTGGCTTTCCATGTCGGTCGATCGATCGCAGCCCATAATACCACAATAGTACCGACGACCTATGACTTGCTACATTTCGATAACATATGACCCCTCCTTTCTCTTCCCATCCCTCCTTGCCTACTCATCAATGTCGCTTCCCCCACATCCCTCCCATCCAATATGTCTCCTCTATTTCCTATTTATGGCATCCTCCACACCTTTTCCCTTCCTCTATTCCTCCCTTCACACCCGCTCACTACTCGACTCGATTCGTCCCCGCAGGTGGGCCGCCGTCTTACCAAACGTCTCCCGGCTCATCTCCTTCAAAAACACATATCCCGTCGACTCCCTCACTTTGCTGTCCGCATGCCTTTTGAAAAAATCTTCTCCCAAAACCACGCCCAACTGCTGACGTTGTGCCCGCTGGGATACCTCGGACCAATGCGAAAAAGGCCCGTCGTAATCAGGCGCAGGGAAAGAAGCGGCTTTCTGGGTAGAAAAACAGGTTAAAAACGCGTCGTTCATCTCATCTAGCCCCGCATCATTGACCGGGACCATCACCGTGGCTTCCACCATGTGAAAACGAAACCAGACATTGCGATATCCCCACACCGTCAATTTTGATTGATAAGTAGAATGTGCTTCCTCCCCTCCACCCTCCGGGCCTTGGTACATCCGAATGGCCTGCGATACCACCTGCAACACCTTATAATGAGTATCAGGCCCTGTCCCTTCCGGATCGAAAGCAACAGTCACAATGTCGGGGTGGAAGTCCTCCAGCAGCTTCACCACTGGCACGGCATCATCCTCTATTGTCGGCTGTACTTGCGTATGCGTACGTTAGAAAAATGAGGGAGAGGGGAAACATAATAGACACCCCTCCCTCCCTCTTTACCTACCAACGGCGTGAAAAAATCGTCCGTATAAAATGCCGATCGCAAGTGAATGATATGCTCAGGCAAAACCCCCCGCAGCGCCCACATCCGATCCGCCTCGGTCTCACGCATCGCCCCCTTCAACAATTGCACTGTCACGGGACTTTTGTCCCCTGGAAGCTGGCTTGTGAAAAAATCCACCAACCCACTAACCTCCTTTTGCAAGCCCACAACGCTCTTCTTCTTCCAAATTAAACTCATCTGCCGCAAGCACAACACTGACTCGAGCTCACTTTCTTTGGCCGTGTCCTGGCGCCGGTGGGCCGTGACAAAGGCATCCATGACTTGAGCGTAGGGAGTCTCAAAAATGAGCTTGGCATGAGTTGGAAGGAAGGATGCGTCTTCGTGCACGCGTTGGAGAATGGAGAGCATATACTCGTTACTGACAGAATGAAAGCCCGAGGTCAAGTATGTGAATCGGTGGGTATTGGTTGTCATCAAGTCAGGGAGAGCAGCATGGTAGGACAACATGATATCATCGTGATGCGGCGCGGTGTGAAGAATCTTTTTGCCCTCGGCCAAGACCTGTCCTCGGGATACCCTCTCCTGTAGACGACGAACCGTTCCTTCCACTAATGCCTGGAGCGAAGTCCGCTTTCGCTTTCCTGCCGGAGAGTCCACCAACAGCGCGGCACGCGGGTCGTCTGCAACGTCCTCCTCCGTGAGTTCGACGAGGCGTTTGTTCAATCGCAAGGCTAAGTCCACTAGAGTAGAATCTGAATCCGCCTCCGTCAGAGATTTGTCGACAATTTTGCGGTGCAATGTATCGGTACGTCGTTCATCGAGCATGCAAGCTGCCCCTTGGGAGACGTAGAACCGCGCACCAGGCACGGACTGAAGACACGTAGCGGGGAAGTCGATGGAAGGGAGCTGCTCGATAGCAGCGGCGACCACACGAGCCTTCCCTTCCCCTGCGGCCATGACGATTAGAGTGGCATCCTTCTTGTGAGTAATGGTGCCAAGACCAATCGTCAAGGCGGCTTTGTTACGTGCGAGCTCGATACCACCAAGATCCCCGGAAGCAGCAGCCGCCGTTGGGTAATTGAGAACAACGAGTCGCGTCGGGCTATCGTGGGACGAGCCAGGCATATTGAAAGCAATGTGACCGTCCGGACCGATGCCCCCCAACCAAAAGCCAATACCGCCCCATGCCTTGATCTTCGCCTCATATGCCTCTGCGAAACGTTGAGCCTTTTGTAACACGGCCCACTGGGCGGCGCGAATCTGGTGGTGGCTTTTGCCAGTGGTGTCCTCCGCGGCGCACTCCGGAATTCGCCCGTTTGTGTGATTGTTCCTTGTGCCATCCATACATTTAGATTCTACGTCGTTGTGGTGTTGCGGATCCTTCTCCTGCAGCATATTCAAGTCGGCTATCCCCTTTTCAAATAAAGACGCGCACGCTTGGTGGTCACCAGGTAGGACACCGGCAGCAACAAAATCCATAGTTAAGATGTTCTCAGGCTGCAAGTCCAACAGTGGAAAGTACAGCGTGCGGACGTAGCGCGTAAAGGCGGTTTTATGGTCCGGGTGCATGGGAAAAAACTCATCGAGCTGCACAAATTTGAGTCGAGACGTCTCGGGAAAGCATTGCAGGTTCCCCAGCCCATAGTGCTTCAGCTCTGCCTGCGTCTTCGGCTCATCCCAATGCTGACGGAAGTGCTTGAGGTAGGCAATGAACATCTCGGGCGTGCGGCCCGTGGGCAGAGAAACTACGCCCTCCGGATTGGCCGCGACCCACTCAAGGAATCGAAGGCAGACAAGCTTTCCCAAAGCTCCCACATTGGCCACTTCCACAACGCCCGGGATGCGCTCACTGGCATATTTTTCTTGCCGCTTGCTGTCGCGGACAAATGCACGCTCCACCGACGTTAGGGAAGAATGCCGGTCTTGCATCTTGACGGATCAAAGGCAGAGGTGGCGGGTCGTAGGGGGACACAGTGGTGGCTTAAATGGATTTCCGTGGGTAAGCAGTGACGGACTGGAAATGGAGGCGACGGTGACCCGTGGGGGGGGCCAAGCAGTGGGGGGTCGTAGAGGGACGCGAGAGTGACTCGGGGAGAGCCCCGCGGTCAAGCAAGATGGGACGCGGACCTTGTGTTGGAATTTGAAGTGAGTAGTGGATCAAAGGGGTTAAATTGAAGAGTGGCTGTTAAAGAGGTTGATTGACGGTAGTTGCGTGCACACGATTCCCTGACAGACGCAGGCTCATAGTGCATGTCAACAGATCGAAGGAAGCAAGCAATGGCCGTTTGAGTGGGGGTACGTACGTCATCAGGCTTTCTTAACTTTCTACTTTCTAGTTTACGAGGCATTTTCATGGCAAGTGTACAAACAGTTACAGTCTACATGCTCTTGATTTCGATATGTCTGCGTATATGCTACATACTCCCCCACTCCCCCCCCCGGTCTTCAGCGTTTTCGAAAACACGACGTCGTCCGTCCGCTTCGACATGGTTCCCAATCTTTTGCGATTCAGTAATTTGCTCTCACAGTCCCCTGTCTTGCTCTATGCAGGTCCTTGCTTCTGGGAGCCACCTTGCTCTGGCTCGCTTCCCCGTCCCACACATCAATGCCTTTTATCCGCCCACAATTACTTCGTCGGGTCATTCAAACTAACAGCGAATCCCCTCCTCGTCCTCGCCCTCGTCCTCGTCCTCCCCTTTCTCCCCCTCCCGGCATCGGTGAATTGGATTTGCGCTTCGTGCTTCGCGTGACCATGCTCTGTTGGCTTCGCAATTCGTAGTGCCCATGCAAATTCGCCCGCTGTCTCTTCCTCTGCGGCTGTGATTGCGACTGCTTCTGCTCATGAAGCACTCCCAGATGGCCGCTGCTGCTGCTCTCCCCGCGTGCGGCCTGCATCTTCTTGGTCTTCTTTTTGTTCTGTCTACGTTTATCTCCCCTCAGTTGCTGCCACAGTCGTCCACTGGTACTACCATCATCACCACCCCCACTGTGGCCGTAATTAAACTGTGGCCGCTTCCGAGGCCAGAAGTCCAGATGCTTTACCACCCATTCCCACTTCTCTTCTTCATCGGCCAACAAGAATTTTCGTCGGGCACCCGCATCATGCCGCAACGAGTACACAAAATTGGTGTAGGCATACAACCGTGGCACAACATGCGCGAAAAATAACGGGCCATGTTGCAGCTGCTCTTCGTCTAAAGCAACCCGCGTTGTCGTCATCCTGGAAACACCAAACCCTCCTCCTCCTCCGTCTTCTTCTTCTCCTTCGTCTTCGTTTTCTTCTAACTCTCCTTCTCCTCCGCCTTTTCCTCTTCCACGCACTACCTGCACCAAATCCCCCCATGTCGTCCCTCCCCCTCCATTCGCCCCATCTACCATTAGCATGTACGTCACCAATTGCAGGGTGTCGTGAAAAGGGGGCGGGTCGCGCACATTCCGCACGGCCACACGGTTCTTCATCTGTGTGTGCATGCGTGTGTATGTGTGTGAGTGAGATGGAAGTTAAGCAAGGAGGATTACATCACCCATGGAGCAAGGTGAATTTGTCCCCTGCCTCTGATCATACCACCATTCAATCAAATGCCATCCATTTCACGTACCTCTACTACTGTTGTCCGCATTTGCCACGCATTTGGATCGTCGTGGCTGGCGTCCAGGGTTTCAGTCAGACCATCCACCACTCCACACACACGAAACCAAGCATCGGGGCCCCGGATTGTCGCGCGGGAGGTTGAGCGGGGATGATGATCGTGCTGCTTGTGCTGTTCGGAAGAGGAGAGAAATGACGACTTCGAAGACGACATTGCTTTCGGTGATGGCTGGACTTTGGCAGAAGAATCTTGATCCCCCACAGCCACAACGCTATACTCTACCTCAGCTCCTCCTCCCTCTCCTAATCCCGATCCTCCTCCTTCTTTTCCTCCTCCTACTTTTGCTGCTGCGGCTGCTCCTTCGCGCACTTCCCGCCGTTCCCGCAAACGCTTGATATCTAATGGGGGGGGAGTTTCCAATGACACGCCACCTGGGTCCTGAGGAAACCACCAAGTCAACATCCTCTCATTCTGACTATGCACCTTTACACCATGCCGGCTCTCATACAATTCAATCGCCGAATCCTCATGCCGCTTCCCAAACGCCGTCGACAACATGTGGGTCAAATGATTCCGCAACACAGTAATACCAGCCTCGGCCACCCTCCCTCCCGCCGCAGCCAGTCTCAGAGCTTTTCCCATGTCCATCTTAATTTGATCCACGTCCCTTGTGGTTTGCACTGTGGCCGACATGCTTCCCGCATGGATCTTACGTAGTGCCGCGGCCGCCTGGGGACCTGCTTGGTGAGCAAGGTGCTCGAACTCTTGTTCCTTGCTGATAAGGACCAGGTCACACACCGCATAGTCTTCCCCTTGTAATTGAGGGAGATCTTGATAGATGTGCTCCTCTAAAAGCTCTAGTAGGTCTTTGAATGGATGGAAGCCTGCCACTGCCGCGATTTCACAGGCCCGGAGCCGCAGGACTTGCTCGTGGGCTTCGAGGCGAGGACGGCGGGAAGCATATGAGGAGGAATCTGAGGGTGACGATGATACTGCTTCAGTGGAGGAAAGTAATGTGAATTGCGACTGGCATTGGCAATGTCCTAGATCTGCGTCTTCTCGTGGGTCAAGCATCGAAGGCGGGGAAGATAGGGATGATGCGTCCGGTGCTGCTGCAGAGAGGGGTACATGTTCCAAGATGCCTTTCGCCTGCTGTGTGGTTGATGAGACGGTATTTTCTACTGCGGCCTCTGCTGCGGATGGCTGATCCATGATGGCCCCGGGACCCGTATGAATCGTCGAGGAAAGATGCCGACCTCGGGCCTATTGGATACCTGCGTGCAGGGACAGCTTAAGTTTCAGGTCATGCCATCCCTTTCTGTGAATTGCGTCAATGTGATTGTGGTGTGAGATCTCAGAGGTGGTGACATGGCTGTCTGTAATCCTTTCCAGTATGGCACTGATTATGCTCCATCACCTAATTGCGCAGGACTAACCCAAACCCAAACCCATCACTCAACTGCTACAAATCAGGGAAGTCTATCTTGATATAAGGCAAATCATGCCCTCGACAACGGGTGCAACATCACAACACACCTGCATCAAAAGTAGTACAAGGAGCAGCAGCAGCAGCAGCACCAGCAGCAGAAGAAGAAAAGGCCGCGGAGTAGCAGGAGCAGGAGCACTCATGACTATTACCCTCCTATTCCTCTTTCCAACGCCTACTAGCGCGCATCCTTTTGGAACGGACAAAGCTGGCATGGGTGTACGCTCGTCCTTGCATGTCGCATTGTCATCTTATCAGGAACAGCAGGTTGGTGAGACGCATATAGCCCGCTCGAAGTTGCTGGACGACCACGTATTTCATGGCACCACCACGTGCGCTTTTGTCTTCGATCACGGAATTTTGGTGGCTGTGGATTCCAGGGCAAGCATGGGTAAGGATAATTGATAATCGACCGGGCTATCAGCGACGTCTTCTCAACGGATCCCTCCCATCCCGACATTTCAGGGAGCTACATTGGCTCGAGCGCCACGGAAAAGGTGCTGCCCGTCAGTCAGCATATTTTGGCAACCATGGCAGGCGGGGCAGCGGATTGTGCGTTCTGGATTCGGCATTTGGCGATGCAGGTAACAATGTGTGGCCCTGGTATTCATCTCGACCACTTAGTTTCTCGGCGCTGGGTCTGCAAGACTTCTCGCTTAATCTTTTTGCTTGCTTCCCCCCTCTGCTCTCCAGGCACGATTGTACGAGATAGAAAATGAAGGACAGCAATTAACGGTGAGGCGGGCATCGAAGCTGTTGGCCAACAACATTGCGAGGTACGAGGAAAGTGGGTGTCGCAAGGAGAAGGGAGGGGTGGGGATGGGCAAGGGGAAGAAACGCTCCCTTTCTCTTGTGGTTGATAGCCATTTTCTACCTGTATTCTTTAATCAGCTCTCGCGAGCCAACAAGAAAGAAACGCATTCGTGTGACGTGTGATGCATGTTAAAGCGCGGCGAGGCTACTTTTTCAGTTCCCTATACATCATATTTGCCACCCTTCCATCTACCGCTTTCTTATCAAATCTCAGGTTCCTGGGCAAACTCTCAATGGGCACCATGGTACTAGGCCATGATTCACAAGAGGGTTTCAGCATTTATTACGTCGACAACGACGGTACCCGAAGCAAAGGAAAACTCTTTGCCGTCGGCTCAGGTAGCACCTACGCATACAGCATCCTAGACGCGGGTTACCGGCCGGAAATGTCCGTGGAGGAAGCAAAGGAATTGGGGTTACGCGCAATTCGCCACGCGACGTACCGAGACGCGTTTTCGGGCGGGTTTGTCAATGTCTACCTGGTGCAGGCGTCGGGCTGGCGGCGAATTGCCCGCGTGGATGGAGGATTTTTGTCGGTACCACCATTAAGGACAGGGGACGTAGGTGGGACAAGGAAAGAAATTGGGGTCAAGTAAGGGTGGAAATAAGCAAGAAGGAAGATAAAGATAAATGAAATGTCATGACACACGTGTTCGTTTTTGTGTTCTTTCATTCCTTTCTTCTCTACGAGAGAGAATGGGGAGGTTTTCCCACTCGAAGTAGCAAGTACAAGTACAAGTAGCGGTTCTGGTACATAGGACTCATTTTTGCTGCTGAGAACGTCTGGTTTTGGGAGTCAAGCACCCTTTCATTATGCTTTGCTTTGTAAATCGAGTTATCCGATCTCCCTTTTGGACCGCCTGACAACATTTAACGGCTCTCCGACAACGCCGTCGTCTTTTGCCATGTACACACATGCCACACCATGCTTGCTGACGAGTTAACAGCATACTCGCGAAAACGTTGCTCATCTTACCTTCCCAATACTACGCCACCCCCAGGTGCTGCCGCTCCTGCAGCTACCCTCCGCGTTCTTTGATCTATCAGGCTACCTCCTCACTCAGCATAGGCCATGTTTTTGGGATTTGGTCGACAAACTCTGCGGGGCTTCCGACCGCGCTCCGAGACTAATTACATGAACATATTTGCAGTGGTGTTGGGTGTTGCCACGGGTGTGTACATATTTGGAGAGCCTTTAAAAGAAGCAGCTGAAGACGTGTCGAAGGGGAAAGGCGGCTCAGGGGCGTGCGCGGCGGGACAGCAGTCGTCGCAACCACCGGCTGGGAAGTAGATAGGCGGGGAAAGGATCCATCTATCGGTATGATACAAGTGCAGATTGCGTTGCTGGAGTAAAGAGATAAGAGAAGACTGAAAGTGTGATGCTGCTGCTTTTCTTCGACCAACTGAGAGATGTAAGAAAAGCAGAGCACAATAAAAGAGTCTGAGCCCACAAAAAAAGAAGAAATGTACTCATCGATGTAAAACACCACAACACTTGTACCATCTATTCTATGTTCTTTATCGATTTACCCTGCCACTGATAAGCTCAGAGCAATCATACCCATCCTCGAACTGACAGATGTACCCTTGCCAAACTTGTCATGTAATCCCGCCCCGCCTTCCCATATGGCGTCGCCACGCTTGCTTGAATATAGTTTCGTGCCTTATCCCCCTCCCCCTTTGCCTCAGCGTATAACCCCAGATACAACAAGGCATAAAACGCAGCGGGCGACGCAGGTGTCGCTCCTTCCTTAGCTAGGTCCTCTTCAGTGCATTTCCCACGGAACAGCTCATACGCCCGACGCATGTAAGGACGAGGGTCAGTCTGAACGACCAGCATTTGTTTGCGTGCCTTCTCGAAACCGTCAAGTTGAGCTTCGCAGAGGAAGGCCCAAATTGACTCTTCAGTATCAGCGGGATTTACGGCCACATCCTTGCCTGTTGAGTGTGCGATGGTGGCAGTGAGAGATAAAAGCTGGGGAGAAAACAAATGATCGTAAGGGAAAGGAAGAAAACTTCCTCTCAGGCGCCGCGTGAGTCGTAGCAGTCATCCCGCAAGCCCGCGCACATCCTCACACACGATTCCACGAAGAGAAAGTTACCCACGAAATTGATCAGCCCCCTCCTTATATTTGCCGGCGTAGTACAGCGACAGGCCCCGCTGCCATAAATAGGGTTCAATCACGGCTCCACCAATAGCAAGAGCCTTGTCGAAGTACTTGATCGAGCCTTGCACGTCGCCTTGCCGGAAGACGTCCATGCCTTGGGGGGGAAGAGAGGATAGAGGGAGTGAGAGTTAGAATGGAAATATGACAAGTTATTATTGTTGTACAAAGGAAAAAGCTTGCCACAAATCGCTGGAATATAGAGGGCTAACCTAAATATATATCCCCATAGCATATCCTTATCCAATTTATTGAATTTGTGCGGGCCAGGACCGTGTTCACATCCGCAAAAGAGGCCCCTATCCTGCCGCTTTTCATTCAGTATTTTAATCATAAACTTGTTTATTACCTTGCCGAACCAACACCTGAGGGTCCTTGCGGTTGGTCCCATCACCACTTAACCACGAGGACGCTGTCACTGTCGACGATATGCTGCGGGTTCTGGTTGTTGCGACCAGTGGTGCCGCGAGGGAGGTTGAAGCCGGTGCAAAGCCAGGTAGGGTGGTTTTTGAGACTCCAACAGCTGCGACGACAGCGAGCAGTAGAAAACAGGCAAAAGCTCGGATGGACAGCTCTATGGCTCGTGATAGTGGTCCCATACGTTGTGCGGTTGCCCTAGGAAGAAATTTGACGCGAGTGGGTGTGAGGGATAACAGGTATTCTCAGTCCGGACTGAATCGGCAAATCACAACACTTACCCCACTACAACTACTAGTGCTACTACTACAACCACTGTGAAAACATCCTCAACCTCCCCTCAAGAGCACCATACTGCTGAAAAGAAGAAAAAAACGTGGCCGTAGTTGTGTGCGTATGTCTCTGAGTGTTTTCGTTTTTTTTTTGCGGGGGGTGGGGTTACTTCCAGTCAATCGGTTTTGGACTTTTAAGGTTTGTGCGTGTATGTGCGTATGCGCACGTTTGCGTCTCCGTCCTGTCACAATTCTGCACCTTAGCTCAGCATATATTTAGTTGAAGAAAATGGGACCTGAGCCTGAAAGTGGGCCTGATTCGGCCCTTCCCAAACTGTTCCCTGCTAGTCCTCCTCCTAGGTCCTTTCTATATTTCCATTCGTCGTCTTTTAGCTGTCAGACTTTTTCTCCTTCTTTCCTTCATTGTCCTTCTCATTCGCTGTCTCGCGCTCTCGCCTCTTTAACGTAAACGAACACAGGCAGGCACACCCCATGGGCACAGCCACTTATTTTATCACACCGCAAAGATCTCTGACCTCCACTCTTTATTCAACACGTCATTTTAAAGGCGGGCGCTGCGAGGTCGCTCGATCACAGCTTTGATCATCCCGTGCGGGTCGCTGGTAGGCAGGAAGATGTCGGGCTTGCCCGTATGGTCCTTGTTTTCCATCTTGAACTTGGACAGATCCACGGGGATGTTGTGGATGTTGGGCTGGGTGAATTGAGAGAGAGGGAGAGAAGGAGAAAGGTAAGAAGCAATTGATATTTTTCAAAAGAATGGAAATGGGGCACTCAGTCAGTACACTCGATAGAAATGGACTGTGAATAAAAGGATGGGAGGAAGAAAACGCACCATGTAGAGTTCAATTTTATCCACCCCCGGCACCTTCGCCAGCAAGCCCGTGCCCATGTCATAAAGCGTCTGCTGGACCGAGACGCTATACACGCCCTTATCCGCAGGTCCTGCAAATTCATCAATCAGGGTATCTACCACCAGCTTGTTAAGCATCTCATAATCCGGACTGGAGGCAATTGCAGTAGGGGTGAACGTCCATTCGCCGTCGATGGAGGTGCCAACAAGGCGATCGTTCGTGTCGCCCAATGCCCTGAATTCGTCCCGGTGAAAGTTCTCGAACCCAGACTGAGTCGTCTTGAGGAGAATCAAGGACCGAACGCCTGTTTGTGATGGTGATGATGAGGTGACGATGAGGTGGGGGGGAGTGAGGGGGTGAAAAAAACACGACATCGGGAGTAGAATGTATGTACCTGAACGGACGGAGACGTTGACGGAGCCACCCACTTTTTCCGCTGTTACGCTGCGCGTATGAATGGGAGAAAAGAATATGTCAAGGCAGAAAACCACCAATAAACGGCCGCTATTCTTTAACACGTTTTCTTCCAACCACAGCCCCCATCCCATCCCCCCCCCCCCCCTTTTCTTCACTTACTGCGTGTAGGTATTCTGAGGACCAACCTTTACAAAGGCGTGGTTGTGCTGAGCTATCCGACCGTGAGAATCCTTATTCACCACGCGGGTCCACAGGTCCTTGACGAGCTGAATGTCCGCCTTGTAAACGATATTCGGGTATTGAGCAAGGAAGTGCTTGGCAACGATGATTCCAAACTCTTCGATCGAGGCAAAGTGGTGTCGACGGGCTAGAACGTAGATGGTGTTTTTGCACGTATCCGTCGCGACGATGTTCCGGTTATCAGCCTTGATGAAGGCGTCTTCACAGCCACCCTGTTTTTGGAGAAGAAAAAAAGGTATAAGAGAAGGAGAAATGTGTGTCAGGGACAAGGGTCGACATCATAGTGCAAGGAAAAAGGGAAGTTGTATCAATGCCCCGACTATGCATGACAATGACAGTTAAAGATCACAAAGATTCACGTTAAGGCACGTACTGTCAGAAGGACTTGGGCCGTGAGCTGGATGAAGTCGTGGCGGTCGCCGGAGCGGTGGAGCTGTGTAGGAAGAAGGGCAAGGAAGAAACAGGTTGACGGCTTCGTTTTATGACTATCATGGACAATCGAAGTGAAAATATGCCTAAAAAAAGATTGAATGATGGCACTAAGTTACCGATTCATCCCTGTCTGTGCTCCATGTGAGCGGCCTTTCCCACCCTGCTGTGTCAGCAACACGACACTAACCTTAAGGAGTCGCACGCCGCCCTTGCCGTGGCAGTTCTCGCCCAGAACACCAGACATGGTGAGGAGCGGAGAGAGGATTCTGTGTGTGTGCGAATATGTATGTGTACGCGTTGGCGGGGTGTGTGCGAGTCCTCAGTGCTTGCCACATGTTGCTGATGCAGGCTCGGAGGTGTCAGGTGGTGTCTGGTCACATCGCCTCTTCTAAAACAATGTCCCTCGACTCTTGCCTCGAGCATGATCCCCTTATGTCACCCTTTCATGCTTTTCATAGCTTTTATTGCCGTCGAGGATGAGGGACAGCGCACAATTTGCAGCTGGGGTTTGGAGAAGCAAGCCGCCCCGAAAAGGATTGGGGGTGGTGACAGGGGTAGGGGCGAAGAAGGCAGGCGCGTAGCTCTTTTGGAAAGCACTATGGCAGGGCTAGGTCCTTCAAATACGCCCACTTTCCTTATCTGTTTGCTAGTGCTGTCCATGGGAGGACCTGCACATGAATGGATGAGACTGGAACCACCTGAGCTGGTGTCTGCTTCCTTGAACAGGGGAGGTCGAGAGGAACGGGTTGAGATGAGCCCTACCACCATCTCTCCTCTTCTCAGGTGCACCCTTCTTGTTTTTCCCTGTCCATATGCCCACGATGCGAGGCGACACAGCCACTACCACGTCATTGCGTGGCAGATACATACGTACTTACATCAGCCCTTGCCCAATCCTTACTTCACCAGGCGCCTTTGACCGTTGATAACATCAAACACTGTGGCGAAGGAAGGCAACCAGCGACGGAAGAACCACACGCTACAAGGCACAGCGGGGGGGCACAGTGGCGCGACGGTGAGCAGCAGCACGTGTAGGTACAGCGACAACTGTGGCAGGAGCAGCTGCAGGCGTTCAAGGGGAGGCCGCCATGAGCTTTGGTAATTCAGGTAGGTCTGAGTATTGTGTGAAAGAAACAAGAGGACAACTCCCTTGCTCTGCACATATGAACCACGGCAACTGACTCAAATCTTCATCGACAGGATTCGGACGGACACCCTTTGGTGGTGGTGGAGCCAGCGGGGGCACGGGTGGATTTGGTACGCCTGCTCCAGGAGGAGGTTTTGCGGGCCAGCAGACGTCTGCGTTTGGAGGGTCGCAGACTCCAGGATTCGGAGGCACCCAGACCCCTTCGACTCAAGGTGGTTTTGGTGGCACAAGCACGTTTGGTCAGCCGACGCAGGGTGGGTTTGGAAGTGGGGGGGCCACGGCGTCGCCGTTCGGGGCAGGTGGAGGAGAAGGGAACACAGGTTTTGGCGCGGGTGGGAATAAATTTGGCTCTACCTCGACGGCGCCTGCGTTTGGTGCGGCTACCCCTGGTGGGTTTGGGGGCAGTGGTTCAGGGGGATTTGGTGGAGGGGGGCTAGGAGGTTCTGGTGCGGCAACTGGGGGATTATTTGGTAGTCCTGGAGCGGCGGGAACAACCGGTGGGGGTGGCTTTGGTGGTCAAGCGAGTACAGGTTTTGGGGGTGGGGGAGGCTTTGGTGGGTCGGCGGGAGGAGGCTTTGGGCAGCAGGCTGGACAGGGGCAGCAGCAGCAAGGTGCATCGTCAGTTTTCGGTGGAGGAGGGACGTCAGCGTTCGGGTCGGGGTCAGCCTTTGGGGCGACGCCGGGGCAGCAGCAGCAGCAGCAACCGACGACTGGATTCGGTGGGTTGGGAGGTGGAAGTACGACGACAAGTCCATGGGGTTCCGCAGGGGGTCTAGGGGGAATCGGAAGGGGAGCGACGCAGCAGCAGACAGGGACAGGGAATCCACCTTATCGGCCGACGGTGCATCACGATAATAGTAGCAGTGTCGCCACGTACATTCAGGCCATTTCGGCGATGGACGCGTATAAGGATAAATCATTCGAGGAGCTACGGTGGGAGGACTATCAGCGAGGGAACAACAAGGGAGGAGGGGCAGGGGGAGGAATAGGAGGAGGGCTGGGCCTTGGAGGGGCGACGGGGGGGTTTGGAGGAGGGGTAGGTGGTGCATTTGGAGCGGGAGCTACGAGTACCCCTGGCGGGTTTGGATCAACGGGGGGAATGTTTGGCGCTGCGCAGCAACAGGGGCAGCAGCAGCAGACGGCCTTTGGGGGAAGTGTGGGTGCGGGTGGTTTTGGCACGGCGGGGAAGCCGGCGGGGGGGTTCGGGATTACGACGCCTGGAGGGGCTTTTGGTATCTCGAACACCGGGGGCACGTCGTTGTTTGGACAGACACCTGGTACCAGTGGGTTAGGTGGCTTTGGCTCGAGTGGAGCTGGGGGGTTGGGGGGCTTTGGTGCGACGCAGCAGCAGCAGCAGCAGCAGGGTGTGCCGAGTCCGAGTCCGTTTGGAGCTCCGGCGGGGGGAGGGGTGTCTCCATTTGGCCAGCAGGCCGGTGCGTCGACGGGAGGGCTCGGAGGGGGGCTAGGAGGGGCAGGTTCGACACTTTTCGGGCAGCAGGTGGGTGGAGGAGGGGCCTTTGGCGCCAAAACACCGAGTCCGGCGACGGGCGGTTTCGGGGGGTTCGGAACGACTACGCCAGCGCCTTCTGCGTTTGGCACGCCGGCAACAAGTTTAGGGGGTTTGGGGCAGCAGCAGCAGCAGCAGAAGCCCGGGGGAGGGTTTGGTGGGTTTGGGACCACGACGACAACGCCGGGAAGTACGCTTGGAGGAGGAGGAGGAGGGTTGGGAGGTCTCGCAGGCTTCGGGGCAAGTTTGTCTGCCACACCGGCCCCTGCTTCTGGAGGGGGATTCAGTGGGTTTGGTGGAGGGACGCCTGCACCGTCCACCCTTGGGGGGTCTCCTTTTGGGCTGTCCTCATTTGGCAAGGCCCCGGCACCTGCGACACCTGCGCCGTCCGCTTTTGGTGGGTTTGGAGGTGCGGGTGGGACCAGTGCGTTTGGGAGTACCGGCGGGGTGGGAGCCTCGCCATTCGGGCAGTCGATGACCACCCCTGGGGGAGGGGGACTGGGTTTTTCCTCTTTGAGTTGCGGTGGTGCTGGAGGAGGAGGAGGAGGAGGAGGTGTAGGAGGAGGAGGAGCGCTCGGTTTTCCCCTTGGCACGCCTAATTTTGCTTTGGGAAGTAGCATGCAATTCCCGCAGCTGGGAGGGCAGCAACAACAGCAGCAGCTTGGCCAGTCACAGCCGCAGCAGCAATTAGGTGTGCTCCCCCAGCAGCAGCAGCAGCAGCTACGGCAGCAGCTTTCGCCTTATGGTGGGCAGCAATTTTACACGCCGCAACAGACCGCGGATCAGCGGCCCTTTCAACTCTTGATGAGTGGTAGTGGAGGCCGTCGATCAGGCGGACGCTCTGCCCGTGTTGAGGATTTGGAAATGACCCCTCCAGCCTTGCAATCGTACCGTCACACTCCTCGTAGTGCGGCTAAGCTCGTGCCACGTGGCCTGCGCTCCAATGGGCCGGAAACGCCTGTTGCTCGTAGAGGAGGAAGAGGATCCACATCCTCCCCTTCGTCCTTCTCGGCATTCAACCAAGATGATGAACACCCTACTCTGGTGAGTCCGGCTTCGGACTCTTTTGCGGGGAGGAGCCACAAGCATTTGGTAGTGGACCGCGACGACATCTTTGCGGTGGAGAGTAAGATTTTTGATTTGGACGACTTGAGGGGCCAGAGTCGGTATCGTGATGGTAATGGAAGAGGTGGAGGAGGAACAGGAGGAGCAGGGGGGGTACATGACGGCTCACCGCTTCTGCGGTCTTCCTCGATTGAGTCAGCGGGAGGAGGAGGGGGGGATGGGGGAGGTTCTATGCCTTTGTCTCAACAGCAGCAGCAGCAGCAGTGTGCTACCGGTGGTGGTGCTAGAGAGGAAGCGGAGGAAAGCAAGAGCACTTCTTCTAGGCCTCGTTTGAATCCGTGCGCTCCGACCTTGTCCTTGCCTGATTATTTTACTTCCCCCTCCATAAGCGAATTGCAGCGAATGGATGACAATGAGTTGCGGCATGTCCGGAACTTCACCATAACCCGTGATGGGGTGGGAAGGGTGGAATGGGAGGGAGAGACTGACGTCCTCGGGCTACACCTCGACCAGCTCGTGCGCATTGAAGCCAAGGAAGTCCAAGTTTATTTTGACGAGAGTGGAAGGGAGGTAAAAGACCCTGAAGGTGAGAAATTGAACAAACCTGCCGTGGTGACGTTGTTTTCGGTAAGGCACAGGAGGAAGGCACCAGAGGAGTACAAAGAGCATCTGAAGGAGCTCTGCCGTGGGTGGGATCGGGTGGAATTTTTGGAGTATGAGTGTGAAACGGGCCGGTGGACATTCAAAGTGGCCCATTTTTCGAAATATGGCGTGGAAAGCGATGAGGAGGGAGAGGAGGAGGAGGAGAAGAAGGAAAAGGAAAACAGGAAGGAGGGGCAGGTGAGTGCGTATGGGGTAGGGGACTCGTCGTCGGAGGAAGAGGAGGAGGGGGGGGAGGAAGGGGGGGAGAGCATGCGGATGGTGCCGAGGGGTGGGTCGTTGTTTGAGGAAGAGGAGGAGGACGAGGAGGAGGTGGTGGAGGGGGAGGCGGGGCATGTGTGGCATTCTGCAGGAGATCGAAGGGTGGTGGCGGCACCTTTGTATGGGCTCGAAGCGAGTCGAATTAAGTCGCTTGTTGGGATTTTCGGGGAAGAGAACGAGGAGGAGGAGGCAGAAGAGGAGGAGGAGGAGGAAGATAAAGGAATGTGTGAAGGAGTTGAATACGGTGAGTACCAGCAACTGAGGGAGAGGGAGGGACGGAGGCGCCCTTGGGCCCCTCTTCCTTCCAGGCGTCAGGGACGGGGTAGTCGACGACAGGTCTGGATGGAGGAAGAGGGGGATGTGGATGAGGAAGAGACCGAGAAAGACCGCGAGGGCCTGGCGAGCAGTGAGATGGTCCCTCCGAGGCGCCGGTTAGCCTCAGCGTCGAGGTTGTCCGATGCGACCTTGATGCGTGGGTGTGGTGCAGTGGGCACCAATCCATCGGACGGTGCTTTGTTGGCGGTATCGACGGGAGACGAGGCAACGGGGGAGGGAGGGAGGGATCAAGCGGTGAAAGGGATGAAGAGGAAGCCCATTGACTTCTCGGCGTTCATGGGAAGATCGTTTCGGGTGGGGTGGGGGGGGGATGGGCGCTTGGCCGTGCCCTTCGTGGGACCGAGGTGGAGAGCGGGGGAAGTGGCGGAGGAGCCCGGGCAGGTTAAAGTCCAAATTCTGATGAAACCGATGGGGGCCACTTTGCTCAAGGAGGGAGGGAGGGAGGGAGGGAAGGAGGGGTATCTGGGTCCGTTGAGAGTCCATAAGGAGTATGCACAGCGAGTGCAGGAGGCGACGGCCACGCGGGCGCCACGGGCAGCGCTTTGTTCGTGGCTGCTTCCTCCTTCCACTCCAGGCGGGCAACACCAAGAGCAACAAGAGCAGCAGCAGCAGCAGCAGCAGCATAGGATTGTGGATCTGTATTATCATTTGGTGCAGTGCATGCATGCTCTCGCCAGAGAGGCTGGTGGTCGGGAGGATGAAACGAGCCGGCAGACGTGGGAGCTGGTGAATGCCTTGTGGGGTCAGGAAGGGGGAAATAAATCGAGACCCTTGCCTTTGTCCGGTTCATTAGGGGGGATAAGCCAGGCGTTGCTCGAGGGAGGGGCGAATCACACAGACTGGGAACGACGACGGCAGGCGGTGTGTCGGTGGTTGAAATGCGCGGTGAGGGTCGAGTCGGAAGGGACGCCCCTCGAAGCCTCGGGGGATGAAACGGCCGACTTGCATGCAGTCTTGGAATTGATGAAATCCCATCGCATTACAGAAGCTGCGACGCTGGCCGCTCAAAGTGGGTTTTTGAGGTTGGCGACTCTGATTCCTCTGGCGGGGCATCGGCCGGGGATTGATATGATGAGGCATCAAGAGGCGCTGCGGCTTCAGTTGCAGGAGTCGGGGTTAGCGGCAATATTCGGGTTGTTGAGTGGGGTGGGGAGTGAGGGGGAGGGAAGAAAGGAAGGTGGGGGATTGGACTGGATGAGGCGGTTGGGGGGGTATCTGTGGTTTGCGACCGGGAACTTGCCAACGGGGGGGGGGGGCGGGGGAGCGGAGACGGATAGATTGATTGCGGCGATCGAGGAATTCAACGAAAAGATGCCCTCGCCGCCGTTGCCTGGATGGTTGAGGAAGAGGTGGGAGGGAGGGAGGGGTGGGTGGCATGACGCTCGTGTGGGGCCGAATTCGTTGTTTTTTGATTTGCTGCAGATGTATCGTTCGGAAGCGTACCCGTTGGCGTTACTGCTGGACCCGCGGGGGTTGACGGAGAATGAGCGAGACTACCGTATGTCATGGTTGTTGCTTACCTTGCTGGGTGCTTTGGGGGTTGTTCCACCGGGTACGGGAGAGGGAGGCAAGAAAGGAGTGGGAGAAGGAGGGGGAGGAGGAGCAGCAGCTGCGGAGATTTGGCAGCAGGTGACTTCTAGTTTGGTGTTCCAGTTAGTGAGTGTGGGCATGTGGGAGTGGGCCGTGTATGTGTTGATGCATGCGCCAGAGACCCCGGCGCGGACGAGGAGCATCCGGGAACTGGTTGGGCGGTTTGGCTGGGGTTGTGTAAGGGGGGGGGAGGAATGGAGTTTTTTGGTGGACGAGTTGGGGTTGCCTTTCGAGTGGTTGGAGGAGGCAAGGGCGACGTGGCTGAGGAGCGAAGGAGTGTTGTTTTTGGACGAAGGAGGGAGGGAGGGAGGGGAGGGAGATGATGCCCTGGGGCATTTCCTGGCGGGGGGGAAGTGGAGGGAGGCGAGTGAAATTCTCATGAATGTGGTTGCCCCACGCTTGTTGAACGATGACCGAGGCCAGCACTTGCGGGTGTTGCTGGGTCGCCTCTTTGCTGCCGATGGGACGGGTGCTGTTGGTGGTGCAGGTGCGGCGGCAGCGGCGACCAACCGTGGCAATAGGGCATTATGGGCCTACTTGGATTTTTTGGAGAACATGCACCGAGAGTCGATGTCGGTAGAGAGCTTTGCGCGAATGGAAGACGAGCTGGTGGCTATCCTGCCGAGTTTGGTTCAGGGGGGCAAGGGGGCAGATCGGAACAGCTGCTTTGCTTGGAGGGGGGAAATTCTTGGGCCGGAGGAAGCGGGGACAGAGAGGGATATGTACGCGGTGAGAAGGAGGGAAGGAGTGAGGGAGGAGGAGGAGGATTTGGTTCCGCCGCCGTTGCATGCGATTCGGAATATGGTCTTGACGGACATTATTAAAAAGATTTACTCGCTGCATCGGGCTCAGGTTAGGGAGGAGGCAGGGAAGGAGGGTGGATGGGAAGGAAGGGCGAGCCTATTTCCGAGCAAGACGCAAGTATGTCGGTTGGAGGATATGTGCCAGGATTATGCTCTGCATCAGGTCAGTTCTCTGACGACTGAATTCATTGCGGCGAACTTGGACGGTGGTGGGGTGTTCTAGTGAATGGAAGGGAGGAAGGAAGAAAGGTAGGATGGGAGGGACGGAGGGTAGACGAGGAAGAGAGATGGGAGAGACGAGGAGAGAAGCATGGAGCGCGTAGAATCTTAGGGTTAGGGTTAGGGTTAATCTTAGGTGGAACAGACGTAACACACAGAAGCGAAAAAAAAGTGATTGTCGTTAAAAACCAAATAAAAACACAACGACCAGGAATAACTCTGTTCTTTGCGTATTCGTTCCGGCCTTGTCTTGCGTGAATTTCGTCCTCTCTTCCTTCCCGTGGGACGTGCTCCCAGCCTTTACATCAACCCAATGAGGTAATTGACCACCACACAAGGCCTAGCCCTCCCCTCTTCCTCATTTACCTCTCCCATCCTACACTCTTCCCCTATCAAACCCCTAAATCCATGAACTCCTAGCCGCGTTCCCTCCCGCCGCCGCTCCTCCCCCTGCTCCTGTTCCTATTGATTGACTGCTTACGGCGGCACCAACCACGGCCCCCCCCACTTTTTGCGCCACGGCTGGATTTCGCCGCAACCACCCGGCGGCTTCTTGGTTCGCGGTGGTGGCGGGCGCATTGGTTGCATATTGAGGATATTTACATAAGACGAAGGTGTTGAACAAGGCATTGGCAATCATGGCTGCCCCAGCTATTTTGCCGGTAACTCCCAGGGAGAAGCAGAGGACACCCACGAAGACTAGGAAGGTCGCGCGGGATTTAGCGTCGTAGAGAAAGCCGAAATTGTTGGCGATGTGCTTAGCGACTTGCCGGATGTTGAATTCAAAGCAGCAGAGGAGGCAGGAGAAGGCGCTGTAGAAGGGAGGGAGGGAGGGAGGGAAGGAAGGGCAGAGAAGAGATTAAGGAGAGCGCTCATAGAAGCAGCAGTGTCGTGGGGAAATGATAAATGATGGACTACAAGAAATGGACGATATCTATGTGAGACAAGCCATCAGAGACGCTACATAAACCCGATGGAAACAAAAGGAGCAAAATATCAGACAGCGCGACCCGCACTCTCCGTCTACTCACAGCACATAGAACGCCAACACCCACGAGGCAGGCGTGGCACCGGCAGGTACAATCACAGTCAGAATAGCAGCTGCCGACATCAGAATGCAAAGCCCGAAATTCGCTACCCGCATATACACAACAAGCTGTGGTGTCTGGCCGCTCGGCTGTTGTTGAGCGGGAGCGGCAGCGGCGGCTTGAGGCTGAAGCGTGGCTGGTTGAATCGGCACATGCGATGCGGATTGCGCAGTCGCGACCGGGTTCGATGAGATTGACGCACCCTTGAGCCAGGATGGCTCGTGGACAGTGGACGGGGATGTAGACTTGCTACCTGTCACAGTTCCAGGACCGCCGCCAGCTCCGCTCTGACAGAAAATGGGAAAAGAGTAGTTGTGTAAGAATGGGGAAATGGGTAAGAGGCACGGGGATGGGAACTTGCCGCTGCTGGCACGAGTCCCATCATCAGCTCCACTATCTTGTGATTTGGTTGTGGTGATTCAGCATGGATGTAGGAATGAAGGAAGCATATTTTGACTGGGCTTTGGAAATGGGGCCTCACAGGAAGAGAGAAGAGGGAAAAGCTAATGTCCTTACCCTTGGAGCGAAGGGGTTGAACCCTCCATTGTCGCTCATAATCCTCTACTTTGTGAGAGCTGTGGTGATCGTGGTGACGGTGGCGCATGTGTGTTGGTGTTTGTGTAGGATGCATGGGGAGATGTGAGGCGTGAGAAAGAAAGAAGCAATGTGGTCGAGAGGCCTTGGCGAGAGGATGGGCCTAAGGCCTTACTTATTGTGACATTCCAGGACACGTCTTTAAAACGCCCGGAGACGTACCGGACTGTAGAAAAGACAGTTAGCAAGGATTCCAAAAGAGGCCTGGTGGCATTTCGGAGGCCCGGTGGCATTTCGGAGGGAGCACGGAGCAGCATCATCGTCAATCCACTTGCGCATCGACCCTCAAAATGTGGCCGATCCGAGAGTGCTTTTTCTCTGGAGAGATGCTCATAAATAACGAGCCTCGTTCTTATGTTAGTTTGCTTGCTTCTTTAAACGTGCCCGAATATTTCCACATAAATTTGATGTCCCAAGGCACTTTGCCAGACACGTCGAACTCCCCGTCCATCCTCTCTTCAACCTGTACAGCCATTGCGCTCTCTCCCTTACATAGCACAAAAACTACGTTTTCAATCTTATCTTCCTTAATTGCTGCTGCCTTTCGCCTCAAGAAGGCGCTTAAGATGGACTCCTGTGTAAAAGAGGGAAGAGCGGAGTGTGCATGTGAATTGATTACCAGGGTAAGGAGCGGAAACGTCAGTTTAGAAGAGGGGGATTTTTTGACATTATTACACGTGCATGTCAATTGATTACCAGGGTAAGGAGCGGAAATGTCAGTTTAGAAGAGGGGGATTTTTTGACATTATTACACATAAATAAAGGAACCCTCTAACTGCATCCTGGCAGCCGGCATCCCTCCATCCGACCTCCCTGTCTTCCTCTTTTGAATGAGAACAGCCCTACCTGCCACGAGCAGGTTCCTGGATTGCCTTTATATTCGAATTGTAGAAAGCGCCTGTACAGGATAGCGTGGAGGAAATAAGCCACGGGAGGAACCACGCAGAAATGGCCTCGACGACCCTAGAATTGGAAAGCACCAGTCATCACGCGGGAAGCGGGCATTATTAACTTCCGTCCCTATCTACCGTCTTTCTGCGTCTCCTTACCTGCCATGAGGACCGCGACTGTGAAGCCTTGTGCCACCACGCGGGCCCGCATCATTTTTTGTGATAAATGTTTCTGTGTTTGCGCATGAATGCCGGTTGATCAGAAAGTATTGTAAACAGAATTCACGGATGGGGGGGAGCGGGAGGGGGGGGGGGAAGGGTTGACTTGTGTGGCCCGCCGTCCCCTTTCGCAGTCCACAGACGCCCACGTACCTCTCCGCTCTTGAAGGCGTACAGACCCGCACTGAGGCAACCCAGCGTCGCGGTGCAACCAATGGGAATCAGGGGGTCCTTCTTCGTCTTGTCCCACAATCGGCTCCAAAACGTTGCCATGCTATTTTTTTAGCGTGATGTGTGTGGGGGGCAAGTTCTCACTGTCGTGGGGATAAGGAGGGTTTTTGGGTTTATCCAGCTGTAGGGCCAAAACATCACCATCTCTGTCGGTGTCAAGGACGGGGGAGAGGGTGACGGGTTGCCGCGCTTTCTTGGGTTGTGAGAAATGAGCTGGTGCTTGAGCTTCGGAGAAAGAACCACCATGGTTGATAATTCGCACGCGCATCCGACGAGTCGTCTTCGCCTTCCGCTACCTCCCCCCCTGCCAGGCCTCCTTCTAGGAGCCCTGACCATCACATCCCCACTCAGAAACCAACACGCAGGCAGGAGCTAGATAGAGCATTGTCCTTTCATTTAATAAGCTGCCCTGCAATCCCCAACTAAAGGCCTCCTAACCCTCCATCATCACCATCATCACCATGATTACAGCGTCCAGATCATGGTGGGCTCAACGATACGCGCTGTCCACGAGGACTTTACCGGGCTTGTGCATCAACTTAAGGCCGCGTGGCTGAATGACGACAACCCTGCCTTACCCAAGGGGGAGTTACAGGAGCTCGTCACGGAGGCAGCAGTCGCTTTGATAGAATATAAGGGTCTAGCACGGGAGAGTGCAGTAGCGGTGGAGAGCTGCCGGGCCGAGATGCAAGCCAAGAAGCGGGAGGTGGACGAGCGACATCTACAGCTTCAAAATCTGCTGTATGAGAAAGATCACCTGCAACGGACCATCCAAACTCTGCGCGACTTTCCCTTGAAAGAGCTAGCCAAGATGGAGCGGGAGGAAGGTGTGCCACTCCTTCCTGGCTTGACCGAAGGAGCGGATGGGGAAGGCCGACTCCTTTCAATGGAGGAACACCGTCAAAACATGGAGATCCTCCGCGCAGAGAAAGAAACGCGTCTGAGACTGCATCAAGAGCATGCCGATGCCCAAACCAAGCGTGCGACGCTTGCGGAGGAGTTAAGCAAATTGCGAGACATGCTCGGCACGACCCTTCCGCGTCAGATCGAAGAGTTAGACGCCCTCTGTAGAGGTATTCAGGAGCGCATGCCCGACATCCCTGTCGCTGTACCTTTTGGTGGTTTTTCTGTGGATGATTTGAGAGCATTACCGCAAGCTTTATTCATTTTGTTGGGGAGGCTGCATGCATATGCACAGGCTTTTGACCCGGAGGAAAGCCAGGTGTCGGTATCTATAATCGCTTGTGCTTCGCAAGAACAAGAAGGGACTCTCCTCCCTTCCTCCCTCGTGGTTGTGGGCACGGAAGCAGCGCTGTTGGTGAGTAAGCAGGCAGGGAGTAGTGGGATGGAGGTGGATGGGGAGGAAGGAGAGGACGGAGGGGTTGGGACGGCAGTAGTTACAGTCGTGGATACCCGGGCCATTAAGCTAGAATTTTCACCGTTGGAGGGCGAAGAGAAGATGGGGGAAGATGTACAGAAGGACGTCCTCCTCTTTTACTTCGCGATTGGCACAAGAGAATTGCTCGTGGCTGCACCGGGGCGTCATCCACACGCCCTGGTCAACCTCCTTCCCGGGGACACTGGCGGAGTCTCCCCTTCCTCCTCTTCCTCCTCCTCCTCATCCTTCATCGCCCCTACCTCCTCATTCTCCTCCTCCTCCTCGTCGACACTCCTCAAACCGACCAAAAAGCGTCGGACTTCGACCGCTAAGAAAACCAGTGGCAGCAGCAGCAACAGCATCAGTATCGCAGGGCATCCAATGGCCTTCATGTGGCTTTCCTGGTTAGGAGGGACATCACCCTTTCCCCCTCATTTAATGGATTTAGGTGCCGCATACACATCGACGTGCATTTTCAATCGGTTGAGAGTAAGACTCAGGGCCCAACGGCTGCTGGACAAGGTTTTAACAAATCTGAATTTGAATCCCCGGGAGGCAGGGAAGGAGGGAGGGATAAGAGTAGGAGCAGGTGGCGCCTGGACCGTCGCTTCGTTTGTGGAGGTGAGCTTGGCAGCGGTATTGGGGGAGGAGGAGGAAGGAAGAGAAGCGGGTATCAGGGATGACCCCTTCGCAGAGGTGTCGTGTGGAGTGCACGGGGCAGAGGGGGGGGGGGGGGGGGGGGGGGAAGGGGGGGGGTTGGGGAGTGGGGGCTGGGGGGGGGGGGGGGAAATGGGGGGGGGGGAAGGGGAGGGAAAAAAGGGAAGGGGGCGGGAATGGGCGTCCGCTCGACGGGGGGGGGGATGGGCTGCGGGGGGGGTGGGGGGGGGGGGGGGGGGGGGTGGGGGGGGGCCCGAGGACGCATGGGAACGGGCGGGAGCCCGCTATTTCGA
>Ga0160420_100071_pt1 | contig 60865 bp, 84 predicted proteins | sample CelAP2metagpilot_FD_108197 | JGI IMG/M metagenome (GOLD analysis project Ga0160420, IMG submission 108197) | Phycosphere-associated microbial communities from algal ponds in Kailua-Kona, Hawaii, USA - Cellana AP2-5-5 metagenome pilot | ecosystem: Engineered > Artificial ecosystem > Aquaculture >...
CCTCCCTCCCTCCTTACCCAAGGCGGCTAGTGCCTCCGTTTCACTCCAAACTAGGGCACTTCCGTTCGCGCGTACGTCAGTCGCTGTCAGACACGCCAGCTTCACCGTCTCTTCCGAACCTGTGTGTGGTTAGGTGCATGCATAAAGTTAATTTGATCATGTTATAGATGCATGTGGCGGTTATGGGTATGGTCAGGTGTCTAGGTAGTTAAATAGATTATGAGATAAACGGATGATTGTACGTGTCTTTTCCTCCCTCCCTCCCTCCCTCCGGCTCACCTATGGTGTCGGGCAAAGATCTTTGAAAGAACTGCCACGGGTGAAATACCACCACGTTGGCACCTCCATAGAGGGAGGCAACGAGAAGAGTCCAGCCTAGGGACTTCAGCTGGTTCTTGGCCTGTGAGGGAGGGAGGGGACGGTCGGAGGGAGGGAGGGGGAATTTTAGGGGAGGGAAAGAGAGATACCCTGAAAAGCGGGAAAGAGAGATACCCTGAAAAGCGGGAGTGTACTCGTGGACTTGTCGCTGCACTTCCTCCCTCCTTCCTTCGTTCCTTTTCTCCCACCCTCCTTCCTTCCCTTCCTCCTTTCCTACCTCCCTTTTTAACACGCACCTTTCGCCGGAGCCTCCTGGCCACCAGCGCCGCCTCATCTTCCACCTCCTCCTCCCCCTCCTGCTCTTCTGTTTCGCCCCCACCTTCTTCTCCTTCCTCCCCCTCCCCCTCCTCCTCACCCCCTTCCTCCTCCCCATCCTCGTAGTAAGGGCCGTGCTTTTCATGCTCCTCCAACGCGCCGTCAGAAGGCCGGGAATAGTGAGAGGAAGGAGGGAGGGAGGGAGGGAACGGGGAAGGGCTAAACAGAAGGTCGAGCGCCACGGAGAGGACAGAGGCGGTCCTGTGTGAGTGTGCATGTATGAATTTAGAGAGGGGCGTGTACGTGGAGGTGAGTAGAGGAGTGTTGACGGGGCGTGGATATAGGGGAACGTGGGTAGGGATGAGAGAGAGAACGAAATTCTGTGCGGCTGCCTGGTCACACTGCACTCCCTCTCTGTTCCCATCCCTCCCTCCCTCCCTCCCTCCCATCCCTCTTTCCTTTTCACCCACCCTCGTGGACATCTTATGGGAGCCGTGCTGATCCTCCCCCCTCCTTCCTCCCTTCCCTCCCTCCTTCCCTCCCTCCCTCCTTTTCGCACCACGTCATGAGAAACAAAATGCCCTCCAGTCCGAAGAGCGAGGTGAGCTGGATGATAGAGGATATGGGCCAATTGCAGAGGGCAGGGTGACCGTAGCTACCGGTGGGGGAGACAAGGCTGAGGGAGGGAGGGACGGAGGGACAGAGGGAGGTTTGAAATTGTGACGCGTGTGCGTGCGTGCTTACGTTGTTGTACTGTGGTATGCTCCTTCCCTCCCTGCATCCCTCCCTCCCTCCCTCCCTCCCTCCCTCCCTCCCTCCCTACCTCCAGAAGAACCAGAAGGCTGTCATCATGATGGGGTAGGCCAATACCTTCGCGTGCACTCGCTTCGGGTAACGATCGCCTAAAAAGAAGACGTTTCTCTTTTAAATATTAAATTTTAAAATGTGCGCCAAAGAACTTTTCTCTCTCCCTCCCTGCCTCCATTCCTTCCTTCCTTCCTTCCTTCCTTCCTTCCTTCCTTCCTCCATTCCTCCCTGCCTCCCTCCATTCCTCCCTGCCTCCCTCCATTCCTCCCTGCCTCCCTCCATTCCTCCCTGCCTCCCTCCTTCCCTACCAATCACGACGTATAGCGCCGCGGCGAGTGTTTCCATGGCCGAGATGACCAGGCACACCACCAGCACTGAGACGAGGCCTGAGAGCGTGAAGGAGGGGTTGTTAAAAGAGCCCTAGCAGAGGGGAGCAGGAAACGAAGAAGAGAGAATTAGATTGGTTCGTGGGCAGCTTTCAGTCTCTCTCTCGCATGAGTATTGTACTCTTCTTTTTCCTCCTCGCCTCTCCAATCTTTCCTTTCTCACACTTAGCTTTCTTCCCTTCCTACCTCCCTCCTTCCCTCCCTCTTCTCCCTCCTCTCCCTCCGCTTCCTGCATTACCGCCAAAGCCAACGTCCATCCCAGCGCACGCACGAGCCACATCACCACCCACAGCCGAAGCCGCCGTCGGCCTACTTCCAAAAAGCGAAGCAGGAGGAAATACTTATATAATGGAGGGAGGGAGGGAGGGAGGGAGAGAGGGAGGGAGAGAGGGAGGGAGGGAGAGAGTGAGGGGTTTATGTGTTGTGGACCAATCACCCGGCCGTGGCGACAGCCAACGGGTGTCTGAAATGCATCCTCTGGAGCCTCCCACCCTCCCTCCCTCCGCGCGTCCTTTCGCCACACCTGCAACCAGCCGGCGATTGGGACGGCTTGGTAGCCCACGCCAAATGCAGCGCATAAGGCGGAAGCTGCGAGAAGACCGTGCCGGTCCCAGGAACGCCGGTACCGCCGACGAATTCGATGGGTGGGATGATGGCGTGAAGCAGGGGAAGGGGCCGAAGGCTGTTCTTGTTGCTGCAGGAGGTCATGGTCGGCCATGTTTCTGTGTGTGCGTCTGGGGAACGAGGGAGGGTGGGGGGGAGAGGGGCTGTCAGAGTGCTGTCTCGCTCGTCGGGTGCTGCAGTTGTTCACTATTACACATGAACGCATGATGGATTGTCATGCATCTAGTCACCAGCCTTCCTCTGCCCATAATACCCAAAATTCTGCCTTCCCTTCTCGTTCAAGAAAGAACGGAAGCTCAAGAAAGAGTATGGCCATGTCGCTGTCTGTCGCTGGAGCGCCTTGCGTTGAGTTGAATGCTACCTCTCAAGGCTTAAGTTGCGCGAGATGTTTTTGATCCCACTACCTCGATCTTGCCAGCCACCATACAAATTAATTAGAAACACAAACAGCTTTCAAGGACCGCAACCACGAGAAATAGAGCATCCTTTTGAGATTTTCCATCGTTGCATAGTTTTTGTGCTTAAAGCAGGAGATTTATTGCCTAGAAACGCATCTCCTCGCACGTTTTTCGACCTCCCCATCTTGCCTTGTGACGGCTATCGTTGCTCCTCGCTTCCTGCTCTCCCTCCTCCTACCATTTGTGCCCTGGAGTTTTTTGGATGGTGTAGACCTGCGATTTATGCACTTTAACTGGAGTGATTTACGTGGGAGACACTTTTGCATGCTCTACTGTTTGTGACGGAGGGCTGGGTTGCCGAGATTGTGTTTTGGGGCATTGTTTTTTCTCCTCCATCCGTGCTGAACTGAGACGATCAGTTGGAGATGGTGGTGGTGGGGAGGCGAAGGTAGAGGAGTCATGGCCTATTGCTCGTTTCTCGGCGCCCGGAGCTCTTTGCTGCTTATCCTTCACGAATCGATGCAGCCTTTAATGCCTCGTCGTTCGTGCCTATATTCACACGGGCGCTGGGGAGCGAGGCCTGTCAGGATAGAGGGCATGGAAAGCGTTGCTTTGCTTGTTGCAGGACGTAAGATTCTAAATCTCCCTTTTGTTGCCGCCATCCACCACAAATTGGCCTGCCGCTCTCCAAAGTTGGTGTACTTCACGCTATGCTTTTCACACCCATACAGCAGTCATGCGAGTACGAGCGTGACCTCTGCTTCTCCTTTCATCTCTCTGTGGGGGACACGACGTTGGTGGTGTCTGTTGCCCTAGCCTGTCTCTCCTTCCATCATTGCACCCCCTCCCATCCTTACCCTTCCCATCTCACCTACCGACGAACCTATACAACTACAGGCCCCACTTGGGGGTAACCAACGAAAAGGACAAGCAGGGGGAAACGCCGCGTTTGTCCAGCAGCAGCAGCAGGAGTAGCAGCAGCGGCAGCAGTAGCCGCAGCCGGTCGAGTAGCTAGAGAGGAAAACACGACGACGACGACGCTCCGTTGATTTTGTACAGTGAGGGACTCCTCTCTCTATACATACACAGATATAAAACACACATAGACGTGACAGAGAGTTTGTTCCCAGCCGGTTTTGCGACTCTAGCAGCGTACCACCAGGCAAGGCAAGCACAAGAGCAGCAGCAGGACAACAAGAAAAGGAGTGAGCAAGAGGTCTGTCAAGGTGTCTCCTGTGACTGAACAACCGCTTGCTGTCGCCGCTGCGTTAGCGTTTGAGAGCGGTCATCGGGAGAGTGAGCAACCGCAGAAGCAGCTGGAGCATCAAGAGCAGCACCAGCAGCAGCACCAGCAGCAGCACCAGCAGCAGTCTAGTGACGAGGAGCCCGGGCACTCCAATTACCACCAGCTGAGCTTCATAACGGACATGCTAGGCGACCGGACGATGAACGGTCACGGCAGCAACAGTAGCAGCAGCAGCAATAGCAACAGCGGTGGTGGCGCAGACGGAAGTGTGGCCGGAGCGACTGCAGGAAGCAATTCAACCACCACCATAACCCGGGGGGAGGGAGCTCTGTACGATGTGGAGGGAGCAGGGGAGGTAGACCCTTCCTTTCTACAGCGATCGATCAGTGCCCCTCCGACAGATCATGCTTATTCTCAGGAAGGGGATCAGAGGATGGGCCTTGATTATTACTATTACTACCAGCCCAATAATCTAAATCCGCGCCTGCCGAATGGAGGGGGAGAAGGAGCGGGAGAGGGAGGGGCGGAGGGAGTAGCGAAAGGAGGGGTGACACCAGTGCTGTCGCCTTCGTCCTCTGCGGTGCTCGGTGGTGGAGGGGGAGGAGCCGGGGTGTCACAGGATGACAGCGGTCTATTCACTTCTCGTTTGAACTTGAATTTCCCGCAGCCGTCTAAGCCCGTGGGGGGCTCGGCTTCCTCCATCGTTGATGAATATCTGGTGGGTTTAGGCGGTGAGGGAGGAACCACTGCCTCTTCCGCCTCGACTACCAATGCCTTGTCTCTGGAGGGAGTGGGCAACATTGCTCCGCGGCCCATCCGCCCTCCATCCCTCCCTCCCTCCCTCCCCCCCCCCCTCCCTCCGGGGATGGGGGATGGAGGAGGGGGAGGGTCTCCTTCCCTGTCTGACAGCGCGTTGTTGGGTTTGATCAATGGAGGAGAGGATGCTGTCGCAAGTGCTGGTGTCGGTACTGGCGGTGCAACCTCGTCCTCATCCTCCTTCCCGGCCCGATCATCATCGCCGGTGTTGGGGTATGGAGGAAGGGAGGAAGGGAGGGATGGAGGGAGCAGCAGGCCTGGAAGTCGACCGTCGAGTCCTGGGAGGGGAGGGAGGGAAGGAGGAAGGGGGTCAGGGATGTACGGGCACCAGGGAGGGCGCTTAACGGGTGTGATGCCTCCTCTGCGAAGCGCAAGTGTTGGACTGCCGTTGATGAATGGAGGAGGAGGGGGGGGGGGGGGGGTTAAATCCCATCACCAACAGCAGCAGCAGTACTATCCGCACCAGCACCAGCAGCCGCCTTCTAGGACGCATGCTGCGAGCGTGGATATGCTGACATCTACTATGCAGGGGTTGGGGCTGGGAGGAGGAGGAGGAGGGGGAGGAGAGGACTTCATGCTTGAAACAGCTGTCCGACACCAGCACCAGCAACAGCGCCAGCAGCAGCAGCAGTACCATCACCAGCAGCAGCCGCAGCAGCCGCACATGTACGGGCAGCAGCACCACCACCACCCTTCTCTCCCTCATCCCTCCCACCCTCATCACCCGGGACACGCCCGGGCAGCTTCTGCCAATGACATCGACCCATTTCCGTCCTCCCGTCTGGGGGGAGGGGGAGGAAGGGAGGGAGGAGGGGGTGGAGGTGGCTATGATTCGTACATTGGAGGGGCGGGTGGCCTGAATGAGTACGGAGGGGGAGGAGGAGGGCTGGGGGGTGGGAGGGAGGGAGGGGGGGGGGGGGGGAGGGAGGCGGCGTCGGCGATGATGTTCTTACAGCGCATGGGCGGTGGAGGTGGAGGTGGAGGTGGAGGTGGAGGAGGAACAACCGTGAGGCATGGTGATATGATTTATCGCGTGCCTCCTGAATATGTGGCCGCCAATGGCGACGTAAGGTATAGAAGGGAGGGAGGGAGGGAGGGAGGTGTATTTTGTTGACGAGGGAGGGAGGGAGGGAGGGAAGGAGGGAGGGAGGGGAGGGTGGATGGGTGGGAAGCCGAGGAAGAACGATGATCATCATCACAAAGGCTTAATCTTTGCTGACTTTTTGCCTGATGAGAACCAATTTGCGTCTGAGGCCCCCCTCCCTCCCTCCCTCTCTCCCTCCCTCCTCCCCTACGACCATGTCGGCCCACGCACTAACGCACCCACCTCTCTCACCCTCCCTCCCTCCCTCCTTCCCTCTCTCCCTCCCTCCCTCCCTCCCACCTTCAGGCTCCCTCCTGATTACCTGAATGTTCTGGCCGCCGCACCAGGCGCCGCTGGTGCCGCTGTTTCCTCGTCCTCCTCCATCCCTCCCCCTCCGCACCACCACCAGCATTCCCTTTCCTGGAGCGGAGCGCCCTCCTCTTCTTCCTCCATTCCGCCCTCCCTCCCACCCGCTGCTCGTATGCCTGCCTTTGCGCGCGAGCCTGGCGTTGGGGGGGGGAATGGAACGGTGTTGGGAGGGAGGGAAGGAGGGCGGGGAGGAGGGTTATACGGCGGGTTGACGCCCGAGATTCTCGCGCATGGACGGTTACAGCAGGAGGCGGCGGAGAGGGGCTATAAGTTAGTGCCCAAAGACATGCCTTTATCGAGGGAGGAGATGATCAGGAAGGGAGGGGGAGGGATGGAGGGAGGAAGGGGGGGAGGAGGCATGATGGGAGGGGTTGGGGGGAGGGGAGGGGTGGAGGGAGGGATGAGGGGGCATCACCGGGGCATGAGCGACGGCCTCATGGGAAGGGGGGGGATAGGGATGGGCATGGGTATGAGTGGATACATGCACGATGGTAAGCAGGGAGGGTAGAAAAAAGGGAGGGGAGGGAGGGAGGGGAGGGAAGCAGGGGAGGGAGGGAAGGAGGGAGGGGATGTTTGTGGACGAATGAGTTTGAGGACGATGACTGATCCCCTTCTTCTCTCCCTCCTTCCCTCCTTCCCTCCCTTCTTTCTTCCCTCTTTCTCTCCCTCTTTCTCTCTCTCTCTCCTTCTTTCTCAGGTCTAGGCGCTCCTCCCTCTACACTCGACGAGTTCCGCAACAACACCAAAAACCGTCCATGGGACATCCGAGATATCTCGGGGGATATCGTCGAATTCTGCCAGGATCAACATGGCTCCCGATTCATCCAACAAAAGCTGGAGATGGCGACGGAGGAAGAGAAGGAGCTGATATTCAAGGAAATTCTCCCGCGGGCGCACACGCTAATGACGGACGTTTTCGGGAACTACGTGATTCAGAAGGTGCAATCCAGCCCTCCCTCACTCCCTCCTTCCCTCCCTTCCTCTTTCCTGCCATGAATCGTAAATAGCACCTGCCCTTCAACCTCCACTTACGCTCCCTCCCTCCCTCCCTCCCTCCCTCCCTCCCTCCCTCCTCCGCAGGTCTTGGAACACGGCAACCCGGAGCATCGAGACGTCATCGCCTCCATCCTCACAGGCCACGCCGTCCAGCTCGCCCTTCAAATGTAAGTCCCTCCCTCCCTTCATCCCTCCCTCCTTCGTTTCCCCCCTCCTCATATATATATATATATACATATGTAGGTGTGTGTGTGTGCACATGCTATTCCATGTAAATCTCTCGCTCCCTGCTCATCCCACTTCTCCCTCCTCTCCTCCTCCCTCCCGTCGCAGGTACGGCTGTCGTGTGATCCAAAAGGCCTTGGAAGTCATCGGGGTTCAGCGTCTCATTGCCCTGGTATCAGAGTTCGAAGGTCACGTGCTCAAATGCGTGCACGACCAAAACGGGAACCATGTAATTCAGAAATGCATCGAGGTGCTCTCGGTCCGGTCGAAGGAACATGCGGAATACGCGCAATTTCTCCTCCCGCAACTCGAATTCATCATTCATGCTTTTGTTGGACAGGTATGGATTCAAGCTCCCTCTCTCTCTCCCTTTCTAGCTCTCTCTTCGATTTTGTTCTCGAAAGCACTTCATTTACTTTTGTGATTTATTGATTTATCTATTTCCCTTTTTTTTTATCGTTATTTGTCCATTTATTTATTCATTTTATTTATTCATTTATTTGCTTTTCCAGGGCAACAACGTGGAGAAATTCAGCACCCACCCGTATGGCTGCCGTGTCATCCAACGGATCCTGGAGCACTGCACGGGCATTCAAAAGAGCGCGATACTCGACGAGATCCGCAAATGTTCATCCACGCTCATACAGGACCAATACGGAAATTATGTCATTCAACACGTCATGAAGGTGCGTCTTTTACCACTCTCTCCCTTCCTCCCTCCCTTTCTCCTATCGTTCTGCACGACGAGATCTGCCCATGGGTTTTCGCGCCATTTTTGTAGAGCACATGTATTTTGACTTCCCTCTCCTTGCCTCCCTCCTTTCCTCCCTCCCTCCCTCCCTTTCAGCATGGCCGCCCCAACGACAGGCAGATGGTCATCAATGAGGTCAAGAGCCGGATGCTTGTGTATTCGCAGCACAAGTTTGCGTCGAATGTGGTGGAGAAATGTCTGCAGGTAGGGAGCTAGGGAGGGAGGGGACGAGGGAAGGAAGGAAGGAATGACAGGAGAATGGGCTATCGAGCGGGGGGGTAGTGCGGGGGAGGTATGGAGAGAGGGAGGGAGGAAAGCAGGATGGGAAAGAAGGAGAGCGAGGACACATGCTCATCTTATTATCCCCACGCCATCGAAAATATTCATGCAGGCACTCCTCTCCCCTCTATTTCTCTATACCTCTATATATATAGATATCCACACGTAACTCACCCTTTCCCCCGCCCTCCCCTTCCTCCCTCTCTTTCAGTACGGCTCCAAAGCTGAACGCAACGATATCATCGACGAGGTGGTGCGGAGCGTGCTGGAGAAGTCCTCCCTCCTCCAAGTGATGGTTCGTGACCCCTATGGCAATTACGTCGTTCAGAAAATCTTGGACATCGCAGATGACCGGCAACAGGAAGCGCTTTGCTCATACCTGCGGTCATGCGCGCCCCAGCTGCGAAGGTACACGTACGGGAAGCATATTTTGGTGCGGTTGGAAAAAATCAGTGGGGAAAAACTGGTGTAGGACTGAGGGTAAAAGGGAGAAAGGAAAGGAAGGGGAAGGAAGGAGATGAGGGAGGAGGGAGGGAAGGAGCGAATAATTAGAATTCAGAAAGAGATGAGATATTTAGCATAGAGGAAGAGAGGGACAATGAAACAGAGAGAGGGATGGAGATAGATAGAGAGTCAAATACGTTCTTTCATGCCATCGTTACCATGCATGTTGAAGTTTATGGGCTTGAGAGTCAGAGACAGGCTTAACGTGTGTGTGTGTGTGAGTGTGTGTGCTTTTTTTAATTTGTGTGTTCTGTATGATGTATGTGTTGTGGTGAGCACAACGTGCCTGCTGTGTCAGTTTTTGGGGGGGAGGGGGAAGGGGGGGAAAGGAGAGGAAAGAGGAGTACCCCTTGCGTGAGATAATTTGTGTGCGCATGAGAGTGTAAGAGAAAGCAAGAAACACCGAGAGAGAGAGAGAGAGAGAGAGAGAGAGAGATTCAAATTTTGGCGAGAGTCAACTATAAATATATAGGAGAGAGAGGGAGCAGGGAGAGAGGGAGTGAGGCAGGGAGAGAGGGCTAGAGCACTTTCGTTTTCTTCTTTTTTTTTCTATTTCCCCGCCTTCACCTCGTTTATTTATTTTCTTAGATGTTGAAGAGAAGCAGCAGCAGCCGCAGCACCAGCAGCAGCAGCGGCAGCAACAACAACAACAACCAGACATATGCATGTATCTAGTGTATATGAAACTTCCTTCTTCCAGGAACAGAAAGATGGAGGAAGAGGAAGGGCGGGAGCACGCAAAGGACGAAGAGTATGGGGCAAGACAGGATGAATAAGGTATAAATGAAAATAATCACCAACTCCAAATTTATGGCTGGTAATGGTGACTGGTGGAGTGGGTCGCAGAGAGCGACAACGACAATTAGAAGACGAATGAGAAGGACGAGAAGGAAGATTGAGAAGAACAAGAAAAATGACAACAGCAACAACAGCTGCAGTTCCAGTAAGAGGGCGGTTGCGCGCACAAGGCACGAGGATTCTGATGTTCTGATTCTGATTCTTTCAAAATTCACGGGAGGAGGAAGAGAAAGCGGAGGGAGTGTAGGTGGAGAAAGAAGTTAGGGGATAGGAAGAGAAAGCAAAGGAAGAAGAGGAGAAAGGACGGAGAAAAGGAAGAGGAGAGAGCACGTGAGTACAGCACCAACGGAGGGGGGGCACACAAGACCGTGTACGTAAAAATAAGTTGTAGAGCTGACACAAAACCTTAATTAATACACATGCACACAATGCCCAAGGGAGAGACGAGAAATGAAAGACGGAGAGAGGGAGGGATGGGCAAGGAAAGCTAAGGAGAGGCAAGTGGAAGAAGGGATGAGGGGGGGAAGGAAGAAGTGGGAGAGGAATCGGTTTGAAGGACCCAGATACCACTCGCTGGCTTTTTGGTAGACGGCTTGACAGAGGGACATCATCGAAGGGGATCTTGTCAATGCTATAAGCAGAGAGGAGGGTTTCGCTCTTCTTCTCCAGCCTCTCTCATTTACATCTTTCTCCTGAGTAGAGCTGCCCCAGGTCTCAAACCCTTCTTCAATAAGAAGCAAATTGAAGCGGCAACAACGAACAATCCCAGACACAAAATGAGTGAGAGTGTTGATCAAATTAGCTTCTCCATTATCTTTTCCCTCTGTTTTCTGTGGTCATTAACGCGCCCTTGAAGCAAGGCTAGATTTTCAGTTTTAATTATTACACTTCCTTGTTCATCTTCTAGATCTAATATTCTTTTCTTTCTTTTTCTGCTTGTTGCTCTTCTACTTTGTCTTCTTCCTCTTCTTTTTCTTCTTTTTCTTCCTTTTTTTCTTCCAAATCTTCAAGCATACTCTCTCACATGCAGTGCTTGAGTATCCTACCGAGATGGACTCGGTTCGCTTTTTTTCCTTTTATTTCAATTCTCTATTTGTATCAATGCACTTATCCTCTCATCTTCAGGATATTCCCCTTTCGATCTCCACTTGTTTCCTCGAGCAGCCTGAGGGCCATCGGCTTCGTCTGTCCTTTTCTTCCTTTTCCTTTCTTTTTCCTCCTCTCTTATGCCTGAATTTGTTTTGCCTCATACAATCTGTGATTATGTACTCAGCGGCTCCTTCCTCTCGTCTAGCTCCGTTGTTTATTCTCCGTATCTCCTTTCTCATTTTCACTGCAGTTTCCCTGGCGCTGCTCCCTCCTTATCTCACTCGCTCTCTCCTCCTATATCCATTCCACCACATCTTCATCCGATTCCCCTCCTTCCATCCCCTCCCTCCTTCCCTTGCTCCCTCCTCTCTACGCTAACCCTCCGTGTAGTTCTACCCGGTTTGCATCCCCTGGCCTTGGGGCCGGTTTCTCCGGTGGGGCTACATATGCCAAAGAGGGTCCTTCTGCATCTACGTGTCTCTCTCCCACTCCCTCCCTCCTTCCTGTTCCTGCACCTCTCGCTGCATTTAATCCTCCCTGCATCAATCCTCCTTGTCCTCCTCTTCTTGCCATGGATTCTATGGAATCTAGTAGTCTCTGTCTGGCTGGCGGGCGGACACACAAACTTATGGAAGCTACACCAATCAGGCACAAAAACAATACCATCATTATTGCACCTCCTGTGCTTCCATTTAACAAATTGACAAAACTCGCCCAAACGCTATTTGTCTGCACGACGGAAGGAGGGAGGGAGGGGGAAAGGGAGGGAGAAAGAAAGAGAAGGAGGGAGGGGTGAGTCGAACATAAAAGTTTGCGACAATCGCTTTAACAGCCGTACTTTACATTACAGAACGCATCGATTTAGATTTCTCATCTAAAATTTATTCACAAAAGGTGAGAGAAATGAGAAGGGGGTGGCTACCAGCTTTTAAGATTAATAGTCACGTGTATTTACAGATCCTACCCTTTGTCCCCTTCTTCTTTCCTTCCCTCCAGTCCTCTCCCTCCTTACCGGCCCGAATGCTCCTGCTGTCTCATTGTACGCAAAGCCAGAGAATTGTCCCGAGATAACAAGCGCATAATCTTGAGGAGTCACCAAATTAAAAGCCCGGACAGAAATTGTGTAGTTTCCCCCGGCCTCAGGGGACGAAATAATGATTTGCTCAAGAGGGTTGAATCTATGTGTGGAAGTTACAGAGAAGGGGGGATGGGAGGGTTAGAGGAGAAATAGAAAGTGAGAGGTTATATGAGCATCTTTTGAAAAGGGTGACTCGATCGAAAGCAAGTGTGGGGGGAAACCATGCAACCCACTTTCCTCTGGTCTTCTGAAACGTCCTCGGCAATCCCCCCGACAAACACACAATAAATCAGGACACACAATCTCTTGTCCCCTTTCAATTCCTCCCCAAAAACTCCCTACCTATCGGGCCCCGCTCCTCCAGTAGCCATTGGATACACAACCTTTCCTCTTGGTTCTGTAATAGTCAAATCCAAATCGTTGGTCAATACGCTTTGTCGCGTCTTCTGGCATGACGTCGCCGAACCCGGACGATCGGTCCAGACAAGGGTAACTTTCAAAGCTCGAGGGCCATTTCTCGTGCTGTTGCTCACACGCAACTTATATTCATGGGTATCGCCTTGTTTGGAAAATCGACGGAAACGCGGATCACGGGGATCTTGTGTGCCATAGGCGAGGAGAGTGTAGAGACCCTTAGTATCGACGACCTGCAACGAAAGGCAGAGAGGGGTAGAGAGAAGTGAATGTGGGTAACACTCTCGAGAAGAAGGAGAAAGCAAGGAGTAAAAGAAAGACCTACCTGATCAAGTTGCATGCGCCCGTAGCCTTGGTGGTTGTCGGGGTAGGCCATCGCGCGCAAGGCACCATTTGCGTCTTCGTATGCAGCCATGCGCTGAGAGGAGTGGACCTAGTTTAAACATGAGAGGGTCAGATGGAGGAAATCATATTGTAGCCCTCTAACTGTCATCTGGTGGAAGAACATGCAGGGAGACATCAAGCGGGGGGAAAGGTCACACACACTTACCAGCATTGCCTTCAACAAGGCGCCACTAGGCACAAAGGCTCTGTTCTGATACAACCCCTTCATGAACCACTGTCGAATCAATGCTGCATTTCCTGCCACTACAGGAGTCGCCATACTGGTTCCTCGGCTTTGAATCGTGTCGCAGCTTGTCAAGGCCTTCGCCGAGGTGATATAGTACCCTGGCGCCACCAGATCAGGTTTCAGCCTCCCATCAGCCGTCGGCCCAAAACTTGAAAAGTATGCGACATAGTTAACATTATTTTCGAGTCCGAACGATGTTTGTTGAACGTTGTAGCTCGCACCAACAGTGACACAGCTCTTTGCAGTACTAGGGGTGACGACTGAGTAGTCCCCTTGGATCCCGCTGTTTCCTGCCGCGAAAATAACCAAGGCATCGGGATAATTATGCATGAATTCATCAACCATTACAGCATAAGAGCTGTAACAGTTGCTGTCGGGTGAGCCCCAGGACATACTCATGACGCGCGCACCCGCCTTGTAGAGGCGTTCGAACAGGTCAGTATTCAAATTCCCAGGAGGGTAGAGCTGAATGTTGCCGGCGCCGTCGTATTTGGCAATGTCAAAGAAGGCGACCTGTTTTTGTTTTGTTTATTTGGGTGCATGGGTAAGTAAGCGCCCAAAACATTTGTGATAAAAATATCTCAGATCAAACCCCCAAAAGTCAGTAGGTCGCATAATTCGCTGATATACGACAGCTCTCGGTACTTTCCGGTTGAGCCCAATGTCTAATTACAACGTGATTCCTCCCCTCCCCCTTCCATCCATCCCTCCTCCTACCTACCTTGCTGTTAGGTGCGATCCCATTATACAATGCCGAGCCCGTCGACGCTATACTTCTCCCTACCAATGTGCTTGCAACGTGAGTTCCATGGCCAATGCTATGCGCTGTGCCTTGTTTCTCTGTGTTTTCCTGCCGATCAGCGAACGTTATATACGTTGCAAGCTTACGGTGGGTAGAGCTCACAGAGTTGTAAGGGGTCCGTGAATTCCGATCCTCTACGTAACAGACACTGGGATCGATGCCAGTGTCAGCCATCTGAAAGAAGAGAGTCACAAAGGGAGGGAGGAAGGGAGGAAGGAAGGGACGAGGAGTTAGTTATCGGTAGGTAAGGGCGGCCGTCACTCGTGAAGCGGACGCCAGGGTCGATGCCGGTGCCTGCCATGTGAATGGACGGAATAATTGAAGGAGAGAGTGCTCGAGGCAGGGAATGAGAAGGGAGAATTACATTTATACAAATCAAGTTTATGGATATAATTGTAAATAGGTTATCACAAATGATCAACTTACCCCAATAATTTGCCCGTTCCCATCTAAATCGAACGTCGAGGAAATCGGGGTCTCCTGCCAGTTCCCTGATTGCGTCACTCCCCTTGCCCACCGTGTCAGAAACAGCAGCTTGGGTGTCAATTCCACGAAATCCACCACGGGCCTCGCGATTAAGAAGTCTGAAACTGCAGCTGCCACAGAGGGAGGCACATGGTTCAAGACCAGATATTTCGTTCGCATGAGAGGAAACTGCCCGGACGACACCGCAGATTCACTCTCGGCCAAATCTTTCTCTCCAGTCTCAGCTAAGGTCGCAAATGTGTCCTCGGTAGCGGTAGACGCAACATTTAACGACGCATCCGCCAGTCCTTCTTCCCCTTCCACCTCAAGCAACGGCACCTCATCGGTGATTGTGAACGTAACATTTGCAATATCCAACCCTGCTTGCTTCATCTCCTCCCTCCATTGCTCCACCTTTATCTCCATGTCCTCCGTGTCCACCAGAGTAACGTGCAGCGAGATCGTCTTTATCCCTCTCTCTTGCACTCCCTCCCTCTCTTCCTGCCCTCCCTGCCCTCCAAGCATCGCATCGTTGATCACGTCTTTCACGTCAGGGATGTACGAAAAATCGCTTCCAGTCCCGGGCCAGGCAAAGGTAGGCAGATCATTCAAGCTTGAGATATTCCCGACTCCTCCTCCTCCATCAACCACCGCCGAAGTGGCCTTGGACACTGCATTGCCTGCTGCTGCCTCTCCTGCAGCTGCAGCAGTTTCAATGGCAGCGATTGTACTGGTTAATCCCTCTTGGAAGTGAAGGGGTCGCTTCATGGACGATTCTACAGGAACGGCAACGGCGATTCGAGGGTCTAGCAGTAGCTCCTCAGCCGCGCATCTAGGGAGAAGAGGGAGGGAGGAAAGAGGGGAGGGCCATGAGCACGTCAGCAGATTAGCTTAACGTCATGGGGAAGAAAAGTAGTATTCTCTTTGAGGAAGAAAAAGAGCATAACAGAGAAAGGTGAACGATCTATCCCTCTCTTCTTTTCTAGAATCTTCTCTACCTCCCTCCCTCCATTTTATCCAACCTACCTACCTATCAAGAGGCACAACGAAACATCCTGTCGTCCCTGCCCCCATCGCCCGAAAGCTGGTGATATTGTGGTCCAACAGCGGCTGAGAGATAAGCCCTCCTAGCGCTTCGAGCCCCTGGGTCTGGTTGATGACGAGCATAAACGGCCGTCGCACTGCACAAGACGCGTCTTCGGATGCGAGCTCCTGTAGGGGTGGGGGAAGAGGAGGGAGAAGATAAGAGAGGGAGGGAGGGAGGGTAAACCCAAGTATAAATATTTCTAGAATCGGGCCGACAATCGATGAAATGAAGTGAAAGCTGGCACAAGACAATTCTTTGGGGGTCAGATCTTACTGCACACCCAAAGGAAGGAGGATGAAAGGGCACAGTGTGCAAGGACTTTGAAAAAAGGGGGCACTGGACCCTCTTCATCTCTCTCCTCCCCTCCCTTCTCCCTTTCTTATTCACCTGTAAACGACGGCGAGCCCCCGGCAGCAACGTGGTCATGTCGATATCGGCTACTGCATCCGTTCCTAGCCTGGCACCTAAACACTGCTTGAATGCCTCCTCCACATTCAAAACTTCAGCCGCCGCTGCTTCTAACAACGTTGGGAGGGTATTGTTCCCGGCTGCAGCACTGGTGGTGGTGGTGGTTGTTTTGAATGCATCAGGAAGGGGGCCATTGGTGCCTTCTTTCCTGCTGTCAGTGTCTGGAGCAATGACTGTAACGAGTTTTTGAAAGAGGACCACGGGAGGGGGGGGGTTTGGAGAGGCGGGCCGAATGACACCTTCAGAAGATGCAGCATTGACAGGGGCTGCTGGGAGAGAGGGAAAAGGAGGAGTATCGATAGTGTCCTTCTTTGGAATCGTGGTTGCGGTGGGGAAAGGGGAAGGAGGGGTGGTGCTGCTGGTGCTGCTGGTGCCGCCAGTGCTGCTTGTACTGTCAGCGCTGCTGTCCTTCTTTACAGGGGTCGCAGAAGAAGAGATTGTGCTAATACTGGTGGGTGATGTCGTTGTCGTTAGGTTGGAGGAGACGGTGGCAGCTGTCCCTTCTTTTTCCATTTTGGCGGCTGCCTCATCGGGTTTTTCTGCTTCTGCATCTGCTGCTCCTGCTGTGTCTTTCATGATCACTTCTTTCACTTCTTCGACTTCCTCGCTGATCTCCTCTGCTGTGGTTTCCGTTGTTTCGACCGACTTATTCTCAACTGGTGAAGAGATATCAGGAGTAAAAGTGGGTGGTACCTTTGTTTTTGTCGTCGCGGTGGTTTCTGGAGTGGTGGTGGTGGTGGTGGTGGTGCCCGTGGTTGTCTCATCCGTCGTCATGCGCCGTCGACGATCAAAGAGCTTGCTGCGGCTAGCTTCGGTGGTAGGAAGGGTAGGGAGGAGGAGGAAGAGAAGGGAGAGGAGGAGGAGACAGGGCAGGGTCCGGAACAGGCGCCAAGGCATAGTAGAGGACAAACGCCCCGATCCTTGCTTTGACATCTGGGCTAACCCGGCAGCACGCAAACAGCGGATCCTGTCCTGACTGTCTTGTTTTACTGCAGTGTGATCGTGGTATCGATCGTGGACTTTATTAGTTGGTGCAGTCGCAGTGACCCATGCGCAGCTTTGAGGAGATTTTTCGCACGCTTGGATGCGGCACTTGGATCGTCCTAGTGGGGGCGGAGGGTAGTGGAAGGGGTGTGTTAGTGTGGGACAGAAAACAAAGGAAAGACCGGGACATGGGAGACAGCCACATGTACATATAAGAGGCATACGAAAAGGGGGTGAACTGACGGTCTGGGGGTGGGCGTATGCATGTGACAGTGTCCGACTACTTTCTTCCGTTGGGAGTCATCTTGTAAACGGGCGCAAACCGCCGAGGGCCATATTCAAACTTGCACACACACAGTGTGAACAACGAACGCACGCACGTGCAGACACACGGCAAGGCGAAGACCCGAGTGTCTTGCGCACTCAGCAACGTTCTCGATGAGTTTTGATGGCACGCAGCTAGATTTAGTGTTCTTGTTTCGTTCATTTTAGTTTCCCCCTCCGCCTTCCGGGTAGTCCCTCCCCGCATGTAGCTTTAATTTGCGTTGATTCTTTCGTGAGATCGATGCCGGCCGCGCCGCAACTGCGACATACAGCCTTCTTATGAATCATTATTTCCCTGATCTTTTCAACGTTTCTCCTTCTTTGATGTCTTCTTTCCCCTTATCGGTCTTTTCGTTCCCTCTACTTCTCTTTCTTCCCTCTGAAGCTCCCAACCACTTATTAGGATGACGAGGGAGAATAATAAGGCAACAGCAATTGCACCACATCCCATGCCCCCGCCGATCGAGCAACTGCCATCGGTGTCTCTCCTTTATCCCTCCTTCCTACACCTTCCCCAGTCCCGGCGATAGCTTTTGGGTCAGCCCCGGCCTTGAGAAGCGCTTTTGCGCCCACAGCCAAATTATTGCTGGCCATACGATGGAGCGGACGATAGCCATAAGTATCCACGGCCTCACTGATATGTGTATATGTGGGTTGTATACGTATGCACGTGTGGGGATGGGTGTACATGTGAGTACTTTGGCTATGCCTCCATTTTCCCTCACTCCCTCCTCTCTTCGCACGTACATATTCCCACCCCTGCGTATCAAGATCTCTGTCATTTCTTGATTTCGATTACTCATCCCAGCCATATGTAGGGGTGTGGCTCCCCCGGTCGAAACCTCATTTACGGCCTCTGGACACGCGTCCAGAAGCTCCTCCAATGCTTTCTGCCCCAACCCTAAAGCTTGCACTATAGGTGTATATCCGCCCCCCGCATACACAGGCCCGGGGCGAGGATTGTGATTTTGGTATTGTTCTCCGTAGATTACTCGTCCACACTCATCGCGCTTCACGTGGCCGCCATAGATGCCTGGGCCCACCCTATCTGCGTAAGGATCGAACCCTTCTCGATCTGTCTGGCCAGGAGCGCCGTACTTTGACCGCATTTCGGGTGTGTACGGATCATAGTTGATATGGATGCCATCGGCGCGGACATATGGGGATTTGGTGGTGCTGGGAATCGAGGTGCTCGTGGTAGGGGAGGAGGAGGAAAAGGACGACGAGGACGAGGAGGAGGAAGTAGACATGAAAAGGACAGAGAGGGTGGAGCGGACGACGGTGTTGGAAAAAGAGAAGGAGCGGGTGGCGGATGAAAGAAGGAGTAAGGTGGCCAGCGTGCGCGGATGAGAGGCAAAGCGCATGTACCGTTGCTGTACACCCCAAGCCTGTGAGTGAGTCAGGGGGGAAGGGGATGAGGTGAAGGGATTGCGATCGAGTTACCAAAAAAGAACTCGATGAAAACAGACATTGCAATGATAACCGCATGCAATAATTGTTACCACTCGTACCCAGACAAGAACAACAGACTCACGTGCAGAGGGTTTTAATAAATGCGCAAATGCGCAAATGCGCAATGCGGTTATAATTCAATTAATGCGTCATACACTCATGATGGGTGTTGATATCGCCGTTGCTTTTCGTACTCTTTCTCGCCTTGCACCCCTCCCTGCCTCCCTCCCTCCTTTCCCCTTTCAACTTCCTCCCTGCTTCCTTTCAACCTCGCGTCGTATGCCACTTCTTTTTTGGCTCACGGGAAGCGGGGCTCCGTCGACTTTGAGCTTTGAGGGTAAAGTAATGAAGGTACCTCCCGCTGCGGCGCCAGCGACATGAATTGGTATATTGCATGCCTTCCCCCCTAGTTGCTCCATTCATGTCATAACGTCATAATTCATCCTACCCACACACCCACAGAAGCCTTGCACATCCACATCATACACAAGTCTTCATTAAAGATATCACGGCTTCTTTTTTGTCGTAGCACGCACTGCCTGTTCACTCTCCCGCAACACCATCATGATCGAGAGCCTGCTTCGAGCCCGCCCTCAAAACCGGACCAGCACCACAGCCTTTATCAATCGTTTTATCGCCCTACCACAACAAAGCTGCCCTGGCGCCCTAAGTATAGCGACTACTACCACACTGACATTCAAGCGCGGCTCGCGGCTTCTAGCAATATGTTCTTTTATCGCGGCTGCTAATCAAGACCTCAAAGCCCTCTCTTATTCCCCATCTTTCTGCCAACCTGCCTCTTCCTCCTCCAATTCCAGCACAGCCCCCAGTCATCGTCCCGTCTCCTCCTACCCTCCCAACCCTAACAATGGTGACGACGACGAGGAAGTAGAAGGCATCTTATCTCGTGCTCTTGGCCCGTTGGGAGGGGAGATAACATTAAGTGGTGCCTTGGGGTTTGGTGCCGGGTACTCTCTGAAGAAAATAAGCAAGGCGGCCACATTTTTCATTGGAATTGCGTTTGTGGCATCGCAAATATTTGGTCATTTGGGGTATGTGGAGGTAAATTGGCGGAAGGTTGAGAGGGAGGTAATGCGGTTATTCGATTTGGATGGGGATCAGAGATTGACGACAAGGGACGTGGCGATGTATTGGAAAAAGTTGAAGGGGATGTTGATGCATAAGCTACCAAACACGACGGCGTTCGCGGCATTTTTTACCTTAGGGCTGCAGAAGGGTTAGGGTCTGGAATATGAAGGGAGGGGCGGGAGGGAGGGAGGGAGGGAGGGAAGACATGGTGTGCTGGTGGTCACAAGGACAAGACGGAGTGAAAAGGAGGGAAGGCGGAAGTTAAGGTGGAAAGGGGGAAGAAATTATACGAGGAATCAACGAGTGAGGCAATCTGCATGTGTGTATGACTTGTACATAGACGCAATATGAACGGGAAGAAAAAAAGAAGAAAGAAGAATCGTCACACAATGATGATACACACACGCGCATAATTCCTGCGCTAGTCTCACAATTTCTTCTGGTTTACAATTATTTGCATGCTACTGTTGTTGCCTCAGATTTGGTGCGTCAGATACGATAGCCCGAAGCGCTTCCCTAGTGTATTACCCTGTACGTACTTTTACATCGTAGTGGTTGCTCTTCCTTCTACTTTCCACTCAGTTTCCCGCTTTTTTGAAATGAAGATTTCCTATGCCATCTCTTGGAGCAGTTGCTTCGCTCTCTTTCCCTGTTCTTTTCCGCTGTACATAATTTTTCTGACTTCTTCCCTTGTTCCGACCCAACCCTCCAAACCTCTTGCCCGAGCATCTTTCGACACCTTCCTCCCTCTACTTCATCCATTTAGCCGAGGCATGGGCGTGATTCCTTTTTAGAGTACCAAAGTAAGGAGCAGAGGACGAGGCGTCCCATGCACACACTACCCACATCGTATCTCCAGAGAAAAACCGTCGCAAATCCTGCGATAAAGTCAACGCCGTATTAGGCGCCTTACTGGGCACCCCTCCCGATGCCGACAACGCATACGCCAACTCCTGTATCAATATTAAACGACAGTCCATTCCGTATCTCCCATTCTCCTTCATGGCCTCCCTTTCTTCCCTGCCGTACTCCAACACCCATAAGCGGATCTGCCCGTCTGTGTGCCCCGTCAAAAGAGTGAGGGGCGAGCAATCATCACCTAATGCAGAACAAGCCGAGATAAGAGTAGCTGGGGAATTCAACACGTTCGTCGCCATGATCTCATAAGAGCTTTCATCTGTTGTTGGTGGAGATGAGAATAAGGAACGGGACCTGATGTTGTAGTCGGGGTTGTTGGCTCCTACTGGACTCTTGCGCAAGGGCAAAGTGCTCAGATTCAAACATGTTAACGGAGAGCCATTCGCGTCATAGACATATATGCTAACCCCCACGGTCAAACAATGGTCCCCGTCAGCTCATCTATATAGAGAGTCATCGAATCACTCACCGAATCCAAAGCCGGCTTCTTCGTCGGAGCCAGTTTCAATTGGCGCACCAACTGTCGTCGGTTAAGGTCCCACGGTAGTGCCACACGATTCAAACTACAAACGCTCACGACCATACTATGCCTAGCACTCACTGCTACATTCGTAATCCCACTTGCATGCAGCGCCGAAATTAGCGTCCATAGTCGCGTGATTTGCTGCTGCCTACGTGGGCTCGCCCTTCCTGCGACACCCCCTCCGCCTCCCAATCCTCCTCAACCACCCGTGCCACCACCACCCACGCCATCAATATGGGGCTCTACCTCACGAGCCAACAATCCTTTGTGTAGCCCCCAGACATGCATAACAGGCTGAATACATCATATGCGACAAGAACCGGGGCGTTGCTTGTCTTTGTCACTGCCTCCATCAAAAAGAGAAGCCAATATGCGGGAAGGATATGGAGCCTTAAAAAGCTGCGAAGGGGTCTGGCCAAACTCATGGATCTGCTCCACATAGGCCTTGCGGAGATTAGGGTCCTCCACACTTTCCAAGTCGATCGCGCCCTCATACGTCAGGTAGTAATAGATATTGCAGTTCTCCTCCGCTGGCTTTCCGCGTTGCTTGAACCCCCATATAAGATCAATCCAATGATGTAGATTGTGCGATACGTATTCACTCTCTAGAGCCTAGCGATGGAGCCGCACAAACTCGCGCCTTAGGTGGGAGACCCACATCGTTGTTGCGTTGCCCTTCCAAGTCTTCTCCGTAATCGTATCCATTTTTGTTCTCTAGCATTTTAGGCAGACAGAATTATTCGGGGATAAGCTCACGCACGTCTTGGGTATTGGTAAAGCTCCCCTGATACGCCGCAGCCCCCGAGAGGGTCAACCAAGATTTTTTCAGCGCTAAGAACAGACGGTCGGGATGGTCAAAGCGCTCAGACTGAAGTCGAATGTGCTGCTCTGCAAACGGTTGCAAGCGCACTAAATAGTTCAAGACAATCGCAGCCGATGAGTTGTGCGTCCCATAATGGAAAGCTTTCTATGAGTCACCCTGCTGCTCCTCTTCCTTCAGTAGCGAAAATCGCTCAAACTCCATTTCTCGTGCAGAGTTCAAGGCCCCCGTGGGCTTGGTAAGGTCACGGAAAGTCGCAGGATTGGAGAAGTCCAGCTCCTCCGAGTCCCAATCGACAAGCACCCAAGGAAACACCGGATTTTGCGTCATATCGTCATACGATCGCCCTGAGAGCGTGTTTAAGTGCATGAGATACTGAAAGTTGGACACCTCTCCCCGGACCCACTGTTCGGTCAAGATGGACAGATTGGTAATATTGAGGAAGCTTTGAATTTAATCCAAAGGCGAGACCTTGGCGTTATGTATGACGGTCATTGACTCATTGCACCGCTGCTTGAGGACTTGCAACAGCTCGTTTCGGATCTTGGGCTCCTCGAGAGTGACCAAATATTTCTCGCCATTGGCCAAAAAGATCTTAAGTGCCACATGCCGGAGGTGATAGCGGGGCCGATATGCCAACGTCACTTCTTTGAAGGGGAAATAGTGGCAATGATGAGTAGAGCTAAAGCTCTCCCCATGGGCGCACTTGGTGCAAATCCGCCCTGAAATAGCCACCGGATTATTCCGCGAAGCCGGTTTAGAGAGCCACGCATCGGTAGTTTGACGGGCCATCACCGAGCTTGCCGTCTGCAGCGTCGTAACTTCTTCCAAATGGATCTCCACCACTTCGTAAACAGACGACGAGGTGTCCGCCCCAGAGTCATTCCACGTGCCCGGTTTGCCTCCTATCATCTTGTAATTGTCAATTATATACAAATGACCCTCCGCAACCATGAGAATACCTGGATGAGCGTAGACGCCCTGGACACATGCACAGTTGTAGCGGCGCTTAATCTCGTCCCCCGGGACCAAGAAAGGCTTCAGCTTATCATCAGCCCCAACTAGGTCTTCTATTTTCTCTTCTCCCTCCCTATCACCATCATTAGCCCTTTCATCTTCACTGGTAGCGACAAAGCTAAGGGTAGGCGGTGTGCTTTCCTCCCCAATTTGCTTTTCTCAATCCCCTCTCGAACACATATGATGCACCGTCAGATGTCGATTCGGGCGGGAAACAAAATGTCGCAGGGGGTTCTTGCTCGCTACTGCTGTTGCCTTCGCTGCTATTGCGGTTGGTATTGCTACATGCCCTTCTTCGTCTTTCTCTATTCCGAACATAACCATGCCTTGATAGCTGGCATCACTATCATGCACCGCCAATGCAGCAGAAGATGTGGAAGGGGTGGAGGGGGAGAAAGATTTAGGGCGGGAGCCCGTTTCCTCGCTAGAGATACAATCGACCATGCGAATAGGAATAGTAATTGAAGGAAATGACGCTACACTCGCCAGACCGTGTTCATCCACGTAAGCACTAACTACTTCCTCCTCAATCGCCTCCACACCCTCCTCCTACTCTTCATCCTCCTCCTTTTCCTTCTCGTTCTCCTCATTCTCCTCGTTCTCCTCCTCCTCTGTAATCTCGCCATCACCATCATCGTCATCATCATCATTATCATCACCACCACCACCATTATCACCATTGTGATCTGTGCCGTTGAGACCCTCTGAAAAGAAGTCAAATTCACTCGCCTCCTTGAGAGAAAAGAGGAGAGAAGGCGTTATTCTTCCCTCCCTTCCTCCTCCACCACCATCGCTACCACCAGCAAATGGACTGAAAGGGCGCAACGAATCGCTGCTGCCACCGGCACCACAGTCAAACTTACTAGCACTTTTGGTGATGGGACTTCCTTTCTCTAAATGCGGAAGAGAAGAATCAGGATCAAAGATCTTAATGAGAAGAAGGAGAGGTGCTGATCCAGACCCGCTGCTGCTGCTGGTACTGTTGATTGGCCAATAGGAGGCAATGGGAGGAGAGTTACTGCGTTGCTGCTGCTGCTGCTGCTGCTGCTGCTGCTGCTGCTGGATCAGTGTCGCCCTTCCCATCGACGAGGAGGAAGAGGAGGAGGAGGAGGAGGAGGAGGAGGAGGAAACAGGAGTAGTAGCCTTCACTCGACCAAGACGGAAGCTGGCCCGCCGCAAAAATTTTCGAATTCGCATTGGGCCCTTTGCTGAGTCCAAGATTAGATCTCCTTTCCTCACTCCTCCTTCCATCCCCCCCAATAACTCCTCATCTCCCACATCCAGAACCAACCCCTGAATCAATCGTTCCGGTGCATTCTCCTCCTCCTCCTCCTCCCCGCCCTCCGTGCGTTTCTCTCTCCTCTTTGACACGTGCGAGCTGAAATATCCATCTCACTTCCCCATATCTTTAACCAACCCCCCTCCCGGCGCCACTGCCATAGAGGTCCCTTCAGTTAATTCAGTAAAAATAAACTCCATATGCCTGGCACCGATCGTCTCTCGATTCACCCTCTCCTGCGACCAGCGAACCTGCCTCCTTAGTTCTACCTCCTCCTTGGTTTGGAACTCCTTCCTCCAGCCAAGCACTGTCTTAGTCAGGCTTTTCAACGACTCGTGCCGTGTCTCCCCCCACTTCTTCTCCGTGCTCGCCATCCCCTGTCGATAGGAGAAGAGGGCTGCAGTGGCGGCATTATCAGGCCACAGCCTAAAATCTTTCCCGTGCTGTAAGAGAGATCTGGAAATCTGTTTTTGGATGTCAGGAGTGAGAGATCCGAGACAAGATTGGAGCTCCTTGTCTGCATATTCGCTCCAGAAGTATTCCGGGCAACGAGGAGAGAGGAGGAAGGAAGATGCGGCAGACTTAGGGGTGGAGGGAGGGGGGGCGACCGGCGTTGACTTTGAGTAGGATGTCAAAACCTTCAGGAGAGAGCAGACCCGAAAAGGAGGAGGAGGAGGAGGAGGAAGAAGAAAAAGAAGAGGAGAAAGAGCTGCTGCTGTCGCTGTTCGTGATACTGCAATTAAGGAGGCTAAGCGTGAGAAGCGTCGCCAGCAGTTTGCCTTTCTTGCCCTTGACGATAATAGTTTTGAGGACAGAGAGTAGAGAATCAACTATCTTCCTATGGAGAGTAGAGGTCAGAAGCTCTCGCCAGAGAAATATGGCTGCTTCTCTGCAATTCGGTTTTTCATCGGAGAGGAGGGGGTATAAGTAGTGAAGGAGGGCGTCAAGGAAGTGCCTATCCATCTCAATGGCTCTCGTAGTGTAGAGCTGGGAAAGGAGGAAAGGCAGATATCTGATAGCGTGGTGCAAGAGGGCGGAGGCGGTGGACGGGTGGACAGGTTCTTCTTTCATGAGCCAGATGAAGCCGATTAGGAGAATTTTGCGGTGGAAGTCAATGGTGCTTATGACTCATTCTTCGATGTCGTCGTTCATCCATTGGGTAATTCCTAAAAGACCACCCACGGTATGTTTGACTTGAGCTCTGAAGAGAGAGGAGATGCTGCTGGTGCTGGAAGGTGTTATTGTATCAGCTTCAAAGACCGAAACGTCACTCCCGATGGCATACTCTCCAAAGACGAAGATGGGGGCGCCACAACAGCTACCTGCAGCATGTCCCAAAAAAAAGCAAATTAGTCAACAACCAGAAATCCCTCGCGGGCTTTCCCTGGCCAGGCACAGAAGGAAGGAATGAAGCAGCGGCAGCAGCAGCGGCAGATGCTGCATCATCGTTGACTTTGTCACGGACCAGGAAGGTATTTGAAGCCACGAGCCCAAAGAAGCGAGGGAGATTCGTACTGAGCTTTGACTGAGTAGGGGAGAGAAGGGAGGGCCCTGTTCCCTCCCATGCATTGTTATTTTGGACACGGAAACGGACTTCTGAGAGGAGGGCGCGAAGCAAGGTGGATCGGAAATGAGCCTGAAGGCTGTCGGCGGAGGAAGAGGGAGAAATGGAGGGAAGGGAAGGAGGAGGAGCGAAATAGGAGGTACTGCTGGTACCACTATGATAGTGGGGCTGCTGATGATGGTGCAGAGGAGGAGAGTAGAGAGAGTGGGGAGAAGCTTGTCAGGTACGTTCTTGGTGCTTGATAGAGGTAGACACGATAGGAAGAGGGAGGAAGACATGGAAACAAAGGACGAGAAGGGCTGGAGGGAGGAGTCACTGCAAGGACTGAGGACGAGCTCAACCAGGGGAGTGTAGCTGCCCAGGGCCGTGGATAACATATAGCGGGCTATGAAAAAGAAGATGGACTTAGCAACGCTCCCTTCTTCCGTTAATTTTATTGTTGCAGTCGCCATTGGTGGCGATGGCGGTGGTGGTGTTGATGGTGTGGTGCGGAGGAGGTGGACCAGCAGGCCACCAAGCTGTCGAAAGAGGGAGAGAAAATGTCGTTCCTAGGCGCGAGAGGGTAAATCTCTGTCCGCAGCCAGATTCCAGCTTCCCCTCACCCCTCCTTTAGCAGCAGCATGGCCTTCAATGGAGTTCAAGGGGTGCAATCTACTCAAGGCTGTGGCAAAGATTAGTAGCGAGGAACCAAAAAATTCCGCAAGTACTGTGTTATCATCCTCTGCCAGCCCCATCTGACCACGAACCCCAGGCATATGCAAGTCACTATCATCCTCCACTCCTACGAAGGGACCAAATGCCATTCTTTTCCTCGCCGTCGTGCATAACTTCTCCAGCTCCCACTCTCCCCTTTCCATCTTCTCCACAATTCTTCCCAACATATCCACCACTTTTTCCACCATTCCCGCCCTCACGAACGCCCGCCTTACTTCAGACCTGTGTAAAATGCTGCGGTAAATGCGTGAGGGGCAGGTCCTTTAAGAACCAGCCACCGCAGAGCTTGCCCTCGATGACGACGTATAGAAGCGAGCTCCTTAGGTACTAGGAGTGGACGGCCATCAAACCCTGTCTCCAGCTGCCCAACCACCGGGAAAGTCTCCATTCCCCGCCCTTCAACTCCTGTTTCTCCCTTCTCTCCCTCCTTCACGCAGAGAAGACTGATTGACAAGGGCAGAGTCGAGCAGATCGAGAGGGACAAGGAGGGAAATCAAGGCATGCAGGGCCAAAATGCACTGCTGAAACTTCCTCCCCCCGCCACCCAAGGCCGCGAACGAAGAGGTGCTCTCTAGCGTCCCAACAGAATAGGGCTTGTGTGTGGAAACTGCAGTTTAATGCGAGCCGCTCGAGGAAGTCAGCGCCGCAATCGTCCGTCTTGTCGCCGTCACAGCTCAAACCATCCCCTACGTAAAGCAAAGGTAAAAAAGCCCCGAGTATATCAGTAGCTAAGAGGTACCGTCCCTTTTCCACCACTACCCTCATGCGTGTAAGTAGCTCTTCCAGCATACCAGAGCAGAGCACCTGAATTCTTCGCACAGTTTGCTGGTGTGGGGGTCGCAGAATTGCAAGAGTCGACCAATGGCCCGGATGACATTCGGCAAGGACGCGGAACGCACCGCAAAGACCTTACCAGCTACCACGGCGATGAGGGGATGCTTGGTGAGATCTGCGACTATCTCCTTCGTGAGGGACTCGGGATTGCGTTCAATGGTGTCTGTAAGGGAGCGGTCTTCCAAATCTAGACCGAGACCTTTCGGGGCTGGGGCTAGAAGGAACGTCAGGTCTGTGGTGGCTGCCTCGAGGACCTCAGCCATTCTCCGGGAAGAAGGGGCTCTTGGGATGTTGGCGTCAATGTTATTATCTTTACAGCAGGCATACGCCGCGATATTGCTCGCGAAAAAGAGCGAAAACAATCGTTCTCACCCCGTCCTGGCTCCACGTTGGAGGTCCTGCTGGCAGAGGGGTCTTCCTTGCTGTTTAGCAGCTGTCTGCTTGGTTGTCTATTTGTATGATGGAGTGTGCGAAAAGAGGAAAATGTGTCTGCGAGGTCTTGATCCTAGAGAGTGTGTGCGGCTTTTAAGACTTCCAAGGGGAAGGCGATTGCGTGGCTTCCTGCCCATGTTTGGAAAAATAGTCGAATCTAGTGACTCTCAACCCCTACGTATGGATACACCTCTGTGACATCCTCAAGACAGCAGGATGCCCTGAAGTGGCGAGGAACCATTCCATTGGAACGAATAAAGGGTGATAACCCGGATCCAGGGGAGGGGCATCAGTGAAGTAGAAGCGGTTGCGGCAACGGACATTAGTTGGCGACTGTGCGGGGTGCGGGGAGGGAGGAGAGATCGGAGGTAATGCCTTTGAAAAGTCTTGGAATGGCGTGCATGTAGACCATGCAAAAGAATTTGTGGGTCAAAATTATTGATTGGGCCGTTATCAAGGTGATTGTGGTTTTTGGTAAGCTTGGTACGATGGAAACGAGGGACGCTAGTCCCCATCATGTGCACCCCCCACACATGGAACAAAAGCATATAGCCATACGTATGGTCTGTCGTTGGATACATATTTGCGCGGCTTCTTCTTCTTTCCTTTCATACTTTGGTCTATTTCAAACATCAAATAATTATCGTTTATGCCGTCTTGCCGGGGGAATGGCTTGCCTGTGTGCGTTTCACAAAGGAAGGTGAACGTCAGTCTGTCAATCAACTAGTGGCATTCCCACTACCTTTACTCCCACCAGCACTCTCGTCCCATATTCCAACATATGACATTCAACTGAATTGACGTACCGACTAAGCCTTCTTCCTCCATCTCCTCCTTCCTCTCGTTTCTTGAGCGACAGACTCCCATGTCTCCTTCCTTCTTCACCTTCTCCGCCTTCTTCTTTCTCTTTGGCCACTGCACGGGCAGCAGCAGCAGAGGCAGCCAGCTGGCTGCGAAGGTGTTCCCGGATAGCAGTGTGAGGATTAGACTTGAAAACAGGATGGGCGGTAATATGCTTTAGACATTCCACCTGTTGGGGTTGAAAAGGAGAAAGTCAGGGAGACAGGAACAACGGAGGTGCGAGAGGTGTTCCGGGTTTTTTTAATTTAAAAAGCGGGTTCATTAATCACCGCTTACATGTCAGTGAGAATGCATGTAGGTGACTCGTTCTTGTTCAACACGTCATTGGCTAGCGGATCATTAGACCGAACTCAGTGACAGCTTTAAACATTTGAAAAAGACGTTAGAAGCACTCGATGATCGACAATCCAGCATACAGGGGACTAGTAAATGTAAGCAGCCACCAAGTTCGGTTCATCGAAGTTCTTTACAAGCCGCGCCCTTCTTTATCGTCCCCCATTCCCCTAACCCACGACGAAAACGCACCTCCTTAGCGGCAATTATTTGCTTCGCCGCGTTAGACTTGATCTTTTGAAAGTTTTCGCTTGTCATCGCTTTTGCGGCCTACGTAGTTATACATGATAATTTGGGAAAACATGAATTGATGAGGGGAATATGCGCAAACGGCATCAGCCAACAACCCCATGTAAGTTATGAGGCCTACTACCTCAGTGGGTGTATCCTCCCCCTTTTCGCACCATGAATAAACTCCTCCCTCCACAGATTGAACATTCACATACTTTTTCTCCTTCCAACGCTATCGACGGGGACTTTAGCGAGACCAGCAGGCCGCGCACATCGCTCCAGCTCGGTGTCAAACTTTCCTCCCCGTGCTTGCTCCCCTTGCAAGCTGCTTTTTGACTCCGAGCCCCCACATCTACCGCCGCAGCCGCCGCTGATTCTCCAATACTCTCTAAAAATGCTTTTTTACGCATGAGTTTTTGTCGGTGCGCGGGCTTTTGCAAGCCAGTCCCGGCCAAATCAGGGCGGTTGGGGTCGGGAAGGACGGTAATGGCAGCGGGGACAGGAGGTTGCTTGGTGTAAGGCTGACTCGATGCCCGGGCGCGAGCCCGCCGTTGACTCGCAGCGGTGACCTTAGGCATGACTGCCGGGGAAAAGTGAGGTGTGGTTCGATGGTAAGGTTGGTGGTGGGATATCAGCCCCTATCATGGCGGTTGGGTGGAAGGTCTCTAAGGAGAGGGGATGCATCTATGCATGGCTGCCTTGAGGAAAATAATGCAAGCCAGAATGACAGCGTGCAAGGGGCATGGACAGTTGAAGGAATGGGGCAGATCACTTGTGTTGACGTGCCTACGGAGGCTAATCGCATTGAAGTGATGTCGTTGATGGTGCATTCAATATTCGTTGTTCTGCGCCAATGGCCGCCAATGCAACATGCAGTGGGTGAAGAAGGGCAGGGTACACGGACAAACACGCACGAATCGGTCCCAAAAATAATGGTAGCAGTCAGTCACAACCGACTCTAGGAACCACGTTCATGACTTTCCTTAAATACATCTTCATTGCTTTCTCTTCAGTTTTCTTCGGGGTCAAGCCCTTGTTGGTCAGTTTTGATACCAGCTACCGATCTCTTTCGTAATTAACAAGCCTACACCTCCCTCCCTCCCTCTTTCTCTCCCTCCCCTACCACTTCCGCCCCCCTCCTCCCAAATAAAAACACCCCAATCTCTGCCCAATCCCTCGCCGCCCACACCGCCCTTCTTCCCTCCCTCCTGCCCTCCTCCACGGGAAAGGCCAGCAACGGCCGTATTTCCCACCCAATTTTTTTTACCATCTTTCTTAAAGTCTCCGAGTGTCCTACTACTATCCCCACATCAGCGGCCATTAAAGCCAAGATATCTGTCACAGAATCACCGATATATACAGTCTTGCCCTCCCTACCTCCCTCCCTCGCTGCCTTGGCCTGAAGCCGTCGGAAGTGGCGAAGCTTTCCACCAGGGCCATCCACAAGTACTTTGATCTTTCCTGTCGAGGACTCACCCCCTTTGCTATCGCCCTCCCTCCCTCCCTCGTCCGGGGAGGCAATAGAGCGGACCCCGTCCTCCTTCCCTCCCTCCCTCCCACCCTCGCTCTCGAGCTGATTGCAGGTGACTCGAGAGGGGTCAAGCCCAGTGGCGGTGGTGATGAGGAGGGACGACCATGATACAGAGAGAACGTGGAAGAAAAAGGGGGAGGAGGGGTTTGGGAGGCAGGAGGAAGAAGAAGAGGAGGAGGAGGAGGAGGAGGAGGAGGAGGAAGAGGAGGAAGAGGAGGAGGAGGAAGAAGAAGAAGAAGAAGAGGAGGAGGAGGAGGAGGAGGAGGAGGAAGAGGAGGAGACAAGGGCATCAGCGTAACGAAGGACCGGAGCACAGTGTGGTTGGAGGGCGAGGGAGGACACAAAGGAGGAGGAGGTGGATAAAGGGGTGGAAGAGAGGAGGAGGCCGGGAAGGAGGGAGAGGTCGATGCCCTTGAGGAGGTTGGAGGCAGAGACTGATTCAACGGCGCGGACGTCAAAGGCGTCGAGGGGAGATAGGTGAGCAGCAGCTGCGGCTAGATCCCTCTCCTTCATGAGAGAGAATGAAGAAGGGGGGAAGAAAGAGGTTGCTTCTACAGGGGCAGCAGCGTCTTGACCTTGCCCCTCTGTGAAAGAGGAGGACGAGGAGGGAGGCGGGAAGGAGAGGGGGCTGCCTTCGAGGAGGGGGCGCATGACCTGGGCCAGCTGGGCGAGGTATGCATTTTCAAGCTCCTCCCATTTGGAAAGAGAATACTCCGGCCCCTTGAAGTACCCCGCGGCCTTAGGCAGGAGGTGGGTGGTGTCGGAAAGGGAGCAGGTGGAGTCAAAATCTGTGACGAGGAGGATGGGCTGATACCCCTTCCAATCCTCCCTTCCTCTCTCCCATTGCTCGGCGAAGAAATTGTACTCGAGATTCATCGCTTCAAGGTACAGGGAGAACAACTTCTCTTCCTCCCTCCTCTCCTCGTCCTCTTGCCATCCCTCCATCCCTCCCTCCTCCTCCCTTCTCCTCCTCCTCTCTTCCCTCTCTTTGGCGGCTTCGGTGTCCAACAAGGCCTCTACGGCGGCGGCGCTGGCTTCGAAGGCAGGGCTAGAATACACATCCAGCCAGGCACGGAGGGAGGGAGGGAAGGAAGACGAGGAGGACGACGCAGGCACCTCTCCTACATTTGGTATTGTAGGTATGGATAGGGATTCTCCAGCCCCCCGTTCCCTCCCTTCCGCCATCCCCTCCTCCACTACCTCGACCAACCTCCTCCCTACATGGGCATACAGCCGCATACACGGGGTCAATGCCGCCAAAATGTGAGCGATGGAGCTGGAGGGAGAAGATGCCTTGGAGATGAGGAAGGAGGTGTAGGCGAGACAAGCGGGGGAGGGGATGAGAGGGGGGATGGTGGTGGTGGTGGTGGAGGAGGTTTCTTGTCGACTTTCTTCTGCCACGTCGTTACCATTCGCAGCATTTTCCCTAGTGTCCCTATAGCTATTACTGCTGGTAGCACAACCGTTTCCTCCTCCCTTGCAGCTTTCACCCTGCATCCCTCCCTCCTCCTCTAATACAGAGGAGTGAAGCTCTAATTCTTCCACAACCGCTGCAATCATTCCGCTCAGCGCCACCACTGTCTTTGGGTCCTCTGCTTTCGTCATGGCATGTGCGTAAGCTTTTGCAAAGCTCTGTAAAAAATGAGCGTCTTGCGCGGCGTAGGCTTGGAAGAGAGGGAGGGGAAGGGTGCCCTGCCCGATGGAGCGGACAAAGGGGTGGTGAAGGACAGCGTGGGCCATAGGGAGGGAGGCTTGCCAGAGACGGCGGGAGAGGGGAGAGACAGGAGGGATGGACGTCATCATGGTGGTTCGAGAAGGGGTGAAGGCGATCGGGTTGCCCATGCTAGGAACAAGGGGGGTTCTGGCAGGGAGAGAGGAGGAGGAGGATGAGGAGGAGGAGGAGGAAGCCGAGGCTAGGAGAAGGAAGCAACAGCACTGCCGCAAGAGGAGAGGTCCACGGATCGATGGGTGAAAGCGTTGGTACGAAATCAAGGTCCGGTTCATGCAAAGGGAGGAGGAGGCGGCGGGTAATAGACGAGGGGGACAGAGCTGTGAGGTCCAGGAACACACAGGAGGGGGGAGGTTTTGACGTTGAACCCAATGGATTTATTATTTTGTTGATGGTGGCCTGTTGGTTGATTTCGATGATTTAGTAAACGTGGCATGACGAAGGGAGGACAAAGGCATACGGCATTCAATACATTGGAACAATAAATTAAAACCGTACTCCTGCCCCTCAACCGGTCATTCTCCTCCTTTTCCCTCGCATCTCGTTCAGACCCTCTCGCTCTACGTTGTGTGTGGAAAGAGGGCGTTTGGTTTGTTGCATTGAAGATACAAGCAACGGAGCGATTGTTTCGACCTTGTCCGCCTCCGCCTTTCTCTCTCATAAGGCGTACGTTTGCCCTCCCCACCGCAAAGTATGGTGTGTATGTGGATGTGAAGGTAGGAGAAACAGGCATTGGGTGCCCGGTGGCAGCGGAGGTGGTACGGAAGGTCCCTGGTGCTCGCTGCTCGTGCAAGAGAGGACTTACCTCGAGTAAGCTGCTGGTATTTCCTCACCCTTACCATTCCCTTCCAACCCACATCATCACACAGACACCGCTTCTATCTCCATTTAATCTTCACAATGGCCCGCACGTCCACCCTCTTTGTCGCCGCCGTCGTCGCCCTCATGGCCCTGGTGAGTGCTTCCTTTCTGCCCTCCCACCCCTCGACCCAGACATACAGCGAGTGTGCCAAACAGGCATGGTGGACACCACGCTTTTCGATGTGATTTGTAAGAGGAAGCCGATTTTGCAGGAGTATGAGAAGAAGAGAAATGAGGGATGCGGGCAACCGCGGAAAATCTCTTCACAGAATGGTTCCCTGTCTTCATCAACCACCTTCGATGACTTTTTCCTCTTGCCTGCACCATTCGGGAGGGCTTTGTACGGCGCTTCTTGGATTCTACTCCCTCGCCTTGGCCTTCTTTCTCACCCCTCTTCCCTTCTTCGCTCTTTCGCCATCAATCACACCCATATAGAGCGCTAGCGCTTTCATCCCCGCCGCCAAGGTGGTGCAGCCCGCTGCTGTCACTGTCGGCCGCAAGGCCGCCACCAGCATGAAGCTTGACGTGCCCGCGGTGGTTGCCGGCCTGGCCCCTGCTGCTTTCCTGACCGCCCCTGCTTTCGCCGCTGGTATGGATAAGTGGGGGAGGGGTGGGTGAGGATGGGATCGAAAGAGAGCGAACACATTTCTGAAATGGAAAAAGCGTCACAAGTTGAAAGGACCTGCAACTCGTTCCACCGGTACTCACACATATATTGTCCTTTTTCCCTTGAAACACACATTCTGTTTCCCTCCTACAGACCAGATCATGACCGCTCTGCCCTCCACCCTCGTCTCGCTGGAAGTAAGTAGAATGCGTCTTCACCGTCCCCCCTCTCCTATGTTTATCTCCCTGTCTTCGCTTTCTGCCGTCTCCTGTACTTCTGTTCTTCTCGGAGTGATTTGTTGTCGATTGGCGAACTTTCCCTCCCTCTTTCTCCCTTCTCAGCGTCATCGTGCGTCATCGTGCCTCATTTTTTCTCACCTGCTTCCCTTTCCTTCCTCCATCCCTTCCTCCCCCACAAGGTGACCTTCGCCGCCTACCTGGCTGTACTCCTCGGCACTTTTGTCCCCGTTGCCTTTCTCATCATCCTTTACATCCAATCGGAGTCCCGCAAGGCTGGTGAGGCCGCTGGGCGAGGAGATTAAAGCAATGCGTTCTGCGAAGGAAAAATGCAGATGGTTGAGAGGATGGATGGGGAGTTGTCAACCATGAGAGAAAGGGACACAAGGCTATTCGCAGGTGGGCAAAGGCGTGGAGGCAGAGCTTTGCGAAGGTGATGGTGTGATAGCAGAAAGTAGTGATGGGATGTGGATTTTTTTACCGTATGGGTGTCATGAGAGGAGTGGGGGGTAAAGGTGGAGGAGGAGGAGCAGCAGTGATGAAAGGCAGGGTAGTTTAGAGAGCAAGACGTCCGTCTTCCGTTCTTTTTTTCCGTCTGTCATGATGCGTCCTTGACGTACGATAGTGATGAAATGGGAGGGGGAAATGAAAGGGGGCGTGCTTGCTTTACATGGGTGCCGTCTGAGTCTGGAGAAGGAGAAAACTGCAGGAGGATAGGACGGGGGAGGGGAAGAGGGTAGGAGAACCAATTAAAGAGAAAAAACAAAACTCATACCAACAACAACTGCGGAAATACAGTTTTGCTACGTTGCCTTGATTGAGTCTCGCCTTCCGACCTCCCCATCCGCTTCCTCTTTGCTTTCAACCTTAAATGCTAATCCCTTCACCCTTCCACCACCTACTCTCACATGTTCACACAGAGGGAGGTGAATCACGAGTTAGCCACGTAGGGAAGCGGGTCTTCATGGAGATCTCTAGCGGTGGTGGCATCGGGGAGAGAGGAGACAGACACGCAAGCAGACCTCCTCCTTATCTTCTCTCACTGACCACTCCTCTCTCTGCTAAGCTGGAAAAGCCACCACCAGGCGCACAAGAGAAAGGGGCGATGCATGGTCCTGGATGGGGTCATATGCATGGTGGAGAAGGAGGTGTGGCAGGAGGAGGGAGAGAAGGCAGGGAGGGCTGGGGGGGAGGAGGTAGGCCAGAAAGGGGAGGGGCGGAGCCAAGAGGGGGACAGAGCTGCGGACGACTGGAAGGAGAAGGACGCAGGGGAGAGCGGGGAGAAGGAGGAGGAACAGGAATAGGGTGGGGAAGAGGACCATCGCCAGCAAAAATGCCGGTGCTGTACAACGCAGCAGCCCTCGTACTGCCATCCCCAGCCCGACCACCGCGCCACACGACTTCCTCAGGGGATGACGGAGGAAGGAGAGGAGGAGGAGGAGGAGGAAGAAGAGGAGGAAGAAGAAGAAGAGCAAGAGAATCAAGTGTCGCGGCATCGCTGAGTGCTTCATCCCCACCACTGCCTCCACTGCCGCCAGGACACACGGCCTTCTCCTGGACTGGCGGCAACATCATTCAGGCAGAGGAAAAGCGTCGAGTTTTAAACGATCCTTCTCTATTTGGGAGAATTAAGGTAGGGCCAGGACACACAGCGTTTTCGTGGGGGATAATCAGTGCTGGTGAGACAAGGAGCAGGAGAAGACCCAGGACAGCAGAGGTGAAAGAGGAGAAGGAAGGAAGGGAGGGGAGGGGGGGCAGTACAGCGCCCACGGGGAATAAAACAACGTCCATCAACACCACTACCAACATTGCCTCATCCTTCCGTTCTTCCTCCTCCTGCTCCGCCTCCTCCTGCTCCTCCTCCTCCTCCTCCTCCTCCCACTGCGTTGCCTCGTCTTCCTACGTGGGCTTGCGGCCTTCGGCACCAGTGTTTGTGCCACGTGGTGGTACCGGCCACACTCATGTCAGCAGTAGTAGCAGTAATAGTAGCAGCAGTGGCAGCGGCAGCAGAATGAGTAGGTGCAGTAGTTGCAGCAGCAGTAGGTGCAGCAGCAGTAGTTGCAGCAGTAGCAGTAGCAGGAGCAACAGTAAGAACGGCATCCGAAGCAGTACCACCACCACCACCACCAGCAGCAGCAGTAACAGCAGCAGGAGCAGCAATAGCAGTAACAAGAGCCTGCAGGATTGGCGTGTGCCGTCGTTAAGGAAGGAGGCGACGGAGATGGTAGTTGAGGAGCAGGAAGAGCAGCAGCAGCAGAAGGAGCAGCAGCACAGGAGGATGATGATAGTGAAGGGAAAGAAGATTTTCCAGGACTGGAGGGCGATAAGCTACAGAGATGTGAATCTAAACAGAGCAAGAAGGAGGAATAGAGGATGGAAAAGTGGGGAAGAAGAGGGAGGGTATTACAATCCTTACAGAGAGGAAGAAAAAGAAGCAGAAGATGAGGAGGAGGAGAGGAAGAAGGAGATAGGAAAGAGAGAGAAAGAATCATTTCCTGCGCTTGGACTAAGCAGTAGAAGCAATAGAAATATCGGCGACAACAAAAATAGTGTTCAGGGAGGAAGAGGAGGAGAAGGAGAAGGATCAGCAGCAGCACGGGCATCTTACGCCTCTCTTCTTTCCCGTCATGCACGCTGTGAACAACAACAACCACAGCAGCAGGAGCAGCAGGAGCAGCGGCTGGAGGAGCAGCAACAGCAATTAAATCTCTCCTCCTTTTGTCTCACGAGGCTCGACCCACTTCTCTTTTCAATAGTGTCTTCCTCCTCCTCCTCCTGTACTTCTTTTCCTGCGGCTGCTGCTGCTGCTGCTGCTGCTGCGGCTCCTTCTCCAGATTATCTTCGCTTGACGTGGAAGGAGGGGAAAGAGGAGGAGGAGGAAGAGAAGGAGGTAAAGGAGGACAAGAGGAAGAAGGAGAAGAGGGAGGAAGAGGAAGGGCTCTGTTCTCTCCTGCCGGTACCACTGCAAAGCGACGCTAGACAGCAGCAGCAGCAGCAGCAGCAGCTTCCTTTCCACCTGCCAAAGAAGAAGAAAAAGAAGAAGGAGGGCGGAGGGAGGGAGAGAGAGAGGGACTTCTGGGCAAGGGAGCGAGAGGCCCTCGAAAGACGCCTCATGGTCCTCGAGGATGAGAGAGCGAGAAGAGAGGGAGAGAGGGAAGGAGGGAAGGCGGGAGGGAGGATGGAGGAGGAGGGCGTGGCGGCAGGCATCGCGCCGACTGTAAAGAAGGAGGTAGGGGGGGAGGACGGGAAGGAGGAAGGGGCAGGGAGTGGTGGCTGGTTTGAATTTCTCCGTCCTTTCATCGGTGTGCGTGGTGGGCTTTTGGTGGAGGGGGAAAGGGAGGGGGCAAGGAAGGGGGGGAAGGGGGGGGGGAGGCGGAAGACCCCCGAGGAAGTTTTTTCGATCCTTGCCACATTAATTTGCAACCCTCGAGCGACCCACCAGGAGTTGTGGAAGGCATTGATGGAGGAGGGGGGGGAGGGGGAGGGGGAGGAAGGGGGGAAGGGAGGGGAGGGAGGGATGGAAGAGGTGAGAGGAGGAGAAGAAAGAGGACGGGAAGGAGAGAGGGAGAGAGGGGTGGGAGGAGGAGGATGGGACGCAAGGGAGGAGGGGGGGCTGAGGATGAACGCCGTTCATTTGGCGGCGAGGGAGGGAAGGGCGGACATGCTGGAGGTGCTGTTGAGAGCAGCAGCAGGACCAGCCGGGAGGTTGGCTGCTGCAGCCGTGGAGGGCACGGATCGGAGAAAAATGACACCCTTAATGCATGCCGCTGCTGGAGAGGGGGAGGGAGGGAGGGAGGGAGGGAGGAAAGGGGTGGTGGGAGGAGCGGCTTTTGTGGGTTCTGCGGGAGGGAGAACAGGAGCAGCAGGAGCAGCAGGAGCAGCAGCAGCAGGGAGGGAGGAATGTGCGCGGTTGTTGTTGAGGAGAGGGGCGAATGCGGAGGGGAGGGATAAGGGAGGAGAGACTTCGTTGCACAAGGCGGCAAGAGCAGGGGCAGTCGGAGTGATGGAGCTCCTGCTCGCGCATCTGGGAGGGGGAGGAGGAGGGCGAGAGGGAGGGAGGGCGGAGAAGAAGAGGGGGAACAGGCGACTGAGGGCTGTGGGGGTGAGGAACAAGCGGAGAGAGACGCCGTTGCACCTGGCGGCGAAGGGAGGGAAGGAGGGAGCAGTGGTGTTGTTGTTGAGGCACGGCGGCGAGGGAGGGGCGGAGGACTGTGAAGGGCAGACGCCGCTGTCACTGGCAGCAGGAGGGGGACATGTGGAAGTGGTGAAACTACTCCTCCAGCGGGAGGGAGGGAGGGAGGGAGGGAGGGAGGGAGGGAGGGAGCGCTGGGGGGAAGGGGCGGGGGGGGGGGGAGGGGGGGGGGGGGGGGGTTTATGGTGAGGGGAGGGGGGGGGGGGGGGGGGGGGGGGAGGGAGGACGGGAGGGAGGAAGGGACTGACTCCGCTCTTGAGGGCAGTAGAAGGGGGTCATCTGGGGACGGTGGCGCTGTTGATGAGGGAGGGAAGGAGGGAGGGACGGAGGGAAGGGGGGGCGAGGTTGGAGGAGGCGATGATGTTGGCGGCGAGGGAGGGGAAAAGGGAGATCTTGAGGTGGCTGATGAGGGAGGGAGGTGTGGAGGGAGGGTGGGAGGGAGGGAGCGATGAACCCTCATTTTCGTCCTCGTCCGTACCCTCCACATCTCTGCCCACGTCAAAAGGGAGAGATACAATTACCCGCAGCAGCAGCAGCAGTAGCAGCAGCAGCAGCAGCAGCAGCAGTAGTAGCAGCAGTAGTAGCAGGAACAGCAACAGCAACAACAGTACCTCCAGTAGCAGCAGCAGAAACACATACACCAGCACCACCCTTCTTTCCTCCCTCCTTCAAGCCGCACTCCACGGCAGTGCCTCCTCCACCATCGTCGAACTCATACTTGCCGGCGCCCGCCTGAAAGGCCCCTCCCTCCCTCCTTCCCTCCATTCCTCCATCCCTCCACCCTTCGGTACCACTTGTCCCTTGTTCCAGGGCAATCATGTTCTGGCGAATGGAGGGAGGAAAGCCGTTGAACTCCTCCTTTCCTCCTCCTCCCCCTCCTTCCAGCCCTCCCTCCTTCGAGACCTCGCCCTCCTCCTTCATCCCTCTCCCTCCCTCCCTCCTTCGCACGATGTCATCCTGGTCTTGCGTGAGGGAGGGAGGGAGGGAGGGAGGGAGGGGCGCTATCCCACCCACCGTGCTGTCCTGGCGGCGAGAAGTGAAAAATTTCGAGCCATGTTCGCTAGTGGCTTTGTGGAGGGAGGGAAGGAGGGAGGGACTGAAGGAGGACAAGAGGTATGGCTGGAGGGTGAGTGGACTTCGAGTGTGTTTGAGGAGTTTTTACGCTACCTTTATACAGGGGAAGGGCCTTCCTTCCTCCCTCCCTCCCACCCTCCTTCCCACCCCTCTGAGGAAAAGGAAAGAGCCGCCACTGCTGCCACCACCGCCGCCCCAATACCAGCAGCAGCAGCGGCAGTAGCCACCATAGAGTTGTTGCTGCTGGCCGACGAGTGTCTAGTGGCGGGTTTACGGGTGGCTTGCGAGCACGCGCTCGGTCGGTGCCTTCCCTTCTTCCTTCGGCCCCTCTCTCCCTCCCTTCTCCACGCAGGGGAGGGAGGAAATGCTGGTGGGGGGGAGGGCGGACTGGAGGTGTTTAGAGAGATACTGGAGCTGGTTTCTGTCCTGGGCTTGCCTGTACTGAAAAAATATTGTCGCAAGGCAGTGATGAGGGAGGGAGGGAGGGGGAGGGTGGTGGACAGAGAAAAGGGAAAAGAGGGACAGGAGGAAGAGGAGGAGGAAGAGGAGGAGGAGGAGGAGATGAAGAAGAAGGAGGAGGGATGGCATGCAGAGGCAGAGCATTTGTGGTCAGAGATTTTGGGGGAACAAGTCCCGGCCTGGGAGACGGAGGAAGAAAGGGAGGGAGGAAGGGGAGGTTGGCGGGGGTATCGGTATTTGGAAGGATCTCCTGTGTTGTCCGACGGCGATGCTTCTTGGTGGGTGAAGGAAATGACCGGCGAAGAGGAGGAGGAGGAGGAGGAGGATGGGCAGGAGGGGGAGGAAGTGGAGGAGGAAGAGAGGGAGGAAGGGGAAGCAGCAGGGAGCATGAACAGTCAGGCTCCGCCATCATATCCCTCCTTCCCTCCTTCTCCTCCTCGGGTGATCTTGCCGTTAAGATTGGCAGACAAACTGTCGGCGAAACGGAACAATAACGGTCGTCGGCCTCTGACCTGGGGTGAGCTTGACGCGATCCTAGGGGGAGGGAAGGAGGGAGGGAGGGATAAAGGACGAGGAGATATGAATTATTCGGATACGCAATCGCCTTATTTGAGCAGCTGGGACAGACATATGATGCGAGAGGGATGGAGGACATGGTGGGAACAACAGCAGCAGCGGCAGCAACAGCAGCAGCAGCAGCAGCGAGGAGGGGGAAGGATGATTCCAAGTCGACCAATTCCCCCCCCCCTTCTTCCCCCACCTATGGAAGGCCTGAGAAGGGACTTGGCGCATATGGTGGGGGTAGAAGGGGGTTTAATCCCTGATTGTTTGATAGCGTGTGGAGGGGGGGAGGGAGGGAGGGAAGGAGGGGGAACAGGGAGGGAGGAGTATCCCGCGCATCGGTTCTTGGTGGTCCAGAGGTGCGAGAGAATGGCGGCACATTTTAGGTTTGTGGAAGGGAGGGAGGAAAGAAGGGAAGGAGGAAGGAAGGGCTTGCCAAGGTATATATTTCCTTCATTGTCGCCGCGGACGCTGCGGCCGTTTTTGTCGTTTCTGTACACAGATCGACTGGACAGTGCGTGGGCTAGGGAGGGAGGGAGGGGAGAAGAGTGGGGATTGGAGACGTTGGTGGAGCTAGCTGTATTGGCGGATGAGTTTTTGTTACCGGATTTATTGGGCTTGTGTGAGTGGGAATTGTGTCTGTCTTGTCACAGGTGGGGAGAGAGGGAGGGAAGGAGAGAAGGAGGCAGCGAAGGCGAGGTGTTGGAGAGGGCAGTGAGATTATTTGGGTTAACGGATATGGTGCAGGACATGCCCTTGTTGAGGGCACAAGCAGCTCTTGTAATTGTGCAAGAATTTCACGCATTATCATCGGAGGAATCCGTGGAAGGAGGGGGGGAGAAAGGGGGGCAGGGAGGGAGGGAGGCAGTGCTCCAGGCGGCGGTGGATTGTTTGATAGAATAATGAAAAAATAGATGCACGTGTAAATAAAAGAACACAACAACGATAGAAAGTAACCAAGAGAAATCTCAGGGGTTGTACGTAGGTATTTTAACTTGTTTTTCCCTTCGCGACCTGGACTGATTGTTTGGCGGCATTCCGGGGAGGGAGGGAGGAAGGCCAAAAGCCAGGTCATTGAGGAGCCTAGCGTAAAAACTTCTTGCATATTAGTTCCTGGGACACAGGCCCTTTAACTTGTACTGCTGCCCCTCAAAACAGTCGCGAGCACAGGAACTGCAGGTGTTGATGGAGTGCTCTGCGACTATTCAAACACCATCATTCTTCGTCGCCCCGCTTCCTCTCCCCCCCCTCCACAGACGGGACATTACTCCTGCGCACACTCAATATCTTCCTCATTCCTCAACACATCCACAGCTGCAAATAGAGGGGCCTTCGATTGTTGTCGGCGGCGGTGGCGCGTACTGAACCCGCTCGTCCTCGTTTTTTTCTCCTTTCAACCACTAGCACTAGCACCAGCACCATCACCACCATCTTTGCCCGCCTTCTCCCACGACAAGCTAGCCGCACACTCAGGCGAGAATGATGGCCACCACCACCACCAGTACCATCCCCTCCGCTTCCTCTAACACAATTACCAGCAGCACGCACCTTCCCCCTGCAGTCGACCCACACCTGCTGGACCTGCTGGAAACCCTATCTGGACCCCACCCCATCCCTTCCAACGCCCCCTTCTGGCGACACGGGCTTCTCCTTGCACCCGACCTCCGTGAGACCTGCCGCCGAGATGCGGGCGTGCATGCCGATAACCCTGTGATGGAACACTTCGCAGCGCGTTTATTGTCCTGTAATCATCGATCAGGCAATTTGGGGAGGCTGGTGCAACATACCATACAGAGTGTGGAGGAGGGAGGGCGGGAGGGCGGGAAGGAAGGTGGGATTGAGGTGGAAAGGGCGATGAATGCCATGAGACTAACGGCAGTTTTTGTAGGCTATTTGCTGGCGAGAGCGGGTGAGGGTGGAGAAGGAGGAAGGGGCGTCGAGATGGTGCTAGAGCACATACAGCCATTCTCGTATGTTGAGGAAGGGAGGGAGAGGAGAAGAAGACGTACTCATGGCTCTTCATCCTCTTCACCCTCCTCTTTCTCGTCTAATTTGGTTTCGTCATCGGTGTCGCCGTCGGCGGAAGCAGCAGCAGCAGCAGTGGCGGAAGGAGGAGAAGGAATTATACGGCTTTCCTCTTCCTCCTCCTCGGTGTCCTCCCCCCCATCCTCCCCCCCTACCCCCATCATCCCCTCTCTTCTTCATGCACTGTGCCGCTTTATCCTCTCCGGAAGAGACGCCACCCTTCCGTCCTCCGTCCCTCCCTCCTCTCTTTCTCCCTCCGCTTACCTGGAAGCAATAAATCTTCTCCTTGTACTCTGTTCCAGCCAGCTTTATGGAGCGAGGGACGGGAGGGAGGGAAGGAGGGAGGGAGGGAAGACTCGCCCCAAGGAACACATTTTCCTCGATGCGCTCATGGAAGAGGGAGGGAGGGAGGGAGGGAGGGAGGGCGTGAGGATGGTAAGGCAATTATTGATGTGGTTTGTCCAGCCGACTGTTCCTCCTGTGGGAGGGAGGGAGGAAGGGAGGGAGGGAGGGCGGACGAGGGGCAAGAGCAGCAACAGCAGGAGTAGTAGCAGTGAGGACGTAAAATCACTGACAGGGGCCTTGTCAGGCTGGATGAATACACCGCGATGGTTAGGGGGAGGGCGGGAGGGCGGGAAGGGAGGGCGGGAGGAAGGGAGGACAGCATCGGCATCTGCGTCTCATTCTTTTACCGAGGGCTTGGAAGGAGGAACGAGACCCTGTTCCTATAACCAGCAGCAGAGAGAGAGCACGATTCCTATTCCAGAAGGTGGAGGGAGGGAGGAAGGAAGGGAGGAAGGGAGGGAGGGGAAGGGTGGTGCTGGGGTGTTTCGAAATCTATATTCGTATGTGGTCGGGGGGGAGGGAGGGAAGGAGGGAGGGGTTTCTTCCCCCGCGGCCTCGGCTCACACAACCTCTTCCTCTTTGGATGGAAGCGACAGTAGTAGTAGCAGCAATACCAGGGGCAGCAGGAGCAGCAATACCAACAGCAGTAGAGGAGGAGGAAAGGCGCTGACCGCAGCAGCAGCTGCTGGTGCTGCTGCTGCTGCTGCTGCCGCCGCTGCTGTCGGGGTTAAAAGTGGAGGAGGTAGAGGAGGAAGGGAAGGAGGGCAAGGAGAAGCTGCTGTATTACTGGGGCAACGAGGAGTACTGCTACTGCTGCTCCTTCTATTCTACCGTCGAGGCGAAGGCAGCAGCAGTAGCAGCAGCAGTACGACAAACACCTCTCTCAACACCAGTAGCAGCAGCAGTAGCAACCCATTTCGTACTGCGTTCGACTCACTTAAAGATGAGAGGTACCAATACGAAGAGGAAGACGTTGACGAAGAAGCTGCTGCTGTCCCCATGGCAGGAGCACGAGCAGCAGCAGCAGCAGCCGGAGGAGGGAAAGAGGGAGTGGCATCGCGGCAGCTGCAGCTCCCCTTCGATAAACTCTTCGCTGCCCTTGCCCGTTCCCTCCCTCAGGGCGAGCCGGCTCCTCTCCTTTTCTACTCCCTCCTCGTCTCACCCAACCCCCTCTTCCTCTCCTGCACCCTCGCGCAATCGGATGTAGATACCCTCCTCCTCCCCCTCCTCCATCAACTCTACCACCCCGCCGCCTCCTCCTCGCCCTCCTCCTCGTCCTCATCGTCATCGTCGTCCTCCTCCTCCTTCACCGGGTCATCCCTCCCTCCCTCCCACCCCCCCTCCCCCCGACCTCTCTACCTTCTTCTCACCCTCCTCCTCCTTCTCTCCCAAGATTCCGCCTTCAACTCCGCCCTTTTCCGACGGTTGTTTCTTCCCTCTGTCCCATGGTATAGAGAAAGAATGCTTGCACGGACCTCCCTTGGATCCCTCTCCCTCCTCTGCCTTCTTCGTGTCCTCCTCTTTGCGATACAAACCCCTCTTCCTCCTCGCCCTCACGAGCACCAGCACCAGCAGTGCCATCTGCAGCCACATTCGCAGCTAGAGAGTGTTAGCAGCAGCAGCAGCAGCAGCAGCGGAGATGGAAGCCGGCTCTACCTTCTCTCCACCACCAGCGCCATCCTCCTGAACCTTTCAGCCCAAGCAGAACACATTCACGGCTATGCTTCCCTCCGCCTCGTTCACGTCCTCCTCCTCCTTCTTCGGCGGTATGTCCAATTTGCCGAGCGTCTCTCCTCTTCTTCCTCTTCCCCGTCCTCCGTCTCCTCCTCCTCCTCTCCTGTCCCTGCTGGTGCTGCGACTGCTCCTTCTCCTCAGCCTTCCTCGTCGTCCCCCACCCTGCCCTCGCATCATCACTCGGCTTCCAACAGCAGCAGCTATAGCAGCAGCAGCAGCAGCAGCAGCAGCAACAGCTGCAACAACACCAACGGCACCCATCATCCCTCATATCCTACTTCCTCCTCGTCCTCCTCGACAGATGACGACCCCTCCCTCACGCACGCTCTCCTCTCAACAGCCTTGCGGGCCATCCTGTCCTTCTTCACGATTGCCCTCTCTCCTCCCCTTCTTCCCACCAACCTCTCCCTCATCCACTCCCTCCTCTACTCTCGTCACCATCTCGAGCCTCTCCTCTCCCACCCTTCCATCCGTGCCCTCGCGGCGGCCTCGTTCCCTCCCTCCCTCCCGCCCGCCCTCCATTCCATCCAAGGGGAAGGGGAAGGGGAAGGAGGGAGCGAGGTAGGGCTAGGAATTGTGCCTGAGGTATTGCTTTTTTTCGGGCGTCTTTTCGACGAGACGGAAGAGACGCTGTCCGTGGACAAAGCCATGCTATTATTAGAGAAAGGAGCAAGGGAATGGCAGGGTAGGAAGGAGGGAGGGAGGGAGGGCGGACTAGGCCCAGGGGGAGAGATGGCCATAGACCCTGAATTGAAGTTTACGTATGAGGAGGAGGCGGAAGCGGAGGCGTTCTTTGTGCCATACATATGGGAAATCGTCCATGCAAAGACCAAGGAGGATGTGTGGTGGATCACACCGTGTATTTCTGCCTTCACACCACCCCTCCCGCCCTCACTCCCGCCCTCACTCCCGCCCTCGGCCCCTTCCGCTCCTCCAGAGGAAGGGAAGGGGGTGGTGAGAAAATTTCTGGCGGGGGCCATGGGGGTTGTGCCGTCCTCCCTCACATCCTTGTCTTCTTCTTCTTCCTCTCAGCAGCGACAAAGGCAAGAGCAACCAGCTTATGGAAGCACTGGGAGTAGAGGTGACAGTAGCAGTCGTGCCTCCCCCCCCCCCGTGGTGGTGACGATGCACGTCTAGCTGCAGCAGGAGGAGGAGCAATAGAATCAGTAGCAGCGTCAACATCAGCTGTATAAAGAGGAAGAGGAGGAGGAGGAGGAGGAGGAGGAGGAGGAGGAGAAGGAGGAATAGCATTAGCATAAGCCATACGTTCATGGGACGAATAGCGGCAGTTAGGGATGAGAGCAGGAGCAGCAGGAGCTGGAGCGGATACAGAAGCAGGAGCAGGAGCAGCAACATGGCGGTGATTAGGGTAAGGGTTGAAAAGATGAAACAGCATTTATGTTTAATATTAGGTCTAATTGATGATAGATAGAGAAATCCATCATAACGAATGAGGAAAAGAATTAATAAATGAAAATCATAGCACCCAATCATTTCTCTACTGGTCCCCTCTTTACCACAGTCCTCTAATGGCCTTGATTCTTTGGTTTTCCTTCTTTCCACCCTTGAAGAATCAAAAGTGATTTTAAAAATCATTCTTCTTCAAATTCGTCTTTTTCTTTACTCTCTGTATCCGTTTTTTTCTTCTCCTTCCAGATACGGGGAGGGTTGATGGTTGCGAGAATGTAGGGTGACTACATATACCTACACATATACTGACCCACCCGTGACCTTCCTTCCCCTCCCACTTCCTCCTCCCTCGCTCTTCTGTCATGGACCAGCGACTTCAATTGACTCATCGAAAGCTTGGACCAGAACTTAATGCGCAAGGCGAAATTAGGACTGCCGTATCCCAAGAAGTTAAGTCAACTCCCTCCCTAATTCCAACCCCCCTCCCCCACTTCCCCCACATTCTTTCCGTCACTCAATCTCACGCTCCAACAAGTAATTACTAAATAAATTAATGCATGCTCGCCGCGTTGGGGGAAAGGCCATTCGACCCGGCGCGAGCCGCCACTCGCTTCTTCCCCCACATAAAGCCACAGGCGAGCAACAGGAGACCAGCCAGGGACAGGAAAACACCCAAAATAATATTGGAGCTCGTCGGCAGGCCCGTGTATTCGCTCAAGCTCTTCATCGGGCAGCTCTTGTACTTAGTGCACCCCGAGGCCGTGGACAGGAAGACCTTGCTTCCATTAGAGCAGGTCTTGAAGGAATCGCTTGGGCAGATGGCAGCAGCTTTGTCAGTGAGGGCTAGGCCGCACACAGGGTAGCCACGCGTGCACTCCTCAGCGGTGATGACCTTCTTCTCCTCCCCCTTGAAGAGGTCACGAAGGAAGACCGTGTCGTGTTTTGCCACCAGAGACGTGGTCGGGTGGATGACCTTGATGAAGTCCATCAGGACGACATCGGGACGAGAAACACCCGTCTCAAACCACGCAGAGCCACTGGCCGACCCGGTCTTATCTTGACGGAAGAACTTCCCATTCTTAATGAAGGGAAACTCGACATCAGCACTTGTCAAGCCATACGCCGCCAACGCCTCATCGCGCGTCAACGTTGTAGAAGAATATCGTTCATCAATCAAAATATCCGTATCCTTCAAGTGCTCTGTGAAAGCCTTGATCGCCGCGTCCCTCTCAGGCCCGGCCGCCTTGGGCACCTCCCACCTCGCAGTACTCATCGCTGTAGTGAAATTGACTCCTGGCAAACCCACAAAATCCTCCAAATTCGCGATCCATCCTCCCGCATCTAAGACCGCCGATCTCTTGTACCCCGCCACGGAAATCCCGTAGTAATCAACTATTTTATCTCCAAAAGTATCCACCTGAAGAAAGCTCACCTTGGGCCGTGCATCATTCTCAGACTTCGCCGCATCCGAAAGCTTATAGTACGTCTCCTTCGTCTCTTCAAACTTCTGCTCCGCCACCCCGTCCAAATTAAAAAAGGCCCCCACGAACTTAATCCACTCTCCTCTTCCCAACAGGCTCGTTTCAGAGGTTGCCGAGAAAATGACGGTTTTATCCTTGGTGGCAGTGCCTTCGTAAGTTTCAGAGTAATCGAAGTACACACCGGCCTCTTTCATCACTTCGTCGAATTCCTCCGCCTTCGCACCCCACCCAGGGCTGGCAGCACTAACACCAGGAGCCATGACGTTCGACGAACAACTCAAGGCCTTCTGAGCGCAGGCATCGGAGGAGTAGGAGGAGAGGGCGATGACACGGTCAGTCACCCCCATCTCCGTCTGGTCGTTTTGAAGCAAGTTCAAAAAATCATACGACACCGTTTCGGCCGTCACCACCTTCTGGGCAGGTACGCTGAGGAAACGACGCTCGAAGCCCTCGGGGGTGGTGAGACCTGCGACGTCCGGCTCTGGAGCTCCGCAGGGGTAGAGGATATATTGACGTTTCCCCTTCAGGTTGGTGACGACCTTGTAGCCTTGCACGTATTCAATGGTGAATTTACGGGCTTCATCCACGGTGGCTCCGGCGGCAGCGGGGAAGTAGTCTTTGGACACGCTGTAAGTGGAGGGGATCAAGCATTCCTCGACACGGGCAGCGGTGGAGTAGGCAGAGAGGCTGGCCAAGGCCATGGCGCCCATGGCAACGCGACGCATGGTGGAGAGGTGGAGGGGTGATGGTGGCGTGTGCCTGTGTGCGTCGGGGTGGGTAGGGAGGAGTGTAAGATGTCAGTTTCGTGGCGACGACAAAAGAGGATTTGGAACAGACGGTGCTTGCTTGGGGCGGTCGCGGGCAGGGGGAGAGCTGCGGCTAGGCTTGTTTGTAGAGGCGGGGTATTTGTGTGTGCGTTCGCCTCTTCAGGTTCACGGCTCCCCCTTCCTAGCAAAGAAGATCGCTGCTCACACATCGACAGTCAGAGCAGAACACGAGGCCGTTGAGAGAGATGCCCATAACCATCTCATGGCCCTTAAAGTCCACGCTCGTTATCACGACATCGCTTAGGGATCAAAGGGCGGGTGTAGATGGGTGGCCTGGAGCTGGCTGAAAAGGACGCGGTAATGCAGGAAGAGCACTTGGACTGGTAAGCACACGCAGATTTATTTGTGTGACTGGTTGCAATAAGATAATTTTGGTATCTGTGGAGACGCGGTATGGGCCCCCGCGAATAAGCGACATTGTGCATGACGTGCGCGTCGTGCCGTACACACAGCAGCAGAGAGCTGGGTTAATGAGAGCATTGTTTAATAACTAGAGGACATATCCGGAAAATCATTAAGAGCAGGACGACAAGGGCACCACAACTATTAGAAGAGCCTGGCAGCCGGTTCATTGCGCCGCCGGAGATGGGAGAGAACACGAAGCGATGCGACTTTCGAAAAACCGTTAAAGCCGTTTGGGCAAGCACCTAGTTCTTTTTCCTGCCGCTATCCTACAATTCTATAGAATACAACCTGACGTCCTCTAGGCAAGCATCTAGGCACTACTGTCCGTCACTGTCGAAGTATGTTTGAAGGCAATAGTAATGGCGGACAATAGAGCACCAGATTAAGAGAGTGCCTACGCATTGGCTTCTGAAAGCCGCCTCTGCTGCTGCTGTTGTTACTAGCCGCTGCTGCTGATCATCTTTCTCACGCAGGAAAGGTCCTAGGGAAAAGAGAGATGAGAACTCATTTGCATCATAGTTTTCGTGATCGCACTCAGCCTGGAGAGAGGAGAGAACAAGTCGAATGCCGGCGAGCAAACCAAAGTCCCACACACATATAAGGTGACCAGGAGACGTGGTTTTCCTTCAGTAATTTCTACAAACGCTTCCTTTCTTTTTTCCTCCATTCGTTTATCATCCTTTATCAAGCATTACTTTTTAAAAACGGAACCGGATAGACCATCTAATTACTTGTGGCACTGCCCTTTATTAGTCTGGTCCCGGTGAAAAGATGGCGTCTTCCACCATATTTTTACTCGTTTTCTTTCCCTAAACGTCTCCTGCTCCCCTCAAAAAGTGTGTGGCTGGGCCCTTACTTACGTATTTATGTATACACACACCTTCTATCTCTCAGCCTGTCTGTGCGTCTTTCGCTTTGTCAATTTTTCGTATAGGAGTTTTTTAAAAGAAATTCCATTGCCAGGTCCCACGTCTCTAGCTGCTCCTCTCCCTACCTCTTCGTATGCTCATTCTTTTCTCAAGTGTGTACTCTTGATTTCTACTTACAGAACCAGCGCCTATAATTCATTGGTACCGATATTGAAATTAACATCCAATCATTTCTCCTTCCACCTCTTTCATCCTCCTTCCCCAATTTCTTTCACTGCACCGGCATTGCAGCCTTTCCCCTTGAGGCCTCGAAAAAATTCCGCCACATCCTTATCCTGTCACAGCGTTCATCCCTCATAATATAACAGATTTTCCAATTTTTAAACTTTCCAAAGGCGGCGGTAAATCGCCGGAAGTACAGAGAACGCCACACCTCTTGGCAATCGAGCTGATACTTGAAAGGACGAGCAGCGAGAGTGACGGCGCGCAGCTCCCGGGAACGAACGAAATGGAATATCTGAGGAGGGCAAGCGGGGAGAGAGGGATTAGGGAGGATGATGGATGACAATAGATCTGCAGGCATGCGTGTGTCTGTGCTGGTACCATCTCGAAAGCACGCTCTTCTCTGCTCCAAACTCTCTTCCTTCCTCCTTCTCTCCTCCCTCCTGGCCGTGTCTTACCTGCTCCAAGAGCTCGGGACAGGCCACGGCGACATCAGAGAGGTGAGAAACTGGGTCTTGAGGAGGGATGAAGGACGGCATCATAATCCTCCGATGATGACATGACCTGTAATCCAAGATTATTTTTGTTTTGTAACAGTTGTGTGTAAGAGATCGATGAAAACCCGATCCTTGTCTTGGGATTTCCGACGGCCGGCTGCTAGAGCAGCTGGAACTGCATCAGCTGCAGGTCGTTTCCTGCGCATAGAAGATACAAAAATAAGCTAACATGACTCCAATTACGTACATATTGAGTTTAGGTGGCACAGTGTAATCATTGTCGATGAAAGCCGCGTGGTTAGCGTTGCTTGATGGGATCCGCGAGGACGACATCGTTGCGGCTACTTGATCCCTCCCAGTCGAATTGCCGGCACCACCACAAAACCACCGGGCGGGCGGCCGACGACGGGCGCGGAGGCGCCACTGCAAGAGGCGGGCCCGGACAAGCATGGAGCGTTTCAAGCGCTCGACCTCGATCATACGGCTCATTCCAGGGATTAAAAATGAAATGAAATTGGTTTATACTTTTTATGGGTCGTCTTCACTTGTGCTCCACAGCTCAACAACTTGGTGTTTTACCACCCCGCGCCCGTACGATGCCCGGAGGGGCCCTATGTAGGTGGTAGGTATCCGCGTGAGTGGTATGATACGAGGGTGCAGAACTGGGGCAGTATCATATAGCTTGCTGCGAGGGTGGAAGGCAAAAAGCAGGGCTGCGCAGACCCCTGGTTTGACAGCAAAGGGTCAAAGCAAGTCGGCGGTGACATTTCACAGTCGATTCCTAAAACACTGCTGTACGTGCTGCGGGAGGACCAACAACAAAACTTGACAGCATATCAACGTCAAGTAAGGATTTACACTGGGCAGCAGTCGCTTTCATCAGTCGCGGCAGCGGCTCGGGAGTTCCGTTCGCGGAGACTCGCTGTATCTGGTTGGAATCTCTGACGAACTCAAAGCTTGTTTGTGTCGTCTTCCCCTAACAACAACTTCTATTAACCACGAACACACACAATCCACAAGTTGGTAGCAGGAGAGAGAAAGTCTAACGGCGCCAAGCCTGCCCTTCGGTTGCCGCCATGTCCGCCCCCGAGAAGCCATCGCCCTCGCCCCCTATTCCGCAGTCTCTCCCCAGTGTCGTGGCTATTGAAGCGGAGCCCGAAGCATTACTGATAGGATGGGAGGAAGTACCAAATGCCGTGTGCTACGAGCTCCAGATGGCCAGGAAGGTGTCGGAGTCTACAGGCGACGACGAGGAATGGACGTCACTATCGGCATCCCGTACGTGCATCTCCCTTCCCTCCCTCCCTCCCACCCTCCCCATCCCCTCTCCTCCCTCCATTCTTTCTTCCACTACATCGATCGTCATTTGTATTGCTGACCAATACGATTCCTCCTCCACTCCCTCAGTCAAAACCACCATGGTCCGCAAAAAAAATCTCTGCCCCTCCACCCTTTACCGTTTCCGGGTCCGAGCCCGTGACAATGTCGATTGGATGCCCTTCCTCCAATCCTCCCTCCTTCGCACCCTCCCTCCCTCCCTCCAGAAAATGGCGACGCCCAGGGAGGAGAGAGGGAGGGAGGGAGGGAAAGCGGGGTGTGTGGCTTTGGCCTGGGAATCCGTTGATGGGGCCGAGGCATATGTGATAGAGATGAGGGAACAGGGGAAGGTGAGGTGGAAGGAGGTTGGGAAGGTGGGCGGAACAAGTGTGAAAAAGAAGAATTTAGACGGGGGGAAAAAGTATCATTTTCGTGTGCGGCCACTGGGGGAGGGAGGGGAGGTGGGGAGCGAGGAAAATTGGGCTTGGAGCGCATGGAGCGAGGCGTTGGCCCCTCCCATGCTCTCTCCTGCCTTGAAGAATCTGTTAGGACCTACATTGTTGGTAGGAGGGCGGGAGGGTGGGACGGCGGGAGGGGTGGAGGAGCTGCTGGCGGGAAAAGTGGTGGGTGTGTACGCATCTGCGCACTGGTGCGGCCCATGTCGACAATTCACTCCCTTGTTGGCCGATTTTTACAAGAGGATGGGGGGAGGGAGGGAGGGAGGCAGGGAAGGAGGGCGGTTAGAGATAGTGTTTGTGAGCTTGGACCAGGAGAAAGAAATGTTCGAGAGTTACTTTGAAAGCATGCCCTGGTTGGCATTGCCGTGGGAAGACGAAGAAGGGGGGGAGGGAGGGAGAGAGGGCGTGATAAGTGCATATGGGATTACATCGATTCCCAGGTTGTTGATATTTGGGAGGGATGGACGGCTGTTGGAGAGTAATGCGGTAGGACAGCAGTTCCTCAAAGAGGAGGCATTGAGCGCGTGGTGGGAGGGACGGTCTTTCCAAGGGCATGTGCATAAAGGAGGAGGGGGTTGCTGTGGAGGGGGGGGTGGAGGGTGTTAGAAAAGAGTGTTGGGAGGTAGCAGCAGTATTGGGAGAAGGAGGCGACGAACGTTTGCACGGGGGCACTCGATGAGAGACAGGAAGCGAAAGGGTACAAGAGAGAAGGGAGTGGAGGAGGGGGTGGAGGAGTTAGGTGTTGGAAAGCAAGAGTGTTTGAAGGAAGAAGCACGGGAAGTCCGAGAATAGAAAGTTATCAGTGCGAGAGTAAAAGAAGGCGATATCTTTTTATGTCTGTTTGTATGCGGACATTTCTGCTGTTTATTTGTTTTTGTTTTGAAGTCGAGAGCTTCGTGCGTGCGGTTAAAAGATGTCCTCCCATCGCGAACATGACTTGTTGGTAGTATGGTAGTGCTCTGCTGCCCGACGACATGAGGACAAGATATTCAACAACCTAATGGAGGAGGGCGGACAAGGAAAATCAAGGCATAGGCGACAAAGGACGGAGGAGAACAAGGGAAGAACGGAGACCCGACTGTTTAACGACACATATATATATATATATATACGCACTTAATCATGGATATGAAGACAAATCTGTGTGTATCACGAATGCATATGGAGAAAGCGAGGTGTAATCGTATGTCTGTGTACATGCATATACACATATATATATAAAGAGAGAGAGGAAAGAGAATTCTCCGTGTTGTTATCAATCACTTGTTCTTTATATGTTCCGAACACCTCATCAAAAATTTGCCTTATCCCTCCCTCCCTCCCGCCCTCCCTTCCTCCCGCCCTCCATTCATCTGTTATCAACCACCCAGCGCAAGATCGTGTATTGTAACAGCTCTACATAATACTCCGCTGCCATCGCTGCTCCCTCCCCCCCTCCCTCCTTTCCTCCCTCCTTTCCTCCCTCCTTCCTCCCTCCCTCGGTGATGTGGATGCAGGGCAGCTTCGGCCCCTCTTCCATTCTTTCTGGAAGGAAGGGGGGGGAGCGAGGGATGTCGAGGTAGAGGAGAAGGAGGAGGAAGGAGAGAGGAGGGCAGGGAGGGAGGCCGGGAGAGAGAGCGAGGAGGAGGCGGAGGCGTCACCAGTGGCGATGATGGTCGTTTCGGAGGAGAAGGAGGAGGAGGAGGAGTAGGAGGAGCAAGAGGAGGAGGAGGAGGAGGGAGGAAAGAAGACAGAAGGTGAGGAATGAGTCTCCAAGGACGGCATCTCGTCTCCCTTCCTCTCTCCCTTCCTTCCTCTTTATCCCCGGGCTGCTACTGTTCCTGTTGGTGTTGTTGTTGCTGCTGGGTGGTGGTGGTGGTGGTGATGGTAGCTGGGGGATGAATTCCGTTGGTATGCGTGTCGGACATTACCGATAGCTCGGAGTTTATGGAGGAGGAACGTGCATGTGGGCTCGAGGAGGAAGACCTGGAAGGACGGAAAGAGGGAGGGAGGGAGGGAGGGAGGGAAGGGGTAGAATGAAAGAGAGAGGGAGGGGAGGAGAGGGGAAAAGAGGAAGGGGGGGAGGGAGGATTGGGACACAATGAAGATCGGAGGGAGGGGGGGAAGGAAAAGGGGAGGGAGGGCGTGGCGGGATTAAATGGAAAGATTGTAGTGAGGAAAAGAGAGAGAGAAGGAGGGAGGGAGGGAAGGAGGACTTACTTGGAGCAGCTCGGTGCAGCCCTGGTGCCCACATTCTGGGCTTAGACGAGAGGGCCGCGACCGTCATTATTGGCGATGGTGGGATTAGTGCCTGCATAAGGGAGGGAGAGAGGGACAGACAGAAGGGAATGTGGTGTGTTGAAACGCTTGGGATGGAATTTTTCGAATGACGGGGGTAGAAGGGTGGAGGGAGGGGGGTAGGGAGGGAGGGAGGGATGCAAGGACTCCAGAGGCAGGGTGCCAGACATATACCGAGGGAGGGCGGGAGGGAGGGAGGGGGGGACGTACCGACCATCTGGAGCAGGCGAGTTACGTGCGTATGACCGCAAAGTGAGCCCCAGCAGAGGGCCGTGCTGCCGTTGCTGTTGAGGTTGTCCAGGTGATCCGCGTAGCCTGAAGGAAGGAAGGAGGGAGGAAAATTTTGTTTTACCGAGGACTCAGTGAGAAATACGACCATACCAGCCTCCCTCAGTTCCTCCTCCTTCCCCCCCCCCCCCTCCTTACCTTCCTTCCGCAGCGTTCCTACATGTAAGGACACTACTCTATCTATCAACATTCATCAGGAACATAAGTTTTAGGAGGCATGAGAGATTAAACACATCACAATCACCCCTTCACAAATGGCATCCACATCGACAGCCATTTCCATCACTCTTCACTCGGGGGGCTTGTAAGCCAAGGTTGACCTACGGTCAAAGGGGGGGGACGTAAGAATTGGATGTTTGTCGTCTTTACCAGTCAGGTGTTTCTTGATCTTGGGAGGCTATGGATCCGTTGGAGGGACGCCTAGGGAGTGTGTGAATCTGCCAGCAATCCCTTGATTTGTTTATTTGAAGCATATCTCTTGTTTATTGGTATGTCTTAGGGCATTTCATAGACGCATTCATCGAGCAGGTCCGCTGCAGTGAACAATAATGTGTTGTTGTTGTTCTTGGTGTGATGGTTCGAGACCTGCTTGACCCCCGAGAGAGAAATCTGTCGACAAGACAAGCGGGGTAAAGGACTAGCCTGGCAAGAACCTATATTTTGTTTTTGCGGGTCGCTACTATAGAAAAGACACGATGGGCCACAGGGCACTTACGATGGGCCAAGGGCACGTACCTTGTGTTGAAAAAATGCCAAAAAAACACCAGGCAATCATCAATTACTAGATGATAATTTTTGCATGACAGCAACGATATAGTTGGACGCTAAATTAGGTATCTTGCTTTTCAGGCCGCACATTTTCACGATCCCTTGGGGAAAGCGGAAAGGCGAGGCTCGAAGGTGTCGAATCTTTCGGTGATTCCAGCGCGAGCGTGCGTGCGTTTCTTTTTTCCATGGGTTGTACACAAGGCAGGCGCTACCAGAAAGTCCTGAAAAGTCCCGTCGTCTTTAAAGTCAACAACCAACGTATAAGGCCTAAGATGTAAGTCAAGCAGAAACAAAGAAAGATATGAAATCTGGCCAGCGCGTCAGATATTGTGAGTACATCCCACCCCAAATCCGAACGAGTCCCTGAGCTCCCCCCAAGGGAAGTGCAGACGTTGACTCTTACTCCCTTCTTGCAAAAAATAATTTGACGAGCTTTTTGGACACTCTAGGACAAGGCATGCGTACTAGGGTGTTGGCTTCAGGTCACACCAGGTCGATCGTTACATGCTGTGCAACATGTGCTACACTACCACCACAGTGGTTTATACGGTGCGGTAGAATGCCTTCCCCTCCTTACAAGAGCCGAGACAAGCGTGCGTGGTGCCGCCTCTCTCCTTGGCTCGGTGCTTCATTTACTGCCGCCGCCACACCCACACATTCCCCTACCAACACCCATCCACCGCGCCACACCCCACGCACCCACACACCCACAGGTGACCCCCCGAACCAACCTGCAAGCGAACGACAGCACCGTGGCCACACCAGAGTGACAGTGGGCGCTGGGACAAGCGTGCATGATGCCGCCTGTCTCTTTTACGCAGCGTTTTCTTCCCGCGCCACATCCGCCTCATATCATCCTTTCCCTGTCCAATCAGCACCGTAGCAACAACCTATATTTTGCCCTTGGGCCACTGACAAGACCACGCTCTCCAAAAGAACGGTCATTGGACCAGAGGGGGCAACTTGCCTGCCCATAATACATCTTTTCACCACGAGGATGCGTCGTTGGCCCCTACTGTTTGTAGGCCCATCCTACCCACTTTTCATCGTCTTCATTTGTGTGCCTTGGCCTGTGGAGTTGAAGAAATGATCCTTCGAATCGGACAATCAACCTTCAGCAGATTTTCACGGGTTTAAATGTTCCTCCCCTTTTCTCCCCTTCGGAAAAGCAGAAATGTCTTCCTCATTTGAGACTGTTCAACCCACGCGACCGGATGTGGGCGCGCGGAAGATGCTGCAGGGAACGCTGGAGATGCAATGCGTAAAGTGTTGTCTTTCTGAGCGATTGGCGCCTGTTTGACATCCGGCAGTTAAAGCTATTCTTCAAGAAACACTGGAGCGACAGATTCGGAGCACGTCCGAGACTGTTGTAAGAGGGTCACTCCTGGTGAATTAGGTGTTGTATCGGTACCTCGGTCTCCAGTTGACGAGCAGGTGGCTCTTTCAAAGCTGGATCAAAGCTTCGTCACCGCCTGCTTCACTCGAGGGTTGGAGCTTCGACCCGGCCGAGTATGGAACGAGGAAATCGCGGTGTCATCAAGGAGGTGTATTAGGAGAAATTTCAAAACTATCCATCCATCCACCGGGGCGCTAGTAACTATCAGAACATTACCATGGAGGCACAGCTATATTTAAAATTTCTCCTGATACACCTCCTCGACGACCCCACGATATCCCTCATTCCACGCTCGGCTGAGTCGAACCTCAAGCTCACGAGTGAAGCAGCGGTGACGAAGCTTTGATCCAGCTTCGGAGAGCCCTGTTCCTCGACTGGACGACTTAGGTACCAATGCAATACCTCATTCACCAGTAGTGATCCTCGTACGACAATCTCGGATGTGCTGCGAATCTGTCGCTCCTATTTCTTGAAGAATAGCTTTGACAGCGGGATGCCAACCAGGCGCCAGTGGTTCGGATAGACAACACTTTAAGCGGGCTAACAATACCCCCAACATGAGCCTAATCATCTTGGCAGTATCCATGTGCCAAATGTTCTCTCCTTCCTCCCCCCTCCCCTCTCTCCATCCGCTGCACCGTCAAAAAGAGAAGAGATAGAAGGATATCCCCCCAGAGAAAGGAGATATAGGAGAGCATGCGTGCATCTGCATGCCTTTCTACATGTGTCATACCATACATGTAGGACCTGACCAATCCACCTCTTAAATCAAAATAAGCCTCTTGTACTCCCTCCCTCCTTACCCCTTACCGCTCCATCGATCCACCCTCCCTCCCCTACCTCCTGCCCTCCCTCCCTCTTTCAGGCCACTTTTTACGCTCGCTCTTTCCTTCCCCCCCGTCACTCTCGCAGACGAAGCCCGCGCCAATAGTTCCATCCTCCCAGTGAAGGGCCCTTCTCAAAACCATAATGTCCGACGTACCCTTAGGGCAGCCATGAAGGAGGAGCAGATCTCGGTTGAGGACTTGCTGATGGCGAGGATAGAGGAAGAGGACGTGTTGCTCGGCTTCTTGAATCGGAGTTAGTAGCCCAAAGAAAAGCTCAAGCCGCGTCGCTCTCACTTGTTTGATAGTTGTCCTTTCTTTCTTTCCCCAACATCTGTTTTTTCCAAAGCACGCGAGTGCATATCATTCTCATGGCTATCCACATACTATGTCTTACTAGTGGTACTGTCTTTCTCGTTTTCATCGTCCGAAGTGACCATCCCATCCCAACCAAAAGGAAAAATGGAAAGGAACATGGGCCCCATAGATCAAGAGAACGTAAGAAAGAGGAAGTGAGCACTTCGCAGCCATGCTAACCATAGAAATTTGATGAATATAGATACTTTGAGGCGCGTGTAGGTTGTTGAAATGCCCAGAAGAAATGGCATTATTTTTATACGAGGACAAGCACAAGGAAGAGAGAGGAGGTTTAAAATTGACCCTCGCTCTTCAGCCTCGCTCGTGTATCTTCCTATACCAGGTTTAAGAACCTATGACATACTGTAATATGACCTCACAAAAAACCCACGCGCTTAACTTTATACCGTCTACCTCTTTTTTCTCTTGACCTGTTACAGACCTGCTGCAACAGCCCGCGCAAAAGCAAGAACGGCCTCCATGTCGATGACGACGATGCTCTTGCTGCTGGTCTCCTTCGCCCTGACCACCACGGGCGTGCATGCCTTTGTCCCGCCCGCTACATCTACGGTTGCCACACCCAGCAGTCCCATCACAGTCCAGCCCCGGGCACGCACGGACCTGGCTCGCACGGCTCGAAGCAGTGTGGTGATGATGCCCGCGTCGGAGCCTGCAGTGCCGTACAAGGCACCCGGCACAGGTATGTGAGCACATTTCAAACCCACCTGTCCTTGGGTTTCTTGAGCAATTGGTTGAATTCCTTTACTCTGTACGTGTGCTCTATTTCTCCTGTCCCTGTCCCTCCTTCTTTCTCAACGACCTTGCCACTCTTTCTCCCTTCGTGCCTGACTCCCTCCCTCCCTCCCAGACTACCATCGCTATGTAGGTATTTACCAACGCTTGTACTACGACCGCGTCCTGCTCTGTGGCCAGTTTATTGATGATCGCGTCGCGAATCAAATTATGTCCATTTTGTGGTATCTTCACAACGAGGATAAGAATAAGCCGATCTACATGTACTTCAATGTCCCGGGGGCGTTGCTTCGACCTGCCTTAAGCGTGTTCGACACGATGCAAGCCATGAGCAATGAGATTGAGACTATAAACATTGGATTAACCACGGGAATGGGTGCTTTTTTGTGTGCGGCGGGGACGAAAGGCCGAAGATTTTCCTTGCCGAATTCCAGGTTCTTGATGCAGAAGACGGGATTCGAGGAGGTGAGGAAGGACGGAAGGGAGGGAGAGAGATAGGGAGGGAAGAAGGGACACTGGACGATCTGGTCGTGCTTCTTTTCCACACCTTTTGATATTACTTGTCACCGTGCCGGCCTTGTCTTCCTGTCCTGCACATGTACAGATAAAACACTCACCCTCCCTCCCTCTGTCCCCCCCTTTCTTCCTCCGTCCCTCCCTCCGCGCCTGCCTCCCTCCCTCTCTTCATGGTCTCCACAGCAAGTCTACGGCCAAGCCAGCGACATAGTGCTGGAGGTGGACAGCACCATGCGGGAAAACCAACGTTTTCTCGCCGAGCTCTCCCGCCTCACGGGCCGCAAGCCCGAGCAGATTAAGAAGGATTTTGGACGTGACTTTTACCTCTCCGCCGAGGAAAGCGTGGAGTACGGGATGGTCGACCAGGTCATCACCCCCGGTGCGTGCCTTCCCTCCCTCCCTTCTTACCGCTCTCTCCGCCCTGTGTGTACACGAACACGACGCACAGACGCACTAGTGGTCATGGAGGTGCAAGCCGGCTGATCCCTTCCGTCTGTCCCTCCCTTCCTCCCTACCTCCCTCATCCTTCCTCCTCTCCCTCCGCCCCTCCGTCCCATCCTCCCCCCCATCCTTTCCGCATACAGGGCGAAAGGATGCGCTATCCATCATGGAAGGTGAGGTGGGTTTCGGGAAGTTTGTTTCGGGCAGCGACCAGCGGTACCAGCCGCAATTCGCACCGCAGGCGTGGAGTTAAGGATAGATGGAGAGGGGGCAGGAAAAGCACCATATAGGGGTAGAGAGGGGAGGGAGGGGAGGGAGGGAGGTAGAGAGGGGTGGCTCTAGATTCAACAGACAAAGAAGAATCGCCATGTACGTAGAGGCTGCAAATTTGAATGTTTGTTTCCTTTTGTTTGTTTAGGTGCTTTTGTTGTTTTTGTTTACGTTATTGCTGCTGTTGTAGTAGTTACATATATATATATATATATATATATATATATATATATATATATACGTATATATATATATATGAATATATGAACATATATATGTGTAGTCATCAATTTTGTTGTTATTGTTGCTATTATTATGTAATGGTGTTGTCGAGTTGAAGGACCAAAAGGATTGCGGTGTAGGTCAAGGGTCGAGGTGAGACGCGGGCTATCACTCATTCGCCTGCGGCCTCAGGCGACTTGGCACCCCAGGTGTCAAGCTAGGGAAAAAAGATGAGAAGGGAGAGGGGGAAGGAGAGGGGGAGGGAGGGGTGACTACGAAAAAAACAAAGCGTACTCAAGAGAACTAACCAACCACCTCCCTTCATTAGCAAGCTTCTTTTCATTCTTTGGACTCGTCTGTAGCCCCTTCCCGCCTTCCCTCCCTCCTTCCCTCCCCCTTCCCTCCATCCTCCCTTGCCTCCTTCACCATCGGCCAATCAGCGTCGTCACCATCCGGAATAAGTCCATCACTCCACTCTTCTTGTTCCCCCCCCCCCCCCCCCCCCCCCCCCCCCCCACCCCACCCCCCCCCCCCCCCCCCCCCACCCCCCCCCCCCCCCCCCCCCCCCCCCCCCCCCCCCCCACCCCC
>Ga0160420_100073_pt1 | contig 60317 bp, 52 predicted proteins | sample CelAP2metagpilot_FD_108197 | JGI IMG/M metagenome (GOLD analysis project Ga0160420, IMG submission 108197) | Phycosphere-associated microbial communities from algal ponds in Kailua-Kona, Hawaii, USA - Cellana AP2-5-5 metagenome pilot | ecosystem: Engineered > Artificial ecosystem > Aquaculture >...
AGAGGGAGGGAGGGAGTAAGGGAGGGAGGGAGGGTCCCATGAAAGCCAGAAAGCGTGCAAGGAGAACCCGGGCAAGCCATTCTGATGTCCTTTTTTTTCGTCCACTATTTCTTATTTACTCCCTCCCTCCCACCCCCACCCCCCCCCACACTCCCACCCCCCCCCCCACCCCCACCCACACCCCCCCACACACCCACCCCCCCCCCCCCACACACACACCCAAACACCCACACACCCACACACACCTTCCTTTTTCCCTCTCTGGCGCACAGGTGGAGGTCAAGGTGAAGACAGGACAGGAGGTGAAAAAGGGGCAGCCCCTGTTGGTCCTGAGTGCCATGAAGATGGAGACCGGTACGTGGTCGTCTAGAGGGAGGGAGGGAGTAAGGGAGGGAGGGAGGATCCTATGAAAGCCTGAATGCGTGCAAGGAGAACCGGAGCAAGCCATCATGTTGTCCTTTTTCTCGCTCCACTCTTTCTTATTTCCTCCCTCCCTCCCTCCCTCCCTCCCTCCCTCCCTCGTTCCTCTCTTCCTTCCTGGCGTGAACCACACTCACTCCAGTGCTGACCTCTCCTGCGGCGGGCAAGATCAAGACGCTCCTGGTGGGCGCCGGCGACAACATTGCAGGAGGAGATTTGGTGGTGGAGATTGAGTAGGGGGAAAGGGAGGGAGCGGTGAGTTGTACAGGAAGACTTGTCGTTTGGATAAATAATATATGGCATCCGTCGGAAGGGCACGAAGAGTGGTGGTGGTGGAGAAAGCAAGAAAGAGAGGGATTGAGGGGGGGGGAAAGATCAGCTCTTGAGGCGTAAACGAAGGGCAGCAGAATGGAGGGCAGCAGATACAATTAGAGTGGACAAGAGCGTAGAAAAAAACGAGCAGATGAGAATATAAAGTGTGTCAGCGAAGAGGAAGAAGAATTAGAAGAAGAAGCGGTCCCCCTTGCATCTTGTCTCCTCCTTGTCTTTTATTTCGTGTTCTGATCTATATTTTCCAGGACAAGGAGCGGCGCGGAGGGCATTCATTACCCACCAGCACCTTCTCGTCTTTCTGTGCTTGCTTGCTATGGCTACATTGAGACGTCGAAGGGACAGGCCCGTGTGACCGCGCTCTCTCCGCATGGTACCATCCCTATATACCTACAGGGTTCCTCTCCTCTCTTCATTTGTTCCGGGCACCTTTTTTCGGTCGTGTCATTTTTGGGGTCAGCACGATACACCACTCATATCCCTCCACTTTTAAATCCCCGTTTCTCTCTTTATTCTCCATATGGCACACTAAAAAAGCTTCCTCCAAAAAAGACTGCGCGGGCATCCTACTCGACTCATCTCACCCTCCCTCCCTCCCTCCTTCTCTCCCTCGCCCCCCCCTTAACTACATCAACAGAGCCGTCGCCAACACCGACGCGACCACGGGGACACTCACATTATCATCCCCCCAGGGCACCAGCTCCACCATCGCACACAACACACTAATCACCCCCACCCGTCCTACCACCCCAAGCGTCAAGGCTGGGACCAAGCCCCATAAATGAAACCAGGCAATCAACCCCACACTCACCAAGAATCCAGACACCACAAACGCCCCCGTTCCTGCATAACTTTTCGTACTACTGAACGCCCACTTTTTCTCTCCCCATCTCCTCCCGACGATATCGGCCATTCCATCCCCTGCTGCCATCTGACTGATTGCCACCAGCCCCACCATGCTCTCGCGCCAAAAACTAAGGGTGGACAAAAGGAGAACAATAACGTATATCAGTGGCCCACGCAGGACCTCCGCTGGATTGCCGCTTCGGGAGATTGCAGCGACGAGACCACTGGGCTTCATTTTAATCGTAGTAGCATTCGTGAGGGTCGGAGCGTCTGGCTGCTCCTTTGCCAATCCCGAAGCGATAACAGCGATGGCTTGGAGAAAAGGCACCGCTGCAGCGAAAAAGCGGGCGCTGGGGTCTGCGGAGAAAAAGGGCCAACACAACATAAACAGTGGACCGGAGCCGCAGTGGATAAGTTTGCGAGAGTCCTTGGAATCAACCTTACCGGACGTTGCCAGGGTAGTCCACAATTTCAACCAAACCGCGGAGGCGATCCCGACCAACGTTGCCCCACTCAGATCCTGGAGAAGGTTGGAGGGAAGGGCATGCGAACAAGTGGGGAAGGGTCTCCAGGCTGCTTGAGGGGGTGGTGTCGATAGTGCATGTCTTGGAGGGGTGAGGGTTCGGGATTTGATTGAGAGGGAAAGGGCAGAGGAAGGGGAAAAGGAGCGTGGCAGGGGTGGGATAAAAGCTGTGGTAGTTCTACTATTGCCCAGGGCACTGGTGCTGGTAACTGCTACCAGGAGGAGGAGCTGCAGGGAGGCCTGGACTCGATTGATGCTCGTCATGGTTTCAGGCACGTGGCTTGCTTCAAGGGAGAGCAGGCCCTCAGTTGTTGCTGTTGATGGTCGATGATGAAAGCGCCCGCGACAAACGTGGATGAGAGGGGGGCGAGTCAGCCTTCTGCCTGTGAGTTGTTTGGAAGTGAGAGGCGTAATGAGTATGCGGTGTTTGTGTGCGGTGACCGCACACGGCGTGGAGTCGCCAAGGCATATGTTCCAGACCTCACTTTCCGACATTCATGCCCGTGCTATACAGACACAAGTACAGAGGCTGTTACGATATTCGCAAGGATCAGGAGGGCGCGTCAATCGCTTGCTGCGGTGCTGGTTGTGCCTCTTCACGTCTCCAAAAACACGACGAGAGCGAACCTCCCACCCCCATTGCTCCTCCTTCAAAACCCCTTCCACCATAACGCATTAACCAGTTGCACAATTATGGAGACCACTGCCACTGCACCTGTCGAAGACAATTTCGAAGCCCTGGACATGGAAATGCTCATTATAGACGTTCCCCATCCTCCAAATCCAATGCCTCGCTTCTACGTCAGCGGCGTCTCGGCAACACGCAAGCCCGCAGTCCTGGCGACGCTCCAGCTAACCCACCTTGTCTCCATTGGAGCTGAACCCGGAAAGATTCTGGCTTCACAGTTTCAGCCGGGCCGTACCTCCCTCTCTTTCCCAAAAATCTTGGACATCGAAGAACAAGACCTCCTCTCCTCCCTACTTCCCACTCTCCTTCCCTTCCTCGCCGCGACCACGCCAGAGGACACCATCCTAGTGCATTGCCAAGCCGGCCAATCACGTTCTGTTGCTGCAGTGTTGATGTACTTGATAATATGTCAAGGCCTGACCTTGGTGGATGCCCACGCCCAGGTAGCTCGGTCTCGGCCAGGGGTTTGTGTAAATCCGGGCTTCCTCCGTCAGCTTTTGTTTTTGGAAGACTTTCCCGGCTTGCGTCGCTCTCCTTTCACAGGAACCAAATATGGCGCCAATGAATTTATCTCAGCTTCTTTTACTGACACGGAGAGCAAAGCAACCGCACTCATTCAGAGTAGCCGCAGAAGAAGTGCAATGCACTGTTCATGGGCCGCCGAGCACCGCCTTTACCTCTTGAATAATCTCTTTCGAGTCACATGTCGTCTTTCCTCTTTGGAGCCAGTACAGGTCTGGGAAACAATCGACAATGAACACAGAAAGCTGGTAAAGTTGTTGATCAGGTATGGGCATGCTTGTCGCAAGGGTCCGCCGGTGGAAGAGGAAGGGAGGGGGGAGGAGGAAGAGGAGGAAGTGTTGGGAGAGGAAGAAGAGGCAAGGGGAAAAGGGTGGGTCGCGCGCTGTCGACATTGCCATCAGCTACTATGTACAGAAGAAGACGTAGTGAGGCATGCGGGGGAGGAAATTGATATTTTGAAGAAGAGGACGAGGGTGAGAGCGCGAGGCATAGGCAGAGCAGCACCAGCAGCTGAGAGTGTGTGGGGGTACGGGAGGGAGTTCGAGCGGCAGCCGGTGCTGCATTTGTTGCCCCTATCGCATGCTTGTGTAAAGACTAGGAAAGCAGAGGAGGAGAAGAGAAAGAAGGAGGGGAAAAGGAGGAATATTGAAAATGGAGAGGATGAGGGAAAAGGGGAGGGCGGCAGACATGGAAAAAGCAGGACGACTTGTCGTCATCGTTATGTGTTCCCTCCACCATGGGTCATGCCGTCCTTGCTCACATCAGAAAGGGGAGGAGATGGCATCAGTATCACAGCCACTGACGCCAAGGAAGGGACGATGAATGTGAGAGGAGGAATAGGGAGGGGGGGAGGGAAGGAAGGAGGGATGGTCGATCTCAGGTGCCCGGGTCGGCATTGTGGCGCTGTGGTGGGGTCAATGCAGGCACGACCGGAGGAAGGAAGGAGGGAGAAAGGAGGATGCGAGTGCTTAGAGCCGTTGCCAGTGGTAGTGGTGAGATTTTGGGAGGAGGCATTGATGAATGAATGCGCGAGAGAGGAGCGAGGGAGAGAGGGATGGAAGGAAAGAGAAGATCACGGGGGTCTGTGTGTGAAATGAAAGAGAGCGGAGGAGCGAAAAGTGTACAGTGTAAACATAACCATACTGAATGCCCCACTGACAAGAAGCAGCAGTTTCTGAGTGGGCGAGAGAGCAGACAGGTAAACAAGCATCATCGTCTCGGTCCTTATTCAAGTGACCCTGCAGTTGTTCTCTCATGCGTCAATTTTTCCGTTCTCTCTTTCTATCTTCATCGTCACTGATTGACGCAGGTTTCCCTCTTCGTCGACGCTGATCGACGTGGGTGAATTTTCACAAATATGACATACACATGGTTTCCGCCCTCTGCTGTTTCTCCTTTCCCACTGCTTGCCTCTCACGGAACTAATATGTCTGATATGCACGCAATAATGCTTCTCTCTAAGGTCTTTCTCTGTCTTTCTCTGTCTGTCTGTTTCTCGTACCATCTCTTCCTGTGGTGTCTTTTCTAAAACTCCATCGATTTGTAAGCCCGCTGTTGCTTATTGTCTGTTTTTGTGTGTTCGTGCACTTCACATCCTTCCTCTTACCTCTCGCCTCTTTCTTCTGGTCCATCTGAATCTCTTTACTCTTCCTCTCTTCCTACAACCACTCAAAATTTTCTCACCTTCCATTTCACATTCGCACACACTCTTCTACATCTCGATCTCATTGTCCATTAATCACAAGCTTGATCTCTGTCATATACCTTCTTACAAAGCCTCATATGTAAATTCTCTCGCCTTCTCACTCTCATACAAAGCGCATCGTCACTTCCTCCCTCTCTCATTCCCCCGCTCCTCACACCACCGTCGCTGTGCTCGCTGGCGCCGCCACCAGCGCCGCTGAGTAGGGAGGAGGTGCTCCTTCCTCTATCTCTTCCTCTTGTCTTTCCTCCAGCTGCTGTTGCGGCTGCTGCTGCTGCTGCTGCTGCTGCTGCGAGTGCGTGAACGAGGGGGAGGAGGACCGCAAGGATGGAGTAGACGTAGGCAGGACGTGTACGCCCATGTAGTACACTTCTTGCACAGGACTACTATTACTAATGGTGCTGCCACTACTGCTGCTGTTGCCATGCATGGAGATGTACGGGGTCACAGTGGCAGGGTGGACAGGCTCGTAATTCCCACTGACGGTACCCGGATAAGGCTGCTGCCCTCCACAAGAGATAGAAGGGAGGGAGGAAGAGGTGGAACAACACACAGCGTACAGCCCCCGGGCAAGCAGCACCGTCGAGGCCAAGAGGAGGATGAGGACCACCATCCCCATGACGGGGGTGCTGTCGCTCGTGCCCTCGTCGCCCATTCCCGTCGGATCCAAGGGCGAGATATTCCCTCGTCCCCCAGTTCCTCCCTCTCCTTCCCCCCCTCCATCGCCTTTCCCTCCCGCCGCGCTCGGTACCGGAGTCTGGCCCATAAAAAATACCAGATTTAAACCTACCGTTACAATTAACGCCACGGCAATCGCACGCAAAAAGCGATAGAGGCCTGCATGCTTGCTAAACTTGGGGAACGCCCCCCCTCCTGCTGCTTGTTCAACTGCCTGCCTCAAGTCGGGGTTCGAGTCAATGGCGCGCCAGAACCGGAGCATTTCTTCGCGTCTCTTTTCTGTTTGGACGAAGCAAGCGACGAGGAGGGCGGAGAAAGATATCCAGCACAACAGTCCCAGGAGAGAGAGAGCCATGACGCCGTCGGTTGTTTCATCATCGCCGTCGTAGGGGGCGTCACCACTAGTCCCGTCAAAGTCAGTGGTGGGCTCGTCATCTTCTTCGTCTTTAAGTTCTGCAAATTCAGCTTTCGTGAGAGTTTCTACGCCGGGAGGAGGACGGCGATGGAAGACGACCTCGGCTCCTTCGTATGGTAAGAGGCTTTCTGTACCAGCCGTAGAGGGCACCAACACTTTCGTGTTTGGAACAACATTTTTGGCAGAATGCAAAGAAGATTTTTGATTTCCAGCTGTGTTGTCAAATGTGGGTTTTAAACTCGAATCTTTGACCGGCATAACTAGGAAAGGCAAGTGTGCAGTGGCTGCTGCTGCTCCTCCTGGTGCTGCTCGAGTCAGTCTCGATTGACCTGCCTGACGCCTGACACTCTTGGAGTTTCGTCCTGCTTCCGTGATAACGGGCAGCAGAGAAAAAATAAAGAAGGAGAGGAATACGGCCACAGCCAGGAGCAGGCGGGGACGACGACGGGGAGGGCTCATGATGGCGGCTTGTGTGATATGCCGAGGATCAGGATCTCATACTAGAATGCTGCCTGCAGCACACACCTTGCCGGTGGAGGAAACCTCGGCCGCTACCTGGCCTTTTCTGGAAGGCACTTTTAGGAGGGCCCTTGACGCGCTGCCTCCCTGTGTTTCAGTAGCGTGTGTATAAAGAGTGGGAGATAGCGGTAGCAACTTGAACGAGCAAAAGGACGAGGAGCAGCGCCGGGCCTCAGGGCTTGGTAAGCGCTCAGCGTTCAACGTTCTCCCCACAGCCTCCTAGACAAGTCAACCGGAGCAGGACAAGGGAATGAATATCAAAACCACCTCATTGGGCACTCAAGCCATGTTCCTGTGGCTCTGGGATATACATTGGATTGTGACTTGCCTCAGGGCGGCATCTCCGGAGTCCTGTGTTGGCGAGAGACGTTCCTGTCGTTTATGCTGCGCTTTTGACACCACCACCATAACCACATTTATCCGGGTCTCACTCAGTCCATGAGCTTGATATGTACCTTCTTGGATTGTGGCCGTCATCGTGATACCTGCCGTGGTGTATTCATGGCCACGTCTGAAGCAACCCCCTCCTCACATTCACGTTGCCTCCATAGGGAGATTTAACACTCACAGGCATGCCACTTTGGTGCTAGTACAGCCAGGACAAACAAGCCTTGCAGTCAGACAGCTGGAAAGAGAGTGTTGTCAAGCGTCGCGGACGGATCGTGGATCAACCATGACAGCCTTCAGCACCTGTAGTCGCAGGCCCAGGTCACTTCAAGGCCAAGCGTTGCTCGTCCTCGTCCTCGTCATCATCCTCGCGTTGTGCAGAGGAAGAAAGACCCTGACGCCGTCAGCGGGGACGAGCGTGGGAGCGTTTGTGAGCCGTTCAGACTTAGGATTCAAATCTCGCCAGCCATCAGCTTCCCCCTCAAAGCGCCCGCTCATTGCCGCCACAGCCCTGCCAACTACCCTTTCACCTCATCACGCCCGCCTCGCCCCCCTCTCCGCAGGCATGTGGCGTTTCGATAAAGAGCTGACCCAGCCTCAATCACAAGAGAATGGTGATGATTCGGGGTTTGATCCGCCGGGAAAGGGAATGTTTCGGTTTGTGTGGGGGTTGCTAAAAAAACGCACGGTGCAAGCAATAGGCGTAACGGCGTTCGCCCTCAGTGCAGTCAAAAGTGGGGGCGGAGGAAGGAAAGCAGCGGGGGGAAAGGTTGGAATTCTGGATGGTGGCGGAGCAGCGAATGCTCCGGAGCGGTATGTGAGAAGTAAGGATCCCGACGCCTCATCCAAACAGCAGCAGCGGGAGCAGGAGCAAGAGCAGCCGCAAAAGCAGGAGCATAAAATAGCGGGAGCTGGAGCAGGAGCAGCATCTAAGTCAGCTGCTGTGCCCCTGCCAGATGCTGAGTGCCCTATTTTGCCTCCGGACGACAGCAGCAGCGGCAGCAGCAGCAAGAAAGGAACTGCGGAAGAGCCAGCAGTACCTGCAGCAGTACCATCGTCAGAGCAGCAGCAGCATCAGCAGCAGCAGGACGGGGAAGCGTCAGGTACAGCTGCAGCAGATTCTCTTGCTCCCGAGAGAAACAAAGAGGGAGGGAAGGAGGCCAGGTCACCTTGGACACCATTTAAGAACTGGAGGAGCAAAGAGAGGGGGGCGAGGGAGGGAGAGAAGGTTGTACTGCGGCAGGAGCAGCAGGAGCAGCAGCCACGGAAAGATAGAGAGGGAGCGGTGGGAGAAGGTATTACACTCAATGGAGGGACAGCGAAAAAAGATGAGGGGGCACCTGCGACAGATGACAGCAAGCAGGGCGAGCAGAGGGAAAATGTCCAGGACCGCATCAACCCCGAAGAGGAGGAGACGGAGGCTGAAGAGGAGGAGGAGGTGGAGGAGGAGGAGGAGATGGAGGAGGATGGGGATGGCACCGTGCCATTTGATGAACGCGAATCTGCCCTTCTGGAGGATGGAGAGGCCTTCCTCGCAAGCCGTGGGACTACTCAGCCCGGGCAAGCCGCCACCTCCGGTCCCCGTGCCACCGGCAAGAAGAAGAACGACAACAACGACAAAAACGACAACAAACAAAGCAAAAGGCAACAGCAGCAGCAAAAGCAGCAGCATCAGAAAAATAACCATCCCTCCATCGTCCCAGGACCCGATTCTGGTGTCTCCTCCCCGTCTACCACCAAGCTCTCTATCCCCCCCTCCCTCCATCCCTCCCGGCCGGGGGGCTCCTCCTCCTTTGTCTCAGGTGTGTTCCGCGCCATCGCCCCCGCCGTTCCGCGCGTCGACTGCGTGAAAGTTTACAAGGGAGAAATAAAATTCGCCTCCGGTTCGGGCGTTATTTTCACCCCGGAAGGGTATATGATAACCAATTCTCTTCTTGTGCGAAACGCGTTGGAGTTGAAGGTGACACTTGCCGACGGTCGAGAATTTCCCGCCGAGGTGAAGGGGGTGGATGAAGTCCTCGATGTGGCGGTGCTTAAAATCCTTCCTCCCTCCCCCCCTCCCTCGTCCTCGTCCTCATCCTCGTCCTCGTCCTCGTCCTCATTCCCTTCCTCTTTTGAATACGCGCCAATCGGAGACTCGGACGCCCTGCAAGTAGGCGATTGGGTGCTATCGGTGGGTAGCCCTCGTTCCCCCGGCCCTTCCGTCATCCTAGGCATTGTTAGTGGCCTCACCAAAACAGCCGCAGAAGTGGGTCGGCCCGAGACGCAAGTCTCCTTTATCCAAACAGACGCGAGTTTCGATGCAGGTGTTGTGGGAGGCCCCCTGGTGAACGAGTACGGGGAGGTGGTGGGGATCAATAGCATCGGGCTCACCACCAGCAACACAGTACAGTTCTCTGTCCCGATCAATGAGTTGAAAGTGGCCGTGGAAGAGCTGGCTATGGGGAATGAGGTCCTGCATCCATCCATTGGGGTGGAGATGATGCCCGTCACTCCCACCCTTGCTGCTCAGCTGAACCAGAAGGCAGCGGCAAGACAGCGGCAAATCCAGGTTGAGGAGGAGGAGAAGGCAGTGAAAGAGCTTGCGGAGCAACAGGAGTTGCAACGAAAGGAGCAACAGCAACCTCAGCAGCAGCAGGCAGAGAAGGGAGGAAAGGGTGCGAGAGGACAAAGAAAAAGAGGTGGAATGGAAAGGGGGAGAAGTGCCTTCTCTGAAATTTTGCGCAAAGCTCAACAAGCAGGCAAGCACCTCCTCCAACAACCTCCACAAAACCACTACCCACCCTCCCCCTCCCCCTCCCCTTCCCCGCCGTTTTCTCCTTCCACACCCTCCTCCTCTTCCTCTTCTTCGTCCTCTTCCTCGCAAATCCACTTCATCCCCGAGGGGGGCGCAGTGGTGGTCGTCAACGTTCTAGAAGATTCCCCTGCCCAACAAGCAGGCCTGCAGCACTTGGACATTCTGCTTGAGATCGATCGATGCCCCATCTACAAGGTGGAAGATGCGCAAAGGATCATCCACGCGTCCGGGGTCGGGAGGGACATAGAGATAAAGGTACTAAGAAGCACACAGGAAGTCACTGTGCAAGTGAGGACGACTGATTTTTTGACTCTGTTTCGAAAGCAACAGACGGCCAAAAGGTACCCTGAGCTGAAGCCAAAGGTGGAGAGGAAGAGGGAGGGATTGAACGAGGGGGGAAGGGAACAGTTGGAGAGGGAGGGGGACGGGGAAGAGCTGGAGGAATCGCCGTTGGGAGGGAAGGGGGGGCTGCATCAGCGGTCGGCGAGTAATGATGGGAAGGGAGGAAATGAGAGAGGTGAAGAGAGAAAGAAGACGGGGTTGATGAAACAGAGTAAGACGGAGGAGAGGCAGATGAGGGAGGAGGAGGGAGATAGACAGGCAACAAAAGATAGGGAAGCACCAGATGAGATGCATGGAGAATTGTGGACTTAAATTAGGCGATCGCGTCTGTGGTTTTGGAGAAGAGAGACATCGTGAATATATACATATACATGTATTTTCTTACATACAAATCAAATTAAACCAGACTTGCCCGCAGCAGATAAAACAAATATCCTCATTTTCCCACAATCAATGGACCGATTAAAATTTGTTGGAACTTTTTTGCGGTTGCTCTTAGGTTAAGTGACAAAACAACAGAAACAGAATCACGACACGTAAAATGAAAGGAACAACTTTACATAGAGATGAGGATAGCGGATATTTGATCGGAGCTCGGAACGAGAGGCAGTCTCTTTGTGGCAGCGCCTTGGCGAAAGCCATTGCGTTCATGTCCCATACAGCGAAAGCAAATGCACTAATTTCAACTCCAATGATAAATGTATATAGCTCTGCCTTTTATTCATTTTCTAATATACTTGCTTGCTTTCCAAGGCCCTCATGGAGCCCTTTTCTCAACGTCTTCCTGGAAAGCAGAAGGCGGCGACGACGGTAAATCTGGAATGGTCTGTATGTACCAGAGTAAAAAGAGATATGAGATTCAAAAAAGTTTGAAAGCACGAAAGGATTTGTGTGTGTTAAAAAATGATCTTTTTGCGGTCTGACGGCCGGTTGCAACATGGGATCTGAAAAGCAGATGACCATCCTTTCAGCACCATCACATTCTTCAGCGTGCGACCTATCCCGCACCTGCCTACCTAATTTTCAACATTCACCCTTCCAAGTAAAAAAATGCACTCACCAAATCTGTTGTGTGTGAGAAGGAGAAGCAAGAGCGAACGGCAGCATGTGGGGTGTGCGTGTGTAGTGTAGCGTGAGAGACACGCGGCGGGAGTGGCAAACGATACAACAGCACGATACATACCTGGCTTGTAAAAATTATGGACGATTGATCTTTGAGTGGAGGAGAATGAGGATGGACAGGGAAATGGGAAGGAAAATGAGTCGTCAAGCCGTACAGCACAGGACCCTTTTGGAGTCCTCCCTCTACCTCCGCTTGACTTACGCGCCAGCCAGCAAGGAGAGATAGGCGACGGGGAATAGGGAAATATACTTGACTGCCTTGCCAAAGCGGGAAGCTCCGGGCATGGTATTGGTGTGCTGTCGAGTGCAATAGCGTGGCAGAGATGGAGATTGAGGTGGGTGGGGAGGTTGCCGGTGTGAGTACCTGGAACCTGGGTCTGTATCCTCCTTCGAGGATAGAAGCGCCTTTCGAAGAAGGAAAAAATGCCCCTTCTTCCCTGTGCTATGTAGCGTGGGATGTTGATAAGGGAAAAATGAGTGTTTGATTCGTCCTTTCTTTAGTCGCCACACAAGCGTCTCCGCCATCATCGCCCCTCAAGAATTAAATGCCCAACATCCCACAGCATCCCACGCGCTGTCCATCGGTGCAACAAGACGACGTACATTAGTAGCGACATCAGTCCTCGCAATGGCCACAACGCGGCGCGATCCCAGTCAGGAAGACGTGGATGAAGCATCCTCGACTCTACGTGCCTGCGTCGATCGAGACCTTCTGGCCGAAATTTGCCATGGGGACAGCCTCGGAGCTGGTAACCACCGCGCATCCACGCACTCCTCGTTGGTATCGACATCATCTCCGCCTTGGAAAGGTACGTATGGCGGCGGTATAGTGGTTTGTGCTGATGCAATGCGTGGATAGAATAGTTTCTTTGAGCATCGCTTTCATCTTTACGCCCACGGTCTGCCTCAACTTTCAACGCCCTTGTGTCCACACGCCCTCAGTAAGCAGTACCATGGAATTACGCTGCATAACAGCACATCGATCACCACAAAGCATTCCATATGCATGCCCCCACTGGTTATATCCTCCTCCTTTCCGAACACCGACATATCTCTCCCGAACATAATAGACGAGTCCCTCCACAAATGCCGTCCTTGGTCCGAAGCAGATTTCTTCCACCGCCTTCGCACATTCACACCACAACATTGGTTTGGCAAGAGCTTGCTCGTGGCACCCCCACGATGCGCGGCGCAGGGATGGGTAAACTCGTCGACGGATATGTTGGAATGTCAAATGTACGTCATGGAATGGCTTCGTCGGAAATACGTCGCCTCCCCTCTTTCTGTATACTTGGTGTTTATGTCAGCTCATGATCATTTGTTTGATATCAGCATCAAGGTAAAAACGAAGATGATTTTTCTCATTCATCCCCTCCATCATCCTCCTTTCGCTGTACAAAATGCAGATGTCAAGCCACCCTCACCCTTCCCAGCAACACGGAACCCGCTCCTGACATCCTCTCCTCCTCCCACTCCATCACCTGTCCCTGGGCCCACCAAGCTTGCGAGCCCGATGTTTCACATTTCCCTCTTGTAACCGCTGAGTGTTTGCTTACTCATACGGCGCGTCGCATGGGCGGCATTCGTCCTCTTCTCCAAGCATACAAAGGAGATTTAACAATTAAAGTACCTGAGGAATTCAACAAGCTGATGGCTGGGTGTAAGATTCAGGGGGGAGGAGTGGGGGAAGGGAGAGACGGAGTGGGTAGTTTGACCTTGGAAGCGCTGGCACGGCGGGTGGAGGAGTGTATTGAGGATGATGCTGGTGGTGGTACAGCTGGTGCTGGAGCAAGGGAAGGAGGAGGGATTACGGTGGAGGAGGAGAAGAGGGAAGACGAGCAAGCATTGGAGTTGAAGGGGGATGGGTTGATATTGGCTTTGCATGGATGGGAGGCAGGGCCTCCACCACGGCAGCCAGAGAGTGGAGGAAGAGGTGGAAGAGGTTGGGCGTTAATCTGTGGTATGTGCGGACGTCGGGTAGAAGTGGGGAGAGTGGTGGATCGAAGGAGCAGCTTGGGGAGTGGTCGTATGATGGAAGGAGGGGGAGAAAAAGGCGAGGATGTAGGAAGGGCCAAGGCGCGACGAGTTGGAGGGATGGCAGGACCCGCGGCGTTTGATGTCATGAACCAGCATCGATGGTGGTGTGCGTGGGTGTCGCGGGGGCTGGATGAGAAGGGCCAGCCGGGATGGCGGCTGACGCTCAAGACATTGGTGGGCCGCATGCGTCGGATGGTGGAGCTAGGGAAATTGATGGAGGACGAGGGTGATAGTGGGGATAGGAGTTGGGGGGTGGGGTCGTCCTCGTCGTCGTACGCACGAGCGAAGAGATTGCTTGATGGCATGTGATAATAAATAGAATTTGTCGGAAAGAAATTCAAGACAAAAGAGCTGCGTGAAAACCTGGTTGCTGCGTCGTTTTGCTTTCCTTTGTGTGACTTGGCGTGCGTCTCTGGTTACTTATGTGCCCAAGTTGGTATGTTGCGGTGGCCGTTACCACAGCATCAACCCGTCTCAAAACCCTTCCCCAAACACCGCGACCACCGCACACATACGCGCTAGTTCTTGTATCTCACCACCATGCAATGCATGCACAGCAGCTACATCTGCTTTTTGTGGCGGGTGCCAAGTGCCAGTACATAAATTCTATGTACACTAATCCACGCATCATCACTCACAAGCACAGACCAAACGCCAAGCAGACAACAACGCACTCTGGCAGCCAGAAGACCAGTCAACACTATGCCCCACACCCACTTCTAAGCCAAGCGCAATTATTGCAATATGGTGCTCAGCCACCTCCTGACCCCGTTGCTAACTTCGATTTTGGGGGATTACCTCCAGCCCGCGTGCTTCCAAGAGGACTCCCTCCGCGTGGGGCTCTGGCGGGGCCACGTCGAGCTCTTCAATGTATGTCTCAAAGACGACATTCTTGATCTTCTTGGCCTGCCTATCACGCTGCGATTCGCGCGAATTGGACACATCGAGATACAAATCCCATGGAACCATTTTGGGGGGAAGCCAGTGGTGGTGAAAATCGAGGAAGTCCACGTCCTTGCCTATGCTAAATATCAATGGGAAGACGCAGAAAATAAACGCCGCCTCGAAGCCATCAAGCAAGCCCAGCTCCGTGCCGCAGAGGAGAAGGCTGAAGACATATCGAAAGATTTTGGGCCCACGGCGAAAGAAGCCGCAGCGGCGGCGGCTGCGGGACCACCTGGGGGAGCTGGCGGAGGGACGCATTGGTTGATGCAGGGATTGCTTAATCAGGTGCTGGATAGGATCCAGATCGAGGTCCGGGATGTGCATATTCGGTTTGAGGATTTAGTGAGCAGTCCGAGTTTGCCGTACTGCTTTGGATTGACATTAAAAGTGTTTAAAGTAAGCAGACAGGGCCCCTCTAGAAGGGGTCATGCCCTAAGGCCGGCCCCCCTGAAGTTTCCCATGTCTGGCGGCGGCAGCAGAGGCAGTGGTGAGGCGGAGGGGGAAGATGATAAGAGAGGCAAGGAGGTGCTTAAGGTCGCACATATTGAGTATTTGTCCGTGTATTGCAACCCGGTGAGTAACGATGATTTGGTCTCGATGGCTCTGCATGAGTTGGAGAGCGATGAGGAAGTGGACCTGATGCTGGCTCGACTATTGCCGCAAGAATCAGTGGCTTTGTCGGAATCCCTGGGGGTGGGAGGGGGAGGGGAGGGGAAGGGCAAGGTTGGGAGGAGAAAGGATGGGAGCAGGAGGTCGGGAGGGTTGAAAGGGGGAATAAGTGACTGGACAGAGGAGGAAGACCCTGAAAAAGCCGAGCAGGAGAAGGGAGAGGACGAGGGCGGAGAGGAAGAAGAGGAAGTTGAGGAAGACGAAGAAAGGGAGAAAGCTCGCCGGCAGCGCCAGTCACAACAAGACGCGGAGCGGCTTGGGGGGCATCGTTTCCTCCTCCATCCAGCTCGAAGCACGTCTTATTTTTGGTTGGGGAGTCAGGCACAAGAACCGGGCAGCGCACGGAGGACACGAGTTGTACGCGCTCTCTTGGGCCTGGACCGCTTGATGATCACCTTGGAAGACCATTTACTGCGGTCAGTCCTGTGTTTGTCGGCGGGGCTGGTTCGATTCCAGACCATGAACCGATTAGGGGTGAAGAGGCCGAATAAGGGGATCGGGGAAGACCCGAGGGCGTGGTGGCGCTATGCATATGAGGTGGTGTTGATGAAGTTGCACGAGCATCGAGGGAAGTACGACTGGAGCAGTGTTTTGAGACGGAGGAAAACACGGCTGCGGTATGTCAGGTGCTGGAAGAGGTGGGTGACAGGGAGGAACCGAACGAGGGAGGAGGGAGAGGAGGAGCAGGAAGGGGAGGAGGCGGAAGGGGGCAGTCAAGACGTTGGCGAAAAAGAGGAGGAAGAGAAGGAGGAGCAGGAAGACAATCTGCTCAAGCAGAGGCGGGAGAGGCTGAGTCGGAAGATTAAGGAGCTCGAGGCTCATTTGTCTTATAAAGATATTTTGCTTTATCGAAAGCTTGCCGACGCGCAGCTGAAGGAGGAAGGGTGGACGCCATCCAAAGAGGCTAGCACAGGGCGAAATGGACGGTGGTTGTCGTTTTTGAGAGCAGCAGATTGGAAGAGTGCCGATCCAGCAGAAATATCGGCACCGGCGTATGCTGCAATGATTGTCCATGTCGAGCTGGCGCTTCAGGGTGGGGAGGTGCGGCTGGCTTCGCGCGGCAGCAGCAACAGCAGCCTTGGGTTGTTGGTGATGGAGAAGGAAGAAAGCAAAAGGACGAGCTTTTTGCGGGCCGTAATTAAGGATTTGCTGCTGCGAGCGTCGGCAGATAGTGGAGTGGGGCTGCAGCGTTTGGAGGTGTCTTTGGAAGACGCCCGGATTGAGAGCCGAACAGGCTCCTCTTCGTCCTCCCCCCCCCACCCCTTCAACAATGACGCTTTCAACGATCAGGACAAGGAGGAGAAGGAGGACGAGGATGGTCATAACTGGTCTCGTCTCATCTCCCGGCGCATCCGACCGCTAGGCCCGACCCGATCGGCCCACTTTTCGAGCCACAACCCTCTCTTCCGACTCACATACCTCCGCCTACCCGCGGGCTCGGCCTTTGTCGCCGACGTCCGTTTGGCCGTGGACGAAATAGAGGCAATTCTGGTACCAAGTGCCCCATGGCTTCATTCCATTCATTCCTTTCTTGATTTACCGGATTTGGCCGACTCGTGGGTGGAGCTTGAGATGGTCGCCTTGTCAAATTTGCATGGATTAAAGGAGCAGGTTGACGCTAAATTGGAGTACCTTGTGCAAACCCGCCCAGAAGTAAAGCTTAGAATAGAGGTAAAGGGGCCTTTGTTAATGATTTTGCCGCCTGTGGACGAGCCACTCGCGCCAGAAGTACATGTGGAAATAGATGCGGTTTCCTTGCGGAGTTTGGATGGGGAGGGAGGGGGAGGGAGGGAGGAGCATGAGCGGTGGAGGGTATCAGATGACGGGGCTGGGAGAGGAAGAGAGGGAGGGATAAAAGAAGGGCTGCCGCCGATGGATTTGTTAGTGCATCGATCGTCATGGCAGTCTTTGGGGTCGTCTCTGTCGGATGGAGGAGGGGCAGAAGGAGAGAGGGGGGGACATATAGTAGATGTGCTGTGCCAGCAACAGCACACACAGCGATTCGGCGGCACAGACGAAGACAGAGACCCGCTCACGGGTGAGTCCTCGTCTGCATCCATCGCGCCACCACCCGAGGAGCTCCCCACCCCCGTAGAGGCAGCAGAAGGAGCAGGAGTCGGAGCAGCAGGGAGGGGCTTAGGCTCGTCCACAGGGAGTGTCGACAGCATGGGAAGCACCTCCCGGCCCGGGCTAAATCAATTTTACGATCGATTGCAGATCAATATTGTCGGGGTCAAGGTAGGCTTACTGCCAGCAAAAGGAATCAGGCTAGTCCCGTTCCTGGATCCTTCGGCAGTAATGGCTTCGGTGGCTGTTTCTCGCTTACCCTCCGACCCACAGCTACCTCGATTGCAGCTCTCGGCCCGTACTGGTGAGATCAGCATTAGGCTATCTTCCGGTGTGCTGAAGCAGCTGACACGCTTGGGGGTTGCTTGTTTGAGGACCACTCAAAAGACGAACGTAGACATCGAGCAATTGCGGGCCAAGTTCGAAAGTATGGCCGAGAAAGGAACGTCGATGACGAGGTTATCCTCCTACTTAAATATGTCGGAAGGGAGAAAGGGTAGGAGGGAGGAGGGCGAGGGAGAGGGGATGTCGCCATTCAGACCCAGAGGGAGGAGTGGCAGTGGGGCCTTGATTTGGCTTTCGCCTGCAGGAGGAGGTGGAGGGCTTGACTTTTACGATGCCCATTCAGTCTACTCGGCAGGAAGCCTCTCGACCCTGTCTCGTCGATCCTCCTCCTCGTCGGCGACGGCAAAGATTAAGTCACGACGGCAACAACAACAACAGCCACAACAACAACAACAATCACATCAACAACAACAACAACAACAGCAAGAAGAGGAAGGGAAAGGAGGAGGGAGGGCGGAAGGAGGGAGGGAGGGAAGTGTGGCTAGCAGTGGAGGGGTGTCTGTGCGCTCGGCTAAGACGGTGCAGTATGACAGCAGCAACGCTGGGGAGGAAGGAAGAAGGAAGAAGGGAAGGAAAGAAGGAGAAGGGGTACTTCCGCATTGGGAGGGTGGAGAGGAGGAGGTGGACAACCAGAACGAGGAGGAAGAAGAAGAGGAAGACGAGTTTTTTGATACCCAGGAGGGGTATCGCTCGGACGAGGACGCGTTCCGACATGCGTTTGGGGCGGAGGCGTTGTCTTTCTTGGAGGAGGAGGAGCAGGAGGAAGGAGAGGAGGAGGACGAGCAGGAGATAGGGGAGGGGACGGCCTTGTATCGAGGCGTGTCTGGACGGGCAGCTGCGGCCTTTGCCAACGTAGTGAAGGAGGTCATGCAGCAGCAGCAGCACCAGGATCTGGGGGAAGATGGACAGGAAGGAGGACAAAAAGGCGTGGAGCAAAGTAATTACCATGACTACCAGCAGCAGGGACAGCATCTACCGCCGTCGGGATATTCATGTAAAAACTGGCGCTTGCTGCGAGTGGAATTTTCCTTGCCCCGCGTCCAGGTCAGCCTATGGGGCACTGGCACGTCGCTTGAGGCGCTGGAGGGGGAGGCAGATGATGAAGGGGAGGTAGGAGGGACGGGTGCTGAGGCATTGATGACTGTGTGGGCGGTGGGATTTGGGATTAAATACACGGCAGAATCATTTTTGCATCGTCTACGGGTGAGGCTGGAGGACCTGACGGTGTCTTGCCGGGGAGCCCCGCCGGAGATGCCTCTCTTTCGGCTTGGCGCTCCGTTGCCCTCGCCATCCTCTTTTGTTCATGAAACGAATTATCGTAGTAGTCATGGAAGTGTCGGTTATATGCAGCAGCAGCAGCAGCAGCAGCAGCGAAGCCAGCGTCACCACACCAGCACTGCTGCCTCTACCAACAGCCCTCTCTCCTCTTTCCCTTCCTTCCCTCACCTTCAACACCCTTCTCCTCCACCTTGTCCTTCTTCGGTCATTGATTGCGGCCACCTAGGAGAAGACCCATTCCAGCTCCTCTTTCAACTTGTCCGCGATCCTGATCCCGCTGCAACAGGTCGTCTCTTTCGAAGCTTGCAGTGTAGTGTGCGTGTCGCTGCCCTCGCCTCTCATTTGGATCAAGAAACAGCTGCCGAAGTTTTGAGAGTTCTTGCGCCATTGGCAAAGCTCATGGCCATCTCATCGGCAGAGGGAGAAGGGGGGGAGGGAGGAGGTGAAGGAGGGGGAAGAGAAGGTATGCGACTATCGGCCTCGGGTTTGAATCATTCGAGATCATGGGCAGGACCAGGAACGGCACCCCTGTCGTCTTTTTCTCCTTCAGCTGCTGCCGATGCTATTCCTCCCCTTCCTGCGACCTTCTACGATGGTGGAGGCACGCCGGCAGGGAGCTTTATGAACAACAGCAGCACTAGCACCAATTCCAGTGGCAGCAATCGACGAGTTCAAGCCCCTCATATTCATCTATTGTTAAAAACTCAAGGCGCTCGGTTAGCGTTAGTACGTGGACCCCAAGTCTCGGTACTTTTGGCAATAGGACCGACGAGCTTCGATTTGAAACCCAAAGCAGATGGAGCTATTCTCGCCTGCTCTTTGCACTTGATGGACCTGGAGCTGCAAGCCGTGGAGGAGAGCACACTCTACCCTCATCGTATCCTCTCTCACCCTCCTCACGCCATCGAACCCATCCTGGCAGTGACTGCCTCCGTCTCGACGTCGTTGATCCTTCCTCCTGTTCCTTCCGTCTTGCGTGGGACTATCTTGATACAGCAGAAACAGCAGCAGCATCAAGCACAGCAGTTTTGCGACGTGAATATGCGCTTAAGAGGTTTGTCTGCTTTCCTCCCAGTGAGGTCGATGGTTAAACTCGGCCAGCAAATATTGAAGGGCCCTTTAATTTCATACCTGATCGCAGCAACAGCAGAAGCAGCAGCAGGAGGGGAGAGCAGCAGTAAGACACCAGTGAAAGAAAGAGATCCTTTCTTCTCCCTCTCGGCTTCACCACCGGCGTCGCCTGCGCCGCTTTCTGGTGGAGGTTCTTATGTGGGCGGAGCTACCACCACTACGACTGCTGCTGCTGCTGTGACTACTGCCTCTGCTACTGTCATACAACCGCAGGTCAAAGCTGTGGTGTCCATAACCCAGAGCTCGGTCTGGGTGCCATTGCAAGATGGCCAGCATGGGGAATGGCAGGATGCTTTGGTTCTGAAGGTAGACGAGTTGCAGAGCTCTTTCCTGACCGATAGTGCTATCCTTGCAGCACCAGGAGCAGGAGCAGGAGCAGGAGCAGGAGCAGGAGCAGGAGCAGAAGGAGTCAATGAAGAAGTAGCCGCGGTATCCGTGATCGTCAATGGCGTTGCATTGGAAGAGAGCGGGGAGGAAGGAACGCACTCCATCCTTACTCTCGAAGCCGCTGAGGGCACTGTCAAGCTTTACGACGATAGGATTCATGTCGACACGAAATTAACCCAGCTGCTCGGAGAGGTAGAAGCAGAATCAGTAGTCTTCCTCCTCACCCTCAACGGGCAAATTCAGGACATAATTGACCGCGACTTGGATTCGTTGCTCTCTTCTCCTATCGCGCAAACTCTGATGGGCAATCCGATGTATTCCTCCCGCAGAGCTGAGCGACAACTGCTCCACAAGGTCTTGTCGCCTGATACCAGGATGGAGAGCCCGTCTCGTTCTCCAATCCTTTCATCGCCATCTTTTACACCACCATCAGCAGCACCCCCGATCTCGCCGGCGGTTGTCGCCGCCCCCCCTCCATCGTCTTGTACTGCTTTGCTTCCGGCGTCAGAATTCAGTCTGGGTATGAAGAAAGACCTGCTCGTGACACTTCAAAGCAACGGCCTCCATGTAACCTTCGGTGTCAGCAGCAGCAACAACTTGAGTAAGACCCACCCAGGAAGCCCCCCTACATTCGCTGTTACCCCTCCCCGCGGCCACGGTGGCAATAGCAGCATCAGCAGTAACAGTAACAGTAGCAATGACAGTTTTCTTCTACTGGTGGTGGAGGGTTTGCAAGGACATTTGTCGGCAGGAAAGGTAGGGAGCGGAGGAGGACTTAATGTGGAAGCAGCGGTGGGGCAAGTGCGGTTTTTGCATGGGCAAGGCTCGCATGGTGCGGAAACGTATGTGGAGCTCTGTGGGCCGACGGCGGTAGGGATGGAGGAGGAGCAGCAGGGTGTGTGGGAGTCTATTCGAAAAAGAAAAAGCAGCAGCAGTAGTAGTAGTAGTAGTAGTAGTAGTAGTAGTAGTAGCAGCAGCAGGAAAAATAGTAGGGAGGAAAGAAAGGAAAGCCCGCCTCATTTGGGGGTGCGCGGTAGTATAAGCGGGAGTCCGCGTGTAGCTGTTGAGCTGGGTTTGTATCTGTACCCGACGGACTGGACAGGCACTTTGCCGGGGCTCACTGCTATTCACTCTGCAATTCAAAACATTAATCGGGCCTTGACCTTAACGGCGACACAGCAGCATCAGTACAAGGAGACGAGTTTGGCACATACAGCCATTCTTACACCACAGAAAACGTTCCGTGCGGGTGGTGGAGGAGGAAGCGGTTTGCCTTGTCTGACCCCTCCGAGACAGGAGGGAGTGGGGTTGATTGCCTTGTTGCAGGCCTTGCAGGAGGGACAGATGGAGGGTGAGGACGATGACCTCGTGAAACGAAAGCTCCAAAAAGCTATACGTCAGGGGATCCGTGCCGGGCCCGTGACATTAGCTAGCATAGAAGTGGCAGTGGCCATTGGGACTCAGCAGATGACAGTGTTAGATTTCTCCTCTTCCTCTTCCCCCTTCTTTCCATCCTACTCGCCTGCCTTCTCCCGGGACAGTGGCAATCAGCTCCACCACATGGCCCATTCGACACAGGCATTGGTCCTCCAGGTTGACATGGGTTTTAATGCCTGCCTCGTGCCTGTCTACGAGGAGGAAGGAGGGGAAAAGCAAGGGGAGGAGGGATCGAGACAAGGAGAAGCGGTCGTTAACCACGTTGCAGGCAAGGTCAAGGCCACGGGGCATGGATGGCAAGTAATGCTTCAACGTCTACGCGTACCTCACATTTCATCGTCGTCGTCGCCCTTTTGCTCCTCCCGCCCATCATCATCCTCCTTCCGGTCGCCAAGGTCGCCCTTCTCTACCCCTACTCCTCTCCGTTGGAGCAGCTTGATTGTCCGTCATGAAAATGGAGAGATTCAGCGCGAATCTACAGAGTTAGAAGCAGAGCAACGCCTCATCTCCCCTATTACCTGGGATCTTGATGCGAGCAGCACACTCGACTTGTCTCCAACTAGCATTCGAGCACTGCTGGGGGTGGAAGCGACTTTGAGGGTTGAACCTCTAGAGGCCTGGGGTTTTTCGGATACCAGCGCCTTGGAACATATCTTCTCTTCTACTCTTCTCCCAGGCTTGGCATTTTTCACTCCATCAACAGCATCACCAGGAGGAGCAGCAGCAGCATCAGCATCAGCAGCAGCATTAGCAGCAGCAGGAGGAGGAGGAGGAAGAGGAGGAGGAGGAGGAGACCGTAATGATTTGTCGTATCTGGTACAAAAGCTGCCAATCGCAGCGGTGGAAGACGAATACCAGGCCTCCGGTTGGACACCAGTGGCTGCAGTACTTAGACTATTAGAGTTCATGCATCTCCGCCTTTTGATTTCCGTGGAATCGATTCATTTGACAGCGATAAACAATTTGTGTCGTCCGGCTGTCCCATTTTCAGATGTCACCTTTGGAGGGCCTTTCGTTGTTAAATTAGACGCCACGGATGGCGTGGTGGACGCGAAGCTCCACTTAGGCATCAAAGCCAAGTATTTCAATCGTCGTCTGGTCCTTTGGGAGCCCTTGCTGGAGCCATGGATGGCCACGGCAACACTCACGGTGGGGTGCCTCCCTCCGTCTCTCGTGTGCTGCGCTACTTTCGACCATGCAAAATCAGCAGGAGAAGAAGCAGCAGTCAGGATGTTAAGTGCCACCCGTTCTCGGCGATCAAAACCGAAGCTGTACAATTTGACGTCTCCTCGGCGCAGCGCCCTGAATCTCGCTGATGAATTAACACTTGCTCCCTTTCTCATTCCTCCTCTTCCGCGACGAAAGCGGCGGCAGTATTTCGCATCGTGTCGGGTCACTTCTGCAGCAATAGCTAATCTTAATGTGACTGAAGCTTTTCTCGAGAGCTTATCGAGTGTCAGCCTCGCGTTTGGCAAAGCTCAAGCACGATTGAAAAGCGGAGGTTATGTAAAAAGAGTCGGTAGAGGAGAAGGAGTAGGAGGGAAGGGAAGGTCGACACCGGCCAAGGGCAGCTGCGCAAGCAGTAATAATGGCACATGTGATTTGGTGGGTGGCGAGGGAGGGGAGGAAGTGGAGCTGAATTTGTATTGGGTTCAGAACGATACTGGCGTCTTACTTCGTCATGATGGCCAGTCGAATAAAGTGTGGTATGAGGTTCCTGCTGGCGCGCAAGAACCGCTGCTGTTGCCGCCTTCAAAGGAACGCGCGAAGCAGCAGCAGCAGGGGACAAAGGGGTTGCAGTTGGAATTGCAGCGGCCTGGGCAGATGGCATGGTCGAGGTTAGTCGGAGTCAACGTAGAGGAGGAGGGTATGTTTCTGCATTCAATCCATACCCTGGACGGGGTGTTGTGGGTTGTGTGTGAGGTGTCACGCGTGGCGGGTTTCAAACTTTTACGGGTGCGTTCTACGGAAATGTTCGAAAACAAATGCTCGATGTGTCTACATTTAATTCTAAAAGCGGGTTATGGCGTGGTGCAGTGGGAGAAGCGGCTTGCGCCGGGGACTCAGATACCTTTGCCTGTGTATTTGACAGAACTCCCGGATGCGACGCTGTTGCTGTCAGTGGCGAAGGCGGAGGGGAGAAAAGGGGAAGAGGAGCCGACATCCACGCACGTGGTGGAGATCCCGCTACCTCCGTCTATGGCAGGTGCTTTAGAGATCGACGGTAGCGGCAGCAGCAGCAGTAGTAGTAACAGTGGTCGGGCAGCAGCAACTACTTGCCTTAGGACGAGGTGTCTGGAGTTAACCCCTCCTCTCACCACGACGCCACTGCACGTGGTCATGCGCGTTCTTAATGACGATGAAGAAGAAGATGGAAATGAGGGCGATATTTGTGGCAGCAACAATGGCATTTGCCCTTCAGCGCGAGGAATGGGCTTGTGTAGGCACATGCGAACCCTCCGATTCACCCCTCCCTTGGTGGTGCACAATGTTCTCCCGGTTCCTATGGAATTCCTACTGAGACAACGAGCAGAGAAGGGAAGAGGTGGAGGATTGGGAGGAGGGATTAGGTGGCCGCTAAGTCCATGGCAAGATGAATATGACGAAGACCCTTTGGCCTCATCCGAGAGGCACGCCCCACAAGAGATCCTTCGACTTCGTCCAGGGGAGTCTTTCTCTTGGTATGGTGCGTCAGGACAAACAGATGTGTTGCTGTGGTTGCGTCTGACCGGGTTTGGGTGGGGGAAAGCGACGGTGCTTCGCTCTTATTTGTCAATGCAGGAAGAGGGCGTGAGGGAGGACGTGATAGAGGTCGAGGTTGAGGAGGAGGATTCGGGCCAATTGCTGGGGTTATCGGTGGAGATTAGCATCAAGAATGGGCAGCAGGTGGTTGTGTATGTGCCATACTGGATTGTCAACACCACAGACCTGCCCCTGGAATACGCACATGATGTTGGAGATCCACACAGTGATAAACCGTCTTTGGGCATTCATGAAGGGTTGTTAGCCGGGCAATGCAGGAGTAAGGGAAGGAAAGGGGGGAGGGATAGCTCCTTCCCGTTTACGGCACCTGGCTGGGGACAACACCAGCAGCAACGGCAGAGTCAAGGGCGACGAGGTATGGGCTTATTGGCGTTGCTACCCCCTCCAAAGTCAGAAGTGGAGCGGCTGCTGGCACGAGCAAAGGAGCAGCTAGTCATGGCAGGCTATAGCCCCACTGCTTTCTCCCCTGGAGTAACGCGCTTGCGTATGCGTCTGAAGGGAGGCAGTGACCCTTCTCCTGCTCTTGATGCTGCTTCTCCTGCCGGCCCGTGGACTCGTGGTTTTGCTTTGCCTCCGGCAACAGAGGGGTTGGTCGGTTTTTTTGAGCTTAGAGAGCATCCACCAGCATCGGGGCTTGCGGCACGTTTTGGGCTGTCATTTAGAGGAGGAGGTCGAAGGATGGGGTATGGTGCTGCTGTTGCGACTGGTCGGACTGGTAGCAGTAGCAGCAGCAGTAGAGGAGGGCGGCAAACAAAGCCAGTGACTGCGTCATCATGGGGATTTGGGTTGAGCGTGTCACAACGTGTCGCAGGAGGAGACTTTCATCGCACGCGGGTTTTGACGGTGGCGCCAAAGTTTTTGTTGGTGAATGCCTTTGGTCGGTCCTTGGAAGTGAAACAGGACGGGACGACAGAGGATCCAACAGTACCTGCAGTTGACCTTGCATGTGGCACTGAAGGACGGCAGCAGGCGATACCGTTCTTCTGGACGGAGCGGGGGGGCTCGAGGCATCTACGGGTGAGATTGTGTGAGTTTGGATGGGAGTGGAGCGGGAGATTTGTGCCGGACGTGCCGGGAGATGTGACTTTGATGCTGCGGCATGTGCATTTGGAAGCCAAGTATCTTCTACAAATTAGGATAACGCTTGAAGATGCCTCTTATGTCATTCGATTTCGAAGGGAGCCTCCGGCTTTTGCGCCCTATAGGATCGAAAATCGGACATTGGGGAATGTCTGGTTTGTGCAGGCAGGGCTGAGAGAAGGAGGGGCACACAGCGAGCGGGATGCTGAGGTGTTGTTGCCGTACCATGCGTGCACGTACTCGTGGGATGAACCTTTGTTACAGCGAAAGGTAGAATTGGAGTTGCAGGCCGGGGAGGGGGCCTTGCGACGGGAGGCCCTGGGGGCGTTCTCATTCAATCCAGATTTGCCGACGCGGCCGCCGAGCAAGGGAGTGCTGGTGGTTGTGGAAACGAGAGGGCCAATTCGTGTGATGGTTATCACCAATTCATACCCCACTTTGCCACCCGCTGGGATTGCCGAGGAGATAGACTGTCAAAAGGCCCGACTGCAGCAAGAAGTGAGGGAGGGTGGGCAGGTGATGAAGGAGAAAGGCTTGCACCCGTGGGCAGTGGACTTGGAGGTCGACTTGCTGGGACTCGGTGTATCATTGCTCAATGGTTTGCCGCAGGAGCTTTTGTATGTGTCTGTACAGGGACTGAAGGCGACATGGGATTTGTATGGACCCTCCAGTCGGTTAAAGCTGGCCGTGGGTCATGTCCAAGTGGATGATCAAATGGCCAGTACTACTTGCCCTGTTGTGTTTGTGGGAGAGGCAAGGAGGTGGCGAAGGACAGGGGGGAAGCAGGAGCAGGTCCGGTGGGCGAGGGAGGGAAGGAGGGAGGGAGGGGAGGAAGGGCGGTCGCCTTTCCAGATGACGGTCGCAGCAGATTGCACGGCAGAATCGATTGGTCGAGGCAGTGGAAGGCATCAGCAGCGGCATCCACCTCATTTCGAGCTGACTGTGGAGCAGGATTTGCGATATGACCGCATCTTATTCTTCCAAGCCGTGATCGTTCGATTGGTGCCATACCATATTCATCTCGATGGGAATTTAGTAGCGGCTTTGCTCAGCTTATCTTCTGGCGTCCTGACATTCCTTACCGATGAGGCAGGTGGCAGTCCAAGCGGAAGAGTGGCAGTTCTTCACAAATCCTCTTCTTCCAACCAGCCTACCCTATTGGGGAGGGGGGAGGCGTATCCTAATATCACACCGTCTAGCATGGTCTCGCCTGTCGAACACATTTTGAGGGAAACCATGCTCTGTGGTTCATGGGTTATTCCTGCTGTTGTGGTAGAAGGGACGGGGACACATCGTCGACAAGCTAGCGTAGCTGGAGGAGACCGAGGAGGAGGAAAAGAAGGGAAAGGAGAGATGGGTGCCGTGCAACGCAGCAGTAGCAGCATCGCTACTTGCCCACCGGTAGTGGAGGAAGATGCCTTCAAGATCTTTGTTGACTATTTGGAAGTAGATCCTGTGCGTGTCCAAGTCTCTTTTAGTGCTTCCTCGATGGTGTCTCGTGTTCTCTCCCATCTCGTCGCAAGCGGCCCGGGTGGCGAGCGTTTCCGGGCTCTCAAACTCTTCCTCGACGTGGTCAGCTCTGCTCTCTCCAAAGTCGACAATGCACCTCTCAGGTTCACCCCCCTCATCCTCCGACATGCTTTTAGCGCCGACCTGGTTACACGCGCCATCGCGCACTACGCCAGCCAGGCCTTGCGCCAAGCCTACGTCGTGTTGGGCACTTTGGATGTGCTTGGAAATCCAGCTAAGATCCTCGCAAACATTTCAGCTGGCCTGCGTGACTTTATCTACGAGCCAGCCAAAGGGCTCGGACAAGGAAATATATGGCAGTTTTCGATAGGTTTATATCGGGGGAGTATGAGCTTGACGAGTCGCTTGTTATTGTCCTCCTTGGATGGAATTCAGAGTTTTGCGTCGTCCTTGCATGCGGGTATCATGCCTCTAGTAGGTCTTATTGAAGATGATCACAGCACTGTATCCACCCATCAACTCCCTCCCCGCCTTCCTGCCTCATCGTTCTCCACCGGGAGTGGCTCCTCTGACATTGTTCCTCGTCATCGAAGGCAATCAAAAGGGTCCATTCATGGGTTAGTACAAGGCTTCAGTGCTTTAATTTTAGAGCCGATTCGGGGGGCACGCGTAGGAGGGGTGCATGGTCTAAGGGCAGGTGTGGCACGAGGAATTATCAGTGTGGTCTTGCGTCCGGTTAGAGGGTTGTTGGAAGATGTGGTGGGGATATGTAGGGTAGGGCGATTTTACTTGCAACCGCATTTGGTGCATGCAGTGGGGGTGAGAAGGGTGAGACCACCCCGATTGTTCACAACTCGTGATGAAGCTCTGACGCTGTACTTGCCAGAGACGAGTATAGCGCAAAATGTGTTGAGTAAATTGTGCGGAGGGATTTACTGGAAAGAGGGCTTGGTGTTTTGTAGCTTCTCCTCTGGCAAGGAGCGTTGCACATTACTGACGACGCGGCATGTGTTGGCGGTGCGTGTCTTGGGGCCAGCAACCGCGGAAGTCTATTTGTTGGAATGGGCAGTGCCGGTATCGATTCTGATGCAGGCAGAGACAATTCCTCCTTCCAGTGTGCTGTTGAAATTCCTACCCTCTTCCATAGATGGCCGCTTATTGGAGCAAGAGCAAGCAGAGCAGCAGCAACAGCAACAACAACAGCAACAGCAGAAGCAACAGCAGCAGGAGGCTTTGACTCTTCTCCCTCCTGGAGAAATTACCGCAAAAACCAGCAGTGGCAGGAGCGGCAGCAACAAACGGAGGAGGAGGAGCAGCAGCAGCAGCAGCAACATTAATATCATCAACAACAACAACAACGACAATAACAACAACAACAACAACAACAACAACAACAACAACAACGACAACAACAACAACAACAACAACAACAACAACGACAGCGGTAGCGGCCGTAGCAACATCACAGCCTTGTTCTCATCTCATGGTCCGGCGGGAGGAAGAGAGGGAGGGAGAATAAGCAGCAGCAACAATTGTGAGAGTGTTGGTTTGCTGCCGAGTTTCGGTGTATGGCTGCGACATTCACTTGCATCCTCGCAGCACCGTGCGAGGTCGGATTTGAGGATGGGGGAGCATTTGCTGGAGCTGCCAGATCGGGAGTCAGTGCAAGGCTTTGTGAAAGCCTTGCGATCGTTGGAGGGGCTTCATCACGGGAGTCTCACAATTCGGGTGCTTCCTTATTTTGATGAAGGAAGGGAGGAGGGGCAATATCGGAGATTGTTAGGTTGAGATGGGAGGGATGGATGGATGAAAAGGGGAAGGGGAGTATATGGTGTGTGATATAGCAGCAGCAATAGCCATGTACATATGCCAAGGGGATAAGCACATATATACTTATAGAGGGAGAAACATCACTTACCTCAATACGAGCCTGCAGATGTCTGTCATCACAACGGGCGAGGAAAACAAAAATAAACCCATGTATACATGTATAGTGAACAAAAAACAAGTCATCAATGGTCAATAAGTTAAATTCGCATTTTGCAATCCAGGTTGCGATTTCTTAAATTGCGTGTGAAGCTTTACTCTGATGCTGCCACCACTGACGGTGGCGGTAGCCGTATGTTTCTTACGGCAGAGATCTTCCACCGCTCCCTATCACTAAGATGCTTTGCTGATGCACATGATCTCACTGGTAAGTCAGACGATTCTAACAGATCCTGTTCGAATTGTCCGTTCAATTTTTGAGCATGTACAATTCCAGCGCAGTCAATTAACCTAAGCTTGACTTGCTGCCAAGCTCTCCACCTCGTCCAAAAATGCCAGCATTGTCACCACTACCACCTCCTCGTGCCCTTTCCCCGAATGTTTGGCACCAACCACCGTTGCCGCTCTCGACAGCGGACACACCCCGGCGCAAGCCTTGACAAACTTCTCCCCTAGCTCCTGCACATCCACACCCAACGGAACATATTCATCCGCTCCCGAGAATAAGAACAACGTCGGGACGTCAAGGTGCCCTAAGCGATCTCTCAATTCCCTCTCTGTCAAATCACTCGAAAACATGTCATCCAACCCATCCTTCGTCGCCAGGTCCAGGAAACGGTTCGCAGTCACTGGGGCCCACATTGCTGCTCGAGGGAGCATCTCCTCGCCTTTTCCCTCTCTTTGCATCGCGCGGGCCATGGTCACAAATTCCGTCGTCCGCTCTTCTAAAGCGAGATGCTCTCGATCACTCACAGGAGCTTGTAGTATTATGAAAGCCGGCTTTTTTGATGCGTCACCCTCGCATGCTTTCACATAGTAAACACTGTCTTGAGTCCCTGTTGAGTGTCCTACCAGCCCTACGGTTTCTGAACCCATTTCCTCCTGCAAGTAAGTGATTAAATGATGAAGTTCCACCGCGTCGGTTTTGAGGGAGGAATGCCCAAAGCCCGTGTATGAGGAAGAGAGAAGTGGTTGGATTAAGGCCCACCCACGTTCGTCTAAGGCTGCTGCGAGACTTTGGGTGTAGGGGACGGGGAGGAGGCCGTCCTGAGTATGGGGATGGGTAAATGTCGGGAAGGATTGCGTCGGGAGGGGGCTGAGGCGTGTGTATATTCCTCCTTTTTATCTCGTCTGTGCTAAAAATGAATAAAATTACATCGAACGATGGCGCCCCCTTCGGAACGCCGATGCACAAAAAACATATATTCATGCGCCAGTCCAGTTTTTTCCCATCCCCCCGGCTAATCTCCTCATTCAAATCTACCCGCCTCGCACAGCTTTTCAGGAAAAGACGTAAGCTATGCTAAGGATGAATACCCACAGCCTCATTATACCCAAGTCCCCCATCTCCTTCCACGCCACTCGCCCCCGCCCACACTTACCCCTAGTCCTCCAATAAGCACCACATGCCGCCGGTGCGCCTTGCGTCCGGAGAGAAACGCTACCCGATTCACATACTCGTCTCTGAAGTACGTAAAAAGGGTCCCCTCCATGGATGGCAACGTCGAGGACATCCGCTCTGTCGTGCTGCCTCCTCCGGTGGAGTAGGCGTAGATGGCAGCAGCTGAAGTAGGAAACTGGATGAGTGGAGCAGTAGGGCAGCGAAAGGCAGAGGCCGCGCTTGCCAGGAGCAACGGGCGGACGACAAAGTGGCGAAGAGGTAGAATGATTATCAGCCGTTCCTGTTTGAGGGCGTGGGACGATTGTGATTATCAAGGAGCGACAACAAACGAGGATGCATGCCGCCGAGTGGCAAGAAAAGCCGCCGCCGGAGAAGGGAGACGCCGTCGGACAACAAATGGACTGGCCCATCATGCATGCACGTGTGCATATAATTACAGTTATGATTTCAGACAGAGTCTCTCTTGCAGGCTGAAGCGTAGAGAGAGAGAGAGATTTACAGCTGGGTGTGTGGTATTCTCCACCAAGGCAGAGGGCCAACAGTTTGGACGGGGATACTTCAATGGCCAGGAGGTTGACGTGACGGACTTGGCTTCCTGATTTTGTCGAAGAAGAGCATGAAATTCTCGTTAAACCACCACTAGGAATGTGTATATCATTAGTTGCACAACTCCATCGTGCATGTTATTTCTTTGTATTCTATCTTCATCTTCACACTGCGGGCTGCTCGTTCCACAATGTTTTGTGTTGCTTGCTGCCCCGCTCATACATGCGGCGTCTGATGGCCTTTTCATATCTGTTTGTCTTCTTCTTGACTGTGCTCTTAATTCACACCCTACAATCTCTTTGCTGACTGATATTGCTTTGTTTCAATCGTCGCTCCCTTTCGGAATACATGTACTGCGCGTTCTGGGCTGCTGTTGCTGCTGCTGCTGCTGCTGCTGCTGCTGCTGCTGGGCTTTCTCTTTATTTATACTTTCTCCAGAAATTGCCACACTCCTGCGTGTGCGCGGATGGTTTTGCAATCACAAGGGACACAAGGCAATCATGACAACTGTATGAACCATCCACGGGGAGGATGCAGCTACCATCCTCAGTTCTGCCGGTGCCCTCCCCCTCCTTTTAACAACTTATTACTTCTTTTCGTTTCCTGCCGGCCAGATATTGTCGTTTAGGTAGGCCTTGAACAAGGCCAGGGCTTCTACAGGTTTGTAAGCGGGTACCTATATTGAATGAATAATAAGAAAGTGAGCACTCGGTGCTTGTCGGGAAGGGAATTTTAATTGCTGCATGGATACGCTGAATTATTTTCCTTACCTCGTGCCCCGCCCCCGACACCGTGGCGATCGTGATCCCGTTCTGGTAACCTTGCAAGAAACCAGAAACCTGGCCGTCAATTCCCCAAGAGGTCCACTCCTGACCCTGCTTGGTAGGCCATCCCATGTTCCCCACCCAAAACAACGTCCCCTGCGTCGCGCAGACCGAGTCATCAGCGCCTGAGAAAATCAGAATCTTCATTTTCAACTTCTTCCTCTCGTCCACCAAATATGTATAAGTGTCCTGCATAAAAGCATGCCGGTCATTATGGTTAAAATTGTAAAATACAGTGTCGGAACAATCGGCCCACTTGGTCCCTTCCCGCGCGTGAATCGCATGCTGGACATCCTTTCGATTGAGGTAAGACGCAGCAAACGCGTCTTCACACGGTTCATACCGAGGCACTGTCCCCTCCTTGTTCATCGACGCCAGATCAAGACCAGAGCGATTGCCAATAAAAGAAGGCAGCGTGTGACTCAAAAGCTTATATCGCTGATTCCGCCCTTGAGCAAGAATAGCCTCGGTGGATGGAGGGAACATTGCGCCACGCTGCCGGGCGTTAGCCAAGCCAGCCTTTGTCGCTGTCAGACACACCGGGTAGTCGAGTGCATACGGGTTAAGCCCCTGCACATTGCTCCACAGCAGACTCTGCAGCCGCATGCACGAATCCCCGAACAAGATCCCGGGGTTCTGTGTCTGGGTCCTGCACTTATCCAGCCATTCAGCGTACAAATCAGGCGGCAAGATGGAATGGCCCCAAAAGCTTTCAATTGCACCAATTAAATTTTCCACCGGATCGGTCAGCGGATTTCCAACGAGAAAACCTTTCAAATTAATGGGAGCATCTTTGTTAGGGTGGTCGACAATGTACTGGGCCAGTTGAGGGAGGTAGTGGCCACCGTAGCTCTCCCCTGAGAGATGCAAGTCACGATTACGCAGGTGAGGGAAGCGTTCGAGGAAAGCTTGGATAACCTGAAAATTGTCCTCCGCCGCTTGCTTGTCACCAAAAATGAGGTCCTTTGGGTTATCCGTGTAACTGAAACCGACCGTTACCGGCTGCTCGACAAAGAGCATGTTGGCAACCTTGTTCCAGCTGTAAGGGTTGAGATGCACAGCCTTGCCGTCGGCAGTCGGACGGAAAGGCCCGTTTTCATTCATAAAGCCGAACAGCCCAGAACATCCGGGGCCGCCATTGGTCCAGAAGACGAGGGGTGCCTCGTCGGGCTTCTCCTCCGCCTCAACGTACCAGTAAAAGATGTTCTTCTCTGTGCCCCTCAGATTGAGGTAGCCGGAGAACTGACGAAAGTTGAGCGACTTTTCGGTCAGGCCCGGCAAACCGATAATCTCATCAGCCAGAGCGACCTCGGTGTAGGGCGCGGTGGACTTAAAAGAAGTAGAGGAGGCCGCTGTCGTGCCCTCGGCAGCTGTAGAGGCCCGTAGAGACTTGGCGGAAGCGGCGGCTGCGACGGGCGCATGGCGATTGCTCTCTAAAGAGATGATTGGCTCGGCAATGGTGCTCCTCTGGGCGGCGACGCGGCTGGACAAGAAGCGGCTGGGCATGTCAGTGTACATAGGGCGGCGATGATGCACGACGACAACCGTGGCGCCGAGGATGCCCAGCATGCCGGTCACCGCGGCAACAAGGATGGCACGCGACCCGGCTTTGCGTGCATGGCGGGTCTGTAGATGGCTGTCTTGTGCCGGCGGAATGACGACGGATTGTGGCATGGTGATTTCTCTGTGTGATGTGAGATGTGCTTGTCAACAGATCGTTTTGTAGGCTTCGGCGCCTATGGGCACGTTTACCCTATGTCTAAGTGTAAAAGGGGAGCACGACCTGCCATGCCGATGTATCCCGCCCACACTTAGCAGAGTAGGCACATAAATCGATGCTAAAAGCTTGTGGGGTTGATGTATACGTCGTGTTGTTTTGTGGGTGCACACGACCAGGGACAACGCCGTGTGTTGTACAAACACGCGAATGAACGAGCACCAACCGTAATTTTCCTTGCCATGGACAGCCATGGATGGCCAAATAAGAAAAGAGGCACCGGAGAGTTACAATGTGACTACGAGCAGACTGCGGCTCCCTCGTGTCCTTTTCCACATACTTGTGGGGCTGGCCATATAACTGAAAGATGGGCCCATCGTCGTTGCACAGTGTGATGAGAAGCAACCTTCATACCACCAATTACCACATAGTGGTGATTATATGATTTATATTATATTTTTCATACCGTTCTAATAAAATTCCAACACTCAAACTCACACGCAACATGCTCATACCCTTGGGCACAGAAAGGGGAGTGACTGCCTGTTATTTTGATTGCAAAATCGAGCCAGCCGGCTGTCGGACAAGTTTTTTTTTCACCAACAGCTTACCCGACCTCAACCCAGCAGCATCATGTCCTTCTACCCCGCCTCATCGGAAGAGGAAGGGCAAATATACTACCAGGCCAGCAGTGTGTCAAGCAGTGAAAAGGAAGGTTTGGACTACATAAGCCCTCTTTCGTTGCCGTCGCTCGAGGTATGCTTGAAAACCAGGCAAGACAGGCCATGCTCCCGTTCGCTTTCCCCGCCCCGAACCACAACACCAGTTGTATGGGTAGACGGATATGCAACCAGTCTCATTATCTCCATCATGCCTCATGCCTCACTGTTTCCTCCTACCCCCACCCAATAGCCCGTCATCAATATAGATAACAGCAGCGATGCCGTCCGGGCGCGGCGCACGGTTCTCCATCTGCTGGCCGTGGTGGGCATAGCAGCCCTCCTGGGCCTTGCTGCCCATAATCGCACCCTTATAAGCAGCAACAATCCGATCCCTGTGCCAGAGACCACAACCTCTACCACCAGCAGCAAAGCGCATCACCACAAAAGCCACACCACCGCCTTTCCTTTGCACTCTCCCATCCTCTCAAGCATCAATAACGATGATTCCTCCTCCTTCGCACCCACCTACACGGCCGCGGCGCTTGCTGACGAAGTCACATCCTTACCAGGCCTCCCTACTCCTGCTCCAACCTTTCGCCAGTTTGCGGGCTACCTGGACATCACTCAAACCAAGCACATCTTTTACTGGTACGTCGAGCCAGACGGGAGCAGCACGGGTATAGACCCAGTGACGGCGCCCCTTTCGCTGTGGACGAACGGCGGGCCGGGGTGCTCGGGGCTCTTTGGATTTTTGGCGGAAAATGGTCCTTATCGACCGACGAAGGGGGGTACTGGGTTGGAGTGGAACCCGATGTCTTGGAATGCGTTGAGTCATATGGTTTATGTCGAGATTCCGGTGGGGGTGGGGTTTAGTTATTCGGATGACAAAGCAGAGTATCACATTGGAGATACGCAGACCGCCCGAGATAATTATATGATGTTGCAGGAGTTCTATAAAAAGTTTCCGCATTTGAGGGCGTTGGATTTGTATTTGACGAGCGAGAGTTATGGAGGCCATTACATTCCCACGCTGGCCCGGGAGATAGTATTAGGGAACCAAGCGTTGTTGTTATTCCCCAACGTCACCAGCAGCATCGGCCGTAGCGGCAGTAAGAACAAGAAAGGATCAAAGGTAGAGACGAATGAAATGGGGAAGATCAGGACGGAAGAAGAGGCTGCTGCTCTGAAGGTGCCACTACCAAAGCACGTCAAGTACAATCACATCAACCTCAAGGGATTTGCTATAGGCAACCCCTTCACGGACCCCGTGGAGAACATGGTAGGTATGATCGATGCCCTCAACGGCCACGACGTCATTCCAGAGTCACTCTACGAGCGTTGGCTCGCCACCTGTGAAGCAAAGGGAGCAGCGGTAGCAGATGTGTTTTATTCACATCCGTGTCGGTTGTTACAGCAAAAAATGTGGCATGAGGTGGGTCAGGGCATTGACCCGTACGCCTTGGACTGGCCCGTGTGTAAAGACGACGTGAAATTGAAGGGGAGGAATCAGCGGCATGCGTTGCTGGAGCACTTGGTAAGGTTGGATCGCGAGGATGAGAGTATTGCGAGAGTTGCAGAAGTAGCAGAGACGGGGGGGGATTTCGCGATGCGCGCTGCGTGGGATCATGACAAGCATGGGTTGCCCTTCGAACCTTGTGAAGACGATTATTTAAGCCTGTATTTGAATCGGGCGGATGTCAAGGCTGCATTGCATGCGAAGAAGGATATAAAATGGAAAGATTGTACTGATAAGGTGAAGTATTATGGGGTGGATCAGGATGTTTATATCGAGCCAATTTATAGGTTCTTGATGGATGAGAATCGAGAGTTGGGGCTGCGCGTGCTGTTGTTTTCGGGCGATGATGACAGTGTGTGTGGACCCAGAGGGACGGAGATGTGGCTAAGGACAATGGGCTGGAAGGTCACGAAGCAGTGGAAGGCATGGGTGGTGGAGGGGGAGGTGGCGGGATACATGAAGACTTATGAGAACGGATTTGTGTTTGCAACGGTTTTGGGAGCAGGGCATGAGGTGCCTGCGTTTACCCCGCAGGCGGCTTGGTTTTTGTTTCGGTCTTACCTGGAGGGCGATGTGGAGAGGTTGCGGATGCAGTAGACGATACAGGAAGAAAAAGGTGATCGTCAGACAAGGCGACAGAGGTGAGAGCTGGGTATGAAAAACACTGGAGGTGGTTTGCATTCATTTTTGTCGGGGCGAAATAGTCAAGAGATAGACCGATTGGTAAGTGCAGAAATCTTTACACATTTGTACAAAATACTTTGATTTGGCTGGTTGTGATATTATATGAGATGAAAAGCACGGAAGAAGTGGCAACAGGGAGAGCCTGGTTGACCTCGTCACAGAGCCTCAGTTCCCTCTGAGAACATATTGCATGTTGGTTCGTTCGGAAGTGTACTCATATAAGTATGAGAATGAAGAAGGAAAGAGGCAAACGACCTGAAATCATCAGAGGGGAACAATTACACAATCAAGTAGCGTGTAGAAGATTGAAGAAACCCCCATCCATAAATTTGTGCCTCGCCACCGCGCCTTTAGATGGCAGAAAATATGGAAGGCAACTTGCTTTGTGTAGTCTTTGCTTCTTTGACCACTCTGCGAAGACGAACAAATAGTCCCTGCATCTTTTCACCTGATATCATGGAAAGCCTACACACAAGTCGCGCTGTCTGCTGTCTGTCTTGCGGTGTCTTGCTGCCTTCAGCAAGACACCTTGGGTACTTCTTTTGCCATGGGTGTCTGCGTAGATCAAAACGAGCGGATAGAAAATCGAGACGCTCGCTCTACGAGGAAATAAGTTTGCCTCTAGCAGTCCTAGCAAGTTGAAAGCCATACGTCTTCCCTTTGAGATGCGTAATAGCAAATCAGCAAAGCTAAATTATTCATTCAAGACTGGAGAAGAAGAAATACACCGAAATGGGCCTTGCAGACTGCAGGCTGGGTGTGACAGCGTCGGCGAGGTCGAGCTCACGGTGCATGCCCAATTGCGGGGAGGGATGCACTTGCACCAGCCATCCAATCAAGGCTATAAACTACGAGGCCTACGGCGGAAACACGTGCCTATCCGATGGGCCCCATGCCTCGCTTCAGGACCCAGGTCTGTCCTGCCAGCTTTGCCGTAATTCAGACGAGATTTCAGCGGGTGTTCTTCGTCTGGAGCTGCTGGCTGTTTGACGCTTGCTTCAGCACAAAGAACGAGCTATCTTTCTGTTTCTTCATTCTTTTGTGTCTATGCCTCCTTAGGTGCGATCCTTCATCACTCCATGTATGTATACTGTACGTGGAATTCTCTGAATGTGTATTCCGTACCCCTAAATTATGCCGGTTGCTCGCCTGCTCGTCGTGTTGAGTGTGGTGGCATGAAGGTCGCGCCTTCCCCCATTCCTTTCCAGCTCTCCACCCTAAGTACATGCTATCATAGATTTCACCACCAAGCCCTGCTTTGTGTAAAGCACCGGGCTGCGTTCATCTATCCAGGATCCATGTGCTGTCTTTCCACATGCTTTGTGACGCGGGTGCCGCAGCACAAGGGCCGCACGCAAGTGCTAATATGCTGACAGCGCATGTTCGTGGATAGAAGCTTTGCAGCTCGGCCCAAGCCTTGTGCACTCGACGCGGACCACCACACCTTAATTTAAATGTGTGTTGTGTGGTTTGATTGTACGGTATGCTTATGTGGGCGGCTGGTGGTGCTCTCTGTTCCCCCTTCAGGGCACCTGGAAGAGCGCCTCCGAGCCGAGGAGCAGGACTGGCGTGTTGTTGCTGCTGCTTCCTTCCTCTCCCTTTTTCCCCTTCTCCCTCAATCATACCACCCCACACATCCCCACCGCCGACTCAGCCACCCTTCTTTATCCAATTCCCTACATAATTCACAGGCCTGTCCAATCTAACGCGCCTCGGCCCAGGTGATTTGACATCCACGTCCCCAGCTGCCGCGACGAACGCAGAAGCACAGAAGCCTCTGAACGTTCTTCGCTTCTGCGCTCTTCCTTCTTTCCATTCTGTGCCCAAGAGCCAAGCCAAGCGTCGCCTCACCCAGCTTAATACACAATCCTCGCCTCCACGAGCACAGTACACATTTTACAACACTGCTGGAGCATGGCCGCTGTTGTGCACCCTGCTGCTGACCACCCCACGGGTCCTCCGGCCCCCCTCTCCTCCACCTCCTCCTCCCCGTCTTCACCTCCCACCAGTAACGAGACCAAGGCCACCTCCTCACCACCCGAATGCGGCTTGCCCAGTCCCCCGTCCGCCTGTGCGATCCCACCTGTGGCCGTTCCCCCCTCTGGCTTGCTCGCAGAGATGAGCTCGCACCCGCCCCCCCAAGTAGAGCCCTTGACCGACCTGCCTCATCCTCCTCCTCCTTCGGGCCTCGGCCCTCACTCCTACGAAGGCGGCCCCCCTCCTCACTCCTATGCACATCACCATCTACCCCCGCCTCCTCCACACTTCCACCCCATGGGCCAGCCGGTTGACCCAAACGCTTTCCAGCATCATCCCCACCCATACTTCGACGTCAATGCGCACCATCACGGGCAGCACGGTGGCTTCCCACCTCCTCCTCACCACCATCCTTTCTCTCCAAAGTACCTCGGCCCTCCTCCTCCTGGTGGACTCCCCCCCCCTCCTCCCGGCTTGCCCCTCGGAGTTCCTTCCCTCCATCATCACTACCAGCAGCACCACCAGCAGCAGCACCAGCATCAGTACAACATGGCAGCGCACCACCAGCAGCTTCCGGGGGCATCCTTGCTCATCGGTGGGGGAGGAGGCGCTGGAGGAGGCGCTGGAGGGGGGGCGCTGCAAGCGCAGCTGTTGGCGAAGAAAAGTAAAAAGCCCGAGTTTCTGGTGAAGCTTTACCGGATGTTGCAATACGAGGACCCCACGGTGATCTGTTGGGACTCGGGCAGGATCCACGTGCACGACCCCAAGGCGTTGGGGAATGAGGTCTTGCACAAATACTTCCGGCATTCCAAGTACAGCTCGTTTCAGCGGCAGTTGAATTACTTCGGGTTTCGGAAAACGCAGGGGAAGGGGAAGATGAGTGCATGCACCTACACGAATTTTGACCTGTCCAACTCGAGCTTGAAAAGCTTGTTGAAGATCAAGCGGAAGACGAACACGAGCTCCAGGCATGGAGGGGGTGGAATGGAGGATTACTACGACGGGGAGGAGGACGAGGAGGAGGAGGGTGAGGGGGGAGGCAATGACCATGAGCACCAGCAGATGAGGCAAGTGCTGGGGAAAGGGGGGGATACAAGGTTCCATCCAATGATGGGCTTGGCGTCGGGTGGGATGGCGCCTCCCTCGTTGCCTCCCCTGGATATGCTGCGGGCGCAGCCGATGGGAGGAGCAGGGGGAGGGGCGGGGGGGGGGAAGGATGACAGGCTGTTGTTTTTGTATCAGCTGGCGGCAGCGGAGGGGAAGGGGAAAGGGGGAGGGAAGAAGGGTGGAAAGAAGGCGGACGATGATGAGGAGGAGGATGACGAAGATCCAGAGGTGGAGGACGAAGAGGCGGATGAAGAGGAGGGGGAGCGAGGGGGAGAGGGGGAGGAAGATCGGACTAGTAGCAGTGTGGGAATGGAGTCGGGGGACGAGGAGACAGAGCAGAGGAGGAGAATCAGGATGGGGAGGAAGGCGGAAGCGAAAAAGGGAGGGGCGAAGGAGGAGATGAAGTTTCAAGGGAAGAAGAAGGAGGAGGAGGAGGAGGAGGAGGAGGAGGTGGAGCGGGGGGAGGAGGGGGGAATTAAGAGGAAGTTTGAAGGAGAAGCGGGAGAGGTCGTAACTAAGGTGAAAAAGCACGAGGCTGATGAGACAGAGGGGGAGGCAGAGGAGGAGGAGGAGGATGAGAAGCCCAATCAGCGACAGCAGCAGCCTCAGTTGCCCCCCGCAGTGACGGCTTAGTACACAAATCTGAAGAGAGAGATGGAACAAGAGGGAGAAGGGATAGATGAGGGGAGGCGCTTGGCGCGTCGTGGATGCCCTTTCCGTCAAGTCCTCATGCACTTGTGTTTCTCGGATATGTATCGATATTCTGGTAATACTCTACTACGATTCCATCCTCTGGTATTGATTGATAAATTTATGGGGTTCTGGGCATTTTGACTGTGGGAGGGAGGGGGTGCTTGAGGGAGGGAGGGGGAGGTTTCTTCGCATCTGTTGATGATGTCAGTTGTGTTGGTGTCAACACTGCCATGTGATTAAGAGTTCCCCGAGATAGAAAGTAAGCAGGCGAGAGCGATGGATGCGAGAGGTTAAAGAGGTATATGCATATATATATATATATATATATATGTGATATATACGTGTGTGAGTGAGAGTGAAGGTGAGATTGAGTGTGCGATGACAGAGGAAGAAGGAGAAGAGGAAGGGGAGGGGTAGGGAGTCAGAGAGCAAGAAATGTCCGCGTGTGTTTCTTGGTCGGTCTCCGGCACGCGCCCCCCTCTATGATCTTGCAAGGATAGCGGAGGTGAGGGAGGGAGGAATGAGAGGGAGGGAGGAAAGAAGTGGGAGCTAAAAGGGTGGTTGGAAATAATGAAATCTTTCAACGAAGAGAAATATTTGAGCAGAAGATAAAGGAGAAGATCAAGAATTTAAAGACATCACGAATAACAAAAAAGAATCCAAGGCAAGGAGGATGAATCACGACCAAATCCATGTGAGAAAAGAGGGGAGTTTCAGAGGGAAAAAGAGAAAGAGGAGGAGACATAGGACGAGAAAGACCGAGTCAGGGAGAGAAAGACAGGCCGGAGGAAAGCGATTCAAACAAGATTTAAGTGAAAATCGACTGCTTTGCAAGAAGGGTAAAACCATCTGGCAGAAGGAAGGAAGCGAGAGACAAGACACGAAGGTGGAATAGTACGCGTAGGTCCCCTTGTCAGCCAAGGGGTGACAACGAGGACTGACGCCACTAGGATGACGCCACGACAGGAAAGAAAGAGGAAGAACGCCAGTTTCCGGGACAGAGAAGGAGAAAGAGAGTGAGTTAAAATGATCCATGGGAAGGAGATCAAGACGCACAGAAAAGAGGAAAATGTGATGCACGCGAAAAAGATGAACTAGATGATGAGGAGATGAATAAGAAGAAGACGACGACGACGATGAATAAAGAAAAAATATACGACTCTTAAACAGGAGGAGGACATTCAATTTGAACAAACCACTCCCGTCCGTTCGCGCGCCTTTTCCTTTTGTTTTGTGCCCGTTGATGACTGAGGAAAGACAGTGACAAGCAGCATGTGCTGCGAAATGAGAGGGAGGGAGGAGGGGTGGGTGAATTTACGTAAGTGGGCCCAACTTCCACTTTTCTCGTGTAACGCCGTGAGGATTAGATGGGAAAACAAAAGTAAGGACACAAATTAAGAGACAGAAGAAAGGGAGGGTGGAAGGGAGGGCAAGAGGGATCAAAACATTACGATCAAATTTCCTCCCACTTTGGACGCGTGTTTTGCGTCTGCATTTCTCCTGCTTTCTTTTTTTATATAATCCTAACCCTTACCCTGTTGCTTTGTCTTGTTTGAGCGGGGCGGGGCACCAGCATATCTCTTGTTCTCCTCCTCCTCCTCCTCCTCCTCCTCCTCTGCCCCCCTCCTCCTCCTCCTCCTCCTCCTCATCCTTCCCCTTCCTTCTTTTCCTCAGCCTCTTGTTCCCTCTCCTCCTCTTTTCTCCCAAATCCACCGTCCATCTACTTCCCCCTAAGAAAGCATTATCATCTAATCCTCGTCCCTCTCACTCCTCAAGGCCCTGCGCCACCTGCAGCTGCTGCATCTGCGGCCGCTGCCGCCGCCTTCTCAAAACTCGCATTATGACAGATTGTGTAGGTCAGCACCCACGTTGCAAAAAACACACCGGCTGCTGATTGTAAACCTTCCTTCAGGAGCGCCACGGCATCAAAATCATCCTCATCCACACTCGCCCATTTTTGGTAGTACATTCGAGGAAGCATAAGTTCCTGAGGGGGAACGGAGGGAAGGAGAAAGAGAAGGAGGAATAAAGTAAGTGCGACACTCCCTTTGGTAGAGTTACGGCGTCAGAATTAGCCTCATTCGGTCAATCCGAGGAAGCACAAGATAATGCGCAAGCGAGAAACGGGCTGACATGCCCTCAACCTTCCCTCCCTTCATCCCTCCCTCCCCTCATTTCTTCAACTTTTACCAAACCAACAAATGACATGATCGCAGGCCCTCCCAGTGACGGAGCTCGACCCCATACGAGTCCAATGATTAAGGCCAGCATCTGTCGGAGCCAGTAGATGACGTCCAAGAACTCGGGAAAGGTCTCCTGTGTGCCCAGGAATAAGTAGGGATATGTGAATCCTGAGTGACTGAGGGCACGCCACCATTGACTCAATTCTACCGTGCACACACCCAGACATACCTTATTCCAATTGCCTCGAAAAATTAGGGCCTTTTGGAATATTGCCATCGCTCCCAAGTCGTCTGAAGGTTGCTGCTGCTGCTGCTGCTTCTTGGTGGAGGCGTCGAGAGTGGCTTGCTGCTGCGAAGTGATGGCGCCGCTTTGCGGCATCTTTCTTCTGGCAACTCCTGACATGGTGTTTTCCCTATGTGATGGCGTGGTAGTGGGTTGTGAGCGAATGCATGATGAACGACTCAGAGAAAGCGCGCTTATCATCGAGCCGCAGCAAAGAGAAGGCCTGGCCTGCCAGGCAAAAGCGACTCGGATGATCACAAGTATCGCTGAGTCTGTGCGGCGATAGCAACGTTTTGGGACTCAAACATTCATATTACATACACCACTCTCTCTCACTCAGTCAGGAGACGACGTCAAGGCATTTCGCTGCATGGCCCTGGTGCCCTAGGCCAGCATTGCTGTGGATGCGAAGACTGGTGGTATAGCTCGAGCACACGTCATTCTCGACCTCCTGCCCTTCCTCTGCCTCCCATGTCTGTCACAACTGCTACCAGCACCAGCACGCTGCCCTTACCGCCAGGCGTGCATCGAAATCGTCTGAAGTGGCTCAAGGGAGGTGACTCACACGCATTAATTGTACCTCCCAACCGGGCCGCTTTGTCATCAGCGCCCTCCCCGTCTTCCTACTCTCCCTCCGCCGCACCGCAATGCGTTGTCTACTGGATGCAACGCAGCGTCCGTTCCACCCTTAATCATGCATTGGAAATGTCAATTCATCACGCTAACAACCTAGGCCTCCCCCTTATTGTCGTTTTTGCAATCGTCACCTCCTACCCAGGGGCAAACGAGCGAGGCTTTGCCTTCCTTTTTGAAGGGCTAAGTGAAGTGCAGTCCCTGTTGGCCAAACGTGGAATTCGGATGGTGGTTCGTGAAGCTAAACCTAAGGGTAGTGGTGATGGCGCAGGAGCAGCAGCAGATTCAGCAGCGGCAGCAGCTTCAACAGCTGTACCAGACGTCGTCCTTGACACGTGCCGTCGCCTCAATGCCCCCCTCCTAATAATGGATCGGGCGTATGAACGCCTTTTAAGGACATGGCGTGATATCGTATGTACTTGCATCAATTGTCCTGTGTTATTGGTCGAAAGCGACGTAGTCGTCCCTGTCGAAGCCGCCTCCCCTCGTCCCCTGGCATCAGCAGCAGCTTTGCGACGTGCCCACGCCCCCTTGCTCGCGCAATATTTGCAGCCATTGCCGGAGTTAGTCCTGACGCACCCTTCAGTGGATTTACCCTGCTTCGCTCCTTCTATTCACCCTAATTCTTCCGCCTCCTTGAGCATGAAAGCCACTCCTAACCCTTCCTCCCTCCCCCCCCCCGACCTCTCTTCCCCCCCATCCCCAAGCACCACCACCTTCGCTTTCGACGAGCTTGATCTTTCAGACCCTCACGCTCTCCTTTCTTCCCTCTCCGGGATCGATCGCTCTGTCCCCCGTATCACCTTCAAACGTGGTGGCCCTACTCAAGCCAAGCTTCACCTCGCTCGTTTTCTTCGTGACCGTCTTGAGGGATACCAGAACAAGAGGAAAGAGGCGGGAGAACGACACCAGAGTTTCTTAAGTCCCTATCTACATTTCGGGCATATCTCCCCTCTGTATGTGGTGGAAAAGGTGAAGAAACATACGCGGAGTAGTGCGGAGGATAGAAGGCGGTTTGTCGATGAATTGGTTACATGGAGAGAGATGGCTTGTCACTTCGTGTGGTGGAACAGGGAGGGTTATGATAGGTGGGAGGGGGCCGTGCCGAGGTGGGCAAGGGAGACCTTGCTAGAGGGATGGAGGCAAGCAGGGGGAGGAAGAGAGGAGGAGGGAGAAGGAGCTGGAGGGGCGTCTGGTGGGAGTGGGGCGAGCGTTCTGGCGAGGGATGGAGGTGGAGGAGGTGGGGGAGGAGGAAGAGGAGCTGGAGGAGGAGGAGGCCGCACTCATGCATATAGCTTGGAGGAGTTGGAGGAGGGACGGACGCATGACGTGCTTTGGAATGCGGCACAGATGGAGATGAGGGTGACGGGCTATATGCATAATTATCTGAGAATGTTCTGGTGAGTGTTTGTGCTTCCTCCTTCCTTCCATCCTTCCCTCCATCCTTCCCTCACTTCTTCCGATGGATAAAGTTCCTTTTGGCTGTTTTGTTGTTTGTACGACGTGCATTAATCCGAGCATCCTTCGCTTTACATCTCTCTCTACCCCTTCCTAGGTGTAAAAGCATAATTCTTTGGACTGCCGAGGGGCCGGAGGAGGCGTACCGGCGTTCTCTCTACCTCAACGATCGGTATTTTCTCGATGGACGTGACTGCAATGGCTACATGGGCGTGGGATGGTGCTTTGGCTTATACGATAGACCCATGCCGGGTCGGAGCCCCGTCTTCGGAAAGGTAAGGCGAATGACGACGAGTGGCGTGCGGTCAAAAATGGATGTGGGAAAATATGTAGAGCAAGTGAGGCATCTGGCAAGGAAGGTGAGAGAGGAAGGGAGGGAGGGTAGTGAGGGACTGAAGGTGGAAGACGCTATCTATGCGACCCCAATGAAGAGGAGCATAGAGGCCTTTATTTCGTGGGATAGTGGTGAAGAAAGAGGAAGAGGAGGAGGAGGAGGAGGCGGAGGCGGGGCAACACCGGCACCAGGGACGGAATATAGCGTAAGTGGTGGTCGCCTGCCGCTGCTGCCGCCGAAAGGAGCAACAGATACCAAAAAGCAGAAAATTACCGACTTTTTCTTTGGTGGAAGCGGCGGACGCGGAGGGAAGAAGGAAGGAAAATAATGAGGAGCAGGTAGAATGTGAAGGCTTACACAGATGCGTGTTCATAAACACCGACAGCGTTAGAGACAAAGCACCGGGTCAAAAAAGCACAGACATCCCCACTAAAAACGAAGCATGCGCAAGGGGGAATAAGAAGAATACAACATACAAAAAGCCGGAATTAGCAATTAGGCAGATGAGGCAGGAGGTTGGTCGAAAAATGGGCCCAGTGTAACTAAAACGCCGCGTCGTCCCCTTTTTTGTTCTACGCTTTTGCTTGATTTCGGTGTGTTGCAAGCCCAACTCCCGGCCTGCCGATGACACATGTGTTTCCTTTTAAATTTATTCTAATTTATCCCTTATACCAGACATGAAAATGCCCTCCTTTATACCTCCACAACCACATCCTCCTGCCTTCTCTCTTTTTGGGACCATGGGCCTTGCATCTTCTCCTGCTCCAAATTTCAGTACTGCACGGCCAGGCGCATTTTTCATTCACCCAGACCAACATATAACATATAACCTAGCTCACTACCAGGACATTTTCCTGCATTTGTCGTCAACTCCCAAACTATGGCGGAAGTGGGCAGCAGTTTGGCCGAACGCATAGAACAAGCCAAAACGAAGGCACAGACGCTAAAAACGGAGATTGAGGAAATAAGAAAACAAAAAGACAATGCTAGCCTGCCAGGTGCTGCTAGGAGCCAGTCTTTGCCCAAATTTGAGGACAAAATGCCCAGGGTACGAAGGGTGCTCAAAGGCCATTTTGGCAAGGTCTACTCCATGCATTGGGCGCACGACGGCACACAGCTCATCTCGGCCTCGCAAGACGGCAAGCTCATCATTTGGAACGCTCACACCACAAACAAGAATCAATCCATCTCCCTTCGCTCCTCTTGGGTCATGACCTGCTGCTTCGAACAAACGACGGGCTCTTTGGTGGCGTGCGGCGGGTTGGACAATGTTTGCTCTGTCTACCGCGTTGGCGGGCCCGGGAGCTCCGCTTCCTCCTCTGCCGCAGCACAATCGGCGGTGAGACCTGCCCATGAGCTCATGGCTCACGACGGATATCTGTCTTGCTGCCGCTTTTTGGACGAGGGAAGCTTGTTGACCTCCTCGGGGGACTCAACGTGCATTTTTTGGGATGTGGAGAAGAATGAGGCGATTACTTCTTTCGCGGACCATGGAGGGGATGTGATGAGCCTTTCGGTTTTACCCAGCGTGAGTCGACAGGTGTTCGTCTCGGGATCGTGCGATGCGACGGCTAAGGTGTGGGACATCCGGTCGGGGAAGTGTGTACAGACATTCATAGGGCATGAAAGTGACGTGAACTCGGTGCAGTTTTTCCCAGACGGGAATGCTGTCGGCACTGGATCGGACGATTCGACATGCCGTCTGTTTGATTTGCGGTCATACGGCGAGGTGAATGTGTTTGGGAACGATAAAATTGTTTCAGGGGTCACGAGTGTGGCGTTCTCAGCCTCGGGCCGGGTGCTATTCGCCGGCCACGATGATTCGAGTTGTGTGGGTTGGGATACGATTGGGGAGGGAAAGAACGTCGCTTTTCAATTGGCAGGGCATGACAGCCGCGTATCGTGCCTTGGAATGAATAGCAAGGGGGAGGCTTTGTGCACGGGCTCGTGGGATTCGTTGTTAAAGGTGTGGGCGTAGTAGGAGGCAGGAAGGGAAGGGAAGGGAGGGGCATGACCATATGGTGTGAGTGAATGTGTGCGTGCTCGGAAAAAATGGAAAAGGAAAAGGAAAAGAGAAGAAAGCGTGGGTATGGGGTGCACTTTGCTTGAGTGCGGCAATGTTGATCTTGTTTGCCTTGTCGTGGCTAGTCGGGTTAGCACGTCAGTTCTTTCCTTTCGATTCTTCTTCTACACACAGACGCGATTCTCTTCCTACCGCTGCTGCAGCTGCTGCTACTGCTGCGGCGGTGGCGGTAACTCTCCTTTGCTCGGATTATCAATGCGCCTGCTTCCTTGCCTCACACATATACACTCGTTTATTTCTCTGCTACCTCACCACCATTTCATTTCCTCTTCCATTCCTCGGGCCTTTTCTTCGGTTCATCTTTTTCTCCTTTTCCTGTTTTCTTTTCCTTCGCTTTTTAATTTGATATCTTCTGTTGCGCTGTTTTTTTTTTAACTTTACATCAACCAGTCAGTCACTCTTGCGCACACACCAATTCGATAAGACACGTACGTCTCCCTCCCTCCCTTCCATCACCCTTTATTCACCACCCAACTCTCCACCACCGTCCTGTCCAGCCCTCCCTTCACTCCCTATGTCTCCCCTTCAATTCGATCCAATCGTGGCCTTAAACGCCCTTCGCATTTTTTTTACAAACGTTGCAAAATCATTCGCCTTATTAACCTCCCCCACCAAGCCCTCTACCATCCCCACGTCCAGCGCCGGCACGCACTCCTCTACCCGATATTGGTCGTTCTCATCAATGTGTACCGAGAAGAAAAATTCTCTCCCTGGGTTACTCGAGTCAAGCTGTGTAAAGATGAGCCTGAGCTTGTTATCGTCGGCCCTTTCAAAATCCAACCCAAGGTGCTTGTACATCACCACCCCCCTGGTCAAATCATTGATATATTCCCCCTGACGCGAAGTCAAGGAACCCAGCGCTGCCCTTTTCCCCGCCAGCACCTGTCGCAGCTCTTCTTCCCTCTCGCGCGCCGTGGCCAGTTCCTGGGGTAATGCTCTTTCTTTCTCTTTCAGTGCGGCGATTTCCGCTTCTACGGCTGATAACGCTTCTTGGTCCTGTTGGGAAAGGCGTGCCCCTTCCTCCGTCTTGTTCTTGAGCTCGGCCTGCCGCGCCAGCAATGTGGCACGTTCGGCACCCATCTCTGCTAGGGCTTTTCCGTGTCGTGTCTCAAGCCCTTCGAGGTCAGCTTTGGAGCTCTCGAGCCATGTGTCCAAGCGTGCTTGAGTCTCAGTTATGTCTTGGGTGAGTGACCGAGCGAGCTGCTCGGCGGTGGCGGCCATAGTAATGGATGCTGTGGATGAGCGATGAAGGACGAAGGGGGAATAGTGTGAGAGTGTGCATATGTGGGTAGAGTGCTTGCAGGCGTAGGCTGCCGCGGGAATCATGCGCCGCCTAGAGGGGAGCGCGAGCGGAGGATGTAAAAGGGGTCTGGGAAAGGCACATGACCAGCCGTCGCGTAAACGTCTACGATGTGCCTCGATGTTCATGATGATGGTGTGGTGTGCAGCGCATGCAGAGTTGGCGTGGAGAGCGCGAGGTGGGTGCAAGCCCCCGCTGAGGAGGCGGAGAAGGATGATGGGTCTTACACAAGTAGCGCACGCGCCAAAAGCCAAGCCCGATATAGTCTAGGCATGGCACGGCTACTAATGAAGTGTTTGAGCATGGCATTGTGTGTTATTGTGGCTTTTAGTGCTTTCTGTGCCTATATGGGTGGGTGGGATTAGCCTAGGGCGGGAAGAAGCCCAGCAACCCGACCGCTTCCGTTGAAGGTTGTTGAGCGAGGCCTGGTCGTTGCTTGTTCCAAAATGTAGCAAACTTCTCGCAAGGCCAGCACGCACTTAGCCTGCATGCGGACAAGCTAGCACAACACTGCGAGAAATATTCCAGCGGGAAATGTGCCTTCTCTGTTTACCAAGATGAATGATGCCAGTGATTGTCGCGGAAGAGTCACGGTTGTTGAGGATGGGAGCGAGTATGCGGAAAAGCAAGTCTCTCTACTTATCGAAGCAGATGTAGACCCAACCATAGGATGATGGACAAGTATGCACAAAAGAGCATACAAAATGAACACCCAACAATTGGCTCTCGCTGTCTCCGGCAATCAGCCACAGCAATCAAGAGTATGATGTATACCTAGGGGCTGGCAATGTATTAAGGACACATGCATAGTTGCTTTTTTCACTTTTCTCCTCACACAGGCCCCCCATCCCTCACCATCCCCCCTCCTCCCCCGCCCCCGCCCCCACCACCAAGCTTCGAGCTTATCCATCCCTTCACCCCTCCCACCACGCCCTCACCTCCCTGCGTCGCCGCCCTCGCCTTGCTCGCCTCCTCAGGGCTAAAATGCAACATGGTTACAATCACAGAAAGCAACGTTAAGCGCTCCTTGTCGTTATGCGCGGTCAGAAAACCGTATATAGCATGCTTCAGATATTCTACATTCACCGGCCCCGCATGCAACTCCCTTTCTCTCGCCAAACTCTCCTCTGCTGTCCTCAAAGCAACCTTAAGCACCCGCTCCTGCTCTTGTAGTTTTGCCTGTGTCGCATTCATTTCCGACATCTCCTCCTGCATCTGCGCAATGAGCTGCAAATCCCTCAATCGCTCCGACTGAAAATCAGCAGTCAACTGCTTGATCACCACGTACTGATCTCCCAAACTTGCCAGGTCACCCTCCCCATCCCTTCCCCCCCCTCCCCCACCACCTACGCCGCTGCCACTGGTGCTGCCGAACCCCCCACCACCTGCCGAGGAAGAGGAAGAGAGCGGTGGAGGAGGGATGTCCAGAGGAGTGACAGAGTGGCCCGTGCGCTGGTTGGTGCTACGCTGCACCGGGTCATATCTCCCATCGTCGTCCACTTGCCTATTTCCTCCTCCTTCTCCCCCTTCGCCTCGCTGCTGCTCAAAACTCAAAAACTTGCCTGTCACCCTCCCCGCAGTAAAAGTAGCAGCAGCAGCAGCTGCTGCTGCTGCTTCATCACGGGCTTGTGCCGTGGCTGTCGCCTTCGCCATCGCCGCAGCTGCCGACGCAGCCTTAGCGGCATTATCGGCCGCAACCGCTGCTGCCTGTGCTGCCTTCAGCTGTCCTTCCAGCTCGATAATCTTCTCCTCCAATGCATCGCCCTCTCGCTCACTGGCCTCCATTTTTTTGCTCCACTCCGCGACCGTCTCCTTCCACCTCATATCCGCCTTGGCTTCCGCCTCCCCGAGCAAGATCATCCCTCTCCTCTCCTCCTCTTCCACAGCCTTTTTCCATCCCCGCTCTGCCGCTTTCATCCTCTCCTCCTGCTCCTCCCTCAGCTCCTGCACTACCACTTCAAGCTCCTTAATCTTGTCTTCCAACTCCCGCGCCACAGCCTCCCATTGCTCCCTCTCCTCGATCAACCTCGCATTCTCCTCCTCCACGTAACGATCCCTGTGCTTATCTTCTCCACTTCGTTCCGTCGCTTTCTTCAACGCCGCATGCGCCCGTGCTCTGTACTTGTCAAACTCGGCCTCAAGAAGCTGCTTCGCCTTCCTCTCCTCCTCCAGTGCATGCGTCAGTCCTTCCTCCTTGCTCACCCAGGTCTCTTGGAGCACCGCCGGCCAGCAAGACACACTCGCGACGCTGCCCGGTGCGTTGGCAAGAGCTTGCTTTGTCCATTCTCGCACTGTCTCCTCCTTTATCCAAAGTGTTGACGGTCGCTGCTGCTCCTGCTGCTGCTGAGGCAGGGTCGGGGGCTCGCTGGTGCTGCTCGAGACAGAAAGCTCGTCTTGCATTGCTGCGGGTGCTGCTGGTACAGGTGGTAGCGGTAACACCACATGACACCAGATCATACCGTCCTCCTTCCCTTCCTTCCCGCCTGCCTCCTTACCCCCTTGCCCAGCCCGCACCCGCAAAGTAACTGTAAAAGAAGAAGGTGCAACTGCTTCCGCCTCGGCAGCGGCCTTGATCTTACCCAGCTCCTGATCTCTCAATTGGATCACGCTCCTTGATTTAGCCAGCAGCGTTTTCAACCTTTTCACCATCTCCTCCTGCTCCTTCTTTTGCCCTTCCACCGCAGCCACTTCTCCCTCGGCTTTCCTTACTTGTTGCTCTGCATTCCTTAGCTCGGCCGCCAACTGCGCTCGGACCGTCTCTCCCTCCGTCTTGGCAGCAGTGACCTTTAATTGCAGCTCGTTCACCTTGGTCTGTTGCGCCTCAAGCTGCAGCTGCAAGGATGCCACCTCCTTTTGACTCACCGCCAATGCCTCTACAACTGCTGCTCCATTGTCATGAGAGGAGTCGAGAGAGCGCTCACGTTCCGCTGTTGCCGCCGCAGTGGCAGCATCCAGCTCCCTTTGGAGTCGCTGTACTTCCTGGTGGTGAGTGTCCACGGACTTTTGTGCCTCCTCCATCAAGGCAGCCTTGGCTGCATCCGCCTCGACCAATCGCTCCGTAATCTCAGCCACATTGCCCCGTAACATGTCTCGCTCCTCCTGGAGGCAAGCCAAAGCCCGCTCGAGCTCGACCTGGGCAGTCTGTGCCTGAGACCCCTCCTTCGGCTGCTCCTTCAGAGAAGCCACCTCCCCCTGCCACAGCTTCACCTCCTTCTCAAGCCCTTTCTTGTTGTCGTTATCTTCCCTCCCGATAGTCTCAATCTCCTCCTCCGGCTGCTGCGATAGGGCGGCAATCTTGCCTTGTAGCGTTTCTTGTTCATTCTGTAGTGCAGCAAAGGCCAGTTCGTGTTGTGCTTGAGACGCTGCATATGCTGCTTGAGCTGCTTCGGCTTCGCTCCGCCAGGATGCCAGCTGAGCTGCAAGACTTTCTCTCTCCTTTTTCAGCTGAAGTAGCTCTTGCTGCTGTCCTTCCACATGCTGTTCCTGTGCAGCAACGGTAGCCTCCGCCGCCGTTGCACGCAACGACTTAAGCTCAACGGTTAACGCATCTCGTTCCCTCCGGACCTGCTCTAGCTCCTTGAGAAGTTGCTGATACTGCTCTTGCTGCTCGTGCTGGAGAGCTCCAGGTCCTGCCGTCGCAGCTACCCGCAAGGACGCCAGCTCGGTTGTAAGACAATCACGCTCCGCCCGCACATGAACCAATTCCACCTTCGCTCGCTCGAGCTGCTGTTGCACACCTGTGGCGACCTCTGTTGTCGCAGCTACTGCTGCTGCTGTTGCTGCCCGTGCTGCTTCAAGCTCTTGGGCGAGACCCGCCTTCTCCTCCACCACCGACTTGGCTTTGGTTTGGAGTGCCTTATAACGCTCTATCAGCATTTTAAGCTTGCCGTTCATTTCCTCGTTCTCGGCCTGCAACCGCGCCATCTCCCCAACCTCATTCGTAAAAGTTGATGGTGTGGATGCCTCTACCTTCGCAGCCGCTGTACTTGATGCACTTGCCAGGCTTGCCGCCAAATCAGTCTCCAACGTGGCTATGCGGTCCTGGGCGCGCTGCAATTCCCCCTCGGCCCGTTTCGCACGTTCTGCCAGTTCAATCTGGCCATCTTTCGCCCGTCGGGATTCCTCCAACCCACGATCCAACTCATCCACGCGTGTCTGTGAGGCATTGACCCGGCTCTTGCCGTCAGCTTCCGCTCGGTGCACGTCCTCGGCAGCTTGAATGAGCCGGTTATCAGTCTCGCGATCTTTTTTTGTCAATGCTGCCGCCCGTCCCTCTAGCTCCGTGTGGTCGACCTGCAACGCCGCATGTTGCGTCTTGATTTGCTGCAACTCTGTCTCCACTTCCTTAACCTTATGCTTGAGTTTCTTGATGTAGCCCAGAAGTTGCTCCTTGGTCAGTTCCTTGGCCCCGCCGCTTGCTGCCTTGGCAGCGGCATGGGCCTCACTTGTACTCCCACTCTCATTGCCCCCAGGTCCCGAGATCGTCGCCCCCGTGTCATCCATGACGCACAGTGTGTGAGACTAGTCGATAATTAAGTGTGTGCGTGGTTGTGCTTGGGGTAATGCGGTGTCAAGGCCATATGTGCTTGGATGTGGGGGGTGTAGAGGAGAGAGATGATGCGCTGCTGTTGGGATCTTGAGGATAGCTTGCTTTGTCTGTCTAGTGTGTGGGGAGATGAAGAAGCAGGACGACGAAAGGAGAAAATTTAGCCATTGATCAAGCAAGACGGTATAGGTGTGAGTGTATTGCGTAAACAGGGGCACCAGGAACTGCCAAGGAGGCTCGCAAAGTGATTGCGAAACGAGAACTACTCGTAGGAGGCGGCGATAGACCGTAAGCGACCGTAACGTTCAAGGGTACTCTGCCAGATGGACAATCAACCCTACATTCTCCAAAAGGACAAACCAGCCCCGACGTGGTCTCGTCTTGTCCATCTGTAAGCCTGGTGCTGAAGTGTACTCTTTGGTTATCAAAGCTGGCTTGCCCTGTCCTTCGAGCTGAGATCAAGCAAAGCCTCCCCTCCCCAACAAGTGCTTGCGCTTGTACATTTACCGCCCTACTACCCCCACAATCACATACAGCTTCGTTATGGGTAGCGTAAAGGGGCTGAAAGGCCTCACCGCCCTTATCTTGGGCCCGCCCGGCGGAGGGAAAGGCACGATTAGCAAAAAGCTGCTCAAGGACTTTGGCTTCCTACATTTCTCCACGGGAGACGTCTTGCGGAAGCACGTCCGAGAGCAGACGGCGGTCGGCATGGCGGCCCAGAAGTTTATGCTCACAGGTATTTTTGGTGGGCCTTGATAGGATAGATATGGACGGGCTGCTGCTGAGGGCGTGGAGAGGGGAGGGAGGGACGGCGGAGTTTTTTGTTCTCCAACTAGCATACTGATGGATGTACGTGCGCGTGAATGTGGGTATGCTTATGCATGAACGCAATGGGCAATTTCCTGGCTAAAGATAGGATGGAGGCAAGGGGCGCTCTCAAAAGAAGGGAGCTGGGATCTATCTTTTTCTCATTGCGCTCTCTTAAAGCCTCTCCACACCCACCCCACTCATCCTCCCTCCCTCCCAATTAATCTTACGCACGTAGGTGCTTTAGTCCCTGACAAGGTTATGGTGGACCTAGTAGTGGAAGAGCTGGCATCCAAGGGCCACATGCCTCGCCTGCTTCTGGATGGATTCCCGCGCACCATTCCTCAAGCCATCGCGTTGGAGCAGCACGTGAAAATTGACACGGTCATTGACCTTGAAATACCGGACCAGACAATCATCGAGCGGATTTCGAACCGATGGATCCACGCCGCATCGGGACGGACGTATGCGTATGACTACAACCCGCCCAAGGTGAAGGGAGTGGATGACGTGACGGGCGAGAAGCTCGTGCAACGGGAGGACGACAAGGCTGAGACGGTCAAGGCACGTTTAGATCAATACAAACGTGTAACATCGCCATTGATCGACCACTATAAGTATGCGGGAAATCTGGCGACGTTTGCGGGGACGGAGTCGGATGTGATTTATCCCAAGGTCAAGGCCTATCTGACAGAGTTTTTGGCCAAGCGGAGTTAGGAGCGGAACCGAGCCAGGGAGGGGGGGAGACAAGCGGAGATGAGGGTGAAGGGGAGAGTATGACACTAGCATTTATTTCGTTTATATTCCATTTGTGTTAAAATAATGTGCTTGTGGTGAAAATAGAATGAATTCTATTTTCTTCAGCTCGCTTTCCCCGCGTTTGTTTGGTTTTATGGGAGCGTTCACCTTGAAATTTATTTTTTCTTTTCCTTCAAAAATGCCCAGGAAACAGAGCCAATACTGAGAAACAACGAATCAGCAAGGCACTTGGAAAGTCATTGTACCCAATCCGTTGAAGCTTTGTGCCTCATTAAACTTGGTGTGAGCGCATATATATATACGTTCATATACATGTATACATGTATTTATATATATATATATATATATATATATATATATATATATATATTTGAGGAAAGCGTACCAAAGAGACATGCGAGCGACCGCAATGTTTCTCTTGATTTGTCGATACTGTGGGCTGGCCGGTGATTTTTTTCATGATAATTTTTGCTGTAGTTTGCTCCGCAATCGAATTTTCACGAGCCGTCGCAGCTTCATCCGCGCCCTGACTTGGCCACCGAAATCGACCTTAAACCGCTGGTCTCAATTGTAATCACTAATATAAAAGCACCCCCAGCGACGCAGTCAAGTATAATCGATGCCAAGAATCAACACCAGGGAGGTAAGAGACGAGAAGAAGCAGCTAGGAAAGAAAGAGCCTAAAATTATTGAAATATATGGTTGGGTCTTTTTCTGTCCTGCTGGGACTACCGATGATTTGTCTGCGAACACACACACACACACACCATGTGTGGCCGATGTGCAGGAGCAGGCAAAGACAAGAATCTAAGTCACTGCCATCTAATGAGAACCTTTCCAATACCTCTATTAAAACGCCCCGTTTCCTTGTATTTTGAATTCCGTTCTTCCTCTTCGCGCCAGTTTCTTGTGTGTGCTCTTTGCTTCGGCTCAAGTGGGCAAATGGCTGGTTATTTGGGGCTGGTATCTAATCTATCTGCAGAAATAACTCCCGTTTATTGTTTGAATACCTTTCCTTTCGACGGAAAGTCGGAGACGGGACTCTGTACACTTTTACACACAAAAAAGCACCGTTTTGGTCTCCTTGTTGACCCCTCTTCTTCTTCATTCATCCCTCATGCCCCGACGACAAGTGTGTAAATATTAGCGTTAGCACCGTTGAAAGAGATACGAAGAAGGTGTGGTTTGAGAAACACGCACGACTGAAACTCTTAGACCTTAACTCGTCTAGATAAACACGCCCCTCGTAGCGACTCGCCTGTACAAAAGTTTATGCTTGCGACTGCTCTTTGGCACTCTCCGCGAGAGTTTCCGCGCACCATCTGGGACCCATGACCCCCTCAATCATCTATTCTTACCCTCCCTCTTCCTCTCCCTTCCTCTCAGCCCTCCTATCCACAAATTCCCGCCACCACCCTCTCTCCCCCATTCTCCACCAGCCCGCCCAGCCCTCCGCCTACAGGGGGCATCGCCCCAGGCGGTGTTCTCTGGTAATTCATCGGAGGGGCCTTCGCATTATTCATCGCAAATTTCAAGGACAGATTGCTGGTCGAACTCAAGTCACCCGCCACAGTGTTATGCAGCGTCTGGGGGAAATAAGAGACCAAGACAGGCTTCTGATGCCCCCCTATCCGCGGCTCTCTGCTGCGGCCGTTGCCATCACCATTCTGCAGGGTGGTAGAATGGCGTAAGGGGGAAGCCTTGGTGGTGGGCGGAGTGCGGGAGTAGGCGGTATTGACGGGAAGGCGCATGCGATCCAGGTTGAGGTGAGAACGGACATGTCGAATATTCCCATCTTGATTGATCACCATAGCCGCAGCCATTGACATGGAAGGGGAGGGAGAGGATGGAGAGGAGGAGTATGGGGAAGAGGACGAAGATTGGAGGGCGTGCGTGCCGTTGCCTGCCCCCGGTACTTGTTGCTGGTACGACTGCTGCACGTGATGCTGCCCTGCCATGCTGCTCCTCAAGAGCCCAGTGCCATTGCCACTGATAGGCGTGCGGTCGCCATCTCTGCTTCCGCTCTTCGTCTTGCTCACATACCCACTGCTCTCCTGCGGGTTCTCCAAGAACTCCCCCCTGGCACTCTTCGGCTTGGCCTGAAACGGCGGTGGCTTCCCCCCCTTCACGTTCCCTCCTTCCTTCCGCGCCTTGTTATTCTTATTCCTTTTGGCATCAGCCGCAGTTCCATACAACGTCCACGGGTGCTTGATCACCTGGTGAGCACTAAATCTCTCGAGCGGGTTCGTGACCAACATCCTTCTCAACAAATCCTTGACACTCTCGCTCTTACCCCTCCAGACCGCCTCGGGGAAACTCAGCTCAAACTTCCGAGCCACCTGCGCCCTGTTGCTGGGCAAGACCTCAACGTCCGCGTTGAAAGGCAGCCGACAAGATAACAACAAATACAGCAACACACCACACGCCCATATGTCCACGCTCTCCGAATACATCCTATGCTGCCGAATCTCCGGCGCCAGGTATCCACCCGTCCCTAAGAACGACCCCGTCAGCTGATGCCTCAGAATGGTCGAGAAGCCGAAGTCGATTAGCTGTTTGAGCGTTGGGAGTTGAAGGAAAAATATCAATGATACGCTTACCTGCGTGCAAAGAAGCCTTTCCTAGCCGCACGAGAAAAGCAGCAATGGCATCAATGCATCCGTACCATACACTCTATTTCCCTCCCTCGCTCCCTCCCTCGCTCCCTCCCTTCCTTCCTTCCTACCTTTACCGTCGGATACTCCGCTGTTGAGTCCACCACCAACAAATTTTCGGCCTTCAAATCCCTGTGCACCACACCCCGGTCGTGCATGTAGGTGATTGCGCCCATCACTTGGCGAAACACGTGCAGAGCGACGTCCTCCTGCAGTGGGCCACGGTCGAGCAAATATTCAAACAACTCCCCCCCTTGGACCAGCTCCATAATAACAAAAATCTTGTCGGCCGTTTCAATGACATCTTCAAATTCGACGATATTCGGATGATGTAAATGCTGCAAAATTTCAATCTCTTTTCGCAGCTGCTCAAGCAACAGATCCTTGTTGTCCACCTCCATGTTGAGCTTGCGTTTGTCGATCACCTTGCATGCATACACGGTTTGACGGGCCCGGCGTTTGCAACGGTAGACTTTGCTCGTAGTCCCAATGCCTATTATGTCTGCGAGGATGAACGGAGGGGATGGAGGAAGGGAGGGAGGGAGAAAATTGGTCGATCCAGCACCTCGCGACCAGAAGAGCCACATTCTCTCCCTCCTTCTTCCCTGCACTCCCTCTCGCGAGCAATCCCTCCCTTCCAACGTACCTTTCAAATCATAAAACTGAGCCAGCTCCGTGGGAATCTCCTCCCGTCGGAAATCCTGCAAAATTCCCTCACTATACGAATTATCCTTCGCCCTAAGCACCTTGGTATGAGCGGGGCGGGCGGTGGTGGACGAAGGAGAGGTGGAAGACAAGGTGGAGGCGGAGGAATGGCCATTCCCGGCCCCTGAAGGCCCGTCGCCGTTGCGGTGGTGGTAGTGCTGCTGCTGCTGGCGGCGACAGGAGGTAGGCATTTCGAGCTGCGTGTGCGGGTAGGGTGGCGAGTGGTAGAGAAAACGTAAATCGATGTCAAATAAATCGTTAAGGGGATACACGAAATCACGCTGAATGCGTGCGAAGGCAACAATCCGCCCGTGTTTTTTTTATAAACGAAGAGAGACTCGAGCGACAGGAATCTCGATCATGCCCAAGCGAGAGAAAGAAAGACAAGGAGGACATCACAGCGCGGACACACATACAGAGAACGTTCGATCCAAGATGTAATCTTATGATGTCAATTGGTGAACCCAGATGCAATCCTCCTCGACAGCCAAGCTTAGCACACTCACCTTGTCCTCGTTCTCAAACAGCCTCATGGATTCTTCCTCCACCTCGTCAAGAATCAGATGGCGCACACATTCCCGGAGCCGCGCAAGGCACGAACCCCAATGCGACATTGCTATAAGGCTTGCTAATTGGCTGCGTCTGCTGGTCTTATCCTCCTGAGCCCGGGGATTCACTATGGCGTTTTGTTGACGTGATTTGACGCCACCAAGCTACTTTTTCCCTGGGCACCCTTGGCAGTCGCTTGGCCTTACCCTAGCGTGTGCTCTCACGTTACCTGTACCTTGAAAGCGGAGTGAGACGATGAGAGACAATGTATTTAGGCACAACAGTGCCGTTGGGGGGCACACGCATACAAGAGGAGGCACGGGGAGGGGACAATGAAGTAAACGAGACGTTCTGGGCCGATCGACGAGTGTCATCGGCAAATGCTTTCGACAGCTCTTGTGTTCCGACGTCCAATCAGTGCACCGACGCTCCCCCCCCGCCAATGGAGCATCATTGTGCGTCGATTGTCGAGCCAGCTCACCATAGGGCTGAGGGAACGTTCCACCAGGTGCAAGTGTGGCAAACAAAAATAAAGGTCAACTGGAGATGCTTGCTTGTTCTTCGAGTCACGACGCTGAGACAACACCTCGGGACATCTTCGACATCTAGTGGTCTTCCATCAAATGCACGATTTTCCGTGGCAAAAACGCCGCGGCGCAGAGGCATGACAAGGAAAACAGGGGCAGGCGGCGTCTGTTTCTACCCCGATTCCAGCTTTCGGGTTTGAGATCGGAGGGCAAATCTTGGGGGAGATGGGGGTTTTTAATGGGGTTTTTATAGCTTAGTTCTTTTGTATCAGTTTCCACATAACTCCATCGTTGGCCCGAAGTGAATTTGGGGGAAGCCACCAATCTCTGCTCAGGCTCGAGCGCCACCATCGGTTTGAGCTTACAAGCACAGAGACATTCCCCCGGGGTGGATGGGTGGGGCCGCGCCGTTGCCTACTGTCGTGAGGACTGTACTCGCAGCGTGCGCGTCAGGCAAGCTCCTAAGGTTCGGTGCGTGTGGCCATATAATAATTGACGACATCTGAAAACGATTAAGTTCTCGATGCTGATAAAAGTTGAATAATTGCCTTAGCATTGACAGGGTCGACTGTGGTCCGCCTGAGGGTGGCGTTTTGGCGCGAAGACAATTAGTTCCCCGCCGCTCGGCAGCAAAATGAAGTTTAAAACCTTTGATTTTTCAGTAATATGATTCATCTACCAGAAATGATTAGTCAGATAGTACCTTTCGTATAATTGTAGATGTAAATGGTACAAATGGTTTCGAACAAAAAGCCAAGGAAGCAATCGTCATACGAAAACTCGAATTCGGCATTTCCTTTCTCTTAAAAACAAAGAAAAGAATGGGACAGAATGCAGAATATTGTATTGCTATCGCTATAGTGTGCTGAAGTAGGAGCGAAAACGTGGAACAGGCAGGATAAACGCGGACAAAAAGCCATCAAACTTGCTCGGTCCTTTGCCTCTAGCTGCTGACCCCTTCGGTGCTTGTTGCTCTCAGTTTATAAGGATAGCTTCCCATATCCTACCACTAACTAGTAGAAGTGGGTTTTATGTCAATGACAAAAGGAGATATTGATGACGCCATGCAAAAGTGCTGTGGAAAAGGATGGGAGAATGGTCCAGCGGAGGGAGGCTTGGTTTGGTTTTTTTTTTTTTTTTTTGACAAGCCATCTAGTTCTTTTTGAGCGTTCCTACATACCTCTAGAACTATCGCATGCAACCTGACGTCCTCGAGGACTTGCATACGAGGGGGAGCCTCCCAACAATAAAATTGCTGTCATCCCTTATTTCCTTGTCCGAGATTTCTAGCGACTTTGACTGGTTTTATGACCTGGCAAAGTCCCCGGACGGCCCACACAGGGCCAGGAGGAGAAGGGGAAGGAGGATAAAAGAGGAGGTCAGCGGGAAGGCTACACATAGAGTGTCCGCATGTCCTGCCGCGGTTGACCAAACCGAAGATCATGGGGACGAGCCTCCCCACGGACCATACTCCTGTACACC